>Ga0256832_1002526_pt1 | contig 12488 bp, 8 predicted proteins | sample 134614metaG_FD_190534 | JGI IMG/M metagenome (GOLD analysis project Ga0256832, IMG submission 190534) | Hydrothermal vent microbial communities from Lau Basin, Pacific Ocean - 134-614 | ecosystem: Environmental > Aquatic > Marine > Hydrothermal vents | place: Pacific Ocean: Lau Basin | collected... | reverse complement strand
AACGGACTAGAAGCAAAATTATTAGGGGCTTTAGCCCCATTCGGTTACCCAAAAAAATAAAAAAATGCGGCTAAAGCCGGCTTCCCACTTAGTTTTGGTCCGTCAGCTAAAGCAGACGGTAAAAGCTAAAGCAGACGGTAAAACTCATTTTTCACGGGATTTGTCAAAGAACCTAATATTTAAAGGTTAAGGCTGATAACCAACAAGTTTTTCTACTTTTTTCTGCAAAGATAGCAACGCCTTGCTTTTCTTAACCCTGCGAAACGGCTTATATCTCAATTACTTTCAACAGCCCGTGGCGCAAATTTGCTTCGCCCATTTGCTATATAACCAAATAAATTTGGTTGCTACCTAACGGGCGACAACTTTCCAAAAGTTTTAAACTTTTGAAAAGTTGAGTCCGCTCCGAAAAGTCCACTTCGCTAGGAATTAAAGCAATGAACAAAATTTTATTTTGTTTACCGCAAGTCTCCCTAATGTAGGGAGATTTAGAGGGTTAACCATAAAGGAGCAAACAGAATAAAATTTTGTGGTGCCAAGAGTAACCACTACATCAGACTTTTCGGAGCAAGCTCAAAGTTCAAATAAATTAATCTTGGTCTTACAAAAAATGGCCGTTTTCATAGATTAATTGACCATCGGCATAAATTTGCCCGCCTTCTTGCATGGGTTTTATCATGTCCCAATGCACCGTGCTTTTGTTTTTGCCGCCGGTTTGAAGATAAGACTGGCCTACTGCCATGTGGATGGTGCCTCCTATTTTTTCATCAAAAAGAATGTTTTTTGTAAATCGGTCAATCTGATAGTTCGTACCGATGGCCGCTTCCCCAAATCTTCTTGCCCCTTCTATGGCAAATATCTTATCTAAATACGCTTTGTTGGTGGCTGCATCCCAGCTTTCGATGAGACCGTCTTTGACTTCCAATCTAATATCCGTTAACTCTACGCCTCCATGAAAAGCATAGGGAAAATAAACATGGCCATTTACCGAATCTTCCACCGGTGATGTATAAACTTCACCGGAAGGCATGTTGGTTTGTCCGTCTGAATTCATCCATATCCGTCCTTTAGTGGAAAAGGAAATATCCGTCCTGTCTCCTACATAACGTACTGTGGTACAACTGTTTAGCAAATCTACTGCCTCTTGCTGACTCCGGCGCACTTCCAACCAACCGGCCTTTGGGTCTTCATCAAAAAGCCGGCAAGCATTAAAAACAAAACGCTCATAATCCTCCAAAGACATACCGGCTTCTTGGGCGGCAGCCTGCGTTGGATATTGGCATAGATTTCTTTTCAAATCCCGGGTGGCAGTTCTTTTAAAGTACTGCTCGGTTATTGGAGCCAACGCTTTTTGCCGCAAGGCGGTCTTTGCGGCATCCCAGTTTTGGCTCTCTCTCAAATTATAAGGTGCCCGGATAAATAAGTAACCGTCAAATTCATCAAAAGCTTTCTTCTTCAAGGTGGGCAGGTAGTCTAATTGGTCTCTATTCGCTTCCGCATAAAAAATATTACTTTTCCCGCGAAAATCTAAATCAAACTCAACATGCGCTCCGGCTCTTAAACCCGCCCGATAAACTTCCCGCAACAGCGGCTCCGCCAAAAAAGTGGAGGCCACAAAAATCCGTTCTCCGGGTTGTGCTTCTACACAGTAATTAATGAGTAAATCGGCATACTTCTCTAGTACGGTCATTATTTTTTAGTTTTTCTTTTTCTTCTTTTTGAAGGGATTCCACTTATCTATGGCATCCTTTCCTTTCTTGATGATATCATCTGCTTTTTCTTCGCCACCGGCTTTCTTAATGACATCTTTGGCCTTGTCCGTTACTGCGCCCCCAACTTCTTTTCCTACCTTTTTGATGGCTTCATCCTTCGCTTTTTTGGCGGCTTTTTCCGCTTCGGCTTTGGCTTTGGCTTTGGCATCGGCAATCCTTTTATCGGCTTCGGCCTTGGCTTTGGCCTTGGCATCTTCGAGTTTTTTGTTGGCGACGTTTCGTAGGGAATCTTCTGCTTGCTTGGCCATTTCCTTGGCTGTATCCTTGGCGGTTTCTTCCAAAGATTCGCCGGAGCCGCCGAGTAGTTTTAATTTTAATTTAGGATTGTCCAACATCCCCTTCATATTCACCTTTACATTGACGTACTTACTTTTTTTGATATTTACGCCTAGTTTAGACGCTTCACCGCGCAGCCAATCCATCCCCTTTCCGGCGGCTGCACCGGCTGCGTTATTTTCCATCAACTTTCTTGGGATTTTCAATATCATATCGACATTCATCCCTTCACCAAACCTAGTAAAGCCAGTGACATTCATGTTCATACCTTGATAATCAATATCAAATGGCTTTAAGGTCAACTTCCCGTTTTCTATATCAAACCAATTCTTAGTATCCTTCAAAGAAAGCTTTTTAACGGCATTGACATTAAGACTAGAAGCGAGTTTTTCTAAAGGTTTTAGCCCGTCCACTTTTCCCCGAATCGTCTCCAACAAACCGGAGGCAGTCAAAGAGCTCAAATCCGGCATCATATCTTCACCCAACACCCCATTGATATGTAGTTTCGTATTAAAAATACCATCTATAAATTTTGCCACCGGAGCCAGCTTCCTGAAAGTCATCATTTGGGCATAAATCCTTTTGAATTCCATTTTTTGTAAAGCATAATTAAAATCAAATTTCGGAGACGTCTGATCCTGTGTATTATACTCTCCGTCCAGCCCCATTCGCCCGCCTAAGAACCCTGCGGTAAAATCATCAAATTTCATTTTATTATCCGCCATTTTAATATCTCCGTCCACATTGGTTAACAAATAATCTTCGTACTTAATCTTCTTAAAATCTCCGGTAATATTAATATCCATTCCATCGGGCACTAAGAAAACCGCAGACTCCGTTCCGGCATCATTAGTTCGTCCACCTTTGGCCGGGTCTTCCATGAACTGATTGACATTCAAGTAGTTAGAAGCTAAGTACAAATTCCCATGCAAGACCTGATTCTCAAATAAATAGCCAAATAAATTGGTCAATTCCCCTTTTCCCGAAAGGTCACTGTCACCAATATTGGTACTCCAATTCTGAATATTCACTTTTTCCGAAGTAGCCTGCCCTTTGAATTTTGAATTCTTCAAAGTATATTGGTCATAAAGAATTGTCCCTACCGATGCCGTCATATCAAAATCAAACCGGTCAAATGGTTTTTCTTCCGTACTTTCTACGGATGCCGTCGGGCTTGTTTCTCCGGTCGTCATCCACTCGTTGACATCGAAGGTATTGGAGGTAATATTGACCGTTCCTTTCATGGTCTTTTTGGGCGAAATATAAGCCAAAATATTATCAATTCTTGCGGAGCCTTTCAAATCAGATTTTCCTAGTTTCATATCAAAATTGGGCACTTCTACATACTTCGGAGAAAACCGCATCTCCGATTGATGAATCACTACTTTAGGCAGGTCTTTGGCATCATAGACCAAATCCTTAATCGCCACGACTCCATCCATATTTACATTTTCATAATCTCCTTGATCCAGCTGAGACATGGCGGCTTTTAGGACGACATCCGCATTCAGAATACCGGACATGGATTTCACCCCTTCCATTGGCCAAGCTTTCGCAAAATTAGCCAGATTGATGATTCCTTTCACTTTTGTATCAATATTCGGGTCGGTCATGGGCTTGGACAATTTCAAACGCCCTTCAACCGGGTCTTGCCCAACTTTCAACTTAAAGGTAGGCATATCGACCGTCAGCCTGTTCAAATTACCTTGGGGTTTATGAATCTTAGCCTTCAAATTGATTCCGGAAATACCCATCGGCAAGTCCGGATATTTCACATCTCCGTTTTTTACATCCATTGCAAACTTCATGGCGGGATATTCATCATCAGGGCCCATATTCCCTTTGACTGTTCCATTTAAGGCAAAGAAGCCATTGGCTTTCACTTGCTCAAAATCCTTGACATAAGCCGCCGGCAGGATGGATAATAAATCCTTAAACCGGTTGCTCGGTGCCTTAAAACTCATGTCCATTTTTATCACATCCTTGGGCAGTAATTGGACAAACCCATCTACCAAAAGCTTCAAATTATTGAGTTTCAGATCATTTTCTTTAAGTGTATATTTGGCGTTTTTGGTGTCGATATTGAAGGTGGCCGTCAAGTCTGTATTGATTTTAGACAAGTAGGTCATTCCCCCGTATTTTAGCGTAAGCGCATCCGCATGAGAGCGGGTAATCAAATCAAAGACCGATTCTGTAAAATGCCCTTGCCCACTATGATTCAGGTGCTCCAATTCCATAAAATAGTTGATACTTCGATCATCATAGACTAGATGGCCGTCATTGATTTCATAAGAGCTCAAATCCAAATTAAACTTAGTTTCCGGCTGAGGGGCATCATCCGGTGCCGGTTTAGAGACATTATAATTGGCTAGGCCTTCCGGCAAAACAAGAATATTCACTTCGGGCTCATCCAAAACCACTTTTTTAATCGAAACCGGCCCGTCTTTGGCGTTCATCGCCGACTTCAAATCCATGGTCAAAGATGTATTTTTCGCTTTGTACAAAGGCAAACCGGCAAATTCATCCTGCCCGATGAGAGATAAATCTTTTAGCGTAAGCGTCAAATTGGGGAAATTGCGCAATATGGAAATATCCACATCTTTAAAGTCCAAAGTCGCATTCATGGTTTCATTGGCGGTACTTTTGACGGCGGCCACCAATTCATCCTTGAAAAAATAGGGAATGGCGACCACAGCCCCCACCAATAAGATGACGAATACCATAAAAATGATAAAAATCCTTTTCATTACTTTCTTTGCTGCCATACGATCTTAATTTGGTTTTTTGGATTCAAACGAATTGGTTTTCGGAAGTCAGTTTGGTTTGTTTTCCGTTTAAGCCATTGATTATCAATCTAATTCGTAGTAAGATAACGACCGATTTCTTGACCTAGTGTACTATAAAACGAATAACCGCCAAAACGAACATCCCTCCTTCTACAGAATTACGGACAAACGTACAAAAGCCCTAGGATAATATACGTGAATGTTTAAGATTTGGTTAAGGATGAAGGCCGGACTTTCCGGCGCAAACACAAATTGTTCAACCACATAAAAAAGCCTTCTACAGAAGACTGAAGAAGGCTTTCTTTGAAATTGGAATTGAATTAAGATTAAATATCGTGAAAAATCCTACGATATCTAAATTATCTTGGTTCATTAAGATTTCGCAAATATAAGCTTTTTCGACAACTTTTGAACAAAATCTCTAAACAGAATAAAATTTGGTGGTTTTGTATCAGAATACTTTTCTGAGTGAACTCAAAGTTTAAAGTCCGGGTACTTTCCGGAGCAGGCTTATCCGTATAGCGGAAAATGTCGCATCATATCTACAATATTACTACGAACTTCTTCTATTATCTTTGAATGATTAGGATGCGTTAAAACCCGATCCATCCAATCCACAACCTGTACGGCTTCCTTTTCGCCTAACCCGCGAGTCGTCATAGCCGCCGATCCAATCCGTATTCCGGAAGTTACAAAAGGCGACTCCGTATCAAACGGCACCATGTTTTTATTGACAGTAATACCGGCATCGCCCAACACTTTCTCGGCTTCTTTTCCGGTAATTCCCTTGGAGCGTAAGTCAATGAGCATCAAGTGGTTATCGGTACCACCGGAGATGATTCCATAGCCGCGGTTGACCAATTCCTGCGCCATTGCATGGGCATTTTTGATGACCTGTTTTCCATATTCTTTAAAATCCGGCTGTAAGGCTTCATGAAAAGCCACTGCTTTGGCGGCAATGACGTGTTCTAACGGGCCGCCTTGCATGCCGGGAAAAACGCCGCTATTCAGGATGCCGGACATTTTGCGCAAGCTGCCTTTTTTGGTGGTCAGCCCCCAGGGATTTTCAAAGTTTTTGCCCATCATGATGATGCCCCCGCGGGGACCGCGCAAGGTTTTGTGCGTGGTGGATGTCACTATATGGCAGTGCTCCATCGGACTTTTCAACAAACCGGTCGCAATTAACCCCGCCGGATGCGCAATATCCGCCAACAACAAAGCCCCTACTTCGTCCGCAATTTGGCGAAAGCGGGCATAATCCCAATCCCGGGAATAAGCAGAAGCACCACAAACAATCAATTTGGGGCGCTCTTTTTTGGCTATTTCTTCCACCTTATCCATGTCAATGAGCCCGGTATCCGGCTCCACACCATAAAAAGAAGCCACGAAGTGCTTTCCGGAGAAATTGACCGGAGAGCCATGCGACAAATGCCCGCCATGCGCCAAATTAAAGCCCAAAATCTTGTCCCCGGGCTTCAAAACAGCTAAAAAGACAGCCGCATTCGCTTGTGCGCCCGAATGTGGTTGCACATTGGCGTAAGCCGCACCAAACAACTTTTTGAGCCGATCAATGGCCAATTGCTCGACCTTATCGACCACTTCACAACCACCATAATAGCGTTTTCCGGGGTATCCTTCGGCATATTTATTGGTCAGGCAGGAGCCCATGGCATCCATTACCTGCTTAGAAGTAAAGTTTTCGGAAGCAATGAGTTCTAAACCATCCTGCTGGCGGCTCAACTCTTCGTTTATCAGGTCAAAAATGGCTTGATCTTGGTGCATAAGTCGTGTTTTTCTCGTTTTTTTAATGCGGGCGCAAGGTAGTGTATTTTTTTAAGATTAGGAGTGAACCGATGTGAATCTCCAAGCAAATAATCCATAGTTGTCAAAAAAAATGCATATTTGCAGCAACAATGCCTAATTCATGATGGAAGAATCCTTTTCTACCCCGATATTACTCTTAATTTTCAACCGGCCTACTGCTGTCGAAAAGGTCATACAAAACCTGCGTGCCATCCAACCAGCCAAAGTATATGTGGGAGCGGACGGACCAAGACCAAACAAACCGGATGATTCTGCAAAGTGTGCTCAAGCAAGAGATATTTTAAAAAATATTGATTGGTCATGTGAAATAATCACTCTATTTCGGGAGAAGAACATGGGCTGCCGCAATGCTGTCCATGAAGCCATCGATTGGTTTTTTGAGCATGAAGAATCCGGTATTATCCTAGAAGATGATTGCGTTCCGGATGTATCTTTTTTCCCTTTTGCAACGGAGCTTTTGGAGAGATATAAAGAGAGTCCCCAAGTAATGCATATTGCGGGTGACAATCCTATTGAAGACTTAACTCATTCATTACCGGAAAGTTATACATTTGTTTCGATGCCCTTAGTATGGGGCTGGGCTACTTGGCGGCGGGCTTGGCGAAAGATAAATTTATCCTTAGAAGGTCTAGAAGATTTTGATTTTAAGCAACTTAGTTTGGATTCGCTTTCGCAAAAATACCTTGCGGAAAAATTTGAAGCCACCCAAAAAGAAGAGAATGATTCTTGGGCGTATGCTTGGTACTACTCCATTCTTCAAAACAAAGGTATTTGTATTTTACCAAAAGTAAATCTCGTCCGTAACATTGGATTTAATGAAGAATCCACCCATACAACCACATCAAACAAAATTAGGGAACTCAAAAGCCAAAAAGTCCCATTCCCCCTAACCCATCCCGAGAGCATTAAAGTCAGCCACGAAATTGAGCAACAATTATTCTATGCGGCCCAAAAAACGAAGATGGGATTATTAGGTCGTTTTTGGCTACCCAAATGGCTGCGACTTTTTTTTGGTGCTAAAAAATAGATTCCAGTTTGTTTGTTTTCCTGAAGTCCAATATCTTTGGTGAAGAAACTAACATAACAAACTGCATACATGATGAAAACAATTATTGTTTTTTTATTTTTTAGCCTAAATTGCATCTCGTTGTTCTCCCAATCTTCAGTACACGAAGTGATGGCTACATCGGGAAATTCGTATCAAACCAACAGCATCCAAATTGATTGGACTCTAGGAGAAGTAGCCATTTCCACTTTAACCGGCTCCGGTTCATTGCTCACCCAAGGATTTCACCAACCTCACTACCTCATAACGGCCATCAACCGGCTACCGGCAGATTATGGGCAAATAAAAGTGTACCCCAATCCGACGACCGACCAGTTAAACATTGACTTTGCATTTACAAAAAAAGAAAAAATTGAGCTTGTGCTTTTAGATTTAACAGGCAAAGTGATGCTAAAAAACACCATTGTCGGACAGACCATAAGCAAAAACATCTCCCTTGCCACCTTACCAAGTGGTACTTATTTCCTAAGCATGAAAATAGGAAATCAAATCTTTTCTCAAACACACAAAATTCAAAAAGTCAACTAATGAAGTCTATCCTAACATTAACAGTATTCCTTTTATTAGGAACGGGCCTATTCGCCCAAGCACCGGAAGGTTTTAATTACCAAGGAGTGGCTAGAAACCTAGCCGGACAACCTTTCACCAATGCAGACATCGGCATGAAGTGTTCTATTCTACGGAATTCACCAACAGGTACGGTCGCGTATAGCGAAACACATAAGGTACATACCAATAACTTGGGTCTGTTCCAGTTAGAAATTGGTGCCGGCAACAACCCTATTGGTACGTTTTCGAGTATTGATTGGGGAAATGGAAGCTATTACTTAAAAACGGAGATTGATTCTGATAATAATGGCAGCTATGAGTTATTGGGTACAAGTAAACTGCTGAGTGTCCCTTACGCCTTATATGCAAAAAATACCGGACTTTGGCATTCCTCAACTATGACAGATGGAATCCGGCATCCCGGCTCTGTTATTGTTGGTACGGATACCTACACGGATGTTCCACTTTTGGTTAATAATACCGACCCCATTATTCAATTTAATCAAGAGACTGCCTTAGCTTATTTCAATCGTACGGTAAATAACAGCCGTGCTGCCCTTGGTATTTATGGCTATCCGGATACAGATAAAGTCTTACCACATCTGCGTAAATCATCGATGATTTATGCCACTGCTGATTCTGATAACTTAATCCTATGTGCGGCAAATAGTGGTGGAGCAATAAGATTTATTACGGACGAATGGACTAATCCGAATTCAGAAATTGTTAGCATTACCCAAAAAGGCATCGGCATCGGTGCAAAAAACCCAAAAGCCAAAGTCCACGTTAAAAATGGTGACATCTATATTGAAGATGCCGCAAATGGTGTGATTATGACTTCGCCAAATGGTCAATGTTGGAAAATGACTGTTAACAATTCCGGACAACCTGTATTCACTTCTGTCCCATGCCCTAACTAAACCTATTTTTCACACATCAAACCACGAATAACACATGCTATTCGTGTTTTTTTTTATATTCAGTGCAACCATCTTTCAAAAATCATCTCATTTATCCCAAAACTTCATGACAAAAGCCCTTTCATCTCTCCTATTCTTTCTTTTTTTTGCGCAAGCCCAAGCCCAAGCGCAAGCCCAAGCCCAATCCAATCCTTTCTCCGGAAAAATCGTCAATCCTTCCGGAAATCCCGTGGATGTAGCCAATATCATCTTATTGAATCAAAAGGACTCTTCTTTTGTGGACGGGGTCATCACTTATGACGGAAATTTTACCATAATCGCATCCAACCCATCCGGCCAACTGCTCCAAATCACCTCGCTTGGCTATCAAGATGCTTGGGTGACATTAGCAGATTATACGGCAACTGCCAATATCGGTATCATCCAACTCACTGCTGCCAGCGTGGCCATTAAAGAAGCCGTAGTCAAGGCCAAAACACCCCGGTTTGAGCAGAAAAACGGCATTTTACAAGTCAATGTGGAAAATACTTCCCTTAGTTCGACCGGCTCGGCGGTGGACGTGCTCAAGAGTACGCCCGGCCTTTATCTGTCCCGAGACGAAGAGTCCGTCCAAATGTTTGGGAAGGGAAAGGTCAAAATATTTTTGGATGGCCAAGAAGTCCAGTCTATGGACATCATCAAAAGCCTGAATTCGGAAGAAATCGTCAAAATCGAAGTCATCCGCAATCCATCCGCCAAATATGACGCAGAAGGCAAAGGCGGTGTCGTCAACATCATCACCAAAAACAGCCAATTGGAAGGGTTTCTCGGCAATATCCTAGTCAATACCACTAGAGCCACTTACAGCCGGGCCTACCTGAAAACCGACTTTTCGTATAAAAAAGGGAAATGGGGCGTTTTCAGCTCCTTCTCTTGGAATCCATATAAGACTTTTAAAGATGAAGAGTTTACACGAATTATTACCCAGCCTACATCTACTTTTAAGCTCAAAAACAACCTTTTAACGGACTATCAATCTTGGAATAACAATACTTTTTCTACGAAAGTATCTTATGCGCTCAGTAAGAAACATAGCCTAAAATTGGGCTATCGTGCCAAATTAGACTACTCCAAATCCAATACCACCAACAAAAACATCATCTTTGAAGGAATCAACCAAATCCAAGAACTGACCACAGACAATAACGCCAATAATGACCTACTCTACGGCATCACCGACTTGCAATATAGATATGCGGACACCTTGCATCGAGCCCTTACGCTGTCCGTAAATCATACCGGCTACCATTCAGATAAAACTAGCTTCATCGAAGAAAAACTAAGCAATTCAGGTACGCTTCACCGAAAAAGCCAAGCGGATGGCAAAATCCAAATTTGGATCGGTCGCTTGGATTATGAGCAACGCTTATTCCATGATTTTCTAAAGGCCGAAGTGGGCACCAAATTTTCCCAAACCGCCAATAATGCCCATACGGATTTTTTCGTAAGAAATAATCCTAATGAAGCTTGGCGTTCCACCGGACAGATAGCGGATGCCATCAATTATACGGAAAAGGAAACGGCAGTCTATACCGACTTGACCAAAGAAGCCGGCAAATGGACTTTTAAAGCCGGTTTAAGGTATGAAAATTCCGATGCACAAGCCCATTCCGCTTTATCCGGTAATTACTACGATACGACTTATCAAAACTTCTTTCCATCGGCATTGGTGGAGTACCGGTTTACGGATGAGATTGTGGCCAATCTTTCGCTAAGCAAGCGGATTGAGCGGCCGGATTATTCTGATTTGAACCCATTTGTGGACTATTTGGATTCTTTTTCGATTCTGAAAGGCAATCCGCAGCTAATCCCGGAGATTAAAAATGAGATTGAATTTAACGGCAGTTATTCCGGCTATCCGTTATTGACGCTTGGATATTCGTTTACCCAAAACCCGATAGAGATTACGGTGGAATCCGATGCGGCCAATCCGTTGGTCAATGTAGGTATATTCAATAATTTAACGTCCGAAGAGAAGTATTACGGGCAGGTCATTTTGCCTTACAAAAACAATTGGTGGACATCTGCCAATGGATTTGGCTACTCCCGGCGGTTTATTATCGATGATATATTCAACTCCGGCAAGACCTTTCGGAAAGACGAAAAATATGCCTTTAGCTACCAGGACTTCAATGTCAAGGATTGGAATTTTGGGGCGCAATACACTTGGTTTGGGCCGGGTTTAGAAGGAATTTTTGAGTATTCTTCCGGTTGGTTTGTCAATCTATGGTTGGGCAAAAAATTCTTGGATGGCAAGCTCAGTGCCCGCCTAACCGCCAACGACATCTTCAAATCCCAAATAGTCACATCTCATTCGACTATTGGCCATCTATTTGTGGAACAAAAGGCCTATTATGATAGTCGGAGAGTCCGGCTTACGCTAAAATACAAGTTTGGGCACTTGAAAAATAAAGTGGATATTAAGACCAAAAGTAGTGATGAGCTTAATCGAATCAAACTATGAGCTTACTCCTAAAGGTATTCTGCTGTAAAATTACCAAATTTTATTCTGTTTGGAGATTTTGTTCAACCTGCCCGATGCAGGCGGGTCGTTCAACTATTGAGTCCACTCCAAAAAGTCCACTCCGCCAAAAAAAAAGCGATGAACAAAATTTTATTTGGCTACAATGCCTAGTGCAGCGTGGTGTCGCTCCTACGGAGCTATATCCCTACTATTTTAGTCTTTTACCAAGATATCGCCCCGATGGGGCTCAGGCTTATGTATTTCGGCTATTCAAATAAAATTTTGTGGGCTCAAGAACAAACCACTGCACTCGGCTTTTCGGAGCAAGCTCACTGTCCAACTGTTCAGCAGGGTAAACGAAAGAAAAAAAATAGAATATAAAAATATCTCAGACTGGAGAGTAAATTAGTGTACATAAAGTTGGAATTTAACTTATTGACAATCAATTCCTTAGTGATTTCTTAGTGGCAACTTCGTGTCCTTAGTGGTTAGGCCTTACATTTTTCCTTACCACTAAGAACACTTTAGATAACACTAAGTTTACACTAAGAAACACTACAAATTCTTGGCTTCAGACTGCTAAAATTTGGGTGAGAAATAGTCCACACATAGGCCAAATATTATAAAAATTTTCTTTCGCTTACCCTGATTGTTCAACTGAAATTGCCGGAAGCGAATTTAAGAATCGAAGTTTGACCCAAACTAGACACTTTCAAAAAAACCGGTCTTGGTATTTTTGCGTACTTCGTTCCAGTTAAAATATCTGCCGTTCATGGCCACATAGACACCCGG
>Ga0256832_1002525_pt1 | contig 12498 bp, 14 predicted proteins | sample 134614metaG_FD_190534 | JGI IMG/M metagenome (GOLD analysis project Ga0256832, IMG submission 190534) | Hydrothermal vent microbial communities from Lau Basin, Pacific Ocean - 134-614 | ecosystem: Environmental > Aquatic > Marine > Hydrothermal vents | place: Pacific Ocean: Lau Basin | collected... | reverse complement strand
CACCGCTGATGATGTACTTCCTCAACCCTAATTGTAGGGTAAAGACATCCACAATGAGGCTGCTCTCTCCATATTTGATAGCTTTCAGTACGATGCCTTTCGTTTTTATTACCATGCCAAGTCGTCATCTATTTTTTCCGGCTTATAATGCATCTTAGTGTATGCCCGTTGTTTTTGACGTTCGAAGATAAGGCGTGCCAGTCCTAAATTGGCAGGTTCCGGAGCAAGGGGAGAGAGGGCTAAATGCACCTTCTGCTCATCAATATCCAAGCGGTACATCATACTGAAGAGGTATTCAACCTGATGCTGTAACATCTCGTCCATTCTATCGGCTAGAATTTGCAAAAGTTCCTCCTCGGTGGCGATGTCATCCGCTGTCTCCACCAGCTTAAATTCCTGTGCAATGAGCGCCTTGGTATTGTCTAGTAATTGGTCGTCCTGCTTCATGATGCAAAGGTATGGAATTTTATGGTTGATTACTCCCCATGATCAATCAGCCGCCCCGTAATACTCAAAAAATCCGATTCGGTAATCAAACCGATTAATTCATTGTCCTGTGTGACGGGAATACACCCTATATGTGTCTGACGCAGCATTTCCATAGCTTCGCTGATGGAGGCATCCGGGTGAATAGTAGGAACATCCTGCAGCATAATATCTTGTGCTACGACATCTTTTCGCTCCAGCGAGTCTTTTTGAATATTGCAGGTTGCATAGTAGGAAAGCAACTCCTTAGAGGTGATTAGCCCTACAAAATTACCGTGGTCATCCTCAATGGGCATGTGGCGGATGTGTCGCCATTCCATAAGCTTGGCGACCATTTCGATAAGGTCGTCTTCCCTAACGGTAAGTAAATCCGTCTGCATGAATTCATCAACTTTCAGCACAACGGGGAGGAAGGGTTCGACATCCTCTATCTTGGGCATCGTCCATTCGTGAACGGGTATTTCTTTCTTTTGGTTCTCAATGATGCTGGCAGTTAGCACGGTGAGGGCTTCGGCTTGTCCGGTTTGTTTTCGCAGATTGGTATAAGCTCGCAATTGCCACCGAGCTCCATTCATGTGTCGTTTGGCACGCTCTTCAATGACATCGAGGTAGGTATTAATGTCATCTTTACGCACGTTTTGGCTTTCTAGCCCCTCTTTTGCCAGTGGTAATAATTCCTTTAACACGAGGTCGCAGGCACTTATCTTTTGGTCATTGAACCAAGTGAAATTGGAGTCAATGCCAAATCGTGCCGCTTTTTCAAAATTATCCCGAATATCAGCCCAAGAGATGACGGTGCGAATATCATCGTAGTTTTTAGCAATTCCTTTCATGGCTCCTAGCCAAAATGCGGCGTTGGCTACCTCGTCCCGAATGGTTGGCCCTGCGGCGATAACGCGATTTTCTATTCTCAGGTGTGGCTTACCTGTATCACTTATGCCATAACAGGGGCGATTCCATCGATATACCGTCGAATTATGTACCTGCAAGGCTCGGAGTTTTGGCACCTTTCCTTTCTTGATAAATGCTATTGAATCCTCTTCTTTTTCCCCTGCTATTAAGACCCTGAACCTTGCAATATCATCCTTGTAAATCTCCAATACAGAATCATCGATCCAGCCCGTCCCAAAACTGACTCGTGGGCTGCGTTCGCGCATGTGGTCTTTGGTCGTTCGGATGTCCAATGCCTGCTGAAAGAGTGCAATTCTGGACTCATGCCACAGTCGCTTGCCGAATACAATCGGCGAATTGGCAGCAAAAGCCATGGTTGGAGCGGCGAGTGTCTGGGCAATATTATGCATTTTTACAAACTCATTTGCTCCTACTTGCAGGTGTACCTGAAAGCTGGTATTACAGGCTTCGAGCATAGGCGAATCATGATTGACCAATATCTCATCAATGCCGCGGAGTCGCAGTTCATATAAATTGCCCGTTAATTGTGCGTTAATAGCATCCATAAGCGCCCTGTATCTGGGCTTCGGTGTGAGGTTGTCAAGGCTCAAATCTTGCTTCCTAAACGTTGGGAGAATACCCGTCAGAATGAGTTCCGCATCAAGGGAGTTGAGTACCTTCCGGGTAATATCGAGATTGTGTTTTATTTCGTTTTCCAACTTGCTGAGGCAGGTATCCTGAAAGAGGTGCGGTGTCAGGTTTGTCTCCAGATTAAACTGTGCCAACTCGGTCTCAATCCAGTCGTATTTTTTCATCTTTTCCAGTGCCGGCATGGCGACATTCATCGGCCGGAAATGCTTCTTATCGACCAAAGCCATTTCTTGTTCAGCACCGATTCGAACGACATCATTTTCAAACCAATCGTGCTCAAGCATATATTCCAATGCTTCGATATCTTTGAGAAGGTTGATGATGAAGCGCTGCATGACTTCATCCGAGGCGAGTTGTACACGTTGTTCTCCCATGTTTAAAATAATTGAGTTTAAGTTTATTATTTGCCTATGCCTCAAAGATATGAAATGCCTGTCTTTTAGGCAACTAATCGGAAGAATATACTAAGGCAATCGCGTAAAAAGGTAAAAAGCAAAAAGTTTCCGCGGAGGGCACAAAGGATTCGCGAAGGTTCGCGAAGGTTAATATTTTATGACAAAAAAGTCTTTCAAACGAAATTTTTACCTGTCCACCTTTGTTTTACATTCACAAAGCAATAAAAGATGTCATTTATACTCAAAGACGGGAATATCACCTTGCGTCGGCTAGAACTCGACGATGCCACAGCACTTTCCACATTGGCAAATAATTTTAATATCTGGATAAATCTTCGGGATTACTTTCCCCATCCTTACCTTCTTGCCGATGCCGAATACTTTATAAAAAAGTGCCGAAGTGCCAAACCACAGGATACCTTTGCGATTACTTATAAAGATGAGTTTGTCGGAACAATTGGGTTGATGTTCAAAAATGACATTTACAAATACACAGCAGAGGTTGGCTATTGGCTTGGTGAACCATTCTGGGGAAAGGGGATTACAACCACGGCACTGAAATTGTTAATTCGGCACAGTTTTGAAGATCTGCAGTTAAAAAGATTGGTCGCTTTTACGGTGGAATACAATAAAGCCTCCGCAAAAGTGTTAGAAAAGAGTGGGTTTGTTAAGGAAGGCATTTTGAGAAAGCACAGCTACAAAAATAAACAGTTTTGGGATGAATATGTCTTTGGGCTTGTAAATGAAGATTTGTAACTACTTGCTTGAAGCGACGGGTACAGGTAAAGTTCATACCCCACATTAATGAGTTATTTTGCACAAAACATCAAAAAGTCGTATCTTAGCGGTATGGGAAAAGTAAGAATAGCTAATCCACTCTACGATGTCGTCTTCCGTTATATGATGGAGGACAACAAGGTGGCGAAACTGTTTCTGTCGGCTATCATCGGCAAAGAAATAAAGGAACTGGCCTTTAGCCCGACCGAGTACAGTAGTAAAATCGGACTTGAAAACAGCATCACCGTTACTCGGATGGACTTCAATGCCCGTATTCAAGAGTCGGACGGAAAGGAGACCGTTGTCATCATTGAACTGCAAAAGGCAAAATTCTACTATCAGACCATTAGGTTCAGAAAATACCTCGGCAAACAATACCAAAACCCTCAGAATGTAGATCGAAATGATGAGCCAATCCCCATTTATCCAATCTATATTTTGGGAGAAGCTTTTACAGATGAAGCCATTCCCGTTATTCGCGTCAAGCGAGACTACATTGATGCGGCGACCGGAAAAACGTTGACCGAAAAGCATCCCTTTATCGAAGCGCTGACCCACGATGCTACCGTCATACAAGTACCTCACCTCAAGGAACATCGTCGGACGACATTGGAGCGATTTCTCAGTATCTTTGATCAGGCTAATCAGTTGAAAACGAATAGACATATCCTCACTATTGATGAAAAAGACTACCCTGAAAGCTATCATCCTGTCATCAGAAGGCTCATCAAAGCATTGCAATCACCCAAAATAGAAGACGATATGGAAATAGAAGATGAAGTCGTCAATGAATTTAACAAGCAGGCAAGAATGATTGAGTTGGAACGCGAAAAAGCGGAAAGGGAACAACAAAGGGCAGAGGAAGAAAGACGAAAAGCAGAGGAAGAAAGGCAAAAAGCAGAGCGGGCCAAGCAAAGAGAAGAAGAAGCAAAGCAAAGAGAAGAAAAAGCAAAGCAAAGAGAAGAAAAAGCAAAGCAAAGGGAGGAGGCTGAAAAGCAAGCCAAAAACAACTTGATAAAAAAACTCGCCTCCATGCAGATGAGTATCAAAGAAATCGCAGAAGTTGCCGGAATGGAGGAAGAAGAGATAGCCCGATTACTAAAGCAGCAATAAATGCACAAAGAAAAAACAAAAGAATCGACATTAAATAAGTTGCCAAAGCTACAGGATGAAGATTACTTCAATCGCAATAAGCCATACATCGTCATCCCGAGAGGAATTGAAGCTTACAACACACTCAACTCAATGGAGATTGACGTCAGATGGCGTCGAGCATCGAGTTTGGGCTTTCTTACCTTTTTCACCTTGTTTTGGAACTTTATCGTATCTATTTTTGTGATTGGATTCATTATGAGCGGTGATTTTTCGATGTTTTTGGGAATTAGTGTTCACTTTTTGGTAGGCATTGGGCTGATGTATTGGACGATTGCAAACTACATTAACCACACGACTATTTTCATAGGAAACGGAGCAATAGATTCCGAATATGGTCCCATTCCGATTCCGTTCAAAAAAAGAATTCACCTTCCCTCCAATTATGTTGAACAACTGTATGTAGAGCGATATGTTTACGCCACCTCCAACGGCAAACCGATACACGCCTTTCGCGTAATGGTAAGAATGAAATCCGGGACAAAAAAGGAATTGCTAAAGGGACTAAAAAGCTTAGAACACGCCCGGTACATCGAACAGGAGATTGAGCACTTTTTGAGGATTGAGGATGAGGCGGTTAAAGGAGAAGTTTTTTTTAATCACCGTGATTTCCGAAATCACGGTGATTAAAAAAAACTTCTCTTCCCGAGAATCGATTACTTCGCGTTTATGATAATCTGCAAGCCGATATTGTCATTGATAATCATGTCCTTTGGCGTACCGAGTATTCCTGAGTGAAATTTAATTCCCCACTCCAATCTGTTGATAGTGAAAGCCGGTGTTTTTACATTCACACCTTCTTTGCTAATGGCTACCTCAGCCGGGATTTCAATACTTTTGGTAATACCTTTAATCGTTAGGTTACCGGCGACACTAACCATTCCCGCCTTTGCTGCATCAGGCGTGACTTTTGTGATTTCAAAAGTAGCAACGGGATGATTAGCCACATCAAAAAAGTCTTCGCTCTTTAAATGCCTTACCAATTTTGCCTGACGACTGGGTTCTTGTAAATCCTCATCTGCGATACTATTCATATCGATGTTGACCTTACCGCTAACGAGTTTTCCATCTTTGAGCCCCAGGCTACCGTCTTTTACGCTAATCTTACCGTGATGTCCCCCGAATGTTTTGGTCGCCGTCCATACGATAACTGTATTGGTAGGAGTGATCTGTACGGTACGGTCGGTCGCGACCGCTTCCTTTTGTGCGACCGCTTCTTTTACCTCTGCTTTTTCCCCTTCCGGTGCATTGTTGCAGGCGGTGAATGTCAGTAATAAAAAGCCGCTTAATAGAAATAAAATGTTACTTTTCTTCATGTTATAATTTTGATGATTAATATTTAGCTTTCCTAACAATTTTTAATGGAATTTGTTGCCCGTTATGCATAATAAATGTAACTTCCCCCATATTTTATATCATGGCATTCGCACGGAATTTGCCGGTTGAAAAACAAACAAATATGTACACACTTGAAGATTTGCAAAATGCAAGAAAAAGGGAAGATTTAATCAATATTGCCCGCAGCAAAAACTACAAAATTGAGAAACAAATCAATTATCTTCGCTATGAATCCACCCTGCGAAAGTTGCAAGCGGAAATGGTTGACCTTCAACAGTGGATTATGGATCAGAAAATGCGGGTAGCTGTTATTTTCGAGGGACGGGATGCTGCCGGAAAGGGGGGCTCCATTAAGCGGTTTACAGAACACCTCAATCCTCGGAGTATGCGGGTTGTCGCTCTTAATAAGCCGACGGAGGTAGAGCGTGGGCAATGGTACTTCAGACGATACATTAAAGAATTACCCAACCCGGGTGAGATTGTTTTCTTTGACCGAAGCTGGTATAACCGCGCTGTTGTAGAGCCTGTGATGGGATTTTGCGATCAAGAGCAATACGATGAATTTATGGTACAGGTACCCGAATTCGAACACATGCTGTATGAAGACGGCGTAAAGGTCATCAAGTTTTGGTTTTCTATTAGCAAACAAGAACAAATTAAGCGGTTCAATGCCAGGCTGGCCAGTCCACTTAAACGCTGGAAATTCAGCCCAGTTGATAAAGAGGGACAAAAACTATGGGACAAATACACCAAGTACAAGGAGCAAATGTTTGCTTACACGCACACCAACTTTAGTCCCTGGATTATCATTAAAACCAATGATAAAAAAACAGCGCGACTCGAAAGTATGCGCTATGTGCTTTCAAGGTTTGACTATCCGGGCAAAGAAAATGCGGGTACCTCCCTCTTTCCCGATCCGAATGTCGTGATGCGTTATTATCGAAATGTAAAGCAGATTGACGTCTAGACTTTTATTCCTTTCTACATTTTCGTTACCATTTTTAAAAAAGATAAAAACAAACAGATGCGCAAACAAATAAAACTATCAAAAAAAGACGTTGAAATAATCAACACCAAATTGGGCTTAAGATATTTATTTGCTGAGAAAAAAATAAATCTGGAAAAAGTACTTCGCTTCGCTAAATACGAGTTGGAATTAAAGAAACTACAAGAAGAATTAATCAAACTGCAAACGTGGGTTATTGAGAACAACGAGCGGGTTGTCGTACTATTCGAAGGAAGGGATGCAGCAGGAAAAGGTGGTGCTATCCGACGAATAACTGCCCACATCAACCCTCGCCATTTCAGAGTACGGGCACTACCCAAACCTACTGTTGAGGAAAAAGGACAGTGGTACTTCCAGCGCTACGTCAACGAATTGCCCAAGCCCGGAGAGATGGTCTTTTTTGATAGGAGTTGGTACAACCGCGCCGTCGTGGAGCCGGTCAATGGCTTTTGCACATCCGAAGAATATAAAATATTTATGGGGCAGGTCAATGACTTCGAACGCATGATTTGCGAAAAGGGATTGCACCTGATTAAATTCTATTTTTCCATTACAAAAGAAGAGCAGGCAAAACGCTTTGAGGAGATAAAGAAAAGTCCTTTAAAAAAATGGAAAATGTCCCCAGTCGATGAAAAAGCGCAGGAATTATGGGACGAATACACCAAATACAAGGAGAAAATGTTTGAGAAGACCAATACGGAACTCCATCCATGGATTATTATCAAAGCCAACCGAAAAACAGAAGCAAGAGTGGAGGCGATTAAACATATTCTGGAGGTGATACCTTATGGGAATGAGAATTAGAATCTATGATGCTGACAGGCAAAGCCTCGTCAGTATTAGAATTAGAATTAGAATGAGAATGAGAATGAGAATGAGAATGGGAATGAGAATTGAAAATGCTGATAGATGTAGCCTCGTCAGTATAGAATGGGAATAGTCCTTTGCGTTCCTTGGCGAAACCTTTGCGTCCCTTAGCGGGAACTGCTTGAATGAGAGAATAGGAGAATTAGAATTAGAATGGGAATGGGAATGAGAATGGGAATTGAAAATGCTGATAGACGTAGCCTCGTCAGTATAGAATGGGAATAGTCCTTTGCGTTCCTTGGCGAAACCTTTGCGTCCCTTAGCGGGAACTGCTTGAATGAGAGAATAGGAGAATTAGAATTAGAATGGGAATGAGAATTAGAATTAGAATTCGAATTGAAAATGCTGATAGATGTAGCCTCGTCAGTATAGAATGGGAATAGTCCTTTGCGTTCCTTGGCGAAACCTTGGCGTGCCTTAGCGGGAACTGCTTGAATGAGAGAATAGGAGAATTAGAATTAGAATTAGAATGGGAATGAGAATTAGAATTAGAATTCGAATTGAAAATGCTGATAGATGTAGCCTCGTCAGTATAGAATAAAAATACCAAACAAGAGATACAGAACAAGGAACATTTACCATTTTAGCCTTTCAATATAGCGACCAATGTATGGAGCAATGACTCCCTGAGTAGTTATAAATTTAAAAAAAAATAATAATAAATACCCATAATCGGGTTTTATAACTTTATTATACGTACCTTTGGACTTTAATAATTTATTGAGCCCGGACAAAAAGGCTTTTATCGTAGGATAATTGTGTTTTTGGGAATGGTCTCAACTTTTAATTTTTTATAATGAACGAAGGTACAGTAAAATTTTTCAATGAATCAAAAGGTTATGGATTCATTACTCCAAATGACGGCGGAAAAGACGTTTTTGTCCATGCAAATGGATTAGTTGATGACATTAGAGAAGGAGACGAAGTCTCTTACGAAGTGGAAGAAGGACGAAAGGGATTGAATGCGGTTGACGTAAAGAGAGTGTAATTGCTCGTTTCCATACGAAACAAAAGGAAAAGCCTGTCAGAAATGACGGGCTTTTGCTTTTTATGGAAAAAAACTGTAAATTTGTATTGTGTTTCTATTCGATATCAAAACTTGTCTGTATGGATGTAAATATTCAACATCAAAAAATAGAACTTATTCAATGGCTAACTACATTGGATGATGAATCCTTAGTCCAAAAATTAATTGAAATTCGCAATAGTGTGACTTCTGATTGGTGGTCCACAATCTCCAATGATGAAAAAAAATCAATCATAGAAGGCGTTTTGGATGCTGACAATGGTAATCTCACACCTCATTCTAAAGCAAGAGCGATTTATGAAAGGTGGTTATAATATAAAATGGACAAATCATGCCTTAAGAGAATTAAATGAAACTTTCGATTATTTGGAAAAGGAATGGACGGAGAAAGAGCTGAAAAATCTGGCACAAAAAATTGAAAAGATAACAAGATTGATTTCCCTAAATCCTAATGTTTTTCCCGATTCGACCATAAAAAAAGGAGTTAAACGAGCTGTTCTCGATAAGTTTAATACAATCTATTACCGTTTAAATGGGGAGACCGTAGAAATACTTTCTTTCTTTGCAAATCGAAAAAATCCCGATACTCTAAATTTAGATAATTAGACCTCCATGGCCAATTTCACAAAATCCATTGAGCTGATAATCCCAACCACTTTTCCATGCTCCATGACGACGAGATGATGCATATCTCTTTCAACCATCTTTTTTGCAGCAATGCTGATGGGAGCGTCTTTCTCTACGGATTCTACATGAGTGGACATAATCAAATCTACGGGGGTGGACTCGTCGGTTATCCCCCGTAAGTCACTCGTGGTCACAATGCCTTTCAATGTTATCTTATCATTATCTTCCAATCTTACGATGGGGATGGCACTCACCTGCTTGCGCTCCATCAATTCTCGCACCTTTGCTGTTGTAGCATCAATGGTCGTCGTAATAACGGGAGCGGTCATGATGTCTTTTACTACTTTGCTCATATTATTTCGTTTAACGGATTCTGAATTTATTATTTGCCAATACCCAGGCAATTGACAAAATCACCTCGTTATAATCACCTTTCGCATTAACTTTCCACCAAAATCTAAAAAATACACTCCTCTTCTGAGGTTCGTGACATCTATTTCCTGAGCTGTCTGACCCGTTAGTTCACTACTTTTCACTAGCTGCCCAAGGGCATTGTACACCCTCAAATACTCTACCAAATGCTCAGGATATTCTACACGGATAAAGTTGCCTGCCGGATTGGGAAAAACCCTTACCTGATTATCCAATTCTTTTGGTGTTGTAGCGAGTATTTGACAATCGTAAGGCTGGGTAAAATCCAGCTCTACCGGATCGCCGGGCGTCAGATCAACACCAGCCAAACCCGGAAAATCTGTCGTATATCGCGTACACCGAAATACAATATTTGCATACTTTCCGTTAATGATTGGAATGGTGTCGCCCTGTGAGATAATACCACCTCCTGCTACAGGGTTGACGTATTCCCATACGATTTCCTTTTCGGGATTAATTTCAAAAAATCGACCTTTTGCACCGGAGCAAATCAGGGTATTGCCATTGGGCAAACGTTGTGCTCCTGACAAAAAGTTGGAATAGAAGCCCTCCGGAGGGTCTGCCTCGTATGTCCATTCGGTTGCTGTAGGCCCGTAAGCAACTCCCGCATTATAGATATATTGCCCGGTATCATAACTATCCACCGGTGGTGCAATAATGTCGATAGAAGAATGCGAACCACCGGGCCTGCCATTGCCATTGTTGAAAAACATAATCTTGCCGGCATCCGCCAGCCCCTCTTTAATCCAATGTGCATTGTGGCTTCCAAATACAGTGCGGTTGTCTGCTGTGCCGTGATCATAATTTTGAGGATTGCCCCAGCGGTATAATAAATCGCCTCCCTTGGTACTGTTACCACCGGAGTGCGTTGCTGCTTCAGCAGTAGTTGTACTATGATCTATGATAAAAAGTTCACTTATAAAAAAGGAATTAATCAATATCTGGTCCATCATGGGATTGTAGTCGATGGAGTTGATGTGGAGCCAGTTTTTGTTGCCGGCGGCAGTTGGTCCGCCGGTGCGATTGATGTCTAAGAGTTCGGGGTGTTCAGCGATAACACCATAATTATCTTTGGTCGCGTCATAATCCTGAATCAGGTGATCCCAAAAGTGCCATTCCCAGACAATTTCTCCGTTTTCTCGATCCACTTCAATGATAAACTCAGCCCAAAGGACACCATCAGGAATTAGGGTGGTGTCTCTTCCCGCCTGTATGGCTTCCGCTTTTGTTTTTAATTCCCAGGCCGGAATCAACAGATTTCCATTGGGCAATTGAACAAAATCGTGGTGCATCCGGTGGGTGCTGTCAGAGTAGGTGAACTCCCAGACGACATTCCCATCCCAGTCTATTTCCTGAATGTGTTCGCCCCCACCGCCAAAGGCAAAAGTGGGGTTGGCAGGAGGCCCTGAGGATGCCGTCTTCAGCAAATGCCCATTTCCCAAAAAAACGGTAGCTGCTGCCGGCTTGAAATCCGTCTCCCACTTGTGTACTAACCGCCCGCAATTATCAATCAAATAAACATTCTGAGAGGAGAAAGGACCGAATAGCACATAACCATCCTGCGCACCTACTTCATATTGTTTCAAGCCTACAGTTTGAGATTTGATACCGAGATTAAAACATAAAATAATCAGAAAGAGTAGTCTTTTTTTCATAGAGCATAATTTTTAGGTTGCAAGATACATTTTTCATTTTAATGACAAGGAATCAGCAGCCTAATATTTCAATACCTTTTTTGTAAGGGATATTGCAAAACTATTAGATTAATTGTCCAAAGTTCATCTTTTACATTGTTCAATGCTCCTCCACTTGTCCGTCCCAAGACATCACCTTTTCTTTTAAAGTAGCCACCTTCACAAAGCGTCTCTATGGCGACACCCCAACCGGCAAACATCCTGCTCCTTTGTTATTGCAAATCGAACAATTTATTTTTTAACAAAAACAAATACATGATGAAAGGTACGTTTACATTACTATTTTTACTTGTAATGGGTTATTACGCTCAGGCGCAGTTTGCCATTACCAATACAGACAATTTTATTACATCACAGCAGATGTTATTGGCGAATGAAATCAACGAAAGTGGAGAGCCATTTGCGGAAGCACTTGGTTATAACCTCGACGATTTGGATCCAATGGTTTTGAATAGTCCCGACTCCATCGCATATACACTCGGAATAGAAAATTATGAGTACTCCCGTTACCAGTTGGGTAATATTGTTTCCCGGTCTGGAATGGGACTGCACATGATGTGGGCACCAGCTATTATGAACATGGCAGCCAATGAGCCGGACGGATTTGACGGCACCTTCACCGGCGGTACTCCCAACGGGTTTAACGAAGATGACGAGTTGAGGAAAAACATTATGCATTTTGGTCAGGGTGCCAATCAGACACCTCCAGCCAATCCATGGCCTCAATTTGGTGAATTTATGCAGGGAGATCCACACCTGCCGCAACCGGTAGCTGCTAATTTTGCTTCCGATTTTAGTACATTGAGATGGGATAGAAGTAAAATGGATAAGGTACTCAATCCTGGTGCGATGGGGCAGACTATGATGAAACAATACCTATGGGCACAGGATATGCTCGGCGCTTTCCACGATGGCAATGAAGAAGAAGTTGTTCCGGATGGAGTAAATACACCCGACCATGCCGATGGCACCTTCGACCCCGACAACAACATCTATCTCGGCGGCGACAATCTCGATGGATTTATCGGTCAGGTTTTGACGGCAGAAGCCATCAATAAAACCCTGTTTTTAATCAATCGACTGGCTTACGATGGCACGGCGCTTGGTGGTGTTGATCCTGCAACCTACACACCTGCTGATGGCATTAAGTATTTT
>Ga0256832_1002524_pt1 | contig 12502 bp, 13 predicted proteins | sample 134614metaG_FD_190534 | JGI IMG/M metagenome (GOLD analysis project Ga0256832, IMG submission 190534) | Hydrothermal vent microbial communities from Lau Basin, Pacific Ocean - 134-614 | ecosystem: Environmental > Aquatic > Marine > Hydrothermal vents | place: Pacific Ocean: Lau Basin | collected... | reverse complement strand
TTAATCGGTGTTCGATATTCATTTTTATCCGTATCTTTTTGTTTATTCGCTGAAAGATAGCATCCCGCTAAACGCATTGCCCCGTGCCCGAGGCAGGCGGGTTTAGCGCGGATTATGTGGTTTTGTTAGTTTCGCTTAGCCCGGGAATGCCCATGTTATGGGATATTCCCGTCCTTTTTTACAATATAAGTCCCGGCTAAAAAGCTTCAAGGTTTATTTGCATACGTTTGTGCCCCTTGTGGGCGGGGCGGGCTCTTCCGGCCGCGGGTGGGTGAATAAAAAAAGCCCGCCTTAATCAAGATTTACGGCGGGCGGTTATTTTTAAAGTTATCCTTAAAGGCTCTGCGGGCTTAGCGGCCTCCCCCGCACATCCCGCGGCGACGGCCGCCTTTCTTCTCCCCGCGCTGCATGCGGCAGCCCCTGTGGCCCGCAGCGGCGTTAAAAGCAGAATCCACCGGGACGGTACTCAGGTAACGGTAGATTTCCTCCTTGTCACTGTCGGTCATATCCTCAAAGGAGGGCATATAACAGGGACCGGAATCCAGAACCGATTTGAAACCGGCCAGGTCATGCCAGCGTACGGTTCTGCTTAACGGCGGCGGTTCCATCATGCGCGCCTCGGGTGGGGCGGGGTCTCCGGACTTTACCCGGTGGCAGCGCATACAATTGCCGCTCACCAGCATGGCGCCGCGTTCCTTTTTATCAACGGTAACGCTTACGTTTTTATTATCCAGCACCCAGGCCACAATAGCCTGCACCTCGGCATCCGTAAGGTGGCTCATCGGCGGCATGGCGTTTTTCCCGGTGCGGATTTGATAGGCCACCTGACGGCGGTTCATGCGCTCGCCGATATTTTCCAGGGAGGGAAACAGCGGTGCGATACCCTTTTTATCCGGGCCGTGGCAGGCCGAACAGTTTAAACGGTACAGCTCGCGGCCGTTGCCGGGCGTTTCCCCTTCTTCGTTGGCGGCAAATACCGCGACCAGGAGAGATAGCGGGATGATGTAATAAGCGCCCCTGAACATGAGATACTCCCCGTTAGTTTAGCGGCTTGTTACGGATTTTCTCCAGTTCCTCCCGTACCCGCGCGGCCATGGCGCTGGTAGTGTCGCGCTCCAGGAATTGTTCAAAATAGTATATGGTCTTTTCCCGGTCGGGCAGGGTGGAGTTGTAGAGCAGCCCCAGTTGCAGCCAGCCGTCGCTGTATCCGGGGAACTTTTCGGTGGCTTTCAGAAACATCTTTTCCGCCTCGCGCGGCTTACCGGTTTTATCCAGGGCAATGGCCCAGTCCACATAGGCCTCGGCGTGGTTTTCATCCACATGGCTGGCATGGGCGAACACCTCAACCGCCTTGTCAAACATCTGATGCTGAAGATAGTAGTGCCCCAGTTCAATCAGGGCATGAACATCATCGGGGTTGGCTTTTACCTTTTCCTCCAGTTGAAAGAGCACACCCTGCGGCTGATCGTCCAGTTCATGGATGTGTCCGCGCTTTTTAGGCGCCTGGACTAAGGTATAAACAGCATAAGTGACCATTATGGCTACGGCCAGAAAAAGGCCCAGTCGAGTCGGGTTCATGGTATTTCCTTTATTTTGATAGATTCACTTTGGCAACGCGCACGCCATTGGCCACCGCCAGAAGCTCCGAGGCCTCATGGATAAACACGGCGGCGGTGATGGTGGCCATACCCGTTAATGCCGCCGGGATCAACAGCGCCAGTACGCTTATGGAAAATACGATATTTTGCTTACTAATGCTTTCCGTTTTTTTTCCCAGGGCGATGGCGAAGATCAACCGGGACAGATCATCGGCCATCAGGGCGATATCGGCCGCCTCGATGGCGGCGTCGGTGCCGGCCGTGCCCATGGCCACACCCAGGCTGGCCCGTGCCAGGGCCGGGGCGTCATTCACGCCGTCGCCCACCATGGCGATGGCACCGTAGCTCTTCTCCAGATCGATGATGGCGGCGATTTTATCTTCCGGTTTCAGTCCGGCGCGCACATCGGCGATGCCCAGTTCGCGGGCAAAGGCGCGGGCCGTGGTCTCATTGTCGCCGGTCAGCATGCACACCTCCAGCCCCATCTCCTTTATCCGGCTGACGATCTCCCCGGCGTTGGGGCGCAACTCATCGCGGATGGCGATAATGCCGCGCAGTTCCTCGGCCTCGGTAATGAAAACGATGGTTTTGCCTTCATGGCGCAGGCGGGTAATGTCCGCCTGTGTCTGTTCATCGGGCTCCACCGGCGAGGACTCGCGCAGGCGCCCCACCCAAACGGCCCGGCCGTCAATAACGGCGCCGGCCCCGTATCCCGGTATGATTCGAAAGTCATACGCCTCAGCGGGGACAATGTTCTTACTTTTCGCATAATTTACGATGGCCCGGGCCAGCGGGTGTTCGGAAAAGCGCTCCACGCTGTGGGCCAGGCTCAACAGCTCCCCGGCGCTGCCGGTGACGGGGTAGACGTCGGTGACCACCGGCGTGCCGCGGGTCAGGGTACCGGTTTTGTCAAAAGCCACGGCCTTTATCTTGCCCAGTTGTTCCAGATAGGCGCCGCCCTTGATCAGCACGCCGTTGCGTCCGGCCCGGCCGATACCGGCGGCAATGGCTACGGGGGTGGTCATGATCAGGGCACAGGGAGCGGCGGCCACCAGCAATACCACGGCCCGGTGAGCCCAGACTTCAAAAGGCTGGTCAAAGAGAAAGGGTACCAGCAGCAAGGCCAGGGAGCCGATAAACACCCACGGCGTATATACCCGGCCGAAGTGGTCGATAAAAGCCTGGGTCTTGCCCTTGTGTTCCTGGGCCTCTTCCACCATGTGAATCATTTTGGACAGGGTATTGTCGGCAAAGGCGGCGCTGGCCTCGATTTCCAGCATGCCCGTTTCGTTCAGGGTGGCGGCAAAGACCCTGGCCCCCTTGCTCTTATCCACGGGGATCGATTCACCGGTGATGGTCGCTTCGTTGACACTGGAGGCGCCGTTGATGATGATGCCGTCGGTGGGGATTGATTCGCCGGGCAGCACGCGGAAGATGTCGCCGGGTTTCAGGGTCTCGGCGCGCACGGTCTCTTCCCGGCCGTCCCGCAACAGGCGGGCCTCGGCCGGGGCCAGATCCAGTAGCTTACGGATGGAGGAGCGGGTTTTGGCATAGGTATACTCCTCAAGCCCCTCGGCGGCCCCATACAAAAAGACCAGAAAGGCAGCCTCTTCCCACATATCCAGAATGGCCGAACCGACGGTGGCGGCAATCATCAGCGCATCCACCGTAAAAACCCTTTCCCGGATCAGCTCTTCCACCCCTTCCCGCGTCCAGTGATAGCCGCCGATAATGATGGAGAGGATGTAGAGCGCCCGGGCCGGCCAGGCCGGCAACAGGCCGCTAAAGGAGAAAACAAAGGTGCCAACGGCGATCACTCCGGCGATGAGGGCGTTGCGCATCGGGGGATGTGTGAACCATTTCCCGTCAAATTCCCGTGGACTGTGATGTGACATAAGGCTGCTCCTGTTTGGGGTTATACCGCGTTCTCTCCGCGTTCACCGTTGCTGATGCGTATCGCGTCCAGAGCGGGACAGATATAGATTTTACCGTAGCCCTTTAAACCGGTATGGGCATTTTCCTGTATGGCCCGGACGATGGTTTCGCTTAAATCGTCATGGCAAAAGATTTCGATTTTCACGTGCGGCACCAGATCGCGCAGATGTGATTCCGCCTCCAGCGGCAGGTTGCCGCGGCCGCAACCCTTAACATGGGTGACGGTCATGCCGGTCAGCCCCTCGATGCGGTGCAGCACCAGGGTGACCTTATCCAGCTTGTGGGGTTTTATATATGCTATAATGTGTTTCATCGTTTTACTCCTTGGGTAAAAAGGGCGGCAAAAGCCGCCCCTTAAAATTATTTAGCGACCGCTTCCTCGTTATAATCTATGGCAAACCACTTGTAAATGGCCGGGATGACCAACAGGGTCAGCAACGTGGAGGTGATCAGGCCGCCCACCACCACCGTGGCCAGCGGACGTTGTACATCGCTGCCGGTACCGGTGGCCAGCAACAGGGGGATCAGTCCCAGACCCGTGGTCAGGGCGGTCATCAATACCGGGCGCAGGCGCAACAGGGCGCCGCGCGATGAGGCCTTGTCCATGGGAACGCCGTCCTTAAGCAACTGATTAAGATAGGTGACCAGCACCATGCCGTTTTCCAGGGCGATACCGAACAGGGCGATAAAGCCGACCGATGAGGGCACGGAAAGGTTCTGGCCCGTCAGCCACAGGCCGACGATGCCGCCCACCAGTGCCAGGGGAATGTTCAGCAGAATCAACAGGGTGTTTTTAACCGAATTGAAACTGGAGAAAAGCAGTAAAAAGATCAGCAGCAGGGTAATGGGCACCACCACGGCCAGACGCTTGTTGGCCTCCTGTTGCAGGCGGAACTGCCCGCCCCAGGTTACCATATAGCCCGGGGGCAGGTCGACCTGCTCCTCGATGGCCTTCTGGCCGTCGGCCACAAAGGAACCGATATCGCGACCCACCACATTGCTCTGGATAACGATAAAACGCTGGCTGTTTTCGCGGGTGATCTGTCTGGGGCCCACCAGTTCGCGAATCTCGGCCAACTGGCTCAGGGGCAGCTTAACGCCGTTGGGAGCCTCGATCAGTATTTGACTGATGGCGTCAAAATCACTGCGAAAGGCTTCGTCGTAACGCACCAGGATGTCAAAGCGGCGCACCCCTTCAAAAAGCTGGCCGGCGGTCTCCCCGCCGATGGCGGCGCGGATCACCTCCTGTACGTCCGATACATTGATACCGTAACGGGCGATGGCCTGACGATCCACCTTGATCAGTAACTGCGGCGTACCGCTGATCTGATCGGCCTGTACGTCGGCGGCGCCGCGGACGGTGCTCAGGGCGGCGACGATTTCATCGGCCTTGCTTTTCAGCACATCCAGGTCATCGCCGAACAGTTTGATGGCCAACTCGGCGCGCACCCCTTCCAGCAACTCATCCACCGTCATCTGTATCGGCTGGGTAAAGTTGGAGAGCACACCGGGGATTTCACCCACATGCTCACGGATCACGCTTTCCAGCTCGGGCTGGGTTGTGGCCGAGCGCCATTCGCTTTTGTCTTTTAACAGCACGTACATTTCGGCGCTGTTGATGGGGTCGGTATGGGCGCCCACCTCACCACGGCCGATGCGGGTGACCACATGCACCACTTCGGGTACCTCCATCACACGCCGTTCCACGATCTGGGTAATGCGTGTGCTCTCGTTCAACGAGATGGACGGAGCCATGGTCAACCGCAGGACGATGGTTCCCTCCTGCAAGGTGGGCGTGAATTCCGAACCGAGGCGCGGATAAACCAGTGCGCCGATAATCAACAGTACCGCGGCCAAAATAACCGCCATGCTTCTTTTACGGATAAAATATTCCAGAACCGGCCGGTAAAGACGGCTGATGCCGCGGATAAGAATATTTTCCCGGGCCTCTTTACCCTTGTCCTTGCCCGTGCCTTCCCTGGGGCGGCGCATCAGCATGTCCGAAAACAGCGGCGCCAGAATGAGAGCGAAGATCAGCGACCCGAGCATGGCCAGGGAGACCGTTTCCGCCAGGGGGCGAAAGGTTTTGCCTTCCACGCCCTGCAGGGTGAACAGGGGCAGGAAGACGACGATGATAATGGTGATGGCAAACAGTATGGGCCGGGCCACCTCCAGACAGGCGCGGGCCACGATATGTATGCGCGGCTCATCCCGCCCCGAAGTGCGCAACAGGCGATCCACATTCTCCACCATCACAATGGTGCCGTCCACCATCATGCCGATGGCAATGGCCAGACCGCCAAAGGACATCAGGTTGACCGATATGCCGAAATAGCGCATACCGACCATGGCGAACAGAATGGAGAAGGGGATGGACAGGGCCACCACCAGGCTGGGACGGAAGGAGCCCATGAATATCAGCAATATCAGCGCCACCAGAAAGATACCCTGCAGCAGGGCGTCCGTTACGGTACTGACGGCCGATTCCACCAGCGTTTTTTGCTGGTAATAGGGGACAATCTTTATGCCTTCGGGCAGGGACTTTTGAATCTCGGCCATCTTGGCTTCCACCTTGCCGATGACGGTGGAGGAGTTGCTGCCGTAAAGCTTGACCACCATGCCGGAAACGACCTCTTCCAGGCCGTCACGGGTTTGCACGCCGCGGCGGATGGCGCCCCCCACCTCTATGGAGGCCAGTTGCTTTAAAAACAGCGGGGTGCCGTCGATGCTTTTGATGATGATGTTTTCAATGTCGTGCGTATCCGAAACCAGTCCCACGGAACGAACGATAAATTCCTCGGAATTACGTTCGATAAACTGGGCACCGACGTTCAGATTGTTGGATTTTATCTTGTCGATGATCTCCTGGATGGAGATATCATAGCGCAACAGGGCATTGGGGTCCACAACCACCTGGAACTGTTTTTCCCAGCCGCCGATGCCCAGCACCTCGGTAACGCCGGGCACGGTCTGCAACTGGTACTTGATCAGCCAGTCCTGCAAAGTACGCAGCTCGGTAAGGGAGTATTTACCGGTGGTGTCTTCCAGATAGTAGAAGAGAATCAGCCCCATACCGGTGGAAATGGGTCCCATCTGCGGATTGCCGAATCCTTCGGGAATCTGTTCGCGCGCTTCCTGCAGCCGTTCGTTGACCAACTGCCGCGCGAAGTAGATATCGGTGCCGTCCTTAAAGTAGATGTTAACCACGCTCAGGCCAAAATTGGAAATGGAGCGTATCTTTTCCACATTGGGCAGACCGTTCATGGAGGCTTCCACGGGGAAGGTGACATATTTTTCGATTTCTTCCGGGGCCAACCCCTCGGTTTCCGTAAACACCTGTACCAGGCTGGGGGAAACATCGGGGAAGGCGTCGATGGGCAGTTGGGTGTAGCTGATATATCCCGCGGACATCACCAGCACGCCCAGCACCAGCATCAACAGCCGGTTTTTGAGTGAAAATTCTATTAAGGCTTTCATAAGAGATTTATCTCCGCAAATATTTTAGTGTATCTGTGGCCCGGGGCCAACATGTTTTGTCCATGACCGATGACGGGGTTGTTAATGACCATGTCCGTCGCCGAATTCGGATTTTTGTAATTGCGCCTTCAGGGTAAAACCGCCGCTGCTTACATAGCGCTCGCCCTTCCTAAGGCCGGAAAGCACTTCCACGTTAAGGGTGTTTTCCTTGCCCGTGGTGATGATGCGGGGCACAAAACCCTCCGGAGTTTCCACAAAAATAACCGGTTGTCCTTCAATCTCTTCGATGGCTGTTTTGGGCACCAGCAGATCGACCATGCTGGTGGAGGTGGCTACCTCGCCGGTGACAAAAAGACCCGGTTTCCACAGATCATCCGGGTTCTTCAGGATCACCCGCGCCGTGGCCGTACGGGTTTGTTCATCCATGACCGGGGAGATATAGTCGATGCGCGATTGTACGACCGGCATATCCTTCCCGGCGGAGATGATGACCTTGCGTCCCTTGCGTACATAGGGCAAGTCTTTTTGGTAAACCTTGAGATAGACCCAGACGGTATGCAGGTTGGCGATGGTAAAGCCGTGGCTGCCATCCTCGACAACCTCGCCGCGGGTCAGATGTTTTTCAACAATGGTGCCGTCGATCAGTGAAACGATTTTATAATCGGTCAGGCTTTCATTGCTTTCGATGACGGCCAGAACCTCTCCCTTTTTCACATGGTCGCCGATATGCTTGCGCACCTCTTTGACCACACCCGAAAAACGGGGGTGGATGTGGGCCAGGTTATCGGGGGGGATGATGATTTCGCCGGTGAGTTGCACATGGGTTTCCAGCTTGCCGGGTCCGGCGGTTTGCAGGCGGATATTGAACTCCTTTAGCTCCCCGGCGCTGAGCTTGACGATATCCCTGTGATCTTCCTCCGCGGATTCCGCTTCGGCGTCGTCATGGTCATTGTGCTGGTCTTCTTCGGCATGCTGCTCCGTTTTGGCCGGTTGCTCTTCCGAAGCGCAACCGTACAGGAACGGGGCGGTAATTATAAAGAGTGCGATCATTATTTTATTTAGTTTTAACATTTCTCTTTCCTCTGTTATCGGATTTCAGTTTACAGTTTCTGTCCAATCAGGTTCTCGATTTGCACCACCAGATTAAACAAGCCCAGACGAACATCCAGATAGCGTTCGCGGGCTTCAAACAGGGTGCGCTGGGCATCCATGACATCCAGGAACTGGAACTTTCCCAGTTCAAAACCATCGGTAATCACTTTTAAGGCCTGTTCCGACTTGGGCAGGATGCCTTTTTCCAGGGAGTCCTTTTCCTCGGCCAGCCGGTTGAGGGAAGTGATCAACTGGTTTAACCGCGAGCTTAAATTGTTTTCGACAACCCTCTTTTTCCAGCGGCTTTGCTCCATGCGCACCCGCGCCTCTTCGATGGCGCCCTGGTTGCGGTTAAACAAGGGAATGGGGATGGAGATGCCGGCCACAAAGGCGTTGTCACCGCTTTCATTGAAATAACGGAATCCCCCGCTGATAAAAGGGTCCGGGATGGCTCCGGCTTCGGCCAGTTCCTTTTCCGCCTTGTTGGCTTCCAGTTCGGTGGTCCAGCGGGCCAGCATGGGGTTATTGTTCAGCTTTTCCAGTAAGCTGGCTTTCTCCGGCAGGTTCAGGGTATAGTCCAGCGAACCGCTCACGGCGCTAAAGGCCGGTTCCGTGCTGTTCCAGGTGGCGGCCAGGCGATAACGCGCGTTACGCAGTTCCTTTTTCAGGCCGGCCAGGCGCACGCCGGTGTTGTTAACCAGAATCTGTGCCCGTATGGCTTCCGCCGGTGACAGGCGACCGGCTTTTACCCGGCGGTCAATCTTATCCTTAAAACCTTGTGTTATGCGCAGAAATTCTTCCTGAATAGCCACCCGTTGCTGGGCGGCCAGGGTGGCGGCAAAGGCTTCCATAACATCGGTAAAGATGTTCAGCCGGGCCTGGGTGTAATCCCAAAAAGCCAGATCGCTTTGCAGGGCGGCCACGCGGGCCCGCTTTTCCCGCTTACCGGCCAGCTCGATAAGCTGCCCCAGTGATACCGTGGTTTCCGAGGCGTTTAGCCCGTTAAAGCCCCCGCTGCCGGCAATGTTTTCCGTTTCAAGGCCAAATTCGGGATTGGGAAACAGACCGCTTTGCAGGGTTTGTGCTTCCTTTATGCGAATTTGCAGATTAAAAACATTAAGGTTCGGGTTTTGAACCAAAGCCAGCGCCAGGGCGTCTTTTAGGTTAAGAACGCCTTGCGGATTGCTGATTTCCCGGGCGTTTGTTGTAGGTTCCGCTTCCGGTATATCTTTTAAAATAGGCGGTGATACCGGTTTTTGCGCCTGATAAACGACAGGCGAGCATCCGAGTAGTGCACCCATTAAAAGAAGGGATAAGGTGTATTTCATCCTTGCCTCCGTTTTATAGTGAGAGAATGTATTTATGTAATCGTTTGAACGGTAAATACCGGTCTTGCCGGTAAGGGAAGGAAAGGGCTAAATAAGCAGAATGATGGAACGCGCAATCAGTGTGCCTGATGTGTGTATGGCGCTTTGTTCATCGTTGTTGATGATATTTAATTTAGTTGAATATTCCGTGGGAAGGGTTTGGCTTATAACCATGGATGGCATCTTTTTCGCCAGCTTGGTATCCTGCTTGTACTGTGCCATACTCAGATGCCAGTCTAAAAATATATCCACACAGGGGCCTGTATCCGGATGAATGTCCTGCAATAAGGCCGTGGCATACTCCGGTGACCTGGCAGCCGGGGGGTGAATAAAACAGACGCTATCGGTCATGGCTTCTTCAATGGCCACATGGCCGTCGTCACCGATGCACAACACCAGTTGGGGCAGCGAAACCTGATACAACAGGGTTTGTGCAAGAAGCAAAAAGGTTAAAGCGTATGTTTTTATTTTCATTTTGTTTTCGTATTACAATTGAGCAACTGTTCAAATGTAGTAAATATTTTGTCCATTTCCAAACTTATTCATTTAAATGAATAGCGGTCTGGCGCATCAGCTCTCTAATGTGTTCATCGGCCAGGGAATAGTAAACCATTTTACCCACCCGGCGGCTTTTGACGATGGAGAGATCACGCAACATGCGCAACTGATGGGATATGGCCGATATGGAAACATCGGTGATGGTCGACAGGTCGCAAACACATAATTCCTCAATCAGCAGGGCCTGCAGTATTTTTTGCCGCGTGGAATCTCCCAGTCCCTTAAAAAAACGGGCGATGTTATCGGTTTCGGTGACCGAGGGTAAGAGTGATTTTACCCGGTTGACCTTTTCTCCGTCTATAATGGTGATGCTGCAAACATCATTGCTTTTCGGCACAAGAAACTCTCACTTGAATGTTTGTTCAAATATAGCAAGGGATAGATCCAATTGCAATATGAGAAAAGAAGAGGGTTAATCTCCGGGCAGGTTTTCCCTTACGGCATAAAAACGTTTCAGGGTGGCTTTCAGGTCATCACAGTTATGCATATCGATATATACGGGGCAATCACGGCAGTCCAGCGGTCCGCAAACGGAGTTTTCGTTTTTTATTTCCCAGCAGGGGGCATCGGCATTGTGATAGGCCGGGCAGTGTGTCCGGTCTTCCTGTGAACATTGTTTTACCTCCCAACAGGGGATGATGGAAAAAACCATTTTGATACCGGCGATGTTGAGCCCTTTTTCCGTAATCATTCTGCGGATGCAGGCGATGCGGGTAATGTCATTTTGATTGAAATAGCGGTGTTTGCCCTCGGTTTTTCGCGGCAGGATCAGGCCTTCCTTTTCATAGGCGCGGATTGTGCCCACGGAAACATTGAACATCTCGGCCACAATACCGATGGGATAGTACAGTTCATTATTTCGTTTCATAATAAAAAGGGGGCTCCGTGCGGAGCCCCGTCCTTAGCTTCCTAGGTAAAGATAATTTGTCCGCCGTGGGACATTTCATAAAAGTCGCCCACGGTGATGATATCATCCATATACTCGCAGAAATCTTCCTTTTTGAGATGGAACATATCCACGGTGGCTTTGCAGGCATAGATGCCGGCGCCGGTATCATGAATCATTTCGATAAACTCACTAACCGGAGGGATATCAATTTTATCCATTTCCTTCATCATCATCTTGGTGGCCATGGCCGACATGCCCGGGAGCATTCCGACGAGCGTGGGAATGTGCATGGCCGGATTACCGACGGTGGCCACTTTCAGTTTGTCCATCCGTTTGGTGATAACGGCGTCCAGGCCAAAGAAGGTGAAGAACAGATTAACGTCAATACCTTCCATGCGGGCGCCGTTGGCCATGATCAGGCCGGGATAAACGCCCTCGAGAGAGCCCTGGGAAATAATAATCGATACCTTTTCAATTTTGTCGCTGCTCATTTTACCCCCCTTGGTTTAGATACAGCCGTGAGGTTTGCCCAGGCCGGCAATATAAGCTGCTTTTTTTGCCGGGCCCTTGGGAAACAAATTATAGAGGTCTTTCGTGGAGATGCCCCCTTCGTTTTTCATGCGGCGGATGGAGGGTACCTGTCCCTTGACTTTATAGTCCTCGCGCATGAAACGGATCACTTTCCAGTGGGCCTCGGTCAAGGGATCGATACCGATCTCTTTGGCCAGTTCCGGGGCCATTTCTTCTTTCCAGTCGTCCGGATTTTTGAAAAACCCCTCATCGTCACGTTCTACCGTAACACCTGCTAATGTTGCTTCTGCCATTTTTAATCCTCCTTATTTTGGATTGCGTTCATTTGTTTGCCGTTTTGGGCCATACTTTTAACGAATTCAAGCATAAAGGCCATGCCTTTTTTCACTTCCGGTTCACGCATCTTGCGGAATAGTTCCATCATGCTGATATCATGATCGATATCGATATCCATCTTGCTGAAGAAGGAGAGCGCGTTATCGACCGATGAAAGCATTTCCGGCTGCGTCAGGTTCTTGATGGTCAAAATGATGGTGGTGATATTTTCACGCAGATGGCGGACATCTTCCACGCTGAACGAGGTCACAATGGTATCGAGAATCTTTGCCCCTTCGGTAAAGAATTCAAAATAACCTTTTTTGTCCAGTTCGTTCATGGTCTCCATGATCTCATCGAAGACCTGCTTGCCCAGGGGCTGCAGATCGGCGAACAGATCCTGCGCGCTCTCCATATACCCCATCATTTTATTAAGATTGCGTACGTTGCGCAGCAGCCTTTTCATAAGATGAACAATGTCTGCGGTGTCAAAATAGGGCGCCACATCTTCAAGCTCGACGACGGCGGCATTAAAAATGTCCTTGCTGATCAGCCCCAGGTCATCCTTAAGCTCTTTCATCTCCCGTTGATACTGTTGCTGCTGTTTGAGCTGCTCGGTTAAAAAATCCAGCTTTTCATGTATGAATTTTATCTCTTGTTGTAATTCTGTTGTTTCCATTGTCACACCCTCTTTTTTCCGGCCATGGTCATTTGGGCTTCTATGGGCAGTTCGGCCCCTT
>Ga0256832_1002523_pt1 | contig 12503 bp, 9 predicted proteins | sample 134614metaG_FD_190534 | JGI IMG/M metagenome (GOLD analysis project Ga0256832, IMG submission 190534) | Hydrothermal vent microbial communities from Lau Basin, Pacific Ocean - 134-614 | ecosystem: Environmental > Aquatic > Marine > Hydrothermal vents | place: Pacific Ocean: Lau Basin | collected... | reverse complement strand
AGGCCGCGCTCGGCCATGACGTCGCCCGCACCACCTGCAAGACGCACGTCGCGCAGCGCCCGGAGTTCTCCGGCCTGTCGTGGTCGCACGAGGGACGTCAGCGGCGAGTTCTACCTCCAATCCCTTTCCCTTCCCCAGTCCGACCGCTTCGAGCACGGGTTCGCGCCCAGGCAGGCCACCCGCTCCGCCGCATCCTCAGCCACTGAACTGCATTTATTACGCTGCATCAAGCGGCGGCCCCCTCCCAACCGCGATCCACCGCGGTCGACACTGACCGTCGCGGTTGGTACTGGGACGGGCTCTTAGACGCGATAGTTCGGCGCTTCCTCGGTGACCATGACATCGTGCACGTGGCTCTCACGCAGCCCCTGGGAGGTCTGCCGAATCATCGTCGCGCGCGTCTGAAGCGCCTCAATGTCACGACACCCTGTGTAGCCCATCCCGGCCCGGAGTCCTCCGACGAGCTGGTAGACGACGCGCGACAAGGGACCGCGGTAGGGGACACGTCCTTCGATCCCTTCGGGCACCAGCTTTCGGCTGTCTTCGACATCGGCCTGGGAGTAGCGGTCCTTGCTGCCTTCCCGCATGGCGCCGATCGAGCCCATCCCGCGGTAACTCTTGTAGGTGCGGCCCTGGTAAAGCACCAACTGTCCGGGAGATTCGTCGGTGCCCGCGAAGAGCGACCCGAGCATGACTGCGCTTGCGCCGCACGCGATGGCTTTGACGACGTCGCCGGAGAACTTGACGCCTCCATCGGCGATGATGGGCACCCCCTTGGCTCGTGCGACCTGCGCGCAGTCCTGAATGGCGGTGACCTGCGGTACGCCAATGCCCGCCACGACCCGGGTCGTGCAGATGGAGCCAGGGCCGATACCCACCTTCACGGCGTCTGCTCCCGCTTCAATGAGCATCTCGGTGGCCTCCGCGGTCGCGATGTTGCCCGCCACCAGCTGCACGTCTGGGTACTGTCGCTTGGTCTCGCGTACAGCGTCGATCACCCCCTTGGAGTGGCCGTGAGCCGTGTCGATCACGAGCACGTCCACCCCGGCACCAACGAGCGCCGCCACTCGCTCCTCACGGTCTGGGCCGACCCCGACGGCCGCGCCGACCCGCAGACGGCCCATCGAGTCCTTGACGGCGTGAGGATACTTCTCGGCCTGCAGGAGATCCCGAATCGTGATGAGGCCAACGAGGTCGCCATCGTCGTCCACCACCAGCAGCTTCTCGATGCGATGCTTGTGCAGGAGCTCGCGCGCACGCTCTTGTGACACCCCCGGCGGCACCGTCACCAGTTGGCGAGTCATGAGCTGCGAGACGGGCTGGTCGAGGTTGGTCTCGAAGCGCACGTCCCGGCTCGTGAGGATACCCACCGGGCGCTTGCCCTCGACCACCGGAAGCCCAGAAATCGAGTGCTCGCGCATCAGCTCGAGCGCCTGGTGCAACGGCAGCCCGGGCCCAATGGTAATCGGGTCGACGATCATGCCTGACTCAGCGCGCTTGACCTTCTCGATCTCTCGGGCCTGGCCAGCAGGCGAGAAGTTCTTGTGCACGATCCCGAGGCCGCCTTCCCGCGCCATGGTCACGGCGGTCCGCCACTCGGTCACCGTGTCCATGGCGGCGGAGACGAGGGGGATGTGCAGTTCGAGGTCGCGGGTCAGTCGCGTCCGTACGTCCGCCTCACGAGGCAAGAAGTCCGCGTAACCCGGTACGAGCAGCACGTCGTCGAAAGTGAGGGCCTCACGCAAACGCTCTTCGATCACGGCATCTCTCCCGGTCGGGAGGCGCACTGTAGCCGCTGCACCGGCCCATGCACACCCCGGAGGCCCGCAGGCGGCCCGCTCGGCGTCCAATCGGACCCCGACCCCATCGAACCGGACCCGGACCCCGTGGACCCGCCCCGACGCCTGCGATGCCTCCGCAGATTACGGCCGCGGCAGGATCATGAACGGCGGGCTCTGGGCGTTGCCCCCGCGCCGCACCCTCACCTCGAAGCGACCGTTCCCAGGGGCGTTCGGCAACGTGATCGTCAGGCTCGTCGGTGTGGCCGCCATCACCGGCACGGGCCGCCCGTTGAACCGCACTCGGTTGAAGCGCCGGTTTGGCGAGAACCCATGACCGACGAGTGTCACGCGGCAGCCCGGATACGCGCACTGCGGGTGAACCTGCGCAATGGCCGTCCCCGCAGGAGTCGGCGTCACCTCGAAACTTCCCGCGGGCATCGCCCTCCCGCCAGGCAAGAGAACAGTGACAGGCCCTGTCCTCGCGCCCGCCGGGACGAGCACCCGCAGCTCGACCGGACTGACGCGCTCCGCGCGAACCGGCGCGGTCCCATTGAACTGCACCAGGGTACCGGCACGAGGAAAGCCCTGGCCTCGGATCGTCACCGTCGTGCCGACGAACCCGCGGACGGGCGTCATCGACGTCACCTGCCGGTGCGCCTCCACGACGAAATCCTCGGGCGTCACGGTCCCTCCCCGCATGCCCACGGTGACGGAGATGCGCCCGCTCCGAGCGCCGCGGGGGATGACCACCTGGAGCTGCCTATCGCTCACGGACTGCACGGGCAGAGGCACCCCGTGGAGCTCGGCGCGGACCAGCCCGGGCCGATCGCCAAAGTTGGTGCCGCGGATGGTCACGACCGTCCCGACGGGCCCCGACCGGGGCTCGAAGGCAGCGATGAACGGCGGGTTGGTCACCACGAAGGGCTGCCGGGTCTGGACCGAAGTGGACGGCGTCCGGACCACGAGGGGACCGCTCGGCGCCGCTGGGATCCGGACCCGCAGCTCCCGCGGTGTCGACGACACCACTTCGCAGGGCACCGACGAGAGGCTCACGGCGCTGTCGGCCGGGCGGGGCGAAAAGCCCTGACCGCGGATGGAGACGATCGTCCCAGGCGCGCCGCTGCGCGGCTCGAAGCCCTCGATCAGCAGCGGCGCGGTCACCGCGAAACGCCTCGGGGCCCGGACCGAGAGGCGATGCACGCGGACCTCGAAGAACCCGGAGTGCGCCCCAGGTGGGATCTCGACCTCGATCTCGTCGGGCACGACGCGGCGCACAGAGACAGGTTGACCGTCGAGCGTGACACCCACCGCGCTCGCGTCGGCGCCGAAGTTGCTGCCGTGGATCGCGACGACGGTTCCTGCGGGCCCGCCCGCCGGCGCGAAATCACGGACCCGCGGCAGCTGCTGCACCTCGAAAGGCCGCGCGCTGGTCGCCCGGCCGCCGCCGCGGACATCGACGAGCAGGGGCCCGGTAGCCACGCGCCTCGGCAGCCGAACGGTCAGCTCCGTGGGCGTCGCCCGGAGCACGCGGAGCCGCCGGTTGTTGAGGTAGACCCGGTTGTCGCGCGCTCTCGCCGAAAAGCCCGTGCCGTGGATGGTGACCACCGCCCCTGCGGGCGCCGCGGGAGGATCGACCCGCGTGATCGCCGTGGCCGCAGTGACCTCGAAGGGCGGACTGAGGGCTTCGCCCGCGCGAACCACGCGAACGGTGAACGGGCCGCTCCGCGCACCGACCGGCACGACGACACGCAGCGTCGTCGGCGTCGCGGCACGCACGACGGCGGGACGATCGCCGAGGAAGACGAGGTTGTCCGAAAGCCGCGGCGCGAAGTTGGCGCCTCGGAGCACGACCTCGCTGCCTGGAGGCCCTGCGGGCGGCTCCACGGACGTGAGCTGCGGCGCCGGCCGCGCGGCGGTGACTCGAAAGTATGGCCCTTGAAAGTCCCCGCGGGCGGTCCGCAACACGATGGGCCCGCTCGCGGCGCCGGCAGGAACGACGACGGTCCAGCGGTTGGGGAGCCTCCGCAGCACGCGCAATGGCTCCCCGCCGAGGAGGACCCCCCGCACTCGTCCAAAGCCCCGACCGATGATCTGAACCTGCGTCCCCGGCGGTCCATTCGTCGGCTCGATGCGCTCCACGAGGGGGCGCGGCGGAAGCCTCCGAGCTTCGGCCTCTCCAGCCAAGCCGGCGACGAGGGCAAGCGCGGTGATGGTGGTCCACCTAACCATGTCCGAATCCTCCCAGCGCGCTGGGCGCGGCCCGCAGGGTCTCCCCACAAGCCACGTGGGTCAATGCTGCCGGTCCGACGGTTGTCTCGCACGGAGGATTCATCGAGACTCGCGAGCATGACCTCGCCGCGCATCGTACGTGCCCCCCGCGGGACCACACTCCGCTGCAAGGGCTGGCCCCAAGAGGCCGCCCTCCGTATGCTCATGAACAACCTCGATCCCGAGGTCGCCGAGCGCCCCGAAGAGCTCGTCGTCTACGGCGGCACGGGCAAGGCCGCCCGGAGCTGGGAGGCCTTCGACGTCATCGTCCGCGAGCTGGAGAGCCTCGAAGGCGACGAGACGCTGCTGGTCCAGTCGGGCAAAGCCGTCGGCCGCTTCCGCACGCACCCCGACGCGCCCCGGGTGCTCATCGCGAACAGCCTCCTGGTGCCCAAATGGGCCGACTGGGAGACCTTCCGCGCGCTCGAGGCGCAGGGGCTGACCATGTTCGGCCAGATGACCGCCGGGTCTTGGATCTACATCGGCACCCAGGGGATCCTCCAGGGAACCTACGAGACCTTCGTCGCGGCGGCCAAACAGCACTTCGGCGGCGACTGGTCCGGACGCTGGATCCTCTCGGCAGGCCTCGGAGGCATGGGCGGGGCGCAACCTCTCGCCGCGACGATGGCCGGTGCGGCATTCCTTGGTGTCGAGGTCGACGAGACACGGGTGCGGCGTCGGCTCGACACCCGCTACCTGGACCGCATGACCCACGACCTCGACGAAGCCCTGCGTTGGATCGCGGAGGCCTGCGAACGCAAGGAGGCGATCAGCGTGGGGCTCGTCGCAAACGCCGCGGACGTGTACCCGGAGCTCGTGGCCCGCGGCGTGACACCCGACTTCGTCACCGAGCAGACCTCGGCGCACGATCCCCTGCGGGGCTACATCCCCAAGGGGCTGTCTCTCGACGAGGCGGCCGCGTTGCGCGCCTCCGATCCGGAGAGCTACGTCCGCCGGGCGCGCCAGAGCATGGCCCTGGAGGTCGACGCGATGCTCGCGATGGTCGAACGAGGAGCCTTCGCCTGCGACTACGGCAACAACATCCGCGCCGAAGCCCAACAAGCAGGATGCGCGCGGGCCTTCGACATCGAGGGGTTCGTGCCGGCCTACGTGCGCCCTCTCTTTTGCGAGGGCAAGGGCCCCTTCCGCTGGGCCGCACTCTCAGGCGACCCGGAGGACATCGCCGTGACCGACGCCGCCGTCAAGGAGGTCGTCCCCGACGACCCGCACCTCCACCGCTGGCTCGACATGGCGGCCGAGCGCGTCGCCTTCCAGGGGCTCCCCTGCCGGATCTGTTGGCTCGGCTACGGCGACCGCCATCGCGTGGGCCTCCGCTTCAACGAGCTCGTGCGTGAGGGCAAGATCAAGGCGCCCATCGTCATCGGCCGCGACCACCTGGACTGCGGCTCGGTGGCGAGCCCCAACCGAGAGACCGAAGGGATGAGGGACGGCTCCGACGCGATCGCGGACTGGCCCATCCTCAATGCGCTCATCAACACCGCCGCGGGAGCAACCTGGGTGAGCGTCCACCACGGCGGCGGCGTTGGGATCGGCTACTCGATCCACGCGGGCATGGTGGTCGTCGCCGACGGGAGCGAGGCCGCCGCCCGCAGGCTGGAGCGCGTGCTGACCACCGACCCCGGCACGGGCGTGATCCGCCACGCCGACGCCGGCTACCCACAGGCGATCGACACCGCGCGCCGCAAGGGCGTGCCCATTCCCCACGGCGTGGAGTGACCCTCGACCTACTGCTCGAGGGCGGGCGCGTGGTCACCTGCGAAGGCGACACGCCGCTGAAGGGCCGGGCGCTGAACGTGGGCGTCCGCGACGAGCGCGTGGCGTATCTGGGCACGAGCGCCCCCACCGCTCGCCAGACCGTGGACGTAAGCGGGCTGCTGCTGCTGCCTGGCCTAGTCGATCCCCACACGCACTTGGTCTTTGCCGGCAGCCGCGCGGAAGAGTTCGCGCGGCGGATGGCCGGCGCGAGCTACCACGAAATCGCGGCGGCGGGCGGCGGCATCGCCGCGACGGTCCGGTACACCCGAGAGACCTCCGACGAAGAGCTCCTGGAGCTCGCCCGGAGGCGGGTGCTTGCGCTGCGCGCCGCCGGGGTGACGTCCATCGAGGTCAAAAGCGGCTACGGTCTGTCCACCGAGCACGAGCTTCGGCTGCTGCGCGTCGCCCGCCGCCTGGACCACGAGGGGTTGGCGCGGATCCGCACAACCTTCCTCGGCGCGCACGCCCTTCCCCCGGAGCACACCGGCGACCGCGACCGCTACGTCGACGAGGTGGTCGCCGAGCAGTTGCCCGCGGTCGCCGCCAGTGGCCTCGCGGACGCCTGCGATGTGTACTGCGACGAAGGCGCGTTCACCCTCGCACAGGCGCGCCGCGTCCTGGAGCAGGCCCTCGCCCTCGGCCTCGCGGTGCGCGCCCACGTCGGTCAGTTCGCCGACCTCGGCGGAGCAGAGCTCGCCGCGGAGCTCGGCGCCCTGTCCGCCGACCACCTCGAAGAAGTCTCCGACGCAGGGCTCGACGCGCTCGCGAAGGCCGGTACCGTCGCCGTACTGCTGCCGGGCGCCTGGAGCACCCTTCGGCAAGCGGCCCCGCGCGCCGAGCGCTTCCGAGCAGCCGGAGTGACCGTGGCCATCGGGACCGACCTGAACCCCGGCACGAGCCCGACGACGGACCTCCCGCTGATGGCCGCCCTGGCCGTGCGCGACGCCGGCCTCACCACGGAGGAGGCGCTGCTCGGCATCACGCGCCACGCGGCCCGCGCCGCCGGCCTCGACGCAGGAACGATCCGAGTCGGCGGCCCCGCCGACATCGCCGCCTTCACCCTCTCGGACGCCCGCGCCCTCCCCTACGCCCTCGGCGGCGTCCGCCCCTCGCTGGTCCTGTTGCGTGGACGCGTCGTCGTGCGCAACGAAACGCCCCAACTTTGGTAGACTCCCGGCACCCATGGGGACCGAACTCGACCGAGACGCCGCCTTCGAGAGCTACACCGCCCGCTTCGTCGCCGAGTTCGGCGACAAGCCAGCAGGCGCCTTCGTCAAGTACGGCAACCACATGGTCCAGCGCCTCGATCGGGCGGAGTTCGACGAGCGCCTGGACGCCTACCTGGGCTGGCACCGCGAGCTACGGCGGCTCCTTGGCTCGGGCGCGACCATCAGCGACGTGCTGGTTCTCGAATTCGAGGAAGCCGCGGCCTGGCTCATCCTCGAGGCTCCCAACGTGCTCGAAATGTTCTCCGGCGAGGTCGGGGACCCCGAAGCGGTGCTCGGGCGGCCCGATCGCCGTTGACGGACCACCGGCCGCCGATGCTCCTCGAAGGGACGACGGTCCAACGACAGTCCACCTGTACCGAGCGTGCTGGATTGCGGTCGCGAGGACGGACTGCGGCTCAGCGAGGAAACCTGGACGATGCGGAGGACCCGATGCGCCGGGGACTGCCACCTCCCCGAGGAGCCTTCGCTTCGGACAGCGGGGCGCTCAGTAGCTCTTCGGGAGCGCCGAGAGATCCGCTGTGTCGAGAGCGAAACGGATGAGCGCGCTTCGACTCATCTTGCGGTGCCCGCTCTGCTTGAGCTGGGCCACCATCGCGTCCAGACGCGCGAGATCCTCTTTGTAGAGGGAAATGCAGATCACCTCGTAGTGGTCCGCCTTGGGCTTGCGCCTGGCTCGCTTCTTCCTTGGCTTGGGCGGTGGCGCGTAGAAGCGCTCCTCGAGCACCTCCCGCACCTCGTCCGCGTCGAGGACCCCGTCGATCGTCGTCTCCTCGTCGGTCATCTCAGACTCCTCCCGCGCTCACCGCCACCGTCGCCGGGGCCGCATCGACGGTCGCCGTCGCTGGACGCCCCACACCGCCTCCCCGCAGTTCCCGCTGGAAAATCTGGTCCACGAGCTTCAGGTAATCCATCGCGCCGTGGCTCTGCGGCGCCAGCTCGAAAATCGTCTGCTTGCTCCGAGGAGCCTCCCGTAGCTTCGTGTTCACGCGGATCGGCTCGAAGCAACGCTCCCCGAAGGACTTCCGCAAAGTCGCAAGCGACTCCTGCGAGATCTTGTTGCGGATGTCGAAGAAGGTCGGCAGCACGCCGAGCACCTCCACCTCGTGGCGCAGCAGTCGACGCACGCTCTTGATCGTCGAGAGCACCTGCTTGACGCCCACCAAGGAGAGGTAGTCGCAAGCGACGGGGATCAGCACCGAGTCCGCATAAACGAGCGCGTTCTGGTTCATCAACGAAAGCGCCGGGGCGCAGTCGATGACCACCACGTCGTAACCGTGCACGCGGCCCGCGAGCCGTTCGCGCAACACTCGCGCGCGCTGAGGTAGCTGCGCCAGGTGCAGCTCCGCCGCCGCGAGGGTCTCGTTGGAGGTGAGGATGTCGAGATTGCTGCGCACCTGAACGACGCACTCGTCGACGGGGGTACCGTGCACGAGCACGTGGTAGAGGCCGCGCTCGCCGCGGATGCCCAGCGACGCTCCGACATTGCCCTGGCCGTCGGCGTCGACGAGGAGGACCCGGCGCCCGGTCTCGGCAAGGCCCGCCGCCAAATTGATCGACGTCGTGGTCTTGCCCGTCCCGCCCTTGTGATTGAACACCGCAACCCGGCGCGGGCCTCGCCGCTGGGGCGACGGGCTCCAGGCCTGGCGGCACGCCATCGAGCAAAAGTAGGCCCGCCCTCCGTCTCGGGCGACGACCTGGTAGGCCATCTCCACGCGGAAGCGCGTGCCACACGTCCCGCAGGTGTGCTGGTCGTCGCCGAGGAGGAGCCTTCGCTGGCAAGCGGTCGAACAAATATGCACGAACTGACCCGCTTCTTCTCGGACTTGATAGCGAAACCGCACGTGAAAGCGTCCGCCGCAAGCGTCGCATGTCGCTTCTTGACTCATGATCCCCTCGCGCCTTGAGGAAGCGCTTCGATAAGCGCTTGTGGATCCCTTCAACCACCCAACGGCCCGCGGGGTCAAAAAAGCCGCGCTCAAGTTGCCCCCTGGACCGTACGATGAGCGGGGCAATGGCCTCTCGCGGTCCAGTCCTGGTGTGTCTCGCCCTGGCGCTCGGGCTCCCCACCCTTGCCGCCGCCGAGGAGCCCTGGCTGCTGAGCCTCGAACCGAGCTTCCAGACACACCTCGGCGCCCCCTATCGCGCGTGGTATCGCCCCGGCGCGGGCCTTGCCCTCTCCCTGAGGCGAGCCCTGGGCCGCCGCGTGCTGGTGGGCGGCACCCTCCGGGCAGGCGTGCTCGCCGACGGACCGGCCCCGGCCCCCGAGACGGGCTTCGCGGACCCGGGGGTGGGGACCCTGAGCGCGCTGACTCTCCACGCCCGCCTTCGGCTGACGGCCCCGGAAGAGCCGGCCCGCGGCACGGGGCTGTGGTTCGAGGGGGGGGGTGGCGTCGCGCTCACCGGAGAGCTCTGGCGCCCCCTCCTGGAGGCCGGGATCGGCTACGGCGTCCCGCTGGGACGCGTCGATCTCGCTCCGGTGGCCCGGTACCTTCACGTGGTCCAGCCCAACGGCCAGCTCGAGGGAAGCGACGGCCACCTCCTGCTCGTCGGTCTCGAGCTGACCTTTTTCGACGCTCGGCACGCGCCGCCGGAGCCGCCCCCTCCACCCCCTGGCGACCGCGACCACGACGGATACGTCGATCCCGAGGACGGCTGTCCCGACGCCCCCGAGGACTTCGACGACTTCGAGGACGAGGACGGCTGCCCCGACCCGGACAACGACGCCGACGGCATCCTCGACGCCGACGACCAGTGCCCCCTCCAGCCGGAAGACCGCGACGACTTCGAAGACGAAGACGGCTGCCCCGACCTGGACAACGACGCCGACGGCATCCTCGACGCCGACGACCAGTGCCCCCTCCAGCCGGAAACCCTCAACGGTGTCGAGGACGAGGACGGCTGCCCAGACGAAGGTCTCATCGAAATGATCGACGACCGGATCGTGCTCGAGGAGGCGGTGCTCTTCGACTTCGAACGCGCGCGGGTCAAGAGCCGCGCCCGCCCGGTCATCCGAGCGATCGTGGAGCTTGTCCGGCAGCACCCCGAGTGGCTCCGGATGCGGATCGAGGGGCACGCCGACGTCCGAGGCAACGAGGCCTACAACCAGCGGCTGAGCGAGCGGCGCGCACGCAACGTCATGCGGGCGCTCGTCGCGCAGGGGCTCCCGGCCGAGCTGCTGGTGTACGAAGGCTTCGGCTCCCGTCGCCCCCGCGCGCAGGGGCGCAGCGAACGCGCCCATCAGCTCAACCGGAGGGTCGAGTTCGTGGTCGTCGAGCAGCGCACGCAGCCCTCCGCTCCGACGGTCGCCGCGGTCGATGCGCCGCAGGAGAGGCCTGAGACGTCTGATGCGGCTGAGAGTGAGACGGGTGAGCCAGGTCCGGAGGGCCCCACGCCCGCAACGAGCACGAGCGAAGCGTCGGAGGACGGCCAATGACACGGACGGCGGCTCTGCTCGTGCTGCTCGCCGGCTGCGGCAGCCCCGTCGTCGGTGCCGAGTGCCTGCCCAGCTACGAGCTCTGCGACGGGCGCTGCGTCGACCTGCGGCGCGACCGCGCTAATTGCGGCGCATGCGGGACTTCGTGCCAGGTCGGGGAAGCCTGCCTGGACGGGGTCTGTACCGACTCCTTCCTCGACGGAGGCGCCCCCGACGGATCCCTGGACGCTGGCCCCGACGCTGGGCGGGACGCCACCCTCGCCGACGCCGATCAGGGCGACGGCGCGGGCTTCCTCGACGGGGGGCTCGACGGCTCCCTGAACGACGGCGGCGACGGCGCGGTCGGTGACGGAGCCACCGACGGCGCAATCCACGACGGAGACGTCTCCGATGCGTCCCTGAGCGACGCCTCCGATCTCGACGGGTCGGGGCCCGATGGATCCACCGACGCCGGGCCGAAGCCCTGCCCTTGCGACCTGGGCGAGCTCTGCTGCGACGGCGTCTGCGTAAAGCCCGACCGCGACCCGTCCCACTGCGGCGGCTGCGGGCTCGCCTGCGATCGGGGCGACCTCTGCGCGGGAGGCACCTGCAGCGCCGGCTGCGACCCCCCACTGGAGCTTTGCCGCGGCCTCTGCGTCGACGTCTCCCTCGACGACCCGGACAACTGCGGCGGGTGTGGGATCCGCTGCGCGACGGGGATCTGCATCGACGGCGCTTGCAGCGAAGGGATCCCGGGCCACGTGGTCCTCGTCGGCCACAGCTACCGCACCTCCCGGGTGGCCATGCGGCGCGTCGCCGGCAACGCGGTGTTCATGGCCCTCGGAGCGAATGTTCGGGTCCTCGTGTACCCGGGCGACGCGCTCCGCTCCTCCATCAACGGCGTTGACCAGGCCATCGACGAGGGTGCGGCCAGGCGCGGACGCACCTGGACACGCACGGAGGCCGCGGACCCCGCCGAGGTGCCGACGCTCCTCAGTGGAGCCGACGTCTTTGTCGTCTACGCCCAGCAGCGCAGCGATGACGCGACCCTGAGCGCCCTCGGGACCGATTGGAGCCCCGCCCTGATGACGTTCCTGCTGCGCGGCGGCGTGGTGGTGGTCTTCGATGGAGGTGGGTCGCACGCGGGCACCTGGCAGATCCTGGACGCCGCGGGGCTCCTTTCCGTCAGCGCGCGCACCGACATTTCCTTGGACAACGTGCAGGTCGTCGCTCCTGCGGACGCCGTGGCGACGGGCGCGCCCGTGCGGTACCGCGCCGAACGCGAGTCGGTCCACTTCACGACCACCGACGGCGTCGAAGTCTTCGAACACGCCGACACCGGGAGCCCGGTGGTCGTCCACCGAGTCTTCACGCCTTGAACCGAGACCGCTCGCTGCCCTCGTTCAGCGCACGGCAGCACGCCCCCGGCGCGCGCTCAGACGTCGAGCTCCTCCGCCGACGCCCGGGGCGCGTGCTCCATGATGAAGCGATAGCGCGAAGCGGTGTCCTTCCCCATCAGCTCGCTCATGAGCTGGTCGGTCTCGAGCTCGCCGTCGATGACCACCCGCAGCGCGCGCCGGCGGTGCGGATCGAGGGTCGTCATCTTCAGGTCTTCTGCGGGCATCTCACCCAGCCCCTTGAAGCGGCTGATATCGGGCTTGACGTTCTTGGGAAGCGACGCCAGCACGCGATCCCGGTCGGCGTCGTCGAGAGCCCAGTAGGTCTCCTTACCCGCGTCGATGCGGTAGAGCGGGGGCATCGCCAGGTACACGTGCCCGTGACGGAGCAGCCCCGGCATCATGCGGTAGAAGAAGGTGAGCAACAGCGTGGCGATGTGGTGGCCGTCGGCGTCAGCGTCCATCAGCAGGAAGATCTTGCCGTAGCGCAGCTTCGTGATGTCAAAGGTCTTGCCGATACCGCAGCCGAGCGCCTCGACGATGTTCTGCAGCTCCTTGTTGGCGAGCACCTGGGCCTGGCTGGCGCGCTCCGCGTTGAGCACCTTGCCCCGAAGCGGAAGGATCGCCTGGGTGCGCCGGT
>Ga0256832_1002522_pt1 | contig 12504 bp, 10 predicted proteins | sample 134614metaG_FD_190534 | JGI IMG/M metagenome (GOLD analysis project Ga0256832, IMG submission 190534) | Hydrothermal vent microbial communities from Lau Basin, Pacific Ocean - 134-614 | ecosystem: Environmental > Aquatic > Marine > Hydrothermal vents | place: Pacific Ocean: Lau Basin | collected... | reverse complement strand
TGTTGGAACTCCCATGCAGTTTCCGTAATGTCCTATTCCCTCAACCACGCCTCTTACAAGATATCTTTGATATTTTGAGGTTTTATCGTCTCTTTCTATATTTCCAAATCTAAGGGAGTTTAAATTCGCAACCGGTCTTGCGCCCATTGTAAAAACATCTCTTAAAATTCCTCCAACTCCGGTTGCGGCTCCCTGAAACGGCTCTATAAAACTTGGATGGTTATGAGATTCCATCTTAAAAACGGCGGCTAATCCATCTCCTATATCTATAACTCCGGCATTCTCTCCCGGTCCTTGAATAACCCAGGGAGCTTTTGTAGGAAAGCCTTTTAGATATTTTTTGCTCGATTTATAGGAGCAGTGTTCGCTCCACATAGCAGAAAAGATACCTATTTCAAGGAGATTTGGCTCTCTTTTTAATATTCTTTTTATATGTTCGTAATCCTCTTTTGTCAGTTTGTGAGCTTTTAAAACTTCCTCTAAATTTCGCATAAAATGCCCTTTAAATTTAATTAAATCTTCGGGCATTTTACTAAAAAAGTGCTAACATATCGCTTATCTTATTATTTTTGCTCCGCAGAAAGTAAAGTTTTTATCCTCCTTTTTGAAACAGTAAACTATCTCTATTCTAAATACTTTTTTGCCGTCTATCTCCTTTTCAAACGTAACTTCCGCTCTTTGATCTTTTGAGATGATATTTTTTTGAGTATGGCACACTATTGAAAGACCCTCTCTTGATTTATCGAATATAAAAGTATCGAAAATTTCTCCTTCATTTGTTAAGAGTTTTCCTTTAACCGGTGGGGCTATTACAACTCTTTTGGATTTTCTTTTGTTTTGAAAAACTTCAAATCCGTCGGCTAAATTTTTAAGTTCGCTGCTTTTTATCGTAATCTCTTTTATCGCTTTTTGGGTAACATTTGAGTTTTCCATAAGTTGTTTAGAATCTTTGAATATATTCTTTAAATTTTCAGCTATCGAATTTAAGGCATTTTTCTCTTTTAGAAAATTTTCTCTAAAGGAGTAGAGAGTTTGGTTTGTCTCCTGTATGCTTTCATCGATTTTATTAAAATCATTATTTATCATAATGGAATTTTGATCGACTATATGGATAATCTCTTTTGTTTTTGAAGCATTTTGTGTAACTTCATCCACATGTTTATTTATTTTTCTTACAAGATGAGTTATGTTTTCCGCATTTTCTAAAGATATCTCTGCAAGCTCCCTTATTTTCTCAGCCACTACCGCAAAGCCTCTTCCATGCACGCCGGCTCTTGCGGCCTCTATTGCGGCATTTAGCGCTATTAGGTTTGTTTCATCCGCTATTTCTGTAATTTTTTCTATAGTAGAAGATATCTCATCTGAGAAGACTTTAAGCTCGTTAATAGTTTTTATTGTTTTATCCATGGAATTAGAGGCTTTATGTGAAGAGTTTATGTTCTCTTCTACTGCTTTTTTACCTTCTTCTATTCTGTTTGAAGTTTGTGATAGTTTCTCAACCAAGGCTTCAAGACTCTTTCCAAGCTCAAAGTTAATAGATAGCATTGTATTTATTTTTTCATCGGATAGTTTCACATCTTCTCTTTGTTTATCCACTAAACTCATATTTTCATTCACTTTTATATAAGCATAAATCGATTCAAGGGCGGTATCTTTGCTTTTTGAAACCACGTTTTCAATTATCGGTTTTAGAGTTTCTACCATGCTTTTTAGATGCCTTATTATTCTGTCTATCTCGTTTTTGGAGCTTCCATGTTTAGTATTTTCTCCTTTTAATAGATCGTCTATTACAAATTTTCCCTTTTCCACTCTGAAAATTATCTCAAGTATTTTATTGATTCTATCGGCTATCAGTTTTTTGAAAAGAAAATATAAAATAACAAGCAAAATAGTTATATTTACAGTCCATAGAATGATTGTAGTTATTAGATTGTTTTTCAAAGCCTCTTTGTAATCTTTTAAATCTATTAAAACATCCTCTATGGCTATTACTTCTCCCTCTTTTGTCCAGTTTGGATGGCACTGCTGACATCTTTTTTCAGATAGAATCGGTTTTGCCGCCATAAAAAACTCTTTATTTCCTTTTTTTACCGTTTTTTTGACTATTTTCTCATTTGGATGTTTTATAAAATACTCTATTGTCTCTTTTTCGAAATCTTCCGCTTTGTTTTTGGGATCTACCGGATTTATTGATGCTTCTTTGAAAAAGACTTTTCCTTTTGATATTTTTGTAAATTTATCAAATACCTCATTTTGAATAACTTGGGGGATTTCTTGGCTTTGGCCGCTAAAGAACTTATCATTTCTGCTTTCTAATAAAACATCTGCAAAATTTAGAACCGAAATTGCTTGTTGTTTTAAATTGTTTTGTAAAACCTCTTTTGTTTGCTGATATTTTATAGTTTGAATAATTGTAGAGATAGTTAAAGCAACAAAAAATATAACTATGGAGAACATAACGGATAGAGAGAATTTATTAAAATATCTTCTTAAATATTTTTCCATTTTATTTGCCTTGGGGGGGAGTTTTGATTATTAATTATCGTCATAATTGTAAAATTTATAAAGAGGCTTTTTTGTATTTTTAAAATCGGTAGTTTATGGATTCGTAAAGAGAGTCAAATCTAAATGCCAGCAGATTTTCAGCTATTCCAAAAATTATCATAAATGTAATAAAACTGCTTCCGCCATAGCTGAAAAAGGGCAGGGGAACCCCTACTACTGGGGCTAATCCTATCGTCATGGCTATATTTATACTCATATAAAAAAATATCAAAAGAGCTAAAGCAGTTATTACCACTGAGGCTAAATAGTCTCCTTTCAATTTATAATTTGTTGTAAGAAGATGGATTATTAAAACAGCATATGCAAATATTAAACTCAAAGCTCCCCAAAATCCAAATCTCTCCACAAAATATGCGAATATAAAATCGCTTGTGGCAATGGGCAGAAATTTAAATCTTGCCTGAGTGGCTTCTTCTTTCTTTTTTCCACTAAGACCGCCTGAGCCTATTGTAATTAGGGACTGTTTTACATGGTAGCTTGGTTTGTTTTTTATAAATGCCTCTATTCTCTTTTTTTGGTAATCGTGAAGATTTTTATATAAAATAGGAGCGCTTATTATTAATCCAAGCGCTATGGAAAACCATATCTTTTTATTAACTCCTATTATAAAAAGGGTTCCGTAACCTATCAATAATAAAATCATAGCCGTTCCAAGATCTGGCTCTTTTGCTATGAGAAAGAAAGGTAGAAGTATATAAAAGCTTAATTTGATAAAATCTCTAAAGCCATATCCCTCTTTTGGAGGGGGATTATTTTTGATAAGATAGGCTAACATTAAAATAAAAAAGGGTTTGAATATTTCGGAAGGCTGAATTGTCGCATGAGTGAAAGGTATTTCCAGCCATCTTGTGGCTCCAAGTTTTGTTACTCCTATAGTATCTACCATTATTAATAAAATTATATTAAACCAATAAAAATAGGGTATAATCCAGATTAGTTTTCTAATCGGAAGTATAAAAAAAAACAAAAAAGCTCCTGCTCCTATAAAAAAATATAGGATCTGTTTGTTGGCAAGAGATGGGTTAATTTCTCCGGTTAGCATATGGGATGTAAAAATTATAGGAATAACTATTAAAGGTATTAAAAAATCAAAATGCGTAAAAATTCTTCTATCTATCTGAAGCAAAAATTTCCTTTTTTATTAATATCAAGTAATATTATACCCAAAATTTATTTTAAGAGTTTTTTATGGAGTTGAGGTTTAAAAGTTTAAAAGATGGAAGATTGGATAAAATCGTTCAAAGTAAACTAAATAGTTCCAGAAATCAGGTGGAGAATTTAATTAAAGAGTTTGGAATTTTGGTAAATGAAAAGATTGTAAAAAAGAGTGGTTATAAGATAAAAGAGGGAGATGAGATATTTATAAAATTTCCCAAACCAAAAAAAGAGGAAACAAAAGAGGTTGATTTTGATATAGAGATAATTTATGAAGATGAAGATATTTTGGTTATAAACAAACCTCCCTTTCTAACTGTTCATCCAGCTCCAAGCGTAAAAGAGGCTACCGTAGTTGATTGGCTAAAATCTAAAGGAATTTCTCTATCTACGATAAACGCAAAAGAGAGGCATGGCATAGTTCATAGAATAGACAAAGAGACAAGCGGAGCTTTGGTTATAGCCAAAAATAACGAATCCCACCTTTTTTTATCAAAACAGCTTGAAGATAAGAGCATGGGAAGATATTATTTAGCAATCATAGACTCTCCTTTAAAAGATAATTTAATAGTTGAAAAACCTATTGCAAGAAATCCAAAAAATAGGCTTAAAATGGGAGTTGTGGAGGGGGGAAGGGCGGCAAAGAGCGCTTTTTTGAAGCTTCTTTTATCAAACGATGAAAAAAAGGAGCTTATATCCGCAAAGCTTTTTACCGGAAGAACTCATCAAATAAGAGTTCATCTCTCCTCTTTGTCAAGACATATTTTAGGGGATTATTTATACGGCTTTAAGAGCAAAAGAGATAAAATAAAAAGAGTTATGTTGCATGCTTACATCATCTATTTTATTCATCCTCGAACCAAAAAGCAGATGTTTTTTACCGCTTCTTTATTTGAAGATTTCGAGGAGCTGGCTTTAAAAAATTTTAAGATGGAGAATTTTTATGAAAAAATCGATCCAAATAATATTATATCTTCTTTTAATGTTTTTCTTAACAGCTTGCGTTAAACCAAATTTAATCAGGCCTGAAGCTGTTTCGGTAAGCGATACTCTTCCTCCCGTTACAAATCTAAAGGCTATAAGCGATATTACGCAGGTTGCCTTGGAGTGGAAACCAAATTATGCAGATTATGTCCAAGGATACAGTATCTATAGAGCTGTTGGAGATCCAAATTCTGAGTTTTTAAGAATAGCTCATATAAAAAACAGATACGCTTCTCATTATGTGGATAAGGGATTAGAACCTTCTACTGTATATTTTTACAGAGTCAGCATTTTTACAAAAGATGGAGTTGAATCCCCTCCCACTGAAACTTTAAAAGTTGTAACAAAACCTAGATTAGAGTCTGTTCCTTTTTTAAAAGCCATAGGAGGACTTGCAAAACAGATAAAGCTTATTTGGAGGCCACATCCAAATCCAAAAGTTACTTCCTATATTATAGAGAGAAAAGAGGTTGGAGAAGATAAATGGAGAAAAATAGACGAGGTTGAGGGGAGATTGAATGCTGAATATATAGATAATGATGTGGATGAGAATAAAATTTATTTTTATAGGATAATAGTAAAAACATATGATGGCGTCTTATCCAAACCATCGAAAGCTGTAAAGGCTAGCACAAAACCCTTACCAAGCACAGTTACCGGACTTAGAGCCACTACTAATCTTCCAAGAAAGATAGAGCTTACTTGGAATAAAAATCCAGAAAAAGATATAGCTTATTATAAAATTTATAGGAATCTTTTAATTAAAGATCTAATTTTCAGGCCTATAGGAAAAACAGCCGATACAAAATATATAGATCATATAAATAAAGATGGAGCTGCGTATTATTACAAAGTAACGGCTGTAGATAAAGACGGGCTTGAATCTTTGATGCAAGATAGAGCGGTTATGGGAAAGACTTTAGATAAACCATCTCCTCCTATTATAACTTACGCTACCGTAATTGGAAATACTGCAAATATAGAGTGGAGAGATGGAGATGATAGAGCAGTAGAATATATAGTATTAAAGCGTTTTAGAGATGGGATTTTATTTAAAAAAATTAAATTTACAGATATTAAATCCCATGCCTTTACAGATAGGAGCCTAAAGCCAGGTATTGTTTACAGATTTAGTGTAATTGCGGTAGATAAGTATGGGATTGAATCCAAACCGAGTAAAGAAGTGGTTTTGAAGGTAAAGTAGAGTATGCCAAATATTCAAATCTCTACTTTAGATAATCTTTCTCTCCCTTTTAAAGAGGAGGGATATTTTTTTTATCCTTTGGCCAAAAGCCCTATAAACGGCGAAGAGATTTTGCTTGTATCTTTTGAGGGAAAAGAATTTACCTTTATAGTAAAAAGACGAGAAAAAGATATTTTGATAAAAGCTGATAAAATAACAAATGTATTACCAGTGGGGGTTATTCAAAAAGCTTTGAGAGTTTTATCCAAAAATTTAAAAGCTGAAATTTTTTATTCAAATGTAAATTCCACGAAAAGAAGAAAAGCTAAAATTTCCCCCTATTTTAAAGATATGGAATATTTTTATAAAGAATTTAAAACCGATAGGAATATTTTAGTAGAAGTAGGTTTTGGAAGCGGAAGGCATCTTTTGTATCAGGCAAAAAAGAATCCAGACTCTTTAGTTATAGGATTAGAAATTCACAGACCATCAATCGATCAGGTTTTAAGAAGAGTGGAAGTTGAGAGGATAGAGAATATTTTGGTAGTAAATTATGATGCGAGAATATTTTTGGAATTTCTTCCATCAAACAGCGTGGATAAAATTTTTATCCATTTTCCCGTTCCTTGGGATAAAAAGCCTCATAGAAGGGTGATTTGCGAAGATTTCATTAATGAGAGCATAAGGGTTTTAAAAAAGGATGCGACTTTAGAGCTTAGAACAGATAGTGAAAACTATTTTAGATACTCTTTGGATCTTTTTTTGAATTTAAATAAAAGCTCTTTGGAGATTTTTAAAAACAGAGAGCTTGAAATAAGCAGTAAATATGAAGATAGGTGGAGAAAATTGAATAAGAATATTTATGATTTAATCTATAAAAATGAAGAAATTTCTCCTTTTAAAGAGAAACCGGCTCCTTTGATATTTGAAAATAAAGTTTTATTTAGTAAAATAAATAAAAAATTTAAAAAAGAGACTTTTTTGGAGCAAGATTTTTTCATTCATTTTGAAAATATCTATGAAATAAGTAAAGAAGAGGGACTTTTAAAGATTAGTATGGGAGCTTATCAAAAGAGCGAACATCTATATCTTTTTATAAGCAAAGAAGGGCTTAAGTATATTCCTCTGGATATTTTGCCCTCTTTTTCAAATGTTAAAGCTCATAAAAAATTAAAAGAGTGGATATATGGATAAGATAATAATACATGCGCAAAAACTTCAGCTCTCCTATAAAAAGGGAGAGCCTGTTATAAAAAATAGCTCTTTTTCAATTCATAAAAACGATTTTGTTTTTATTACTGGAAAGAGCGGAAGCGGAAAATCGACTCTTATTAGATCTCTTTACGGAGAGCTTCCTTTAGAAAGCGGTCATTTAAATGTTTGCGGGATAGATTTGAAAAATATAAGCAAACAGAAATTAAATGTTTTAAGAAAACATATAGGGGTTATTTTCCAAGATTATAAGCTTATAAAAGAGTGGACTGTAGAAAAAAATGTTATGCTGCCTTTAATGATAGCGGGATATTCCAAGAATGTCTGCACGATGCAGGCTCATAAGCTTTTAAAGCATGTCAAACTTTTGCATAAAGCCGACAAATATCCTTTAGAACTTAGCGGCGGGGAGCAGCAAAGAATAGCGATAGCCAGAGCCTTAGCTCACAATCCGATACTGATTTTAGCCGACGAGCCTACCGGAAATTTGGATGAATATTCAAGCGAGGTTATTTGGGATCTTTTAAAAGGAGCGCATCAGCATTTAGGAACAACTATTGTTATCGTAACGCATAAAATTCCTTCAACTCTTGGAATAAATTATAAACACTACTTTTTAGACGGAGGGGTGATAAATGAAGTCTCTTAAAAATCATATCTCAGTAATTATTCCCCTCTTTATTTTGCTTTTTAGTTTTGAGTTTGTTTTAAATTTGGATAGAATCGTTAAAAATTACGAAGAGAGCCTATTTGACGACTACTCTATCGTAATAGCTTCAATGACTACATTAAATGAAAATAATCTAAAAAAAGAGATTCCTTTGGTTAAAAAATTGCAGCCTTTATCTACTAAAAAGGTTATAGACAAATTCAAAAACGATTTTTCTCCGGCAAATCTTGCTTTGCTTAGAACCTCTTTGCCAAAATTTTATAGTGTAAAACTAAAATATCCCCCTGATGAGAAGACTTTAGAAGAGATAGAAAAGAAGTTAAGGGCTATTCCTTCTATTACCAAGGTTGAGACTTTTGAAAGATCATATACCAAAATTTACACTATGCTAAATTTTGCGAAGATTATATCAAATATTTTCACTATTTTTATATTTGTTATAAGTATTTTGCTAATTTTTAAGCAAATGGAGATTTGGACATTAGAGCATCAAGAAAGAATGTATATTATGGGTCTTTTTGGCTCTCCTTTTTGGATGAAGAGTGCTGTTTTATATAAGCTTGTTTTTATAGATTCGATAATAAGCGCTTTGGCAGTTGGGGCGATTTACTATTTTGTTCCCAAAACAGAGAAATTTAAGCAGATAATGGACAGTATAGGGCTTAGTTTTGGAAGTGTAAATTTTTTTGATGATATGATAATTCTTTTTTCAATTAGCGTTTTTATCACAATTTTCTCCGTTACTTTGGTTATTTTAAGACAAAGAACAGAGTTAAAATGAGAAGGTTTTTTTTAATTTTTCTATCTTTTGCGATATCTTTTAATTTTGCTGCTTCCATAGATAAAAAGATAAAAGCAAAAGAGAGAGATTTAAAGAGAAAAGAGAGAGAATCAAGAATAGTTGCCTCAAGGCTTTATAGAATAGCTGATAAAATTATGGATGAGCAAAAGAAACTTCAAGATATAAAAGAGCAGATTGCAAAACTTGAAGAGAGCATAAAAGAGCAAAAAGATATTTATGACTTAAAAAAAAAAGAGTTGGAGAATTTAAAAAACTCCGTTTCAAAACTTGTTAAAACTAAAAAAGAGCTTGAGAGGAAACTTATAGATATAGTTTCCAAAAATTTTGCTTTGACTCTTATCTCTTCTGGAAACGGTTACAGCGACAGCGTTGAGAGCATTATGGCAGATGAAGCTTTCAAGGCGATAACCGCCATGACTAAGAAAGAATTTGCAAAATTAAAAGAAGATTATAAAAATATCGTTTTAAAAATAGAAAAGTATAAAAAAGAAATCAAAAGAATTCAGAACTATATAAATATTTTACAAGCAAATAAAGATAAATTAAAACTACTAAAAGATAAAGAGCAAAAAATCATCTCAAAACTTCAAAACGAGAAAACAAAATACAAAAATAGACTTCTTGCAATTAAAAAAGAGCAGGATTTAATTAGAAAAACTTTGGAAAATCTTCATATTCTAAAAGAGCAGACTCTTGAAGAGAAAAGAAAAAAGAGTTTATTAAACTCTCAAAACGTAAGGAGAATAGGTTCATCTTATCAAGAATCTCGAACCATAAAGTATAGAGGCGCTAAAACGATAGCTCCTTTAAAAAATTTTATAATAAAAAGAAAATTTGGGAACTATTATGATCCAATTTATAAAATGAAAATTTTTAATGAATCGGTTATTTTAAAACCTATTGGAGATGACAAGAGAGTTAGAAATATTCTTGACGGAAAAGTTGTTTTTGCAAAAGATACTCCAATGCTTGATAAAGTTGTGGTAATAGAGCATAATAACGGTCTTCATACCATCTATGCGCATATTTCGAAAATCTCTCCCACTTTGAAGGTTGGAAAAAGAATTAAAAAGGGAGTGGTTATAGGAAAGGTTGATAACGAACTATCTTTGGAAGTTACCGAGAAAAATTTTCATATAGATCCTCTTGAGCTTATTAGGGTAAATTGAGAAAAGTTTTAGTAAAATAAGCAAATTTTTCATAAATTAGGGAGAGAACGTGAATAAACGGGTACTTGTCAAATTTTCAGGCGAGGCTTTGGCTAATAAAGAAGGTTATGGTATAGATACTTCTGTTTTAAAATATATAGCAAGTGAAATAAAAGATTTGGTAGATAACAATATTGAAGTTGGAATAGTTATAGGGGGAGGAAATATCGTAAGAGGTGTTAGCGCATCCAAAGATGGAATTATAAAAAGAACTACGGGCGATTATATGGGAATGCTTGCTACGGTTATAAATGCTGTTGCAATGCAGGAGGCTTTGGAGTATTTTGGATTGAAAGTGAGAGTTCAAAGTGCTATAAAGATGCAAGAAATTTGCGAGCCTTTTATTGTAAGAAGAGCTCAAAGACACCTTGAGAAGGGAAGGGTGGTTATTTTTGCGGCGGGAACTGGAAATCCTTTCTTTACAACCGATACGGCAGCCACTCTAAGAGCCATAGAGATAGGCGCGAGCATGATTATAAAGGCTACAAAAGTTGATGGAGTTTACGATAAAGATCCTGCAAAATTTAAAGATGCAAAAAAGATTCCCGTTCTCTCTTACGAGATGGCTTTGGAAGATAATATAAAGGTAATGGATGATACATCCATTGCTTTGGCAAAAGATAACTCCATTCCGATAGTAGTTTGCGATATGTTTAAAAAGGGTAATTTAAAAAAGATTATAAATGGGGATTATTCATCTTGTTCTGTTGTTAAAAAATTAAATTAAAGGAGATTTTATATGAAGAGACTTGAAGAGATAGAAGCTAAAGCTTTAAAAAAGGTAGATAACGACAAATATATTCTCTCTTTAGTAGTAGCTAAAAGAGCAAGAGAACTTTCAGAAGGTGATGAACCTTTAATAGATATCGATAAAAGTAGATATAAATTTACAGATATTGCTTTAATGGAGATTTATGAAGATAAGCTTGATTTAGAAGATATAGTAAGTAAGAGGTAATATTTGGAAGAACTTTTAAAAAAGATAAAGAATTCAAAAAGCGTAAAAGATGCCGAAACTCTTCTTTTTTCTCTTATACCCGATAAAGAGCGGAAACTAAAAGTAAAAAATGCTCTTGATTTTGCAAAAGAGGCTCACGAAGGCCAATTTAGAAAAAGTGGCGAGCCTTATATCATCCATCCCATTTTAGTAGCTTCTCTGGTTGCTTACTATGGGGGAGACGATACAATGATAATTTCCGCTCTTTTGCATGACGTGGTGGAAGACACTGACAGAACCTTGCAAGAGGTAAAAGAGCTTTTTGGAGAAGATGTGGCAAATCTTGTCGCCGGCCTTACCAAAATATTTGATATAAGAGAGGAGATTTTAATTCCCTCAACTTCCAATGAAAAGTTGATAGCCTCAGCTCTCTCTTTTAGAAAAATGCTTCTTTTTTCTATAAAAGATGTGAGAGTTTTGGTTGTAAAGCTTTGCGACAGGCTTCATAATTTAATGACTCTTGATGCTTTGGCTTCTCATAAGCAAAAGAGGATAGCCGAAGAGACGCTTGTGGTTTACGCTCCGATAGCCCACAGGCTTGGAATGGGCTCTATAAAAAATAAGCTTGAAGATATGAGTTTTTTTTATCTTTTTCCAAAAGAGTATCAAAAGATAGATGAATATATCGAAAGCCATAAGCAGCAGCTTTTACTTAAGCTAAACCATTTTATAGACAAACTGACAAAACTTATGTTAAAAAACGGTTTTATAGATGGAAATTTTGAGATTCAAAAAAGAATAAAGCATTATTATTCGATATATTTAAAAATGCAGAGAAAAGGAATCTCTATTGATGAAGTTTTGGACTTGTTAGCTGTCAGAGTAATTGTAAAAGAGCCTCTTGAATGCTATAAGGCTCTTGGAATTATTCATCTAAATTTCAAGCCTCTTATTGCAAGATTTAAAGATTATATAGCAATTCCAAAAGATAACGGATATCAAACTATTCACACTTCCGTTTTTGACGAAAAATCGATAATAGAGGCCCAGATAAGAACTTACGATATGCACAAAACCGCAGAATATGGGGTTGCAGCTCACTGGCTTTACAAACATCACGGCCTTTTGCCAAAACTTGACTGGATAGAGAATATAAAAACTCAAGAGAGCGAAAATATAGAGGAGTTTTATGAACTTGCAAAAGATGATCTATACAGTGAAGATATATCGGTTTACTCTCCAAAAGGGGAGGTTTTTGTTTTGCCAAAAGGCTCTACGGTTTTGGATTTTGCATATGCGGTTCATACTGAGATAGGAGACAGGGCGAAGGCTGGATATGTAAACAAACAAAGGGTTCCTCTTTTAACGACTCTAAAAAGCGGAGATATAGTTAGAATAGAAACGGATTCAAAACCTATAGTCAGATGCAGTTGGAAAGATTCGGTTAGAACTGCAAAAGCCAAAAACGCCATAAGAACGGCCTGTAAAAGCAAAATAAAAAAATTAAACCGCCTTAGCGCTATAAATATTTTAGCAACTGTTTTTGATATGGATGCCTCTAAAATAGAGGAGATTATCAAAGAGGAGGATTTGGATAAAAAGATCTACAAAGCGGCTGTAGATCACTCTTTTTTGCAAGAGATGATAGTTGTCGTAAAAAATTATTTAGTAAGACACAAGATGCTCTCTACTTTTATGAAGTTAAAGAAATTTAAATTAAGAGAGCAGATTTTTGATTATTTGAAAGTTTATTCGATAGGCGGAGTTTCAAAGGTATATTTTGATTAC
>Ga0256832_1002521_pt1 | contig 12508 bp, 4 predicted proteins | sample 134614metaG_FD_190534 | JGI IMG/M metagenome (GOLD analysis project Ga0256832, IMG submission 190534) | Hydrothermal vent microbial communities from Lau Basin, Pacific Ocean - 134-614 | ecosystem: Environmental > Aquatic > Marine > Hydrothermal vents | place: Pacific Ocean: Lau Basin | collected... | reverse complement strand
GTGTAATAGAGTCGCAATTATCCGAGCTCAGGAAACCCACTTGCTCCGCTGTCACTACCGCATCGCACATCGCTCCTACTGCTACCGTAACAGGTGTACATACCGCATCCGGAGCTTCGTCGTCATTGATTTGTACTGCAAACTTACATGTATCGCTTACATTGCCGGCCATATCTTCCGCTACATACCACACTTCTGTTACACCCACCGGATAATACAAGCTATACGCTTGACCCGTTGTCCAAGTCGCTCCTTTGTCCAAAGAGTATCTATAAGTCACATTGAGCCCCGTGCAATTATCCGCCGCTACAATCGGGACAAAGTTGGGAACAGCCCCACAACTTCCCGGATCATTGCTGTAGACTAATGTGCTGTCAGGGCAATTGGTAATAACTGGTGCATCGTTGTCTTCTATTGTGACCATAAAAATACACGTAGCCGTATTTCCGGCTTTATCTGTTACCGTCCACATCACAGGTGTTGTCCCCAATGGGAATACCGCTCCTTGTAGTGTCCATGGGTTAGGAGCAAACGGATAATTATGCATCAATGTGCTATCCGGACAGTTATCCGTGTAACTTGCATCTAATAATTTATTCAGTATGACTCTTGCACAAGTGGGGATTTGGGTAGTTAATGTTACATCCATCGGGCAAGTGACCTGTGGATCTTCATCATCTATTACTCGTATCTCAAAACTGCATGAAGCGGCACTGCCGGAAGTGTCCCATACAGTATAATGTACGGTGTGGGTTCCTACAGGTAGGGACTGGGTCTCAACAGCTCCTGCAGTCACATTAGTTTTGGATATATTGGTATTATCCTCCAATGAAATAGTATAGTTCATACTATCGACCATACAATTGTCTGAAGGTGTAGGATTCGTCCAACTCGCTTCCCCTTCACAGTCGCCTGTACCTCCTACACTTGTCATCACTGTCATGTCTGATGGACATGTAATTCGCGGTGGCTCATCATCTACCACAGTGACATACCAAACACAACTTTTTGAAAGACCCGCCAAATCTATGGCTTGATATACTATTCGCGTTTTTCCAACCATAAAGTCCAAACCGGATTGATGCCCCATGGCAACAGTAGAAATGAGGGGACCTGATCCATCAGGGGGATATTGAATGAGTCGCAGTCGATCTACCTGACAGTTATCTGTCGGAAGTGGACTTACCCAATTATAATGCCCCAAACAATCACCAGTACCACCTCTCGACGTTCCAATCGTGACATCTGCAGGACAAGCAATTTCAGGATGTTCATTGTCATTAAGGGTCAGCTTAGTAGAACATGTATCCTTGTTCCCATTGTTGTCTTCCGAAATTAATAATGCTTGTATCGTGTCTCCATGCGAGGAGCCAAATAAACTATTGGCTGGAGGGGTCTGTGTTACACTCACTGAACCGCAATTATCACTGACCGCGGCGGTCAAATCCGGCACCTTACCATAACACTGCCCCGGCTCATTATCAATCGTCATATCCGCAGGGCAAGTAATCATAGGGGCTGTGGTATCGCTCAAGAACACCTGCGCAGAGCAAGTATCACAGTTACCATAGACATCGCATACCTTCATGTAAACTGTAATCGGAGAACTGCGTAAATCCGCCGCAGTAAAACTAACACTGGTACTAAAAGTCATATTATCCTTTGAGATCATCGTGCTCATCGTATCACAGTTGTCTGAACTCAAGAAGCCCACCTGATGCGCCGTCACTGTAGCATCACAAGCAGCTCCGACTATGGCGTTGACATCCGTACATACAGCATCAGGTTTTTGGGTATCCATAACTGCAACATGAAAAATACAGGTGTCTCCACCATCTGGCGTTGTATCTCTTACCCACACTTCTACAGTATCCACTCCAAAATAACTCCCTGAACCGTCTCCCGGTAGCCAGGTTGCTCCCATGTCTAATGAATGTGTAATCGTTCCATCCCCACAAGTATCGGCAAATACAACCGTATAGTTGACATATGCTCCACACTCATCGACATCATTACCGACCTTTATAGTATCCGGGCAAAATTGTACCTTTGGAGCAGTCGCACAGGATAGTGCACAGGAGAGAGCTCTTTCAAACAAGTCATTCCAATTTGGATCAATATTACCACATCCTGGGCCTCCACTAAAATAGTCCCAACCGAAAAAGAAAATTCTTCCGGAACCATAAGGGATTTCATAAACAGAAGCTTCGGTGCCGCCAAATCTTCCATAAACTGAGATGGCCCCGGCTGGCATAGAAGCTACAGAAGTAAATCCGGTCCCGCCATGATTGGTCATAGTTGCCGGTAACGGAGCACCGGAAGCAAGGCATGAACTAGCAGGTATGCCGGCAAATAATGCTGAAGTTCCCCCAGAAGTACCCCCTGCATATACCAAGCTATAACCAAATACAGCATTCAAAAAAGTTTCAGCCCTTCCATTTGTATAGGCTGAATGAATCAAAAGCACTTTTCCGGAACTGACAAAATTCTGAAGTTCTGTAGTGGCGGCAGCATCCAGTACTATTTGGCCATTCTCCTGTTCAGGAATAACTACCACATCTTTGCCGGAAAGGGCCGGGGTCCATGAAGCACCGGTAGTTCCGATAAAGGTCGTCACCGTATGACCGGCCCCATTATAATAATTGAGCAAATTGGTCGCTTCAGAACCACAGAAAGCTCCATTATCAACATAAGCCCCATCATAAAACAATGCGATATTGGACTGGGCATAAAGGTCTCTTGACGTAATCCCAAATGTGAGTAAGGAAATCAAAAAAACCACTGAAGTTAATCTCAAAGTAAAGAATTTGTTCATGAGTGTTGGTTTTGTTTAACAACTAAAAAACTCTCGCAAAAACACGATATCTTATTGGGAAATTATACGCGCTTTTACACTTGTATTCAAACAAAGAACTCACGAAAGAGAAAGCATTGGTTTGTTCGTCTTTTTCAGTATTAGCTAAGCTCTATCAATCATTCATTGTTCGTCTGAATCGAGGTGGTTAATCCCTTTTCAATACACAAAGATATTATAGGCGTTACAGACTTTCAAACAATAAGCCTATAATATTTATATAAATTTTATATGTATTTATTACCTGTTGATTATCTGCCATATACATATGCGTTTAGGATTACATATGAATATAAATTCATCTATTAAAGATCAATTAACGGCTTACTTTCAATAATTTATAAAGCATCATACATTCCATTCCTTCAAACTTTAGCTTGTCCATTCGAGGATTATCTTGATGTAAATTTCCCTTGTGTTGGATTGATTTTAACGATTCATTGGGGTAAGTGGAATTGACAAAAAAAAGGGAAGAATGTATTGGATTAAAGCAGTATGGAGGAAAACTGATTGGATAGTTTCACCGCACCAAAGTGACGTCGCCGAAGTATCGTTTTTCCTCCCCTGACTTAAACAATACTGCCGTGCGGTAAACATAGACCCCCGGAGGCATTTTCTTGTTATGAAATTGTCCATTCCATCCGACGGAAGGGACATTTACCGGCAAGTGTTCATTTCGAAATATTAGTTCTCCCCACCGGTCATAAATCTCCAAAAAAATGACTTCCCGCACTCTCGGACTTCCGTACACTGTAAAGCCATCGTTAAAACCATCCTCATTGGGTGTGAAAACATTTGGGATGTATACCTTCGCTCCGTCGATCACCTTGATCAAGACCGTTCCGGTTACTTCACATCCGGAGGAATCCGTATAGGTGACGATATACCTTTGCGTCTCGTGTGGAAAGGCATTTGGGAAGGGGCAGGCATTGCAACTTAAGGTATTGGCCGGGGTCCAATGCAGTTGGCCGTTGGCCCCACCGGGGATTCGTGTCCATAGGGATACGGTGTCTCCTTTGTAAATCGTAGTGTCCGGTGAGACGGATAGCGCTATCGTATCTGCGGGATAAATCCTGACCGTATCCCTCCATTGGCAGCCCGTAGTATCCGTAATGGTAATGTAATATTCTCCGGGCAAAAGGCCGGAATAATCCGGCGATATTTGTTCACCTTTAGCATTGAACACCTGTACCTTATCATTTTTACCGGAAAGTATTACTTTAATCGCCCCGTCTTCTTCGCCGGGACAGGATTCATCGGTGACAGTAAGATGGTAATCCGGAGCCGTTTGGGGTACAATTTCATACTCATAAAAAGCAGTACACCCCAGAGAGTCCATCACCACGAGTTCGTGGTGCCCTATAGGCAACAACGCAGAACGAGCATGCTCATTGCCTTGATCCCATGTCAGTTGGAGCGGCCCAATTCCTCCTTGAACGTGGGCTGTTACGAGGGCAAAGGAGTCCTCGGGACATGGAGGAGAATAATCGATGCGCGCCTGAATCGCTGGGGCAATGGACAAATCAATCAGAATGATGGAGTCACAACGCTCCTTTGTCGAATAACGACGCTGAAAGGTCCCCGCCATTTTCTCCCAACGGCCAAAAATCAAAGCACTATCCCCCGGGCATATCGTTAGCTGTTTGGCATCAAAATAACCGTCTTTTAACCATACATAGACCTCATGAATGCTGTCGCAACCTCTCCGGTCAGTCAAATGTACCGGGTAGGTGCCGGGACGGGAAACAACCGTATCCTTTAAGTACAAGGTGTCGCCTGCACAGAGCGGGACGCTGTCTCGAGTGAGCCTCGTCGGGAATACTTTCAACCGGAGCGTATCGCGATTGAGACACCCATCTTCGGTACGCCCTTCTACCGTTATCCGGAGATTGGAATCCACTCGTACATGAACCGTCTCGCAGGTGTCACAGTCCATTACCCCGGCGGGACTCCAACGGTAATAATCAAAGCTATCTGCTTCCAGCATGAGGATTTCCCCCTTGCATACAGTCGTGTCCCGCCCTATATCCAATATAGGCGGAGGGGTGATGGTCAAACGTACAGTATCTCTGAGTTGGTGCCCACAAATATCCCGGACCAACACCCAATAAGTCCCGGCCTCATGCGCTATAAAAATGCTATCTGTACTCCCATCTTGCCAAAGGTACTCGGCATAATCTCCTTTGACATGAAGTGGTATGGAGTCCACCGTACAAAGCATTAGGTCCGGTCCCAAATCAACCCTCTCCGGCAAGGAAGGGCGCAGGATGCTATCGAGATTGTTGAGGTAATCGCATTCGATGAAGGAAGTATATGGAAAGTCTTCCAATCGAAATGGAGGCTTCAGATTTCGAGGGGCATTGACCACCACGTAAAATTTGTCCCCTGTTTTGTCGGGAATATTCAGCGTAAACGTAATGCAACTATCTACCGCAATAGCTTTTGCCAACACGGCCGTAAGGAGGGGCCTACCGCCGGAGTGAATTGGGTCTGAGCCATATACTGTAATCGGCGTATTGGGGTGCGTCGCTTTGTCTCCGGTATTGCACACGCGGACGGTCACCCGGCTAAGGCTATCGGAGCATTCGAAAATCAACGTGTCGATCCATACATCTACTGCAGGGAGTTGGTCATAGGCATAAGGCATGAGGTAATTATTGAGAATAACGCTATCGGCCACTATGTGGTGTCCCTGTTGATATATGGGCACGGTCAAATCGTCATGGATATTGACATTGTAAAATAGAGATTGATTCCAAACACTACGCGTGAGGGGCCAGGGGGCTCCTGCAGAACCATAGACGCGCAATTTGTTGCCACACCCACATACGATTTCCGCTTCCCCGTCCCGGTCCACATCAGAAATGACAGGATATTCAACAAAAGTGCCCGAACTGCATGGCGTCTTGAATATTTCTGCGCCGGTCAGCGCATCCAACAAGCGTAAGTTTGTCTCGTCGCGGTAGACGATTTCATACCGTCCATCGTGATTAAAATCCAAGGCGGTACTTCCCGTAAGACCGGATTTGTCAGAAGTCATAAGCGACAGCCGGGTCATCCACCCCCCATTTTCCCAATCCAAAATGCGGTACAATCCCGGGCTATTCAATAGGACTTCGACACGCCCGTCCCCATCTATATCTTTTAAGATGGGTAACCCGGCAAATCGGGCCTCAAAAGGGATATTACGCTTTAATTTTTGGTCTGTAGTTATACGTACGGGAGTCTGTCCATCCCACACCGTCAAAACCAGTGTCGAATCAAAAAAACCGGCATGACTATAGACAATATCAAGATCTCCATCCCCATCAAAATCACAAGTAGAAGTAAAACCATCCGTCCCACCGGGAAGCTCCACCTCGAGTTGGATGCGCCGGTTCAAGGGTATGCCCGGGGTGAATTGTACACTGTAGACGCCATTGCCCATCGCCAACTCCAATCCCTGACAACGGGAACAAAATCCATCGGGAAGGATATCAGCTACAACGGGAAAATACACATCGTGAAAAGCATCCCAGTCATGGACCGCCCCTCTGTTTACAGCCGTATCGCCAAACGCCTTGAGATGACCATCGATACCATCAAATATAAAATGAGACACAATCACCTCCGGCAATCCATCGTGATCGATGTCAGCAAAGGAAGCAGGAGAAGAAGTGGCATAAGGATGTTTCGAAGTATAAATCGAAGAATCGGAGACCCACTTGAGCCGGATGCCTCCATTGGCCCACTCGTAGCAGTAAAGATGCCCTCCCAGGGCATTGCCTGCCGTACCCGATGCTTGAACAACCATCTCACTTTTGCCATCCCGGTCCAAATCAGCTATTGCTATGGTAGGGTTGGTGTAATTGACCAACGGGGTCGTATCTATTTTATACTTTGTAGCGCCATTCCTCCCTTTGTAAACCACAAAACCCGTGTCAAGCAATCGGAAATTGGTATGGGAAAAAGGCCCTTTTTTCCCGATAATCTCCACTTCCCCATCTCCGTCAATATCCCCAATGACCGGCATGCTGTATTCATGCCAAATGGTATCTACCGACTCCCATTCCAACCGGACTGCCACCGGTGTCTGTGGAAACGGTTGCGTACATTCCAATGGACAGACTTTAAAGTACTGTGCGTCACATGCTTTTGTGCATCCACAATCCGGGTCATAGCAATCGATTAGGCCATCTCCATCATCGTCAATTCCATTATCACAGATTTCATTTCCACTACCATTGGGCCCCACTCCTCCACCTAAGAGGACTAAGGTAAAGAGTACGGCACCGGAAAGGAGATTGTGCAAAATGTGCATTCAGAAAAAGTTGTTTGATTTTCAATTTTATGATAAGCATTTCTAGTGGATTGCACTATATGCTTAATGGACCGGTTGTACATTGCCTTCAAACATTTCTACAGCCATTGACATACCCGAATCGACCTCAAAGATATAACCCTGCGACATAAATCCAAAGCAATTTGATATAGAACATAAAAAAGAGCAATAGCACTTACCGCTGAGCACTTGACAAATGCTTTCAATGTATCAGAAAGCCTATTGATTTCGGGTATTTACTTTTTGATTGAATTAATCAAAAGTGTCACTACTTTAGAGTATGGACATTAATAATCTTAAACACCTATTATTCAGGAACTTGATGACATGTTTTCCTTTTAGACCAGTCGCACTTCATTCCCATTGGGCTTGTTTTCGAAGCTTTGCTCTATTTTCTCATACCTCAATCCTTTGATATGTGGATTTTGTAGTACTTTTGCATGAACATTACATTACTCATTAAAATAATATGTAATATGTTCGACATCTTTCAACGCCTTCGGCACTTTATTCTTTCGACCAACAAATACCTGTTGGTGACATTTGCCTTTGCCATTTGGATGCTGTTTTTTGATGCGAACAAGGTGACAACACACTTGGCTCTCAATCGCAAGGTAAAGGAATTGGAAAGGGAGGTAGCCGACTATAAAGCAAAGATTGTTCAGGCAAAGAAAGACGCTATTGACCTCGAAGTCAACAAGGAAAAATACGCACGAGAGAAGTATTACATGCATCAGCCGGGGGAAGATGTCTATATTATGGATTCAAAAAAACAGTAAAATATAAAGAAATATGTCAGTATTAATTAATAAAGACACCAAGGTTATTGTACAGGGATTTACCGGAAAGGAAGGTACGTTTCACGCGGGAAAGATGATCGAATACGGCACACAAGTAGTAGGGGGCGTCACTCCGGGCAAAGGAGGGCAAACGCACTTGGGTTTACCCGTATTCAATACGGTGGAAGACGCGGTGAAGCAGACCGGCGCCAATGCCAGTATCATTTTTGTCCCTCCGGCTTTCGCGAAGGACGCGATTATAGAGGCTGCAGATGCAGGACTACAACTAATCGTTTGCATTACAGAGGGCATTCCGGTGCAGGACATGATTGAAGCCAAAGCTTTTGTCAATGAGACAGATAGCGTTCTCATCGGCCCCAACTGTCCCGGTATCATCACTCCGGGTGAAGCCAAGATGGGCATTATGCCCGGATTTATCCACCAAAAAGGTTCCATCGGAATTGTTTCCCGATCCGGAACATTAACTTATGAAGCGGTCGACCAGGTTACAAAAGTCGGCTTGGGCCAATCTACCTGTATCGGTATCGGTGGCGACCCCATTCCCGGCACTACCACCAAGGAGGCGGTCGAGTATTTCATGAACGATCCGGAGACCAAGGGCATCATTGTCATTGGCGAAATTGGGGGTAATATGGAAGCGGATGCGGCTTACTACATCAAGGAAAATGGCACGAAACCCGTGGTGGCATACATCGCCGGAATCACTGCTCCCAAGGGGCGGACCATGGGGCACGCCGGCGCTATTATTGGGGGAAAAGCCGATACCGCAGAGGAAAAAATGAAAATCATGCGCTCTTGCGGTATCGAGGTGGTAACCAATCCTGCCAATATCGGTGAGACCACCTACAAAGTCATGAAGGAGCACCAATTGGTGTAAATACTTCTCTATTTCGCGACCATATGGATGAAACATTCTGACCCCGCTCTGGGCCGGATGGAATCTCTTGCGGTTTCTAATTTTATGATATGAAATAGTGGACTAAACAGTGCCTCATACTCCTCTATGCTGCCGCCAAAGGGAGGTCCCTCGAATGGGAATTGTATCTTAAACAGCACCCCCGCCATGACTCCGTCAGGCGTCAACAAAGAATGACATTGCCGGGCGTATTCCGGCCTGGAAGAAGGAGAAAGAGCGGATAAAAAGGTCTGTTCGAGTATGAAATCGTACCTTCCTCTCAAGGAAAAAAAATCTTGTACTATCAGGTGAGACCGGGGAAAAGACGGAATCCGGCGTGCAAAGCGCTGTATCGGCTCCGGCGCCCAATCGCATACAAAAACTTCGGGATAACCCAACCGGTGAAGGGCCTCGGCTTCGTAAGCATTGCCGGCTCCGGGAATCAATATTCTGGCCTCCTTAGAGATGTATTTGGTGGCAAAATTGATGAGGGGCGGAGACGGTGCACCGATATCCCATGGGGTATTCTCCTGGAGGTATCTCTGATTCCAATGTTGTGCGGCTTTCCCCGGTGTTTTTTCAGATGTCATCTGTTTGCTTTTTATTGTCTCTTAAAGGTCCGATGGAACGTGTAAATGTAATGATGAATGAAATTCATGTTCCTTAATCATACACCAAAACTAAAGAAATAACCCTAAAGATAGGGCAAAAGGTAGAGGTCTTCTCAATAGAAAGTGCTAAAATATCCAAAGGCGTATTATCGGTATTGCTTTGTCCCATATGTATCCACTACAATGATTAACTTTTCTTTAAGCCGTCTCGTCGCATAATTGGTGCGTATTTTGCGTTATTATTACAAAGAAATAGTGATGTTTTTAATTGTCAGAGAACTATTCATCGTCTGTTTTTCATAAGCGATAATATTCATGGTGCTGCTATCGGGCAAATAACCTCCTTTTATCTATAATTATTACCTTCGCATTGATTAATGTCTAACAACGAAAAAGAACATATCAAAAACCCCACACGAAGCCGGGGAAAACAAAGATGGATTTGGCGTACACTTCTGTTATTGTTTTCTCTTATTCTCCTTGCACTATTATGGTTTTCATATGCAATTAATAGACAGTGGGGAGTTCATCAGATAGAGCATCGCGTGTCCAAAGCCCTCCACACAAAAGTGCAGTTAGACACATTTCATTTTTCTCTGTATAGCGGCCTGCAATTGCAAGGGCTTCTCCTATTGGATCATCATAAAGACACCCTACTTTATGCCGGCCATGCACGGATAAACTACCACAATTTAATAGGGGCACTCCTTCATAGATCCATTACTTTTGATGATGCTACTCTTCGCGACATTCGTATAAAAATTACGACCTATAGTGGGGAAACCAAAAGCAATTGGGAAAGGATATTTGCCAAGCCGGAATCTACGGACAGGGAATTGGCCACCAAAGACTCCCCCTCGCATAAGTGGTTGGATTTCGCTTTCTCCTTAAAGCAAGTAAAAGCGGAAGATGTATTCTTATCGTATGCTAATTTTGATCGGCATTTTGATCAGTACTATGACATTCCATGGATTGAGGCCGTCATCAAAAGCAGTGATTTTAAGAGCAAAACATTTCTCTTTTCATCGCTTTCTATTGCCTCTCCGGAAATTGTCATCAACCGGTATTCCAACACACAACGGGACACTATTGGTGGGGTATCTCATTCCTCGGCAGAAGAGGAAGGGGATTCATCTAAGGTTGACTCTTTGCTGACTGACACAACATGGAATACCCCACCTCCTACTCCATCTCAATCGAAAGGATTTACCTTGAGGTTTGAGCGGATTGAAATAGTAAATGGCACATTGCAATATACCAATTATAAGAAGCCTTCCGGAATTAGTATTGGCAATCAAAAGTTTATAGACTGGAATGATATCAGTTTGAACAGCATTAGCACCAATTGCTCCGATGTAATCATCATTCCCGGAGTGATTAATGGCCAATTGGACCATTTGGGATTTATTGAAAAAAGTGGCTTTGAGGTTAAGGAGATGTGTGTAGACGATTTCATATCGACCAGAGATTCGATGAAGGCACAGGTATTTCAACTTTTTACAAGAAAAGGTGAAATTTCCGGTGATCTCCGTATGGATTATGATGGATTTGAATCCTTCAAGTATTTTGTAGATGATGTGTACTTGCAGGCAAAAATCAAGCGTTCCCACTTTCCGGTACAGGATTTATTGTATTTTGCTCCTGCACTTTACAATACACATTATTTTTCTGCTCATGCCGATAACACATTACGCTTAAGTGGCACGATAATGGGATATGTCAATGCTCTTAAAGGCAGGAAAATGGTTGCGGAAATTCCAGGAGGTCTCTCCTTTAGAGGCAATATATCCACCAGGGACATCACGCATAAAGGAGAGCGTTTTTTTAGTATCAAGGCCAGCCCCTTACTGACAAGCGCTGCCACATTAACGGATATCTTACAGCTCAAAGGAGCTACGGGTCGATTCCAAAAGTTGGGAGGCATTGCATTCAGTGGCCAATTTGACGGATTTATCAAGGACTTTGTAACCTATGGTACACTCGAGTCCGATTTGGGAATAGCCGATATGGATATGCGTCTTAATCTTCGACCAGGGATAAAAAATGCGCGTTATTCCGGACATATGTCCCTACAAAATTTCGCTTTAGGGACCTTTACCGAGGTACCTGACTTGGGTGAGGTCACCCTCAACGCCGCGGTTACAGAAGGGCGTGGACTAACTATCCAAACAGCCAAGGCTGACCTCAACGCTCAAGTATTGTCTCTCGACTACAGGGGGTACCTATATGAAAATTTAGTATTTAATGGCATCCTGAATAAATCGCTGATAGATGGAGCCCTAAGCATTTCTGAAGACAACATAGATTTGGAATTTAAGGGATTAATCAGCGATTTGGACAAACAACCCAAATTGGACTTTACTGCGAAAGTCAAAAGATTAAAGTTACGACCTCTCCACCTTAACAAAAAAGATATCAGGTTTAAAGGTGACATGAAGGTCAAATTGGAAGGGACGAATATCGATAATTCCGCCGGAGAGATTGCCTTACATCATTTGCGCATCCAAAGGGATACTATCGTTTACGAATTGAATGAAGTACATGCGATACAAAAGATATTTGCCGGTGGACTTAAGACCATGGATGTAAAGTCAGATATTTTAGATGCCCGCTTCAATGGCCACTACAAGCTTTCAGCGTTACATAAGGACTTTTTGCGATTGTTTGAAAAAAAACATCCTCATTTGTACGCATCGATGCACTTGCCGAGCATTCAGGCTGACTCCGTACAGCATTTCTACAATTTCATAATAGACGTAAAGAACCTCGATCCTATCCTTCCTATCATAACAACTCAAAATATACAATGGACCTCATTCAATGCAAGTGGATTTTATGATAGTAGTTTGGATTCCTTGGATTTCACCTTTAACACCCCAAGTTTGCACTACAATGATTTCCAGTTGGATAAGATACGCTTTTCAGGAAAGGAGGGTAAAAGTAAAGGTAAATGGACGATTCAGGTAGATAAAGCGAAGCGCATAGGTATGAAAAACTACATAAAAGGAATCCAAGCCTCTTTTGAGT
>Ga0256832_1002520_pt1 | contig 12509 bp, 11 predicted proteins | sample 134614metaG_FD_190534 | JGI IMG/M metagenome (GOLD analysis project Ga0256832, IMG submission 190534) | Hydrothermal vent microbial communities from Lau Basin, Pacific Ocean - 134-614 | ecosystem: Environmental > Aquatic > Marine > Hydrothermal vents | place: Pacific Ocean: Lau Basin | collected... | reverse complement strand
GTTTTGTCTAATTAACAAAAATGTAACGAAAGGAATATTATCGTTGCTACCGACCGAATAATGCAATTTAAAATTTGTACTTGTTGATCCAGAAATAAACTTCGATTTTAACGGTGTACTTTTATAAATCGTTATAATTTCATCATCAGTACTATTTTCCTTTTTGGTAACCTCTTTTTTAAGTTTACACTCGAACCTAATATTATTTTCATTGATTTTATTATCAAACGTTTTAAGAGCAGAGAGCAGTTCTGATGGTAAAGAGCACTCCTCCGCTATCGCTGTTAACGGAGTAAGTAATAATGCGCTAACAAGAGAAAGAAAGACTATGTTTTTCATTATCTGAATTTATTCAATATCTATTATTTTATGGGGAATTTTAATTTCACTTGTAGCAAATCGCTGTTATACAAAATAGGATTTTTGACTGTTAATTAAGAAATAAATTTAATTTTAGTTCTTTAACTGGGAATGAACGCAAAAAATCTCACCGTTATTGATCTTTTTAGAGTTCTTTAAAAAAAATCAATAGAGTGAGATATTGCATTAATGGTAGCTTATTTTTAACTCTAAGAAGCGTCTATGAAATTATTTTATCGGTTTCCAAATAATGGCATCTAGCGCCCAAGTTGATAAGACTTTTTCAGGTGGCACTTTACCATCAGGACCGTTCCATCGTCCGACAAAAATATAAAGAATATTATGTGTTTTAGGGGCGTAGCAGATAGTTTTTCCAGAAAGCTCTTCTTGTCCAGCTAAACATTTTTCAGCTTTTTCATTACTGTAAATCTCGCTAAAAAGAGAGCCTAAACGATGACCAAGTTTATTTTTAACTAGGTTATCTTCAATTAAAACAGAATAGATACCTGTTTGATCAGCGTTAGGATTAACCGTCATTAAGGTTTTAGCGCCTTTAGCAATGCGAATAACGGGATAAGCTTCTCCTTCTTGAAAGGAGGTTTGTTGTGATACATTGAAACCGTCAAAATCTACAGTAAATCGATGAATATTAAACGGTGTATCAGCATTGATAGGACCTACTTTATCAACGTCTAAAACAATAGCCGTATCGCTAGTGCTTGAGGAGGATGATGTTCGGTGTTTATTCATTTCCTGATAATCTTCATCAGTACCATTGTCACAAGCACTAATAAGCGCAATTACGGTGCTAAATAGTAATGCATTCGTCCATTTTAAAGTCATACCCTATTCCTTAGTCGTTTATATTGTGGACATTCTCACACAAAGAAGGTGCTAGAACAATAATTAGAGCATTCTTAAAGATCAGTAATTTGTTCCAAGGTGATATTTTCTTCCTGAAGTAATTGTTGTAAACGTCGTTGATGGATTTTAACCTCTAATAAATACTCACCTACTGAAGAAATAGATTCGCTTAAAATGGCTTTATCTTCATAGAGTCGAGCGCGTAGACGACTTTGCTGAGGCGAGAGAGTGAGCTGTCCTGAAAAAATATTTTTTGCGAAGGTTTCTCCTAAAAAATCCAGTAGAGGCTTGATTCCATCACCTGTATGAGCTGATAACCAAGCACGTGCTGGTTTGCCTGAATGTGCAGGGTCAATACGTACGGTATAATCAGAGAGGTCAATTTTATTCATTACTTCTATCTGAGGTACATTCTTTGCGCCGAGCATTTCAATCACAGTATTGACCTCTTGACGATATATATCACGCTGTTCGTCATGACTGTCAATAATATGCAATATTAGATCCGCTTCTGCTGTTTCTTGTAAAGTGGCACGAAAGGCAACCACTAAATCATGCGGTAAATCACGGATAAAACCCACCGTATCTACCAAAATCATGCTTTGCTGATTGCTTAATTCTACCCGTCGTAAGGTGGGATCGAGCGTTGCAAAGAGTTGATCTGCGGCATAAATATTATCGCTGGTGATGGCGTTAAATAAGGTGGATTTACCTGCATTGGTATAACCGACTAGTGACACTGTTGGTATTTCTGTTTTTTTGCGTAGTTGTCGCCCTTGTTCGCGTTGATTGCCCACTTTTTCAAGACGTTTTTTAATTTGCTTAATGCGGATATTGAGCAAGCGTCGATCAGTTTCTAGCTGGGTTTCCCCAGGACCACGCATTCCAATGCCGCCTTTTTGACGTTCGAGGTGAGTCCAGCCACGAATAAGTCGAGTTGATATATGTTTAAGTTGTGCTAGTTCAACCTGTAATTTTCCTTCATGCGAACGAGCACGCTGAGCAAAAATATCAAGAATAAGGCTTGTGCGATCCATCACACGGCATTCTAATAATTGCTCTAGATTACGTTCTTGGGCTGGGGAAAGAGCATGATTAAAAATAACCACATCTGCATCGTAAGCAATAACCGCTTGTTTAATTTCTTCAGCTTTGCCTTTGCCTGTAAAAAATCGAGCACTAGGTCTATTACGCGTACCTTGGACTAAAGCACAGCTTTTTGCGCCCGCTGAATGTACAAGTTCCACAAATTCATCAGCGTCTTGTATGTTTTTATTACTACCTAGTTTAAGCTGAACTAAGATAGCACGTTCAATACGTTCTTCTTGCTTACTGGATAAATCAAATAGTTCCAATCAATTATTCCTAATAATAGCTTGTTTTTAAACTCAGATTTAAATACCTGAAAGAAATATAAAAAAGCTCCATAAAATTTTCATTTATAGAGCCTTTTGAATTATCCCTGTTTCAGAGTGTTTTATCTCTTATGCGTCGTCTTCGTAGGATAATTTAATCGGACGAACGGGAACAATGGTAGAAATAGCATGTTTATAAACGAGTTGGCTGACTGTATTTCCCAATAAAACAACAAATTGATCAAATGATTCAACCGTGCCTTGTAATTTGATACCGTTAACAAGATAGATAGCAACAGGAATCCGTTCTTTTCTCAAAGCGTTTAAGAAGGGTTCTTGTAGCATGTGCCCTTTAGATGACATTGTTTTTCTCCAGATTTTTTAGGTTGTGGTTATTAAAATATTATTGTAAACAATTGCAATCACTAGCAGATTCATTACTTAATCCTGCGGGGGGGGGTAAATAATAAGTAAATCAATTTTACTGCTTTGTTTGTTGCGATGCTTAGTCGCCGTCCTTGTAGACAAAATAATCTTATCAGGTTTAATCAAACCTTAGGAAGCCCATTTCGTCGGTTATACCGCGCTATGATCCTAAAAAGAGCCTAATTTCCCCGATAATCGACAAAAGGTTATAATGTTGTGCATCATAACGTGAAACCTTCTTTTCAGAACGCAACCATGTCAATTGACGTTTTGCCAATTGACGTGTGGCGACAATAGCACGGTTTTTCATCTCATTGAAGTCAATATTTCCATTTAGATGACTCCAAGCTTGCCTATAACCCACACAACGCATAGACGGAAGGTCGGAATTTAAATCCTTTCTATCGAATAAATGTTGCATTTCTACCATAAATCCTTTTTCAATCATTTGATCAAAGCGCAATGCAACGCGCTTTTTAAGCCATTCACGATTTTCTGGGATCAAAGCTATTTTTAGTAGTTCATAAGGGAGTGTATTATGTTTTGCTTTTTTATGTAGGGAGGTTAAATTTTTCCCCATTATTTCATAAACCTCAAGTGCACGTTGTATCCGTTGTGAATCATTTGGATGAATACGTGCAGCAGATTCAGGGTCAATACTTTCTAATTTTTTATGCATTGCATGCCATCCGTGTTCCATTGCTTGTTGATCAAGCTTTTTTCTAACCTCAATATTAGCAGAAGGCAGTTTTGCTAAATCATTCTCTAAGGCACGGTAATACAGCATCGTACCACCAACTAAAACAGGAATATTGCCATTGTTGCTAATTTGTTGCATTTCAGCTAATGCATCACGGCGAAAATCAGCCGCAGAATAAGCCTGTGAAGGATCAAGAAAATCAATTAATCGATGCGGCGCTTTTTCTAGTGTTACTTTATCAGGTTTAGCAGTACCAATATCCATCCCTTTATAAATCAATGCAGAATCAACACTGATAATTTCAATCGGAAAATGATCCGTTAAGCGCACCGCAAGATCCGTCTTTCCTGACGCAGTCGGCCCCATAATAAAAATGGCAGGAGGCAGAGTATTTTTTAAATCAAGGGAAGGCATATTGTTTCTCAGTTAGTATCAAAATTATTTCATACACATATTGGCATAATTATGCATAAAGTTATGCCTTGGGGCTGGTAACTGGGCTGGTAGCCAAATTTTTTAAGACTTCACCCCAATTAACTCAATTTGATAGCCATCGGGGTCTTCAATAAAAGAAATAATGGTTGTACCTGCATTCATAGCGCCTGCCTCACGTAAAATTTTCCCACCGGCTTGTTTAATTTTATCGGTTGCCTCGTAAACATCATCGACCTCAAGTGCGATATGCCCAAAGGCAGTCCCTAGCTCATAGGCATCGGTCTCCCAGTTATGAGTAAGCTCTATCACTGTATTATTTTTCTCATCACCATAACCAAGAAAAGCCAGTGTAAACTTTCCTTCAGGGTAATCTTTTTGACGCAATAAGGTCATACCGAGTGTTTGAGTGTAAAAATCAATCGAGCGTTGCAAATCGACAACGCGTAACATGGTGTGTAAAATACGCATAATATTGGGGTCTCTCTCTTAAATTATTCTTCTAAAAAAATTATCGTTATCATTGTCCACGCATAAAGAGTTTATCTAGTTGCTTAAGGTTCAGTTGTGTCCATGTGGGTCGTCCATGATTGCATTGCCCACTGCGTTCGGTTCGTTCCATATCACGCAATAGCGCATTCATTTCAGGAATACTGAGTTTATGATTGGCTCGAACTGAGCTATGACATGCCATTGTGGATAAAATTTCATTGATAGCTTCTTGAATGCGCTCACTGCTACCGTGTTGAATTAAATCAGACAGCACATCTCTTAATAAGCTCGCTGTATCCGCGCTTTTTAAAAGTGAGGGAACGGCGCGTATCACTAATTTTTCTGGTGCGAGACGATCAATAGAAAAACCAAGTTGATTAAATACATCCGCATATTCAATTGCACAGCTCGCTTCTTTTTTGCTAACGGCCACAGAGCTTGGGACAAGCAAAGGCTGGGAACGAATCGTATCTTCTGCCATGCTTCGTTTAAGATGCTCATAAGTAATACGCTCATGTGCGGCATGCATATCAACCACAATTAACCCTTCCGCATTTTCTGCGAGTATAAAAATACGGTGTAATTGTGCTAATGCAAAACCTAATGGTGGTATTTCACCCGTATCTTTGTAATCTGTTGCAGTTTGTACAAGCAATGAGTTGGGATTATATTCTTGATTAAAAACAGGGCTACTAGGAAAAAAGGGATTGCTTTCTTGATTCACAACAGGATGCCATTGTGAATAATTTTCACCTGATTCTTTAACAGGAATATTTAGATTAGTTTGGGCGTTTTGAAACGGATAAACATTTGAGGTGCTATTTTGTAATAAAGGATTCACTTCTATTGAAGCTGTAGGGGATATATCTTGTTCTATTGCATTATTAGGACGAATATCCGCCAGTGCTTTGTGTAAGGTGCGATAGAGAAAATCATGCACTAATCGCGCTTCACGAAAGCGCACTTCATGTTTAGTTGGGTGGGCATTGACATCAACCTTATTTGCATCTAGTTCTAAAAATAATAAATAGGCAGGATGGCGACCATGATAAAGTACATCTTGATAGGCTTGACGTACCGCATGAGTGACAATACGATCACGAATAATACGTCCATTAACATAAAAATATTGCAAATCAGCCTGTGATCTCGAAAAAGTAGGCAATCCTACCCAACCCCATAGCTTCAGACCTGCCGCTTCATATTCAACGTGCAAACACTGCTCCATAAAAGCAGGACCAAATATTTCTGCTACACGTCGTTCTGAGGAAATATGATCATTCGCCGCTTGCAAATGAAGTACCGTCTTTATGCCATGTTTTAAGCTAATAGCAATCTGAAAACGACTTAGGGCAATTTTTTTTACTACATCCTCTAAATGACGAAATTCTGTTTTTTCTGTTTTTAAAAATTTACGCCGCGCAGGGACATTAAAAAATAAATCACGCACATCAACGGTTGTACCTTGCGGATGCGAACTTGGCTCAGGATGCTCGAATTGATCTCCACCATTGCCTGATAGCTTCCAACTGTATTCGCTATCTTTGCTACGGGAGCAAAGACTAAGCCGTGAGACTGAGGCAATACTAGGAAGCGCTTCCCCTCGAAAACCCAATGAGCGAATATGCTCCAAATCACTCAGTGAAGCAATTTTACTGGTTGCATGGCGACTTAAAGCCAGAAAAAGCTCTTCTTTAGGGATACCACAGCCATTATCACGAATACGAATCCGTTTACTACCCCCTTGTTCTATCTCTATATCAATACGGGTTGCACCCGCATCCAACGCATTTTCTAATAATTCTTTAACCACTGAGGCAGGGCGTTCCACCACCTCACCTGCGGCGATTTGATTGATTAGATGGGAGGGAAGTTGTTGGATGGGCATTGTTAAAAGAACTTTACTAATCTTATAAAAATAATTATATCGCAATTTGCCTTAAATGCTTGCCAACCGCTAGTTGCGCCCCTAATAAACCCAACAAACTGCTTGCAACCAGAATAAACAGGGTTGCATCAACATCTAAACCGTTAATAGTGAAATGGCTACCATAAAGATGTGCCAAATCATTCACAGGAGAGACCAGAAACAGCAAAGAAAAATGCACAATAACGAGACTCAATATACCACCAAATAAGCCATACCAGAGTCCTCCATAAAGAAAAGGACGACGGATATAAGCATTAGTTGCACCGATCAATTGAGTCACTTCGATTTCTTCTTTACGATTTTCTATATTCAATCGAATCGTATTACCAACTACTAATAATACCGTTAACGCTAATAATACGGAGATCACTAACACCGAGCGATCTGCAATATGCAAAATAGCCAGTAATCGTTGTACCCATTCTATATCCATTTGTACCACATCAACATCAGAATAGAGTTCCAAATTCCGTGCTAGTTGTGCTAAATCAAGTTCAGGATCATTTAACGAACGCATTTTCGGCGTAATCACTAATACATGCGGCAATGGGTTTTCATTCAAGGTTTCTAGCGTCTCTGCAAAACCTGTTAATTGCTTGAATTTCTCTAAAGCATCCTCACGAGTAACCACCAATACATGATCAATTTCATTGAGTTCAGAGAGTAATTCGGCACGATCATTCGCTTGTTGCACCGTAATATCTTGCTTCATAAACAAAGAGATAGTGGGAATCTCACGATTATCATCGGTCAAGGTTTTTAGATTTAGTAGCAATAAATGCAAACCTGCTGGCAATGAAAGCGCAATTGCAATTGCTGCCAAGGTAATCCATGTTGATAAGGGTGTTTGCCAAAGATGTTTCAGACTGTATTTAAACGCCGTTTTATGCTGACCAACACGACTAAAAACAGGGGCTGTTGTTTGTGTATTTTGTGGGGAAGTTGAGGATGCCATCGATATTAGGAACCTTGTACTTTTTGTAACACAATAATGCGTTTTTTCATTGTTTCAATCAGAAGCTGATCATGACTAGCGATCAATACGGTAGAGCCTAGTTCATTAAACTGCCTAAAAGTACACATAATATCATGTGCTAAAACAGGGTCTAAATTACCCGTTGGTTCATCAGCAAGGATAATGCTGGGCTTATTCACCACGGCACGGGCAATACCAACGCGTTGCTTTTCACCCGCTGATAACATCAACGGTAGTTCTTTTTCCTTACCAAGTGCGGCATGAATGCGCCGCTTGATATCAACAGGCGGCATGCCAGAAATCATTAAAGGTAATGCTATATTATCAAATACCGTTCGATCAGAAAGTAAGTGATGATCTTGAAAAATCACCCCAATACCACGTCGATAAGCAGGAATTTTAGAACGTTTCAACTGTTGCAAATCAACACCATTAACAATAATTTTCCCCTTATTAGGACGCTCTAATAAGGCAATTAGTTTAAGTAAGGTACTTTTTCCTGCCCCTGAATGCCCTGTAATAAATGCCATTTCGCCACGCTGTATTGTCAAATTCACATTGTATAGCGCAATCTGTCCTGTCGGATAGCGTTTGCTAACTTCTTTAAATTCGATCATGAACGAAATAAGTCCTCGACAGTTGATGGTATAATTTAAAGACTAGAATAACATAATTTAGCTTTAATAATCTAACTCCAATTAATTGTCGTAATATCTGATTTTACTCCTTTTTAAAGAGGCTAAAAATTAACAATAATCGTCTATTTATCACCCTAGCTATTAGCAAAGAATTACTTCAGAAATAGTATTTATAAACTATACTCCCTTGTCTTCTGCTATTTCCTTTTACTACCTCAAATGATAAAAATACAATGAATAATATAAATGAACTTAATGATTTAATGGAAAATATTGAAAATGCGGGAACCTTTTCTGTTAGCGGTAAACTTAGCTCACTTCCATTAGGATTAAAAATAAACAATATTGGTACTATCGCCTTGCCTTTTTTAGAAACACAGGCAAAAGATATTATTACACATTGCGAGCAAGCCCCGTTTGGACGCGGTGAGGAAACAGTTACTAATACGCAAGTGCGTAATTGTTGGCAGTTAGATACGCAATATTTTGAGGTAACAAACCCTGCATGGAATGAAGCATTGCATGATTCCGTGCAACAAATAGGCTATCAACTAGGATTGAGTGATAGCACAATCGAATTTGAACCATATAAATTATTGGTCTATGAAAAAGGTGGTTTTTTTAAAGCACATCGTGATACTGAAAAAATGCCGAATATGTTTGCTACATTGGTGATTAATTTACCTTCTGAACATACAGGTGGAGAGCTGATTGTCTCCCATGCAGGGCAGTCTGAGCATTATTCCTTTGCAGATCGTGATGAGTTTTCACCTAATTTTGTTGCTTTTTATGCTGATTGCTATCATGAAGTGAAACCTATTAGCTCAGGTTATCGTATTTGTCTGATTTATAATCTTGCACTAACAGGGCGTAGTACACAGCCACAGTTTTCTGATCAATTAAATATTATGAGTAGCCTGAATAAACTATTGCAAACATGGCAACCTAAGGCAGATGAAAGTCCAGTTGTAACTTATTTGCTAGAGCATCATTACACTGAAAAAAACCTGTCTTTGGATAATCTAAAAAATGGCGATTATCCCAAAGCCTTCGCTCTGCTAGAGGTTGCTAGAAAAAATAATTATCAAGCTTATCTTTGTTTAGTCACTTACTATCGTAGTAGTTATGGGGACATCTATGGTTATCATCGTTATGGTTATGATGATGATCTTGATGAAAGTGATTTTGACGAGTGTGATGTGGAGGATGAATATACTTATGCGCATAATTTTTTAGATCATAACGGTAACCTTTCAGAGATTAATAAAATTTATCTGAATGAAGATGATGACCCTATTATTGCGACGATTCCACTACATGATGGTCCAGGTCGTGATGTTTCAATTTCAGAAGCAACAGGCAATGCAGGAGCAACTAAAGAACTTTGGTATCAACGTGGCGGTATTATTTTATGGCCAAAGGATAAAGAGTTTGAGTTAATAGAAAAAATGGGATTCTCTTATGCAAGCCATTTTTTTAAGCAATTTGTCACTAACAATGATTTAGCTAACAGTGATCATCGAGAAAAAGCAGTTGCTCTAGCAAAATATATTATTAAAAAGCAGGGCTATGATAAGGATGACTTATCCAAAGAACTCATTAAAATTAATGATATTAAGTTGGTAAAAAGCTATCTTGATAAGAAAATTCAACAGAGTCTATTTCGTATTTCTTATCCTGATACTGAAATTTTTATGTGTTTTGCTGATCATTTTGGATGGGATGAGTTTGAACAGGATATGCAAAAACTCATGCTATCGGAAAAATCACAAGGAGCAGAACTTAAATGGATGAATGAACTCTTGCTCTCTCGCATTCCTACAGAAGAAAGCAAAGAAACGATCAAACGATGGCTGGAATCAGTGTGGAAAATTGCGCTGAAACTAAGTGTTACTCATATCAATGGTTTTATCTATACCTTAAAAATTCTAGCTATTTTAGATTTAAAAAACCTTGCTTCTGAACTTTATCAACAGATTGAGACAGCAACTATTTTTGATGATTCTGAAGTCTTTGCAACAGCCATTCTCAAGGTGCTTAAAGATTTAGATGGATGCCATTATCATCACAATATTGTCTTAAAATTTATTCAGCTTAGCCGTAAAGCAATTCAAGACAATTACCCAAGCGCTCCCGTAAAACCAAAGGACTGGTCATTTAAACAAAAACTTCCTTGTGATTGTAAAATTTGTAGACAACTGAAAACCTTTTTACCTGACCCCGTTGAAAATAGTATGACAACCCAAAAATCACTGAAACGGGAAGTGGTGCATTTACAAGATATGGCACGAGAAGCTAAGCTTAGTTTAGATATTGAAATATTACGTGCTCCTCCTAAATTCCAAGGAAAAGTTCAAAAGACATATAAAATCTATGAAGCAAAACTGCAAAAATTTGAGCAAATGCAACAATTATTGAGAAAACTACCATAATTAAAGAGGTTGTTGTGTTATTTGATTAATTATTAATTGCAAGGCGCATCTTGTATACTTTGTGACTAACTATAAAAAACACAGTGAACTCTTAACAATGGTGAAAATAAAAAGCCTAGACACAATTTATAGCGTTAATACACCTGAGGGGATTCATCTTACGCTTTCCCCAGCCGGTCCAATGCCACGGATGCTTGCATGGTTCATTGATGTATTGATTCGTTTTGTTATTTATACCATTACTTTTATTGCCTTGGCCTTTTTAGGCGCTAGTGGCATGGGTCTTGCGTTTATTATCACTTTTCTAGTGGAATGGTTTTATCCTGTTTATTTTGAGCTATTTAAAAAAGGTCAAACGCCTGGTAAAAAATCATTAAATCTTCATGTGGTACAAGATAATGGTTGCCCTGTGACACCTTCTGCTTCCATGATTCGTAATTTATTGCGTTTTGTTGATTTTTTACCACTTCTTTATGGTTTTGGCTTGACGAGTATGCTGATGAATAAACGTTTTCAACGCCTCGGCGATTTAGTTGCAAGTACCGTTGTTTTATATAAAGAGAAACCTTTAAAGGAGAATTTAATCGATACTAAAACAGATAATAGCCCGATTGCTCCTCCTATGCGTTTACAAATTGAAGAACAGCAAACTATTTTGCAATTTCAGCAACGTCAACAAAGTTTATCAGCGGCTAGGGCTGAAGAGTTAGCCAGTTTAAGTGGCTTATTGGTGAAGGATGCTAAAGAAGGGGAAAAAGCAGCCTATTTAAAACGCCTTGGAGACTGGATAGCGGGGAAACAATGAGCGCCATTAAACAATCACAATTTATCCATAAATATCAGCAACAATGGGAAGATTTTGAAGCATGGATAAATTATCAAGAGTTATCCTCAAGTAAAAAGCGTAGTAAAAATAAGCCCATTAAAGCACCTAAAGCCATTGATTTACCCAATGCTTACCGTCAGATTTGCCATCACTATTCATTAGCAAATTCACGTATGTACAGTCCTATCTTACTTAGGCGTTTAAATCATTTAGTCACCCGTGGGCATCAACATCTTTACGGTGTGCATACCCATTTTTGGCATCATATAAAATATTTTTTTGCAGTCGGCTTTCCCTCTTTAATACGCACAGAATGGCGCTTGGTTTTTCTTGCTGGGGCATTATTTTATGTGCCTTTTTTTGCAATGCTTATTGCAATACAATTTCAACCTGATCTCGTCTATAGTGTTATGGACGGTGATCAAGTGCGAAGCATGGAAGTTATGTACGACCCTGATTCTTTTGTACATAAAATCGGGCGAGAACGAGAATCCGATTCAGACTTGTATATGTTTGGTTTTTATATAAAACATAATACAGGCATTGGCTTTCAAAACTTTGCAGGTGGAATGCTCTTTGGTATAGGGACTTTATTTTTTCTAATTTTTAATGGCTTAATTATTGGTGCAGTTGCAGGGCATTTAACCCATCTTGAATTTATTGATACCTTTTGGGGCTTTGTGCTAGGACATGGATCTTTTGAGCTAACCGCGATTGTGCTCTCAGGTGCAGCAGGTCTAAAACTCGCTACAGCATTAATTAGACCTGGGCGTAAATCACGTATTAGAGCCTTAATTGATAATAGTAAAATCGCAGTGCAGATAATATACGGTGCGGCAACAATGTTTATTATTGCCGCCTTTATTGAAGCATTTTGGTCATCAACCATAATGCCCGTGATGATCAAATACAGCGTAGCCGCACTTTTATGGTCACTAGTCATTGCTTATTTCGTATTTTTAGGGCGGCAGGTACGCAATGCAACTTGATCAAATAACCGCAAATATTCGTCTGCGTTCATCATGGGAAGCCGTTGATTTAGGTTTTTCAATGGTGCAACACTGGTGGCGTTCTATCT
>Ga0256832_1002519_pt1 | contig 12510 bp, 9 predicted proteins | sample 134614metaG_FD_190534 | JGI IMG/M metagenome (GOLD analysis project Ga0256832, IMG submission 190534) | Hydrothermal vent microbial communities from Lau Basin, Pacific Ocean - 134-614 | ecosystem: Environmental > Aquatic > Marine > Hydrothermal vents | place: Pacific Ocean: Lau Basin | collected... | reverse complement strand
GCCAGTCAAAGCCGTATTCCTGTGCAAGTTTTTTGATCAGATCATCATATTTGGATATTGCATTATCATTCAGGTCACGTTTGTCTGCATCAAATAATTTACGGGAATTTTTAAAAAACTTATTAAAGGTAATATTGTAAAATAAGCCTTTGTATTCCTTTTTAATATATTTATTAAGAGCGGCCAGCAGTTTCGGGTTATTTTTGCGTACCAGCCAGCGGTGTCCCTGTTCACCGCTTAGAGGCATTGGAGCCTGTATTTTTGAGTGCCAGCTCTGTTCAATGGCAACAATATGGGAATCGGCCACTGTCAGGTCAAATTTACCGTCAATTACTTCCCTGATAATTTCCTCTGTTTCCATGGTTTCGGGGACGGTGTTAATAGTAAAACCAATATTTCGGTTTTTAAGTTGTTCCTGTAATTTAACCAGGGTGTTCCAGTAGGAACTGCTCTGTCTTACATAAAAGCTTCGACCCTGCAACTGGGTCAGATCTTTAATGGGTTTATCATCCTGTCTCTGTACAATAAGTTCCTGAACAAACAGATAAGGTTGAGTAAACAGAACCGGTAGTTTTTCCCGTTCAGGTGTTTTTATTAATCCTGCAGAAATAATATCGCCATAGCCCTGCTCAAGCCACTGAATCATTTCCTGAAAATCACTGGCTACCAGTACTTTGAGTTTAACTTTCTGCTGTTTGGCAAATTCCCTGATGAGCTCATACTCAAATCCCATAAGCTGGTTTTTCCATAAAAAATAAGTGGAAGCATTATTTCGGGTAATTAACCTGAGCTGTTTATTTTTTTTAATAGTATCCAGGTCGCCCAGCTGTATGTCCTGAATATACTGAGTCAGTTTCTGGCTGGTAATGTATTCATCCAGGTGTTTAAGCAGTTCCAGATTGTTTTTTCTTACGGCCCAGCCTACAGGGCGCTCTGGAGTCAGAGAAAGGGCGGCTTTAATATCATTACGTTGGGTTAGAAACAGGGTCAGGCGATTACTGTCTTCTATAACGCCATCCAGTTCACCCGAAACAACCTTGTTGAACTTCTGTTCTTCGGTGATACTGTCATCCAGTTCAACTATGTTAAGTTCTGGATTTTCCTGCTTTAATTTTTGTACGGTATCCCAGTATGTAGTCTGTTTTCGAACCCCGATTTTCATATTTCCGAGGTTTTTTCGGTTTAGTTTTTTGGTAAAAGACTGGGAAACAATGAGTTTTTCACTGGCATAAGTAACAGGAATAGTAAAATTTATGAGCTCTTTTCTAGCGTCGGTAATGTTCAGATTGGCAACAATAACATCACCCAGACCTTCATTAAGAGAAGGGATTAAATTACTGAATTCTTTTACGGTAATAAAGACCGGTTTGAGTTTATGAAACCGGGCAAAATCAATAATAAACTTTAATTCACTGTTATATGTAATGGGTTTATCTTTAGTAACCGGGTTGTACTTAAAGGAATGGGGGGCAATAATGCGCAGTACACCGGAGCGTTTAATAGTCGGCCAGTCGGCTTTGGAATATTGACTGAAGGTGACTGGAGCGCTGTTTTCTGTTCTATTATCGGATGAAGAAGTAAAGTGCTCTGAAACGGATTGACTGGTGGTTGTATTGGAGTCGGTGTCGTTGCCTTTATCACCACAACCCGTTAATAGAAACAGAAAAATAAGGCTAATTAAAAGATTAACCACAGAATAATAGTTAAAGTTTTTACCGCTGGTACGCATTTACTGCTTAACCGCCATGGCTACGGTATAGGTCTTTCCCTGCTTAACTTTTTTATAGTTGCCGAAAAGCTCCTTGAAGGAGCGTTCTATGTATTTGCGTATGCCGCTGATGGTGACAACATAAAAACGTCCACCCGGTTCAAGATGCTGCAGGGCATCATAAAGAAACAGGCTCAATAGTTCATTGCCCACCTTGGCGGGTATATTAGAAACAATCAGGTTAAAACGTCGCTTGCCTATCTGATTGAGGCCGTTACTTAAAAAAGCTTCGCAGTTTTCCAGCCTGTTTAATTTTATATTTTTATTGGTGTAATCAATAGCAACAAAGTCCTTATCCACAAGGGTTGTTTTACCCTGCGGTGCCAGTTTGGCAATGGTTAAACCTAAAGGACCATAGCCGCAGCCGATATCCAGGCAGTTATCATCACTTTCCACCTGGATATGATCCAGCATTAGCCGGGAACCCTCATCAATGGCTTTGGGTGAAAAAAGCCCCCAGGTGGTCGCAAACTGCATGGGAACGCCACAAAGTTCGGTTTTAATGAGCATATCCTGGCGAAATTGTTCAAGTTCCTGAAAATAACGGCTTTTGGGAGGCATAATAATCCTGAATTTAAGCTTGAAAGTGCTTATTATCATGGGGCAGGGTATTAGTGTCAAACACCCTGCGTATTACAGGTTTATGGCAATAAATTAAGCAGTAAATAGCCATCGGTTGGTTTCAGATAGTGATCACCCGGTGTCATAATAATTTCTGCTCGTTTTCCTATTGCGGGTACAAATGCCATATTCTGGCTGTAGGAAGGTACAAAAATATCACCTTTCATAATGGAACCGTCAGCTCTGATAATTGAGGTATAAAGAATATTCGGATGAGGCTGGCGGTTAAGCCAGAACAGGAAATAATTCTCTTTTTCCCGGCCTAACTGTTTAAACAGCCGTTTTGAGGCATCCAGTTCTTTTATTCCGGCGATGGGTGCCATAAAGCCCAAAGGGGTATCCTTGGTCAGTCGGGCAAATTCTGCTATTGGGGTGCCCAGATGCGGAGAAGCGATGGTGATTAACTGCACAACGGGTAAATCCGGGTTATGAACCAGAGACAGGCGGGCCACCACACCACCGGCAGAATAGCCAATTAGATGTATCATCTGGTCAGGAAAGCGCTGGTGAATATCCTTTAAATACTGGCTAAGTAAATCAGCCTGTATTTCTATGGGAGCATCAGAGGGTAGTTCTGCAGTTACCAGCTGACGGGGTGACTGGTTATCCAGCCCCTGTCCGGGAAATGCCACATTACCCTGGACAGGTAAATAATAGCCTGCATCGCGCCAGCCATGAGTCGCCAGTATGTTTATAATCCCTGATTTACGCCAGATATTGCTGGAGCTGTGAAAACCATGTACCAGTACGGCAATATCTGCCAGTGCAATAGCAGGAATTAGCAGCAGGCTTAACAGGAAGGCTTTACTCAGATTACGAATCATGACAATATCCTTTTTACGAATTCATAAATAAACAGGTTTGCTTAAAGTTTACAGGACTGTTACGACTTTATCACTCATCAGGGAAGTTTTTAATGTCGGAAATCAATAAATTATGATTCAGAAACTGAATGAAAAATTTGCACATAACAAACAGGTTAAATTTTTAAAGTCCCCGGAAGGTTTTATTCTGATGGACATTGACAACCCGATGGCTAAAGCCCGTATCAGTCTTTATGGAGGTCAGTTGCTTGATTTTCAACCACATAGTCAGTCTGAGCCGGTATTTTGGCAAAGTAAAAAAGCTGTATATAAACAGGGAAAAGCCATACGGGGAGGCGTTCCAATATGCTGGCCCTGGTTTGGAGCTATCAAGTCAGGAGACAAAAGCCCTGGCAATGATATTAAATTGCCTGCTCATGGTTTTGCACGGATCTCCAACTGGAAGGTGAAATCTGTTACCACCCTAAAAGATGAAACTACTGAGGTGATGTTAAAACTACCCTGTGAATCGCTTTGTGAACAATATCTGAAACTGCAAAGTAATTTTGAAGCCAGACTGAGTTTACGCATTGTCATTGGTGAGCAGCTGAGCATGGAACTGATCACAAAAAATACCGGCAAATACCCGGTTCGTATTAGTGAAGCCCTGCATAGTTATTTCAAAATTACTGATATTCACGATGTTGTTATTAAAGGACTTGATAATACGGACTATATTGATAAGCTGCTGAACAACCATGTATTCAGACAGGGCGGAGATCTGGTTCTGGAGACGGAAACAGACCGGATTTACGTGGATACCAGTTCTAGTATTGCAATTGTGGATAAGCAGTTAAACAGAACCATTGAAATTTCCAAAACCGGATCTATGTCAACTATTATCTGGAATCCATGGGAGCAAAACTCCAAAGCTATGGCTGATATGCCGGATAAGGGCTGGCAGTCCATGGTGTGTGTTGAGGTTGCAAATACAGCCGACAATGAGGTGCTGGTTCAGCCCGGTGAGACACATAAAATGATGATGCAGATTGAGATCAGGTAAGAAGTATAATTATTGGCTAATATTAGTATTCTCTTTACTTTTAAAACCTGATTAGGCTAGTATGTAAATATACGTTTTCCTAATTAACAGTGTGATATGGAGAAGCACATGGACAAACAAACAAGTGATAAATTAAATGATACTCTGGGGAAAATGGGCGCTATGGGTGCCGATGAAAAAGCCAGAAAATCCAGCCCGAAATCATCCTCGGACAGTGGCTTTTATATGGTTATGCTGGCTTTAGTGGTTGGCATGGGCTTTTATATTTCTTATGACATCAATCAGCGTTATGGAGATGAATATTTAGTCTATGGCAATGCGAACAGCGGTGCCGCTGCAGATATTAAGGCATTATCTAATGCACCGATTATTGTCAATATTGAAAAAATTAAAACCGTTGAGGTAGTTCCTGTAGCGACTGTGCCTGCAACTGAAGACACTCCTGAAGCCGTCGTTGTAGAAAAAGTGATTAAGAAAACGACGGTAACAACTGCCATTGTTCCTGTTCCTGTTCCTGATACAGAAAATGCAGAAAAAACAGCTTCAGAAGCAGCAGAAGCAAATAATGCCGCTCCGCAAGAAGCGCCGCAGGCTGTAGCTGATGTTTCGACTGATAATACTGTAACTGCGGATACCGCAGAAACGCCTGCTCAAGCTGCATCACCTGTTGCAGAAGAGAGTACTGACACCAGTAAAGCATCAGCCCCGGAAACAGCAGCAGCACCAGCACCAGCACCAGCATCTGTACCTGCTGTTGAAGCTGTAGTGGTTGAAGAGCAGGTTACAGCCGTACCTGCTGCTCCGGTTGCAGCACAGGCACCTGCACCTGTTCCCCCTCAGCCTGCGTATGATCCTTATGCAAATCCATATGCGGCACAACCCTATGGCAATCCATACGGTAATCCATATAACGGTCAATATAATAATGCCAGTCCATATCCACCGCAGGGTGGTTATCAGCCCGCACCACAGGGTTATGGTAATCCAAACCCCTATGGCTATGGTTATCCCTATTACGGTCAGTAATAACTTTATACAGCGACCTGTCTGATGTTGGTCTGACAGGTCGTATGTATGTGCCATGAGTACCGCTCAGTCAGATATTCTTTTATGTACCATTAATGCCAGTTATATTCATGCTTCTTTCGGGCTGCGTTATTTATACGCCAATATGCCTGATGAGTTACGGCAAAAATCGGCTATTATTGAGTTTACCACCCATTTAAGACCGGCAGATATTGTTGAAAAGATACTGCTTAAAAATCCCAGCATTATCAGTTTTGGTGTTTATATCTGGAACACCGTACACTCCACTGAAGTCATCCAGCTTCTAAAAATCATTGCACCAGACATTAAAATTATTATAGGCGGTCCAGAAGTTTCCTATGAATACACTCAGCAGAAAATTTATAAACTGGCCGACCATCTTATAACCGGAGCAGGGGACACCGCTTTTGGGCAATTATGTCATCTCCTGTTAAACGAGCAAAATAATACCCTGGAAATTCCAAAAGTTTTTGAGCATCAGGAACCGCCCCTGTCTGAACTAAAACTGCCTTATCAGTACTATACTGAAGAAGATATTAAAAACCGGGTTATCTATGTTGAAGCGTCCAGGGGATGTCCATTTAAATGTGAGTTTTGTCTGTCGGCACTGGATAAAACCTCTCTGCCTTTTGATATTGATGTATTTTTATCTGAAATGGATAAGCTATATCAGCGAGGTGCCAGAAATTTTAAGTTTGTGGATCGAACCTTCAATCTGAAAACTGAGACCAGTCTTAAAATCCTGAACTTTTTTCTTGATCGACTGGATGATCGACTGTTTCTGCATTTTGAAATTATACCGGATCGTCTGCCGGAACCATTAAAAGCCACCATTCAAAAGTTTCCACCCGGCTGCCTGCAGTTTGAAATTGGTGTGCAGACCTTTAACCAGAAGGTACAGAACTTAATCAGCCGCAAACAGGATAATGACAGAACCATGGCTAACCTTAAATGGCTAAGAAACCAGTCAAATGCCCATATCCATGCGGACCTGATCTTTGCCTTACCCGGTGAGGATATCAAAAGCTTTGCCCGGGGCTTTGATACCCTGTATAAACTCAGACCGCATGATATACAGGTCGGTATTCTTAAACGGCTCAGAGGTACACCGATAATTCGGCATACTGACCTGTATCAGCTTAAATTTGATACTACAGCACCGTATAGTATTCTTTCCTCTTCATTGGTGGATTTTCTAACGGTTCAGAAAATGGTGCGTTTTGCCCGCTACTGGGAGTTAATTGCCAATAGCGGCAAGTTTCAGCATAGCCTGGAAGCCTTTCTCGAAAAACATTCTTTTTATCGTTTTTATGCCTTTTCTGACTGGCTGTATCATTATTCCGGTAAAACTCACCAGATTTCACTTAGAAAATTATTTGATTATCTATACTATGGTTTGATTCAAAATGAACGCTACGATAGAGATTATAATATTACAAAACAGGACGTTATTGAGCGGCTGTTAATGGATTATCAAAATTCAGGGCTTAAAGGACTGCCTGAGTTTTATAAGCATCTGTCATAATTACTCCTTTATACAATAAGTTTTGAATTAATCTAATGACATTTCGCTCATTTTGTACTTTAATAATGGCATATTTTTAATACAGCAGGAGCCGATATGTTTCAGGTACGTATTCATGGAAGAGGCGGGCAGGGTGTAGTGTCCGCTTCGGAACTTTTATCTGTTGCAGCGTTTGAAGAGGGCAAATATTCACAGTCCTTTCCCAGCTTCGGTTCAGAAAGAATGGGGGCTCCGGTGCAGGCCTTTGCCCGGGTTAGTGACAAGCCGATTACTACCCGGGAGCCTGTTATGGAACCTGACATGCTTATTATTCAGGATCCCACCCTGTTTCTGGCAGTCAATGTGTTTGAAGGTGCCAATACTGATGGTTATCTGCTGATAAACAGTGCTAAAACTCCTGAAGAGCTGGGTATTGAAGATATGACTAATCAGTATCCGCCTAATCATGTTATGACCCTACCGGCGACTGAGCTGGCTATGAAATACATTAAACAGCCCAAACCCAATACTATCTTACTGGGTGCTTTTGCTGCTCTCACACAGATTGTACATATGCCCGCGCTGGAAAAAGCCATTTTAGACAAATTTCCCAAACGTATTGCCGATCCCAATATTACGGCAACCAAAGCCGGTTATAATCTTATTATTCAGAAACTAGAACAAGCACAGGAGGCCTGATCCATGTTACAACAAATCAGCGGTTCCATTGCAGTGGCTGAAGCGGTGGCACTTTGCCGTCCTGAAGTCGTGCCCTGTTATCCTATTACCCCGCAGACCCATATCGTGGAGCATATCAGTACTCTTGTTAAAAGCGGTCAGTTAAAAAACTGTACCTATGAAAATGTGGAATCAGAGTTTGCCTCCATGAGCCTTTGTATCGGAGCATCGGCAGCCGGTTCCAGAACCTATACCGCCACTGCCAGCCAGGGTTTATTATTTATGATGGAAGCGGTTTATAACGCCTCCGGTCTGTCTTTACCTATTGTTATGACCCTGGGTAATCGTGCCATTGGTGCGCCTATTAATATCTGGAATGATCATTCCGATGCCATGTCAGTGCGTGATGCCGGCTGGATCCAGTTGTTTGTTGAAAGCAATCAGCAGGCGCTGGATGTACATATACAGGCCTTTAAGCTGGCTGAGGCACTGAGTCTGCCGGTTATGGTCAATATGGATGGTTTTATTCTCACTCATGCCATCACCCGCGTTGATATGCCCACTCAGGAACAGGTGGACCAGTTCCTGCCGCCTTTTGTTCCAAGACAAAAACTGGATACAGAAGCACCACTTTCTATCGGTGCCATGGTAGGACCTGATGCGTTTACTGAAGTACGTTATCTGGCTCATCATAAACAGAAAGAAGCACTCAGCATTATTGAACAGCAGGCAGAAGAGTTTCAGGGTATTTTTGGCCGGGATTCTGGTGGTTTAATTAAATCCTATTATGCTGAAGACGCTGAAATTGTTTTTGTGGCCATGGGATCAGTAATAGGCACTATGCAGGAGCTGGTAGAAGAGCTGCGTGAAGAAGGCCATTCTGTGGGTATTTTGAGTATACGTTCATTCCGGCCATTCCCGGCTAATGCTATTGATAAAGCACTGGCCAATACCAGACATGCAATTATCTTTGAAAAGAGTTTCGCTGTGGGCATGGGCGGTGTTCTGGCCAGTGAAATACATATGGCAACCGTAGCTAATGATCTTAAGATAAGTTCGGTTATTGGTGGACTTGGCGGTCGAACCATTACCAAAAAATCACTGCGCAAGATTATTGAGTCAGCCATGCAGGATGAACTGGATACTGAAGTCTTCCTGGATCTTGAGGGAACTACGGTAGTACGGGAACTCAGACGCCAGCAGGAAGAACAGAATTCCGGTCCGGTAGCAGAAAATATTCTCAGAGACATGGGCGTAGTTTCAGCTTCTAAAACACATTAATTTGAATGATCAGGGTTAATCAATGAGTAATCAGGACAGCAATACCGATATCCCTTGCGAACAGCAAACAGTAAAATTTTATCAGACCGGTACCTTTACCGTGGGTAATCGGTTACTGGACGAAGGATGTCGAACTGTACAGGCCACTGCAGAACGGGCCAACTCCCTGGATTCCGGCCATCGAGCCTGCCAGGGCTGTGGTCAGGCACTTGGGGCGCGTTATGCACTGGATGCCGCTATGCGGGCTACAGATAATAAAATCATTGCCGCTAATGCGACAGGCTGTCTGGAAGTGTTTACCACTCCTTATCCTGAAACTGCCTGGTCCATCCCCTGGGTGCATTCACTGTTTGGTAATGTAGCTGCAGTAGCATCGGGTATTGCGGCCTCTTTAAAAGCCAAAGGTGATACGACTACCCGGGTGATTGCCCAGGGCGGTGACGGCGGTACAACGGATATTGGCTTTGGCTGTCTGTCCGGTATGTTTGACCGTAATGATGATGTACTTTATATCTGTTATGACAATGGCGGTTATATGAATACCGGAGTGCAGCGCTCCAGCGCTACCCCCCCGGCCGCACGTACTGCGACGACTATGCCGGTAGGTGATAATCCAGGCAGTTCATTTACTACCGGTAAGTTTTTACCTGCCATAGCGATGGCCCATGAAATTCCCTATGTCGCTACGGCTTCAGTACATGATCTGCACGACCTGGAGCGTAAGGTTGAAAAAGCCATGACCTTCAGAGGCGCCCGTTATATTCAGATCAATGTTCCCTGTCCTCTGGGCTGGGGCAGTCAGCCTGCCCTGACCATAAAACTATCCCGCATGGGCGTAGAGTGCGGTCTGGTGCCTTTATTTGAGGCTGAAAACGGTAAACTAACTGATTCTACTAAAATCCGCTATCGTATTCCTGTGGAAGATTATCTAAAGCTGCAGCGCCGCTTTGCTCATGTATTAAAGCCGCAGAATACCCACCAGCTGGATGCCATCAGACAAATTGCAGAAGATAATATAAAACGTTACAACCTGGTCTAACACTCATCAGCAGAACCGTATCGGATAAATAACTATGACCGTACAACACAAACCCTTTGCCATTACTCTGGATGTCGGCAGCAGTCATCTTAATAAAACCGGCAGCTGGCGTTCCATGCGTCCTGTTTATGTGGACAGACTGCCGCCCTGTAATAAAACCTGCCCCAGCGGTGAAGATATTCAGGGCTGGTTGAGCCTGGCGGAAGAAGAAAACTACGAAGCGGCCTGGCGACTGCTGACTCGAGACAACCCGTTTCCTGCCATTATGGGACGGGTCTGTTATCACCCCTGTGAAGGTGCCTGTAACCGGGGACAGCTGGATTTACCGGTGGGCATCAACTCAGTTGAACGCTTTATTGGTGAACAGGGTTTAATTCATAACTGGCAGTTTGAAGCCGGGGAAGATACCGGTAAAAAAGTGATGATTATTGGCGCCGGTCCAGCGGGCTTGTCGGCGGCCTACCATCTGCGTCGTTTTGGACATGCAGTTACGGTTTTTGAAGCGGCTGAAAAACCCGGCGGTATGCTTCGCTATGGTATTCCCAAGTATCGTCTGCCACGTGAAAAGCTTAACGCTGAAATATACCGTATTGAAGATATGGGTGTAGAAGTAAAGCTTAATCATAAGATTGAGGATATCGAAGCTACTAAAAAGTCGGGCGGCTTTGATGCAGTGCTAATCTGTGTGGGTGCGCAAAAATCAAATATGATAGAGTTTGAGGGTGATGCCGGTATTCCCATTCTGGATGCCTTAAAGGTATTGCGAGATACGGAACTGGAACAGCCTAATCAGCTTATTGGCCGGGTGGTTGTTTACGGTGGTGGTAACTCGGCAATGGATGTGGCCAGAACCGCTATTCGTCTGGGTGCTCAGGATGTTAAAGTGATCAGCCGTGAAGATCCGGATAATATGACGGCACATAAATTTGAAATTCAGGAAACCATTGAAGAAGGAGCAGAGGTTGTTAATCTAAGAACCATTAAATCCGTCAATGGTCATGAAATTACCCTGGAAATCATGAAAATCAGTGAGCAGCATCATTCCGGTCATTTAAGAGTGGTCGGAACCGGTAATTATGAAACCATTGAAGCCGATGTTCTGGTTCTGGCTATTGGTCAGAATGTTGATCCCGCCTTGTTTTCTAAAACACCGGATATTGAGCTGGATAGTCATGTCATTAAAGTAGATGCCATTATGCAGACCACCCAGGAAGGTGTCTTTGCTGCCGGTGATGCGGCACCGTCTCAGCGCTCTGTTACTTCGGCTCTTGGTCACGGTAAGAAAGCGGCCCGGGCCATTAACGCCTGGCTGGACGGCAAAGTCTATCAGCCGGCCCCGCAAAATGAAATCGCCAGTTTTGACAAAATGGAACCCTGGTATTACAGCGATGCGCCAAGGACCGTGCAACCCCATCTGGATGCTGTGCGCCGTCGTAACGGTTTTGCAGAAGTGGTGGGGGATCTGGATATTGAACATGCCAAATATGAAGCCCGCCGTTGTATGTCCTGCGGCAATTGTTTTGAATGTGATAATTGTTACGGGATCTGCCCTGACAATGCCATCCGTAAACTTGGGCAGGGTAAGGGCTATGAGTTTAAATATGATTACTGCAAGGGCTGCGGTATGTGTGATGCAGAATGTCCCTGCGGGGCAATTAATATGATCCCGGAAGACATATAATTAAGAATATTTTTTCTTTGAAGTTAAGTATTTCGAAAATTATCAGGATGCGTTAAACTCATTTAATTCATAATAATAAAATATAGATTTTCTTAGAACAGGCGGATTTATCGCCTGTTTTGCTTTATCCGGCAGCATAAAATAATTAAAAAAACATTTTCATAAAGGAGAAAACTTGAAAATGGCACAAGAAAAAGTAGTGGATGCTGCAGCCACAGCCGAACCGGTTGATGTAGTTAAAGAAGTTACCAATTTAATGGATCCGGATAATACCAGTCAGTTGTTGCAGGCCGGTATGGATCTGCTGATGCAGTATGGCCCCAAACTGCTGGCCGCCATTGTCATATTTTATGTCGGTAAACTGCTTTCCAAATGGCTCAAACGTCTGGTGACCCGGATGATGACTAAAGCCAGTGTTGATCCGTTGATTGTCAGCTTTACCAGTTCTCTGGTTTATATGGCTATGATGGTTTTTGTCGTTGTTGCCACACTGGGGCAGGTGGGGATCCAGACCACATCCTTTATTGCTATTTTAGGTGCTGCCGGCCTGGCTATTGGTCTTGCTCTGCAGGGTTCACTGTCCAATTTCGCGGCCGGCTTTCTGTTAATTATATTTCGCCCCTTTAAAGTGGGTGATGTTATTGAAGCGGCCGGGGTAACAGGCAAAGTAGATGAAATTCAGATATTTACCACTACTATGAAAACACCGGATAATAAGACTATTATTGTGCCTAATGCCAAGCTGAGCGGTGATAATATTATTAACTATTCTACTCAGGAAACCCGCAGGGTGGATATGGTTGTCGGTGTTTCCTATGATGCCGATTTAAAAGAAGTGCGCAGTATTCTTACCGATATTGTTAATAAGGATGAACGTATTCTAAAGGATCCAGAGCCGCTGATAGTTGTCGGTGAACTGGCCGACAGCAGTGTTAACTTTTTTGTCCGGGTATGGGTGAACAGTGCAGATTACTGGGGTGTTTATTTTGATGCCAATGAAACCGTTAAGCTGAGAATGGATGAAG
>Ga0256832_1002518_pt1 | contig 12510 bp, 8 predicted proteins | sample 134614metaG_FD_190534 | JGI IMG/M metagenome (GOLD analysis project Ga0256832, IMG submission 190534) | Hydrothermal vent microbial communities from Lau Basin, Pacific Ocean - 134-614 | ecosystem: Environmental > Aquatic > Marine > Hydrothermal vents | place: Pacific Ocean: Lau Basin | collected... | reverse complement strand
GACCAATGATAGTGGTAAAACATGGCAAAACCGTAAATTACAGTCACAATATGGCGTTTTTGGTGATCCCTGTTTGGCTTCGGATAGATATGGAAATGTTTATTATTTGCATTTGGCAAATCCGGATAATAACCGTAACAGTCCGGAATTTTTGAGTAGCATTGTCCTTCAAAAATCTACCGATAAAGGCAAAACTTGGACAGACGGTGTAGCTATCGGTTATAATAACAAACACGATCAAGACAAGCATTGGGTAGGTATTCATCCGTTGACGGGTGCATTGGCAGTCACTTGGACGGAATTTGATAAATACGATAGTGAAAATCCGGATGACCATTCGCGAATTTTGTTTTCTAAATCCACCGATTTCGGAGAAACATGGACAAAACCGTTAAAAATCAACGAATTAGATGGCGATTGTTTGGATAGTGATAATACGGTTGAAGGAGCAGTGCCGGTGTTTGATAAACAAGGTAATATATATGTAGTTTGGGCATATCATAACAAAATTTATTTTGACAAAAGCACCGATGGCGGAAAAACTTGGCTGGATAATGATATTGTCGTAGCAGACCAGCCACAAGGTTGGGATTATGATATTCCCGGGGTATTTAGAGCAAACGGTATGCCGGTTTTAGGTATTGATAATAGCAATAGCGCCTATAAAGGAACCTTGTATATTAACTGGTCAGACCAACGTAACGGCACTGATGATACCGATATTTTTATAGCCAAAAGTACGGATGGCGGACAAACTTGGTCAAAACCCAAACGCGTCAATACCGACCAAACCAAGACTCATCAATATTTGACTTGGATGGCAATTGACCCCACAACCGGATACATTTATATAATATATTATGACCGAAGTCGCTATACGGATAATCAAACCGATGTAACCTTATCTTATAGCACTGATGGCGGTGAAACTTTTAAATCTATACTTGTTTCAGAAAAACCATTTAAGCCCGTTAAACAAATTTTTGTAGGAGATTATAACAACATTGATGCTTATCAAGGTGTGGTTACCCCGATTTGGACCGATTTATCGGGACATACTTTGAGCATTAAAATGCGGCGGTTAAGTTTTAGAAATTAAAAGGATGAAACCGATAGGATTTAAATAATCTTAAAATCTTGTTCTAATTTTATTGGATGGAATGGTTGTTTAGGTCTTTAAAAATTACATCCGTCCAAAGTGTTAACTATAAAAATATACAGATGAAAGGAGAAAACTTAAAAGGAAGAACTTTCAGATTTTCTATTGATATTATTGATTTGGTTCAATTATTACCGAAGAATAAAGCAACAGATGTTATATCATATCAAATTTTAAAGTGGAACATCAGTTGGTGCTAATTATCGTGCGGCAAAAAGAGCAAGGAGTGATAGAGAATTTGTTTCAAAAATTAATATTGTTTTAGAAGAAGTAGATGAAACTCTATTTTGGTTGGAAATAATAAAAACAAAAAATTGGATAAATAATAAATATTTGAATAAGCTATTAAAAGAAGCAGATGAATTAACTGCAATTTTTACAACTACATTAATAACAATGAATAAAAGGAGAAATAAGTAAACCTTATTTTGGCAAGGACAAAACTTCTAATTTCAAACTTGTTACTTGAAAGAAAAACTCCGATATTTGCACAAATTTTAAGACAAATTATAATGGCACAAAAACCAAGCATACCCAAAGGAACCAGAGATTTTTCGGCAGAACAGATAGCCAAACGAAATTATATTATTAATCATATCAAACAACAATTTGAATTGTTTGGTTTTGCGCCTATTGAAACACCGTCGTTTGAAAACTATACCACATTGATGGGTAAATACGGCGATGAAGGTGACCGTTTGATTTTTAAAATACTTAATTCCGGTGATTTTTTACGAAAAGTTGACGCACAAATTTTAGCAGAAAGAGACGTCAAAAAACTGACACCTAAAATTTCGGAAAAAGCCCTGCGCTACGATTTAACCGTGCCGTTTGCCCGTTATGTGGTACAACATCAAAACGATTTGACTTTTCCGTTTAAACGTTACCAAATTCAACCGGTATGGCGTGCCGATCGTCCGCAAAAAGGACGTTTTAGAGAATTTTATCAGTGTGACGCCGATGTGGTCGGTAGTAGGTCGCTTTGGCAAGATGTAGAATTTACCTTGCTTTATGATGCCGTTTTTTCGGCTTTAAAACTACCGGTTACTATTAAAATCAACAACCGTAAAATTTTATCCGGTCTGGCGGATTTGTTGGAAGAAAAAGACAAATTTTCCGATTTTGTTGTTGCTTTGGACAAACTCGATAAGATAGGAGAGGAGGGGGTTATCAATGAAATGATAAGTAAAGGTATTTCCCAAAAATCCATTGATAATATTAAACCGATTTTTGATTTTAAAGGTGATAACCAAGCCAAACTTGATTTGCTTAAAACATTATTAATAAATTCCGAAACCGGTCAAAAAGGCTTGGAAGAATTGGAATTTGTTTTAAAAAACATAGCGGAAACCGGTTTGCAATCTGCAGACATTGAATTTGACATCACTCTAGCTCGTGGCTTAAATTATTACACGGGTAGCATTTACGAAGTCAGTGCGAAAAATGTGCAAATGGGTTCTATCGGCGGAGGCGGACGATATGACGATTTGACCGGTATTTTCGGTTTGAAAAATATGAGTGGTATCGGTATTTCTTTTGGATTAGACCGGATTTATCTCGTGATGGAAGAGCTCGGTTTGTTTGAAAATGTTTCGGTTCCAAAACCTGATGTGCTTTTTATCAATTTTGGTGAAAATGAAGCACTGTATAGTTTAAAAGCAGTCCAAAAATTACGCCAAGCAGGTATCAAAGCTGAACTTTATCCTGATAGCGTCAAAATGAAGAAACAAATGACTTATGCCAATAAGCGCCAAATTCCTTTTGTAGCGCTCGCCGGCAGTCAAGAAATTGAAAATAATACTTTTACGCTCAAAAATATGTCGGATGGTAGTCAAGAAGAAGTTAGTTTAGAAGAAATGATAAAGATGATTAAAGGATAGTATTATTAAAAACCGGATGTTGTTTACTACCCGATATTAGTCCGTAGAGAAATCATAAGCTTTTTTTACTGGCATTGTTTGAGTTTTTCATTTGTTTTTTTGGATTTTAAGTATAAAAACAAATTATTCTACAATAAATTGTATTGATTAAAAGACTATAACAAAAGCCATAAAATTATGTATCTTTGCAATCTAATTTAAAACAAAAATTATGACAGACACAAGAGAACACATACAAGTATTAATTTTAGGGTCAGGACCTGCCGGATATACAGCCGGCATTTATGCGGCAAGAGCCGGATTTAAACCGGTGATTTATACCGGAATGGAAATGGGCGGTCAATTGACAACAACCACCGATGTTGAAAATTATCCCGGATTTCCTAATGGTTTACAAGGACCGAAATTAATGGAAAACATGCAAAAACAAGCCGAACGATTCGGCACCGAAGTGCGTTTTGGAATGGCAACCGGTGTACAATTGTCTGATAAACCCGGAGAAAAACATGTTGTTACCATTGATAACAACAAAGAAGTAACAGCCGACACGGTTATAATTGCAACCGGTGCTTCTGCTAAATATCTCGGTTTGGAAAGTGAGCAACGCTTACGTGGAGGCGGTGTCTCTGCTTGTGCTACTTGCGATGGTTTTTTCTATAAAGGTTTGACCGTTGGTGTGGTCGGTGGCGGTGATGTAGCTGCCGAAGAAGCCAGCTATTTATCAGGTTTGGCCAAAAAAGTGTATATGTTTGTCCGACGTGACAAAATGCGGGCTTCCAAAGCTATGCAAGACCGCGTCAAACGTATTGATAATATCGAAATCAAATGGAATACTGAAATAGATGAAGTTTTGGGTGATAAAGTGGTTGAAGGAGTTCGTGTAGTTAATAACAAAACCGGCGAAAAAGAAGTGATTCCTATGGAAGGCTTATTTATTGCCATTGGACATCAACCTAATACCGGTTTTTTAGGTGGACAAATTGAATTGGATGATCACGGCTATATCAAAACTGAATGTAAATCAACCAAAACCAATAAACCCGGTGTTTTTGCAGCCGGTGATGTAATGGATCCCGTCTATCAACAAGCAGTTACAGCAGCCGGAAGCGGTAGTATGGCAGCTTTGGATGCTGAAAAATATTTAGCTTCTTTGGAAGATGAATAGATATTTGAAGAACAAACTCATTCTACTTCAATCTTCTGAGTTGTCAAAAATTTTTAATACTCATTATCTATATGATAACTGCGTTTAAAAATTTTCTCCGGCCTTGAATATTTTTGTATAATGAGTTTCCTAATACGGTATTATAATTATAAAAAACGGCATCGAATTTTCGGTGCCGTTTTTTCGCGCTTTCCATTTTTTATTTCGGTTACTGAACTTGCCGAAGTATAAACTTTCAACTAATCACCCCGGAACCAATTAATTCATCACCTAAATACCAAGCGGCAAATTGTCCTTCGGCAATAGCTTGTTGCGGTTCAAAAAATTCGACCCAAAGCACATCGTCAAATTGATGTAAACGGGCTTTGCGCAAAGGTTGCAAATGTCTATATCGCACATCGACATCCATAGTTTCCCCTGGTTTTAAAGCCAAATCGGGGCGTATCCAATGCAGTTCGTCATTGGTAATTTTCAATGCGCTGCGATACAAGCCCGGGTGGGTGTAATGCTCTCCAATGTAAACAATATTGTTAACAACATCTGTATCGATGACAAAGGTGCGTTGTTTAAAGCCACCGATATTGAGTCCTTTACGTTGTCCTTTGGTAAAATAATGCGCGCCTTGGTGTTTACCTACCACTTTACCGTCTTCGGGTTTATAATTGTAGGTGCGTCCCAAAAATTCCAATCGTTCCCGTTCGTTTTTAAAACTTTCGGGTGCTTCAAAACGGTCGTAATATTCTCTGGGAATAACTATAATATCACCTTCTTTTGGTTCGAGCTGTTGGCGTAAAAAGTCGGGTAAATTCACTTTTCCAACGAAGCATAATCCCTGACTGTCTCGTTTTTCCGCTGTAACAAAATCTGCTTCCTTGGCAATACGACGCACTTCCGGTTTTTCGAGTTCGCCTATTGGGAACAAGGCGTGTTTGAGTTGTTCTTGATTGAGCTGTGCCAAAAAATAACTTTGATCTTTTTTTGGGTCCAATCCCGAAAGCAAGCGGTAGTAAGTTTGCCCGTCTTTGTCAATTTGTCCTTTGCGGGCATAATGCCCTGTTGCGACAAAATCAGCACCATATTTTTTGGCTTCTTCCCAAAATAAATCAAATTTTATTTCGCGGTTACACAATATATCCGGGTTGGGTGTGCGTCCGCGTTCGTATTCGCGAAACATATAATCGACCACCCGCTTAAAATATTTCTTTTTAAAATCAAAAATCTTAAACGGAATACCAAGTGCTTCTGCTACTTTACGCGCATCTTCGCTATCTTTTATCCACTGCATTTCGTCGGTTATGGTGTATCGTGTATCATCCCAGTTGAGCATAAAAGCGCCCATAACGTCGTAACCTTCATCTATGAGCAATTTTGCAGCGACACTCGAATCGACACCGCCGGAAAGTCCTACTACTACTTTTGCTTTTTTTGTCATTTTACAGATAAATTTTTAAGAGGTGTCCTTTTTGTAAGGTGTTGATTTCCAACTTTGATGCAATAGCCGGTAACAATAAAGTTTCACCCTTTTTAAAAGGATACCCGTTTACTTCAAAATTGCCTTCGGTATTCATTAAAATAATGAAACTATCTAAATCGGAAATGTCTTGTGATAAATTTTGATTTAATTGCAGCTTGTCGATTTTAAAATATGGGGTTTCAATATACGATTCGAGCTTTTGGTCAATTTTTGCTTCGAAATCCAATGCTTGCAAAGCTTCTTCTGTATGAAGGGGGCGTGGTTTACCATCTAATCCCGGCCGGTTCCAATCAAATATCCGGTAGGTAATATCGGATGTTTGTTGCACTTCGGCAAGAAGAATACCTTTTCCTATAGCGTGTAAAGTTCCGGCTGGTATATAAAAAGTGTCACCGGCTTTAACCTGAATTTTGTTAATAATAGGTAATAAATCTCCTTTTTTCAGCTGTTTTAAATAGTCAGATTCTGTTATCCCCGGCTTAAAACCGATATATAAAACGGCACCTTCATCAGCTTGAATGATATGCCAAAGTTCGTTTTTACCAAATGAGTCGTGTCGTTTTTGTGCCAAATCGTCATTTGGATGAACTTGAATGGATAAATCATCGGCGGCATCGATATATTTAATCAATAAAGGAAAATCAGTTCCGAATTTTTGGTGTATTTTTTTTCCTAATATTTCGTTAGGATATTTTTTAATCAAGTAGGTTAATTTCTGTCCTTCAAAATAGCTTTCTTTGACGCTTGAAACATTATTTTTAACAGCTGAAACTTCCCAACTTTCACCGGTTTTATCCGAAGGAATATGTTTATTTAATATAGTTTTTAATTTATGACCACCCCAAGGTTTTTCCTTGAAAATGGGTTCGAATTTAATGGGTTTTTGTAAAAAATACCGGTCTAATTCGCGTTGTAAATGCGATAAAGAATTCTTAAAAATAATTTTAAACCATTCGGTATAATGTTGTGGATTTTTTTGGATATCCTCAGCCATTTTATCTAAATTTTCCCATTTGTAAGCCATGACTTCATCCGGATTGATTTTCGGTTCATGGTTACTAAAACCAATCATCACATGGTCGAGTTCATGCTCGGTTAAACCATTGTCAAAAGGTGCTTTGTAGATAAAATGAAAGACTTCTTTAAGCTTGGCAGTCATACCCATTTCTTCTTTTAAACGGCGTTTGCCGGCTTCAATGTTCGACTCATTTTTTCGTTGATGACTGCAAACGGTATTGGTCCATAAACCCGGAGAATGATATTTGTGAGCGGCACGTTGTTGCAGTAGCAATTCACCTTTATCATTAAAAATAAAGACTGAAAAAGCTCTGTGTAATAAAGCTTTTTGATGCGCAGCCATTTTTGGCGCATAGCCTAGCACTTCGTCCTTTTTATTGACCAATATGACTTGTTCTTCTTGCATAGAAAAAAAATATGGCACAAAGATAAAAATTTATAACGGGTTAATTAAAAAATTGTTTAATTTTGCAACAAAAGTTACAATTTTTGTTGTAAGTTATTTCATAATCAGACGACTAATAATAAAAAACAGATGAATAAACATTTTTCATATAATCAATTTGGGGAAGGACACAAAATAGAAGCTTGTCCTGTCTCGTATCAACAAGTTAATAAGAACTTGATAAAAGCGTATAGCAGTATTGTGTTGATTGTATTGACATATACTTTGCTAACCGGTCATTATTGGGCGATGTATTTGATTAGTTTGGATTTTTTAATTCGTGTTTTTGTCGGCATTAAATACAGTCCATTGTGTAATTTTTTAACTGCCATGATGAAGATTACACCTTTAAAGCCGGTGTTGGTAAATGCGGCTTCCAAAAAAATAGCGGCACAGGTCGGTTTGGTTTTTGCGATCGGTGTTTGCCTGTTCCATTTATTGGGTTATGAATTAATTTCACATATTTTTATCTATATGTTTATGTTTGCCATTTCTTTGGACTTGGTATTTAATTATTGTTTAGCCTGTAAATTACAAAGTTTGTATTTAACCTATTTCAGTAAGCGTTAGTTTTTTCATAATAGTTAAAGTGTTCGGGGCGGTTGAAATTTTTTCAACCGCCCCGATTATTTTGTACCCCTGCCAAGAATCGAACTTGGATCTACGGTTTAGGAAACCGCTATTCTATCCATTGAACTACAGGGGCTAAATATTCAGACCTAGTAGGTTTTGAAAACCTGCTAGGTCTTTTATTAGTCTTTTTGTTGGACCTTCTAAGTTTTTTAGACCTACTAGGTTTCCAAAACTAGTAGGTCTTTTAATACTTTCAAACATTCCGAAACCTACCTAACAGGCTTTTGTTTTTTTATCCTTACCGGTTACCTGAATTATACATTAATAGTAATGAGACGCTTTATCAAAATTAAAGTAATGAGACGTTTAATAAAAAAGCCTCTACCAGATACTTCTAAACGCTTTCATTTTCATCTTTTTCCATGTTTTGATCTTTCTTGGAATGTTTGATTTTGAAAAATAATTTGTCTTTTTTCTCATCATAATCCATTACAACGGTATCACCTTCATTGACGTGATCTTCCAAAATTTCCTCTGCTAAGGCGTCTTCAACATATTTTTGAATGGCACGATTTAACGGACGGGCGCCATATTGTTTATCATAACCTTTTTCAGCTATAAAATCTTTGGCTTTTTCGGTCATAGTGAAATTGTAACCTAATTCTTTGATGCGTTTATACACTTTTTCGAGTTCAATATCAATGATTTTGTGAATATCATCTATTTCCAAAGCGTTAAAGATGATGATATCATCAATACGATTCAAAAATTCGGGTGCAAAGGTTTTTTTCAAAGCTTTTTCTATGACGCTTTTGGCGTGTTCTTCGGCTTGCGACAATTTGGCGCTGGTGCCAAAACCAACACCTTGCCCGAAATCTTTAAGCTGGCGCGCGCCTATATTGGATGTAAGAATGATAACGGTATTTCTAAAATCGATTTTACGCCCCAAGCTATCCGTAATAAAGCCTTCATCTAATATTTGCAGAAGCATGTTAAATACATCGGGGTGCGCTTTTTCAATTTCATCAAACAAGACTACGGAATAAGGTTTTCGACGGACTTTTTCGGTGAGTTGTCCACCTTCTTCATAGCCGACATATCCCGGAGGTGCCCCGATTAAACGTGAAAGGGCAAATTTTTCCATGTATTCGCTCATGTCGATACGGATGAGCGCATCGGCATTATCAAAAAGTTCTCTTGCCAATACTTTTGCCAACTGGGTTTTTCCGACACCGGTTTGACCTAAAAATATGAAAGAACCGATTGGCTTATTCGGATCTTTCAATCCCAAGCGGTTACGTTGTATGGCTTTAACGACTTTTTCAACGGCTTCATCTTGTCCAATGACTTTGGATTTTAGAATTTGAGCCAGATTTTTCAATTTTGAAGTTTCGGCTTGGGCTATCCGGTTAACCGGAATACCGGTCATCATAGAGACGACATCAGCCACTTCTTCTTCACCAACCGTATGGCGCAATTCTTTCATTTCTTCTTGCCATTTTTCTTGGGCTTTGACCAATTGACTTTCGACATATTTTTCATCATCGCGATATTTGGCAGCCAGTTCAAATTGTTGCGCCTTAACCGCTTGTTGTTTTTTATCTTTGACTTCTTCGAGTTTGTTTTCTAATGACAAAACATATTCTGGCACGACAATATTGGTGATATGCACGCGTGATCCGGCTTCATCCAAAGCATCAATAGCTTTGTCCGGCAGGTTGCGATCGGTCATATAGCGGTTAGTCAATTTGACAGCTGCTTCAATAGCTTCATCAGTAAAGTTGACATTGTGGTGACTTTCGTATTTATCTTTGATATTGTGCAATATTTGTATGGTTTCATCCACACTGGTAGGTTCAACCAAAACCATTTGAAAACGGCGCGCCAATGCACCGTCTTTTTCTATATATTGCCGGTATTCGTCTAATGTTGTGGCGCCAATGGTTTGAATTTCGCCACGCGCTAATGCGGGTTTAAACATATTGGACGCATCTAAGGAACCTTGTGCACCGCCGGCGCCGACTATGGTATGAATTTCATCGATAAACAGGATGACATCTTTGTTTTTTTCGAGTTCGTTCATTAAGGCTTTCATGCGTTCTTCAAACTGACCACGATATTTGGTGCCGGCAACCAAGCTGGCTAAATCCAATGCAACGACACGCTTGTTAAACAATACGCGCGATACCTTTTTTTGCACAATTCGCAATGCCAAACCTTCTACGATAGCCGATTTACCGACACCGGGTTCGCCTATTAAAATGGGATTATTTTTTTTGCGTCGACTTAATATTTGCGATACGCGTTCAATTTCTTTTTGACGACCGACAACCGGATCGAGTTTGCCTTCTGCTGCAAGTTTAGTCAAATCGCGACCAAAATTGTCCAAAACCGGGGTTTTGGATTTGTTTTGCCGTTTTTTAGGGCGTCCGCCTAATGGCCTTTCTTCTCCGAAACCTTCACCGCCGCCACCAAAAGGATTGTCTGCTTCGCCTTTGGGTAAATCTGTAAAAGGGTCATCTTCAAAATTGTCGTCTTTATCGATATTGTCAATAAATAAATCTTGATAAACGGTTTTTAAATCTTCGTATTCCAAATCGAAACGGTTAAAAATACGGGTTACCGGATCTTCTTCGTTGTAAAGTATGCTCATAAACAAGTGTGCCGTATTGATTTCATCTTCATTAAAAGCTTTGGATAACAAATATGACCGCTTCAACGCATTAGAGGCTTGATGCGTTAATGTAATGACCGATTTATCTTGAACCGTCAAATTGATATCGGACTTGGCAGGAATTAACTGTCTGATTTTCATAATCAAACGTTCCATAGGCAAATCATATTCTTCTTTTAATAAACGGGTCAATTTATTGTCTTCCGAATTGAGGAGAGCATAAACCAAATGTTCGGTACCGACAAATTTATTGCCGTTTTTGTATGCCAAATCCCGGCTTTTCAAAATGATTTTTTTAAGTGTTTTAGTATATTTTTCTTCCATAAGAATAAATGTGTATTTATCGTTGTAAAAATACAAATATTTTTAAATAATAGCTGTTAATAAAAAATTAAAGTTTTTGGTGTTTGTAATAAACACGGAAGTGTATGATTTTTTAATTGTTTTGTTAGCAAAAATCATGCCTTTTATCATACTGTTTTCATAAGGAAAATCTTTGATTATTCTTAAAAATAATTTTTATTGTGCATTTTTTATGTTGCTTTCCATTCATTATTTTTATCTTTGAAAATCTATTTTATTGTTTATGAATTTTTCCGTTTTACAATTAGCTTCAATTTCCTATTTGATTGGATTCTTGTTTTTGCTATTTATCCGTTCATACGATAAGTACTATAAGGAACCTATATGGCGAATGGCTTTGTTTTCTTTTTTGGGTGGTATTGTGGCAGTTTTGGTGTCAACCTTATTATATGCTTTTATTCATCCAAAGTTTAATTTGACTGATGCCATTTTTAAAATTGGGACGGTGGAAGAATTTTCCAAATTGTTGAGTTTGTTTGTCTTATATAAAATTATTAAGAAAGAATTTGATGAAATTGTTGATGGCATTATTTACGTTGCGGCAATTTCTTTGGGTTTTTCGGTTATTGAAAATATTTTTTATGCGCAGGCAGCTCCGCATCCGTATTTGCTGTTATTGAAACGTTTTTTGTTTGCAACGGTCGGACATATTTCATTTTCTGTTTATATGGGTATTGCGTTTTATGTGCATAAAAAAATCAAGAAAAATTATACCGGATTGTTTTTATCGTTCTTACTTTCAACTTTGGCGCATGGCTTGTATGACGGTTTGATATTTAATAAAAATTTGACCGTTTTATTTTTGCCGCTGTATTTTTTATTGATTGTATTTCAATTTCGATTATTAAAAGTGGCTTATGCGTATTCTAAAATGAAGCAATCTCTGGATTTAAAACATTTTAAAATTTTGAAAAACAAAGTACAAACAATTAATTGCTGCCATTGTCAACAAAACGATGCGAAATTGATTGGGTTTAATAATATTGAGATGATGCTTTGTCAATCATGTGAACATTTGATGATTTCGCAAACCGCATTTAATAAATTGTTGAAATTTTACCGGCCTAAATTGAACAGAAAGCAGTTTTTTAATAATTTGAAAAATATAGGGAAAGTGGTTGCTGTTAACCCGCAACAAACATTGATTTATCATTTTGGAAAAGGACGTTTTAATGCCAAACTATCCGATTTAAAAGATTGGTTTACAACAGAAAACAAACGTGACTTAAAATTATATCATCAAAGCTTGGAAGGTAGAATTTTTTACCATTTGGGTTTTAAATATCTTAGGTAATGACAGATAAAAGACTGTTTATAGGTAGTTTTATGCCTCATGAGGCCTTAAAGGAGTTGTTTGAAAATGCCAAACAAAACTTAAATAACGAAGGGCGTTTCAAATGGACGCGAACGCCTGAAAATTTTCATATAACTTTTCATTTTATCGGTTCAATACCCGAAAAAGACCTCTGGAAATGGCAAGATGCAATACAGGATTTGATTCATAAAGACTTTGATTTAGGCTTGCAAGTTAGCGGTTTAAATTTTTTTAAAAAGAAAGGACGTCCGTCTGTTTTGTATGCTGCACTTAAACCAAATCAAGCTTTGTATGAATTGCATCAAGATATTCTAAACCGGTTGTATAATAAAGGATTGATAAATGAAAAACAAGACCGGTTTACGCCGCATATTACATTTGCACGGATTAAAAAAACACCTGACGATTTTGAAACAAAAATTGCACAAATCAACCGGCACTTTAA
>Ga0256832_1002517_pt1 | contig 12511 bp, 9 predicted proteins | sample 134614metaG_FD_190534 | JGI IMG/M metagenome (GOLD analysis project Ga0256832, IMG submission 190534) | Hydrothermal vent microbial communities from Lau Basin, Pacific Ocean - 134-614 | ecosystem: Environmental > Aquatic > Marine > Hydrothermal vents | place: Pacific Ocean: Lau Basin | collected... | reverse complement strand
CAGGACGGCACCGCCGCGGTGGCCGCGGCTTACCGGGTCGTCGGCAAACCCACCACGGTCTTCATCGGGTCCGACGGCACCGTGGTGGGCTACCATCCCGGCCCCTACACGAGCGCGGCCGCCTTCGAACGTGACCTGCTGCGCCTCCTCGCCTGGCGGCCCTAACGGTACTTGAGGACCTCCATCAGCTCCTCGACGATCTCGTCGGTGTCGCCGCGTTGGGCGGCGGTGACCACGTGGTCGCGCAGGTGGCTCTTCAGGATCAGCTCGCCCACCTTGTCGAGCGCCCCTTCGACCGCCTTGATCTGTTTGAGCACGTCCACGCAGTAGACGCCCTCCTCATCGAGCATGCGCAGGATGCCCTCCACGTGGCCGCGCACGCTCTTGAGGCGGCGCTGCGCCTCGGCGCGGGTGGTGGGGTCCAGGTGCAGGTGCACGCGGGTCTTCATGCCTCCAGCCTACCCGAGCGGCTGGGCCCGGTAGCCCTCCTCCTCGATCGCGGCCACCAGCTGGGCGGGATCGGCCTGACCCCGGACCCGCGCTTCGCCGCGTTCGAGGCTGACCTCGACGACCTCCTCGACCCCGCTCACCCGGGCCAGCGCCTTCTTGACCGCCCTTACGCAGTGTTCGCACGTCATGCCTTCGACCTTGAGCTTGATCATCGTCACGCCTCCTCGCCGTCAGTATAACCCACCCCGGGTGGGGTGGGGATAAGCCGCTTCTCATGCACACCCCCTATCCTGGGGCATGCCGTTTTGGACGCGCCTTAGCGTGGCCGGGCTCGTGGGCCTGAGCCTGGCCCTGGCCGCGACGCCCGGCCCCGCCGCCTGGCCCGCGCCGGCCTTCCGAGCCGAACGCATCGACGCGCCCGGCCGCGTGCTCGACCTTTCCGAGCACCTGGGCCGGCTACCGATCGTGCTCAACTTCTGGGCCAGCTGGTGCGCTCCCTGCCGCGTCGAAGCCCCCCTGCTGCGCAACGAGGAGGCGCGCCAGCGCGGGCGCGTGCTCTTCGTAGGCGTCAACCTGCAGGACACTCCGGGCGGGGCCCGCGCGTTCCTGCAAACCTACTTTTGGTCCTTCCCCAACGTGCGCGACGCTCACGGCGAGCTGGCCCGCGCCTACCGGGTGGTGGGGCTGCCCACGACCGTCTTCATCAACGCCGCGGGGCAGGTGGTGCGCGTGCACGCCGGTCCGCTGACGGCGGAGCGTCTCGAAGCCTTCGTAAGCGCTCTCACGCAACCGTCTACGCCTTAACGTGTCCCATCTTCGCGCTGGTATCATCGAGGCCGGAATGAAGCGGATCGGCGTGTGGGGGATCGGGTTCTTGCTGCTCGGCGTGGCCTTGGGCCTCGCCCCGCCGCCGTACCGCGCCCCCAGCGAGGCCGTGCCCTTTTCGGGGACGCTGCTGGATGGTGGGCGCTTCGACTTCGACGCCTACTTGGGGCAGACGCCGGTGGTGCTCAACTTCTGGGCCAGCTGGTGCGCCCCCTGCCACCTGGAAGCGGAGCTGCTCGAGCGCTACCACCGCGCTTTCGCCGGGCGGGTGGCCTTCGTGAGCGTGAACGTGCAGGACCCGAGCGCCAAGGCGCGCGGCTTCGTCGAGCGCTACGGCCTCAGCTTTCCGGTGGTCCTCGACGGCGGGGCCGACGTGGCCTGGAGCTACCGGGTGACGGGCCTCCCCACCACCTTCTTCATCGACGCCGCGGGGCAGGTCCGCTTCGTGCATCAGGGGCCGCTGGTGGCCTCGCAGCTCGAGCGCTACCTCGCCTACCTGCTCGCACCCCCGGAGGGCGAATGATGGACGCCGTAGCCATCGGGCCCTTCGTGCTCCCGCTGGAGCGGCTCTTCACGGTGCTGGCCCTGGCCGGGTTCCTGGGCATGGCCGAGCTGATGGCGCGCCGCACGAAGCTTCCGGGGTGGCCCAACTGGGCCTGGAACGCGGTGATGGCCGGCCTGCTGGCCGCGCGGCTCGGTTACGTGGCCGCACACTGGCCGGTGTTCCGCGAACAACCCCTCAGCATCGCCTACGTGTGGCAGGGCGGGTTCGACCCCGTCTGGGGCGTGCTCGGCGGCGCGGTCTACACGCTCGTGGCCTTCCGCGCGCGCCCGCAGGCGCTCAGGCCCGCGGTCTGGCCGGCGCTGAGCGGCGCCGCCGTGGCCCTGGCGCTCTTCAGCGTCGCGAGCGTGAAGGCGCCGGGGCAGGCCGAGCTGCCCGACCTGACCCTCACCACGCTGGCGGGCGCTCCGCGCAACCTCAGCGACTTCCGCGGACAGCCGGTGGTGCTCAACGTCTGGGCCACCTGGTGCCCGCCCTGCCGTCGCGAGATGCCCATGCTGGCCGAGGCCGAGGCCAAGAACCCGGGCGTGGCCTTCGTCTTCGTCAACATCGGCGAGCGCGCCGGGCAGGTTCAGGCCTACCTGGACGAGCAGGGCCTCTTCTTCAACCACATGCTCCTCGACCCGGGGCAGCGGCTGGTGCCGCGGCTGAACGTCATCGGTTTCCCCACCACCTTCTTCTTCGACCGGGAAGGGGTGATGGTCGCGCGCAAGACCGGCGAGCTGAGCCGGGCCGCGCTCGAAGACCTGCTGGCGCGGCTGCGCTAGTCCTAAGATGGAGGGCATGAGCCGCACGCGCGTCCTCTTTGTCTGCCTGGGCAACATCTGCCGCAGCCCCCTCGCCGAAGGGGCGGCCCGCAAGCTCGCCCGCGAGCGCGGCCTGCTGGAGCGCTTCGACTTCGACTCCGCGGCCACCGCCGGCTACCACGAGGGCGAGCCCTACGACCCGCGGGTGGAGGCCGTGCTCAAGCGCCAGGGCGCCCTCTTCGAGCACCGCGCGCGCCGCATCCGGGCGGAGGACTACCGCAGCTTCGACTGGATCCTGGGCATGGACGAGGAGAACCTGCGCGACCTCCAGCGCTCCGCGCCCGCAGGCGCGCGCGCCCGGATCGCGCTCGTCACCGAGCCCTGGGGCGGCGGCCGCGTGACCGACCCCTACTACCAAGACGACTGGGCCTGCGAACAGACCTACCTCGAGCTCGAGGACCTGGTGGGCCGCTGGCTGGACCTCTGGCGGGAGGGCGGCGATGGACCCGCGCCGTCTGCTTGAGCGCGCCGGGCTCGACGCCCATTCTCCGCCCGTACCCCTCGCGGGTGGCGACATGGGGCGCGTCTGGCGCCTGGGGCGCTTCGTGGTGAAGACCCACCCCGCGCCGCCTCCGGGCATGTTCGCCGCCGAAGCCCGCGGGCTCGCCGCGCTCGCCGCGGCGGGGGTGCGCACCCCGCGGGTGCACTGGGTGGGCGAGGAGGGGCTGGTGCTCGACTACCTGCCCCCGGGAACCGAAGACTGGGAAGACCTCGCCGAACAGCTGGCGCGGCTGCACGCCACGCGCGCCGCGCGTTACGGCTGCGAGGAACCGGTCTACCTGGGGCGCTTCCGCCTGCCCGCCGGCACGGGCGAGGACTGGGCGGCGTTCTGGGTGGAGCGGCGCCTGCGGCCGCTGATCGCGGCCGCCCAAAGCCGCCTGGGCGAGCTGGCCGAACCGCTCGAGCGCTTCGTGCGCGGCTTCGCCTGGCCGGCCGAAGGCCCGGTGCTCCTTCACGGCGACCTCTGGAGCGGCAACCTGGTCATGAGCGAGCAGGGGCCCGCGCTCATCGACCCTTCGGCCTGGTACGGCGAGCGCGCGCTGGACCTGGCGATGATGCAGCTCTTCGGGGGTTTCCCCGACGCCTTCTGGCGGGCCTACCGCGCGCGCCTTCCCCTACCCGGGGCCGTGGAGGACGCGCTGGCGGCCTACCGGATCTACTTCCTGCTCGTGCATGTGCACTTCTTCGGCAGCGGCTACCTCGCCGGCCTGCGACGCGTTCTGGAACACTACCGCGCCCGCTAGCGTAAAATGGACGTGCGCCATGGAAGGCACCTTTTCCCTGCTCGGACCCCTCGACCTGCTGCAGCTGCTCGCCCGCGGCGGCAAGAAGGGGGTCTTCCAGACGATCGCGCCGACCGGCAAGGGCGCGGTCTTCCTGCACGGCCCCCGCGTAACCCACGCGCGCTGGGGCACGCTCTCGGGGGACGAGGCGATGATGGAGATCCTCATGCTCCGGGAAGGGCGCTTCCGATTCATCGAGGGCGCCGAACCCGATGAGACCACGCTCGAGCGCGGCCTCGACCACTTCCTGCTGCAGGCGGTGCGCCGCCTGGACGACCGCGTGGAGGTGGGGCCCTTCGACCGCGTGCGTTTGGGCCGCGGCGAGGGCGTGGAGCAGCTCACGCTCAACCCCGACGAGCTCGCCCTCTTCACGCACCTGGGCCAGCCCATCTCGGTCCTCGACCTGGCCGTCGCCAGCCAGCGCCCGTTGCGGACCGTCATGACCCTCCTCGGCCACCTGGCCCGCATGGGCGTCGTCGAGGTGGAGCGTCGCGCCCCCCACACGGCCAAACTCACCCTCGACCTCAAGGACCCGCTCCCGCCCTACGCGCACGTGGACGAAATCCTGATCGCCGCCTGGCGGCTCCACTACGGCCGTTTCGACCACGTGCACGCGCGCGTCGGCGAGCGTACCCTGCGCCTGCCCGTACGCGGCTCCGAGAACCTGGGCGGCAAGATGCTGCTGGGTACGGGCCAGCTGATCATGCACGAGCTGAGCGCCGGGCAGGAGCTGATGGTCTGGCCGGCGCTACCCAGCCTGGAAACCTGACGCCCCCAGCAAAGCCGCACCGCCCGCCGCATGCGGCGGGCGGTGCGCGTACGGTCTTGGGTCAGCGCTCGGAAGCGCCGAAGAGGTCGAGGCGCAGGTAGACGCCGGGGCGCGACTCGGGCGTGACGCCCGCGAAGCCGCCGAAGGTGTAACCCACGTTCAGCCAAACCGGGTCGGCCAGGCGCACGCTGCCCTCGACGTTGAAGGCGGTGTGCGAGGCGGCCATGGCCGGCTGCCACAGCAGGTAGGCGCCCGCACCGATGCCGAAGCGCTCGCTGAAGTAGTAGTTGCCACCCAGGCCGAGCTGGTAGAGGCTGGCGCCGGGGTCGGCGAAGTGGACGCGGTAAGCGGCGCTGGGCCTGAGCTGGAAGGCGAGCGAGGGGTGCCAGGTGGGCGCGAACTCGCCCTCGATGCGGGTGCCGCCGTCGCTGATGAGGCGGTGGTAGGTGAGGAACTGCAGCGCCCCGCCGCGGTAGGCGTAGGCCAGGGTGAAGCGGCCGCGGCTCGGCCCGCCCAGGCTGTAGTTGGCGTCGTAGGAAAGCACCTGGCGCTCGTCGAGGCGGCCGCTGGCGCCGCTGCGCAGCGTCAGCTTGGAACCGCCCGTGCCCACGCTGCCTTCGACGCCGAAGGTGGCGCTGAGGTCTTCCTCCTGGTAACGCACGCCCACGCCGGCGGCGGCGCGGTGGTCGGGCGCGGACAGGCTCTTCTCGTAGCCGGCGAAGACGTCGAGGCTGATCCGCTCCGTGACCGGGAAGGGAGCTTCGATGCCGAAGCGGGCACGGTTGCCCTGACCCGAGGCGTTGGGGAGCAGGTAGTCGAGGTGCAGGTTGGCAGGCCCGAGGCGCTGGTCGAGGCCGAGCGTGCCCGAGAACCCGCGGCCCCAGACGTAGGCCAGCTCGCCGCTCGCGGCCAGGTTGGCGTCGAGCGCGTGCCGCGCGGAGAGGGTGGTGAGCGAGGGGGCCACCGAGAAGCTCTGGGCGTGGGTGAGGGTGAGGCGGGTGGCCTCGTCGCGGTAACCCACGCGCCCGATGGCCTCCAGCGAACCCGTGCTCCACTCGTAGCCCGCGCCGACGCCGGCGTCGAAGTGCTCGGTGAAGCGGCGCTCGAAGAGCAGCGACGAGCGGTTGTACAGGCTCGAGCCCCGGTGTTCGAGGGCGACGGTGTCGCGCTCGCTGAGCGAGCCCGCAAGGCGCAGCCGGCCCTGCAGCTGTCCGTCGTAGCGGAGGTTGCCGTCGGCCGAGAAGGCGCCTTCGCGACCGGAGGCGCGCAACCCGAAGACCTGCCGCCCGGCGTCGAGCCCGAAGCTGAGCGCGGCGCTGAAGGCGGGGGTGGCGTAACCGAGCTCGGCCCCCAGCTTCCAGCTCGCGCCCTGGTCGAGCGTGGCCGCGGCCGCGCCCACGCTGAAGGGGCCGTGGCGGTAGACCGCGCCCGCGCCGAAGGCCACGGTGTCGCGCAGGGCCACCAGCGGGGCGTAGGACACGACCAGGCGCACCGGCGCGCCGTAGCGGTCGCGCGGCCACAGGGGCTCGGCCAGGGTGAGGGTGCCCGAGGCGGTGTCGAGCACGTAGTCGCGCATGGGCTCGAGCCGGGTGACGTGCGCCCCCTCGTGCAGGTAGACCTGCTCGCTCCCGGCGCGCGCCGGCTGGGCCAGCACGTAGACGCGCGTTCCATCGGGAACGATCTCTTCGGTAACCTCCGCGCGCGGCAGCAGGGCCGCGAAGGCCCCCGCGCTCACGTCGCCGCGGTACTGCCCCACCAGCGCGGTCGCGCGCGGCATGCCGGTAAGCCCCGGCAGCGCCAGCGGCGTGCGGAAGTAGCCCGCGGTCACGTCCTCGCGCTGGTAGCGCAGCGCGATGCCGTCGTCGGAGTAGAGCGGCTGCCGGGCCTCCTCGCCCGAGCCGGTCAGCGGGTAGCGCCGGTCGGGGCGTTCTTCCTCGCCCAGACCGGGGTGGTAGCTCACGCCGGCGCCGGTAAGGTTGGCCTGGGTGTCGAGCGCGCCCTCAAGGGTGCCCTCGGCCAGCGGCGTCTCCAGGTAGCCGCGAGCCAGCCCGCCCAGCTCGAAGCCGCCGCCGTAGCGGGCGGTGATGCTGCCCTGGGCGAACCAGAAGGTGCGCTCGGGCGCGGGCACGTAGAAGCTCTCGTCGTAGCGCAGCTCGCCGTCGGCCACGCGCACGCGGGCCACCCCCGGGGAGGGCAGGGGCTCGAGCTCGAGCTCGGCTACGCCCTCCTGCAGCCGCACCTGGTAACCCGAGAGCTCGGGGGCGGCGTCGGGGGTAACGGGTTCGGGGGTGGTGCTGAGGGTAAGGTAACCGTCGCCCGCGGGCCGGCCGCCTTCACCGAAGCGCACGACGCGCACGCGCAGCGGCGAGAGGCCGTCGGCCACGGTCTGCAGCGGCTCCACGGCCACGCTGCCGGGCTCGCCGACCGCGGCCACCCGCGCCGGAGCCCCCTCCTCGCCAACGAGCGGCCGGGTGCCCTCGTAGGCCTGCTTGAGGGGCTCGCCCACGAGCGCGAGCTCGCGCTCACCCGCGAGCAGCGTCAGCTCGGGCTCCGCCAGCGGCGGGAGCGCGTCGCTGTGCTCGAGCGCGTAACTCAGCTCGCCTTGCGGTTTGAAGGGCAGCAGCCAGTAGAGGCGGCCCTGCTCGTCCACGCGCGGGTCGGCGATGGCCTCGCCGTCCAGGCGGCTGCTTCCCATGCGGTAACGCGAGCCTTCGGGCACCGCGTGGCGCACGATCAGGGCGTCGCCCTCACCTTCGACGGCGAAGGGCAGGCGCACCGTGGACGAGCGCTCGAGGGCCAGCGGTTCGACCACCTCGAGCACCGCTTCGGCTTCGGGTGCGGCGGGCGTCTCGCCCACGAAGACCCCGGCGCGGTTCACGAAACGGCCCGCCTTCTGGGGAACCGCGGGAAACTCGAAGCTGCGGCGGTCGCCGGGGTCCAGGGTGAAGGCCGTCCGCAGGGCCGCCTCGTCCAGCGCTAGGCCAAGCCCTTCCTCGGGGGTGTCGGTCAGGCGGAACGTGACCGGGTGGTCCGTGGGGTTGTGGACCTCCACGAGGAAGGTGGCCTCTTCCCCGAGCCGCACCCGCTCCGGGGTCACGCTCTTGATGAGCCCCGCGGGAACGCGGCGCAGCGTGTCCGGCGCGCGCAGCTCACCCGCGTTGGAGCGCAGCACGGCCAGGAAGCGGCCCTCGGCCGGACCGCCGGCCTGCACCCGCGCGGGGTAGCAGTGCTCGGCCTCCCCACCCGGTGCCAGCTCGCCCTGGAAGCGGGGGGCCGCCAGCGGTTCGACCCACGCGGGCGGGGTGTCGTCGAGGGTGTAGGTCAGCGGGGCCTGGCTGGGGTTGGTCACCTGCAGGCAGACCCGGACCGATTCGCCGGGCACGACGACGTGCTTGTCCAGGGTGCGGTCGAGCGTCGCCTGCGGGGGCAGCACGGTTACGGTCGCGCTTGCGCGGGCGACTTCGCGTCCGTCTTGCTCGAGGATGGCGGTGTTTTCGAGGGTACCCGCAGCGTCCTTGGCCACGTGCGCCTTCAGCTCGATCTCGCGCACCTCGCCGGGCTCGAGGCTCAGCGCCTCGTCCAGTCCTTCTCCCTCCAGCCCGGGCGGGAGCGCGTCGCGCAAACGCACCTCGCCCGCGCTGCCGCCGCGGTTCTCGACCCGCAGCAGGAAGCGGGCTTCGCCCCCGGCGGGAACCTCGGGGGTTAGGGCCCGCTTGTCCAGGACGAACGCCGAGGGCGTGCGGACGTTCAGGACCACGCTCTGCGCGGCCGCGCAGGGAGCGCTGCGGGCGTGCACCGTGTAGTGGCCCGGCTGCTGTGCCCGGGCCCGACCGGTGAGCACCAGCGTCCGGCCGGTGCGAACCTGTCCCTCAACATGGGTCGTTCCTTCGAAGGCCAGCGGGGGCTGGGCTTCGACGTCCAGTCGAGCGGGAAGGGCGTAGGGGTAGGCGGTCGAGAGTTCGGCGCTCACCTCGAGGGCCTCGCCTACGACCGCATCCGCGGGCTCCACCCTGAGCGCGAGTTCGAGTTCGGGCTCGAGGACGACCTCCAGCTGGCTTGTCATACCCACCTCGACGCGCACCTCGGCGAGCGCCTTTACGCGGGCACCGGGTACCGGGACGGACAACGCGTACCGGCCCGGAGGCAGCTTCACCTCGGCGCGCCCCTGCTCGTCCAGCTGCACCGCGCGGCCACCCAGCATGACCGTAAGGGGCGCGGGGTAGCGCTCGTCTCCGCAGACGGCCCGGGCGCGCAACGATACTACGCCCTGCCGCCGGCGCAGCACGTAACGGACAGTGCCGCCGCCGGGGCCGAAGAGGACGCGGGTCCGGTCCAGCGGCTTACCGAAGTACTGCTCGGTGGTCACGTGCGTCCACCCCTCGGGCACATGGGTGAGCGCCACGGTGCGGTCGTAGTAGCCGGTGGTAACGTACTTCGCTCCCTCCACGGGACGGCCCTGCTCGTCCACCACGTCCACCGTGATCGGATCGAGGAAGATCTGGAAGCCCACGGTGTTGGTGTGCTGCTGGGCGGTGCGGGGTTGGCGGAAACCGAAGCGGTACGTACCCGATGCTTCGAGCCGGAGCTTTTCCCAACCGCCGTTGGCCGGAGTGGGCAGCGCCTTGGCGCGGCCGTTGGGAAGCATCACCCGGACCTCCAGCTCCTCAGGCCCGTCGCCGTCGTAAACACCCACGCGGATCGGGGCCTCCCAGGGGCGGCGGGTCAGGCGGAAGGGGTACTGCCACTTGGGTCCGTGCACGTTGTAGGTCTGCATCGAACCGGGCGCCACCTGCAGGCTGGCCTTGGAACGATCGGCATGCAGCTTGAACGCCAGCGCGTTCTTGCCGTTGCCGAAGAACTGCATGTCGATCAGGTAGTCCCCCGCGGCCAGGTCACCGTTAATCAAGGTGTACCAGCGGTGGGGCTCGTTGCCGTACTCCTTGCGCAGGCGAATCTGGCCGGCCGCGTCGTAGATGCGGATCAGGGTCTTGAGCTCGCTGTTGCCGCCGTCGTAGCGCTCGTCGCCCAGCTCGTCAGGCGAGCGGTAGTCGTTCGGGTCAAACCCCGGCGAAAAAACCTTGAGGATGACCGGGGTCTTTTCGCGCACCCGCAGCACGAGTGCGAGCTTCGCCGAATCCCAGCCCAGCTCGGTCCCGGGAATGACGAGGGGGTGCTGCCCCACCTGAGCAAACGCGCTTACGGTCAGTTGGGCCAACGTGAAGATCAGGAGAAGAGCAGGGCGTTTCATTGGCCCCTCCAGTGCAGTTCGGGATCGGTCAACACCGGTTTACCCTCCAGCTCGTAGGTTTGGGTCTGCTCCGCAGCAAGCTCGTCGACGACGAACCTGCGCTCACCTCCATCGGGCAGCGGGTCCACCACGGTCACGCCGCGCACGGGACGCTCGCTGGCGAGGTGCAGGACCACGCGGTAGCGCTCCTCGTCCAGCGGGATCAAGGTCTTGGTCAGCGTGAGCGGTCCGATGCGCACGGTGGTGGAGCGGACGGCGTCGATCGTGCCTGCGGGTGGCGCCAGCGGGAAGTCGCTCACGGTCAAGCCCCAGGCGCTCACGCGATGCTCGTAGCCCTCATTGAGCGCTTCGGGATTGGGCAGCGGCTCGAAGGGCGCGCTGCGTTCATCGAGCACGACCATCCATACGCCGGGCGGTACCTCGCGGAACGCGTAGTTGCCGCGTGCGTCGGTAACGGCCTGGCGACCGTTGGCAAGGAGCACCCGTGCCCCTGGAAGCGGTCGGTCGCGCTCGGGGTCGAACACCCCGTCGCGGTCGCGGTCGAAGTAGACCCTGCCCACGATCGTGGCCTTGCGGTCGGCGAACACGGCGTCCAGGAGTTTCACCGTAGCCTTGGCGCGTGCTTCGGCCATCACGTAGGTGTCCTGCTCCTGCGCGCTCACGACGGCACGGTTCTCGAGGCGGCCCGTCGCGCCGGCGAGCACCCGCATGCGGTAGGTCACCTTCAGCGAGCCGTTCGCAGCCAACTGCAGCCCGCTCCAGGTTAGCTTGCCGCCGCCCACGGCGGGCTCGCTGGGATTTGCGCTGCCCGGAACGTAGCGCAGGTGCGGATCCGGAACATCCACCAGGTCGAAGGTGACGTCGACGTCGCTGGGGTTGTTGACCCACAGCGTGTAGGTAAGCACCTCGCCCACGCGGGCGGTCTCGGGCTCGACCGTCTTCCTGAGCAGGAGCTGCACGGTCGGACGGGGGGAGACCTCGGTCGCGGCCGAATCCTCGTTGTTGGCGGGGTTGGGGTCCGGGTTGTCGCTGGCTACGCTGGCGGTGTTCTCCAGGGTGCCGCTGAACCGCGGATCCACCTGGCCACGGAGCAAGAACTGCGCCGAGTCGCCGTTGGCCAGCGTGCCCAGGTTCACGCTGCCCGTCCATGCGGCCCAGCTCGCACCGCCGTCCAGGCTGTACTCGGGTTCGAGCAGACCCGCGGGTACGTTGTCGCTGGCAACGACGTTCGTCGCCGCGGCCGGGCCCGCGTTGTGCACCGTTAGGGTGTAGGTCACCGTCTCGCCGGCGTTCACCGTGTCGTCCGCCTGCTTTTCGATGGACAGATCCGCATTCGGTACGACCGTGATCGTCACGTTGGCCGTGTCGGTGCCGCCGTTGCCGTCGCTGATGGTGTAGCCGATGCCGTCCACGGTGCCGTGGTAGTTGGGGGCGGGCACGAAGGTGAGGCTGCCGTCGCTGTTGATGGTCAGCTGGCCGGCCAGGGTGCCGCTGGCGTCGTAGACGTCGGTGGCGGTGCCCACGGTGACGGGGTCGGGGTTGCCGTCGCCGTCGGTGTCCCAGGTCAGGGCGGTGACGGTGAGGGGGTCGCCGTCGGGGTCGCTGTCGACGCCGTTGCCGTTGTCGCCGGTGATGACGTTCACGCCGGAAAGGGTGGTGTCCTCGGGGGTGGTGAAGGCGTCGTCGGTGGCGGCGGGGGGATGGTTGACGCCGGGGGTGGCGCTGGCCTGGTCGTCCTCGTTCGGGTCGTGGTTGTTCGGGGTGGAGTCGAGGTCGCCCTGGTCGGACGCGCTCACCTCGGCGACGTTGGCGTAGTCGCCGGTGGCGTTCACGGTGGCCGTGATGTGCAGGGTGGCGCTGGCGTTCGCGGCCAGGCTGCCCACCGTCCAGACGCCGGTGGCGGGGTCGTAGCCGCCGCCCGCGTCGTCGCTGACGTAGGTGTAGCCGTCGGGCAGCTGGTCGGTGACCTCGACGCCGGTGGCGCCGTCGGGTCCGGTGTTGGTCAGGGTCAGGGTGAAGGTGACCTGGTCACCCTGCTGGACGTTGGCGGGACTGACGGTCTTGCTGAGTTCCAGGTCGGCCTGCGGGTAGTCGATGGTGACCGTGGCCGGGTTGGACGCCAGGCCGTCGTTGTCCTCGACGGTGTAGCGGATCGGGGTGGGGTCGCCCGGGAAGTCGGGTTCGGGGGTGAAGGTCAGCGCGCCGTTGGCGTCGACGTTCCAGGTGCCCTCACCGGGGACGACGACCTCGTCGATGTCGCCGTCGCCGTCGGTGTCGTGACCCTGGGCGCCGGGAATGCCGGCGGGGTCGAGGTTCACGGAGGTGGGGTCAAGGGTGCCGTCGATGTCGCTGTCGTTGTCCAGGATGTCGACGCTGACGGGCTGGCCGGTGTTGCCGGAGCCGGCGTCGTCCTGGGCTGTGGGGGGATCGTTGACGGAGCTGACCGTGATCGTCACGTTGGCCGTGTCGGTGCCGCCGTTGCCGTCGCTGATGGTGTAGCCGATGCCGTCCACGGTGCCGTGGTAGTTGGGGGCGGGCACGAAGGTGAGGCTGCCGTCGCTGTTGATG
>Ga0256832_1002516_pt1 | contig 12515 bp, 10 predicted proteins | sample 134614metaG_FD_190534 | JGI IMG/M metagenome (GOLD analysis project Ga0256832, IMG submission 190534) | Hydrothermal vent microbial communities from Lau Basin, Pacific Ocean - 134-614 | ecosystem: Environmental > Aquatic > Marine > Hydrothermal vents | place: Pacific Ocean: Lau Basin | collected... | reverse complement strand
CAAGGGGGTCTCTGCAGGGAAAACTTTCAGGTAACAGCCCCGTTCGGCAAGGCAGCGCAAAATATTTCTCTTGACGCCGAAGTCCGCGACAGCTACGCGGTATGGAGCAGTTTCCTCACCCCAAAAATACGGCTTGGAAGTGCTTACCTGAGAAGCCAGCTCCAGCCCCTTCATCGAAGGTTGTTGCGCGAGGCGTTTTTTCAACTCATCCAAATCCGTCGTCTCGCTGGAGATGATGGCATTCATGGCGCCTTTGGTGCGTATGTGTCGCACCAACGCCCGCGTGTCCACACCCGCAATGCCCGTCAAACCGCGCTCCTCAAACCAATCTGACAGAGAAACCGGCCCCTTCTCACGTCCCTCAAGCGGCCGCGAAAAGTGGTCCGAAAAATTGCGCACCACCAGACCCGCAATGCGGATGTCCTCCGACTCCATCTCCTCCTCCAGCGCTCCGTAATTGCCGATGTGTACCTGCGTCATGACCAAAATCTGGCCAAAGTAAGAGGGGTCCGTGAAGACCTCCTGATAGCCCGTCATGCCGGTGTTGAAACAAATCTCACCGACAGCGGTACCCTTCCTGCCAATGCCATAAGCCTGAAAATGCGTGCCGTCTTCCAGCAACAAAATGGCGGGTGTGTAATCCTGCATAGATGCATCAAATGAAGCAGCCGGTAGAAGCTGCATAGAAAAACCTCGTCAAAATCGCTGCAAAGATAGAGCGATTTTGCTATCTTTGAGAATCCATAGACCAAAGAAATTGCTTACGCAAAAACCAGCACGTGAAAAACAACCTGCTCGTCAAATTCCAGGAAGCCTTTAATCCCACCCTGCCGGACGTGGGAGGGCTCAAAGATTATCTCGATTACATCGTCCCCTACATCAGCGACTGGGGCGAAGACCTGATCGAAACGGAATTCTACACCGAAGACGGCGGAAAGCCCTGGCTGGAGTTTAGAGACCAGGTCAACTTCCAGGAAACAGTTGTCCACTTTTTCAATCCCGATGGCGAATACCTGCGCTCCACCAATGGCAATGTCATCAAAGGCCGATGGCGCCTTCTGGAAAACACCAATAAAATGATCATCGAAATTGGAAATAGCACCAGCGAACTCTACGAACTGGTCTATCTCGACAAGACCTTTTTCATCCTCCAAAAACACGGAGATGAAAAAAAATACCTCGCCATGGGTTATGAGCCCCTCGTCCGTGGCATGACCTGGCTGGAATACATCCATGCCCTCTTCTGGACTTATCGCAACAGGCACAAAAAATTTATTCTCACAGTCGCAGTCATAGCCATCCTCGCAATCTTCTTTACAATCTTTTCGATCTTGCGGTAGTGACTCAATGGTTGAACAATGATACACTAACGGACAACGGACAACCGACAACAGTTCAAATCAGGCCGGCTCGGGGATCCTCCTTACGTCGGCTCCCCGATCCTAACGGGCAACAGACAACAGACAACCGCCTCCCCCAATTCCTCCAATTCCTCCGCTTTCCCCGCTTCAACCGCTTCAACCAATTCCACCAAATATTACTTACTTTGCACCCGCAATCAATCCATCCCTATGCGCTTGAGCTTTTTTCTTTGGACACTCCTGCTCCTCTTGCCGGCCTGGCAGGTCGGGGCGCAGCCGCATTTAGATGCGCGGCTCTCCAAATCGCAGGTGATGACGGGGGACAGCCTGATCTTGCGCCTTACGGCAAAAATTCCCCGCGGAGCGGCTATCTCGGAGCCACAGCTGCCCCTGCCGCCCGACTTTTCAGCTTTTGAAATACTGAGGAGCAGACCCTGGGATACGCTGTCGGAGGAAGGGCAAAATTTGCTTTTGCAGCGCGACTTTGTGCTCATCGCCTGGGACAGCGCCCAACTGCAAATTCCGCCGGTTTCTCTGGCCTATCGGTTGCCCGGGCAGGATGCCGTGCAGACGCTGCGCAGCCGGCCCCTCAAATTGAGCATCGCCTTTCCTCCGCCTGAAAAGGAGGAAGAGTTGAAACCCATAAGGCCCATCTTCAAAGAGCCCCCGCTTTGGAGCGACTTCCTGAAGCCCTACATGCTCATCCCCCTCTTTTTGCTGCTTTGGATTGCAGTGCGCTGGTGGCGCAGGTACAGCCAAAGGCAGATTCCCGAGCCCGTCCATGTCGAGCCGCCTCTGCCGGCCGATGAATACGCCCTTCAACAACTCGGGCTGTTAGAAGAAAAAGCCCCCTGGAAGGAAGGCCGCATCAAAGAATTTCACTCGGCCCTCTCGCATCTGCTGCGCCAATACCTCGAAGAACGCTTCGGCATCCGGGCCTTGGAAGAAACCTCCACGGAAATCATCGGCCAAATGGCAAAGCGTGACGACATATCCGGGGAGTGGCGGCAAAAACTCAGGCACATCTTTCAAATCGGCGATCTCGTTAAATTTGCCAAAGCCAGGCCTCCGGAAAGCTTCCACCGGCAAGCGCTGGAAGACATCCGGCAGTTCGTGCTGCTGACGCGGCCCGCGCAATCGGGCGCAAAGCTCGAAGAAGAAGAGTAAAAAACGCAACGCATGTCCCTGCATTTCGCCTATCCGTACCTTCTGTTGCTGCTGGCCCTCGTGCCGGCCTTGTGGTGGTGGCGCCGACAAAGAGAAGACCGCTGGCATGCCCACATCCGCATGTCTGACATGCCCTCAAGAGAGGGAAACATGCCCGGGCCCCTACGCGGCCAGCTACGCAGCCTGCTCTTCTACCTGCGGCTTATAGCCATGGCCCTGCTGCTCGTGGCTCTGGCCCGCCCGCAGTACATCCGGAAAAAGGAGAAGGTCAAAGCCGACGGGGTGGACATCATGCTCGTCATGGACATCTCCAGCAGCATGCTCTCGCGCGACTTCAAGCCCGACCGGCTCGAAGCCAGCAAGCTCATGGCCCAACGCTTCTCCGAACAACGCCCCTATGACCGCATCGGGCTGGTGGCCTTTGCCGGCGAAGCCTTCACCAAAAGTCCCCTGACGACCGACAAAAACCTGCTCAAAAAATTCCTCGGCGAACTGGCCGTCGGACAACTCGAAGACGGCACCGCCATCGGCATGGGCCTGGCCACAGCCGTCAACCGCCTCAAGGACAGCCAGGCCAAAAGCAAAATCATCATCCTGCTCACCGACGGCGTCAACAATGCCGGCTACATCCAACCCATGACTGCCGCCGAACTCGCCCAAAGCCTCGGCATCAAGGTCTATACCATAGGCGTAGGCTCCACCGGAAGGGCCCTCACCCCCGTCAGCCGCAACCTCAACGGAGAGTTCATCTTCGACTATGCCCCCGTGGAAATAGACGAAGAGCTCCTCACCCAAATCTCCCAACTCACCGGAGGCCGCTATTTTCGCGCCACCGATGAGGAAGCCCTCGGTCGCATCTATGACGAAATCAACCGCATGGAAAAGACCAAAATCGAAGTCTTCAGCTTTACCCGCCGCAAAGAGGCCTTCCACCCCCTGGTTCTCCTCGCCATGCTGCTGCTCGGGCTGGATTTTCTCCTGCGACAAAGCTGGCTGAACAGCTTGCCATAAAACGCCCTTGCTCCAAAAAAATCGCTACCTTTGCGCCTTTAAGGCTTTCATTTGCCTTTCGGCAAATGAAAAAACGCGGGTAGCGTTACAAGAACGCCCCGCGCGAATGGCTTTCAGGTTTTCATTTGCCGAAAGGCAAATAAAAAACGCCGGTAGCGTTGCAAAATGCCCCGCGCGAATGACTTTTACAGGTCTTCATTTGCCGAAAGGCAAAGAAAAAAAACGCCGGTAGCGTTGCAAAAACGCTCCGCGCAAATTACTTTCAGGTTTTCATTTGCCGAAAGGCAAAGAAAAAACCCATACCAAAGGGTGTGGGACATGCCTTTCAAAAAAAACACCGATATGGACTTATTTGAAAGAATCAAACGAGACAGCGGCCCATTGGCACAATACGCCGACCAGGCTGAGGGCTACTACATGTTTCCGAAATTGGAAGGAGAGCTGGCCAGCCGCATGACCTTCAAAGGCCGCGAAGTCATTGTCTGGAGCATCAACAACTACCTCGGGCTGGGCAACCACCCCGAGATTCGCAAGGTTGATGCAGAGGCTTCCGCCAAATGGGGACTGGCCTATCCGATGGGCTCCCGCATGATGTCGGGCAATACCGAATTGCACGAGAAACTGGAGCAACAACTGGCCGAATTCGTCCACAAAAAGGCAGCTGTACTCGTGAATTACGGCTACCAGGGCATCATGTCGGCCATCACCTCCATGCTCGGCCGCCACGATGTGGTCGTCTATGACGAAGAAAGCCATGCCTGCATCATGGACGGCGTCTTCATGCATCCGGGCGAACGCAAGAAATTCCGCCACAACGACATCGAAGACCTCGAAAAACGCCTGGCCTGGGCTACTGAAAAAGCGGCCAAACACGACGGCGGCATCCTGGTCATCTCCGAAGGCGTATTCGGCATGAAAGGCGACCAGGGCAAGCTCAAAGAAATCATCGCCCTGAAAGAAAAGTACAACTTCCGCCTGCTGGTGGACGACGCGCACGGCTTTGGCGTACTGGGCGCTACGGGCGCAGGCACGGGCGAAGAGCAGGGCGTACAGGACGGCATTGACGTTTACTTTGCCACCTTCGCCAAATCCATGGCCAGCATCGGAGCCTTCCTCGCCAGCAATGACGAGCGCATCATTCAGTTTCTGAAGTATTCCATGCGCTCGCAGGTGTTTGCCAAGTCGCTGCCCATGGCCTTTGTGGAAGGCGACATCAAGCGCCTCGAAATGCTGCGCACCATGCCCGAGCTGCGCGAAAAGCTCTGGAACAACGTAAACGCCCTGCAAAACGGCCTGAAAGAACGCGGCTACGACATCGGCGGCACCAACTCCTGCGTAACGCCCGTATTTCTCAAGGGCTCGCCGGAAGAAGCCTCGCAACTGGTCTATGACCTGCGCGAAAACTACGGCATCTTCTGCTCCATGGTCATCTATCCGGTCATTCCCAAAGGCGAAATCATTTTGCGCCTCATCCCCACGGCCGTACATACGCAAGCCGACATAGACGAAAGCTTAGACGCCTTCGACGCCGTATCTGAAAAACTGCGGGCCGGTAAATACTCTTCGGAAGTCATCACCGACTTTTAAGCACAACGGATGTTTTCGGGCCTGTACTGACGGGCCCGGAAACATCTTCTGTCTTCTATGGGCATCATCCGGCGACAAGGGTTCAGGAAAAGTCTGGTACAATACCTCGGGGTGCTTATCGGCGCCTTCAGCACCCTTTTCATTTTTCCGCAGGCCGTTGAGCAAATCGGCTTGCTGCGCTTTCTCATTGCTACGGCTACCCTCATTTTGCCTTTCGTCAACCTGGGGACGAACACGGCCATCCTTCGCTTTTTTCCTGAATTTCGGGCGCCGGAAAAGGGGCATCGCGGCTTTTTTGTGCTGCTGCTCCTCGCCATAGCCACAGGCTTTTCCCTGCTCTGCCTGCTGGCCTGGCTGTGTGCGCCTTTCATTCGGGCCTTGTACAGCGACCGCTCCGCCCTGCTGCAGGAGAGCCTCGTCTATGTGCTTCCTCTCAGCCTGCTCATCGCCCTGACTTACAGCCTGACGATTTACATTTCGAATTTTTTGCGCGTGGTGGTGCCCACCATCCTACACGAGCTGAGCCTGAAAATCGCCCTGCCCGCCTTCATCCTGCTCTACCTGTATGGCGTGCTCGACAACCAGGGGTTGATTTGGGCCTTGCTGGCCACTTATACCGGCATCGTGTTGTCCCTGCTGCTCTATCTGTATCGCTTAGACCCCTCCAGTTTTAGCAAACCCGACTGGAGTTTCCTCACTTCAGAGCGCCTGCGCCGCATGGCCGATTACAGCCTGTTTGGCTTTCTCGGCAGCGTAGGCAGTCTGTTGGCTTTTCAGATAGACACCTTCATGGTGGGCAGCCTGAGCGGGCTTTACTCCACGGGGGTTTACACCATTGCCCTCTTCATCGCCGGCACCATAGACATCCCCCTGCGCTCGCTGCAGAGCATCACTTCTCCCATCGTCTCCGATGCCTGGCAGCGCTCCGACACCGAAAAGATTCACAGTCTCTACAAAAAGACTTCCCTCATCCTGTTGCTGGCGGGCACGGCCATGCTCTCTTTGATTTGGCTCAATCTCGACGACCTGGCCAATCTTTTGCCGAAAGGCGAAGTCTTCCGCCAGGGCAAGTACGTCATTCTCCTGCTCGGCCTGGCCAGGCTCACCGACCTGGCCACCAGCATCAACAACCCCATCATCAATTTCTCGAAGCACTATCGCTTCAATCTGTACGCCGTTTTCTTTCTCGGCCTGAGCAACATCCTGCTCAACCTCTGGCTCATCCCCAAGTACCAAATTGTCGGCGCCGCTCTGGCCAGCGCTTTGGCGCTCTTTGCCTTCAATTTGCTCAAGGCTGTTTTTATTTATCTGCGCTTCCGGATGCAGCCTTTTGAGTGGGCTTCCGCCAAAATTTTGCTCGCGAGCCTGCTCGGCTGGCTGGCGGCTTCTTACCTGCCTTTGCCGGAGCATCCCCTCGCTGCCATTTTGCTGCGGAGCCTTTACTTCACGGCGGCCTTTGCGCTTGTAGCCCGGAAACTCGCCTGGCAGCTCTGGAAAGACCGAAATTGACAAAAGCCCTATCTTGCAAGCCGTAAATCAGATGGGCCTGCCCCATCCATACCTAACACCAAACGGTAAGCTGACATGCATCTCTCCCAACTCGACTGGACGATCATTTTCGCTTTTTTTCTCATCTCGCTGCTCATTGGCCTGCTGACCGGCAGGCAGGCGGGAAGGGGATATACGGACTATTTCCTCTCGGGGCGCAACATGCCCTGGTGGCTGCTCGGCGTATCCATGGTAGCCACGACTTTCTCGGCCGACACGCCCAACCTCGTTACCGACATCGTGCGCCAAAACGGCGTGGCGGGCAACTGGGTCTGGTGGGCCTTCCTGCTGACCGGCATGCTCACGGTCTTCGTCTATGCGCGGCTGTGGCGGCGCTCGAAAGTACTCACCGACCTGGAGTTTTACGAGCTGCGCTACAGCGGGCCCGAAGCGGCCTTTCTGCGGGCCTTTCGCGCCTTTTACCTCGGCGTCTTCTTCAACGCCATGATCATGGCTACGGTCATCCTCGCGGCCATCAAGATCAGCGGGGTGATTTTTCCGGATTTAGACCCCTGGAAAGTTACGCTCTTCGTGTTGGGCATCACGGCCCTATATACCACGCTCGGCGGCCTGCGGGGCGTGCTGCTGACGGATTTGGTGCAATTTGTCGTCGCCATGGGCGGCACCATCTGGGCGGCTTACATCCTGGTCAACCAGCCCGAAATCGGGGGGCTTCAGGCTCTGTTTCAAAATGAAGCCGTACAGAGCAGGCTTTCCCTGCTGCCCGACTTCAAGGATACGGCTGCGGTCGTGCCTTTACTCATCATCCCTCTGGCCGTGCAGTGGTGGAGCGTGTGGTATCCGGGGGCCGAGCCCGGAGGCGGAGGCTACATCGTACAGCGGATGCTGGCCGCCAAGGACGAAAAAAACGCCATGGGCGCCACCCTCTTTTTCAACATCGCCCACTACGCCCTGCGCCCCTGGCCCTGGATCATCATTGCCTTTTGCTCGCTGGTCATGTATCCCGATCTGAGCTCGCTGCATGAAGCCTTCCCCAACATGATCGAGAGCAAGATCGGGCACGACATGGCCTATCCCGCCATGCTCACGCATTTGCCGAAAGGCCTGATAGGATTGGTGGTGGCTTCTCTGCTGGCCGCTTTTATGTCCACCATTTCCACTCACCTCAACTGGGGTTCCTCCTATGTGGCGTATGATCTTTGGCACCGCTTTATCCAGCCCTATGCGTCTAATCGGGAGTTGGTCATAGTGGGGCGCATCAGCACCCTGCTGCTGCTGGCCTTATCGGCTCTCATCGCCCACGCATTGTTGAACAACGCCCTGCAATCCTTCCAAATCCTGCTGCAAATCGGCGCCGGCACCGGCCTGCTCTTCATCCTGCGCTGGTTTTGGTGGCGCATCAACGCCTTTAGCGAAATTACCGCCATGGTGGCCTCTTTCCTCGTCGCACTTTATCTCCACAAGTGGGGCCCCGAAGACATGGAAGACCACTGGAAGCTCCTCTATGGTGTAGGCCTCACCACCCTGACCTGGGTGGGTGTAACACTCTTCACACACACGCCTCCCACAGAGCAACTGATACGCTTCTTTAAGCGGGTACGTCCTCACCCCTGGGGTTGGCAGCCCATCATCAGGGCAGGCCTGAGAAGCGGCATCATCAGGGACGAACACCTGAAAACCGGCAGCTTCGCCCTCGAGCTCAGCGGCATGTTCGTCGGCTGCTTCACGGTCTATGCCGCCCTCTTTGGCACCGGCTATTGGATTTATGGAAGAACCATTCCCGCCCTGGCGGCTACAGTCATCACAGCTATGGGGGGCTACCTGCTCTTCAGGATATGGGGAGCGTTGAATGAGTAATGTTTAGCGTTTAGCGTTTAGCGTTTAGGGTTTAGGGTTTATTAAGTCGTGTTAACTTCTCCTGCAGCACAATATAGTATCGGCAACTTACATGTTGTTGACCATTCAAGTAGTACAACTCAACAAGCTCCCAACGCTAAACGCTAAACGCTCAACACTAAACAACAATCAAAGTAAAAAAATCCCTCAAACTGTCCTTTTCCGGGCTCACCACCCGGCCTACCTTTGCGCCAAAAGCTATGAAGACTACGAGCATTTTCCTGCTGACTGTGGCGCCCTTTTTTCTTTTTCTTTTCACCGCTGTTCACCGCGCAGGGTGGGAAAGTTGCAAGCAGCAACAAGACCCCTCTAACTTTTGCATGGGGCAGCCTCGTATAGCAGAACCTCTGTTGCCGACGCCCACAGCCGAACAGCGGCTCTACCGGGGCCCTTTGCACCTGCGCGTCTATCTGCACATCATACGCGACGGGAACGGAGAAGGCGGACTGACACCTGCTCAAATAGCAGAGAGCCTCAGCATTCTGGAAAAAGACTTCCGCCCCTTCGACATCTTTTTCGAACCGGAGGAGGAGATTTTTTACATAGACGAACAAACGCTGTTCGAAGATGCCAACGGCACGGCAGCTGTATTCAACAACAATCCTCACGAAGACGGGATTGACATCTATTTATTTCCCGATCACCCGGGGCATTCGACGGCCGGCGGGGGTATGGTGTACACCATCCCCGCCGCTGCCTTTTTCGTCGTAGGACGCTGCATTGAAGACCCCAAACTCATCTATCGCCGCACCTCAGCCATCTCCCACGAAATGGGGCACTGCCTCGGCCTCTTCCACACCCACCACGCCATGGAGCAGGGCGGCTGCGAGGAGCTCGTCAACCGCAGCAACTGCCTCGAATGCGGAGACTTCGTCTGCGACACACCGGCCGACCCGGGTCTTTTTCTCGAAGTGGATGGAGCAAATTGTACCTGGTCGGGACATGCCCTCGACAGCGAGGGCCAGGAAATGCAGCCCGACCTCCACAACATCATGTCCTACACCCATCCGCGCTGTATGACGCACTTCAGCGAAGGCCAGGGTGTACGCATGAGATACTACATCACCCACCACCCCATGCTCAAAAAATGCCTGATAACCCACCAAATTTCTAAAAAATAGCTTCAAAACGGCCAAACAGTTGTTTGTTTAAGTTTTTTTTTCGATATTTGTAGATTAAAGTACGAACACCTTTGCCGAACACACTATGGAGTCGTTTAAAGTCATCTTTGCCGGTCGTCTTGAGTTTGCCAACGAGCGAACCTTTCAACGCGTATGTACCATGTACGAAGAACGCGCCGAGGTACACTACCGCAATCAGGTTCTGCTCAAAGCAGAAGACCATTTCCATGAAGAAAAACTCTGCTTCGACCTGCCCCGCAAAGTCATGGAAAGCAACCTGCGCAACTGGAGCAACACCATCCACCTGCTGCGCTTCATCGCCGATTACGCCATCTCGGGAGAAATTCTCGCCTGGCGCACCCAACAGGGCAAAAAACTCGAAGAAGTCTTTATCGAACCCAAAGGCGATCGCGATGCCATCCAGGCCTATCAACAAGGCCGCCAACTCGAAGAAAAAGGCAAAGAAAAAGAAGCTCGGGCAGCCTACTCCAAAGCCATCGAAAAGTTCGAACGCCATGCCATGGCCTATGAACGCCGCGGCTACACCAACATCACTCTTAAAAAATATGCCGATGCCCTCTACGACTTCAACAAAAGCGTAGGCATCTATCCCCGCAACCCGGGCGCATACTTCGGCATCGGTTCCATACACCTCGCACAAAAGGAGTGGGACAAGGCCGTCGAGGCATTTACCCAGGCGCACACCTTTTCCATCCCCCACCAACCGCTCTTCTGGAAAGCCAAGCGCCTCAAAGGAGAGTGCCTCATGAAACTCCAACGCTGGGAAGAAGCCGCCAAAGAATTCAAAGCCTTCGTCAACAGAAAATTCGAACAAGGAAATTCCAACATCAAAGACCTGCCCCAAACCTGGCACAACTACGGAACAGTACTCGAAAAAATGGGCGACAAAAAAGGCGCTGAAGAAGCCTTTAAAAAAGCCCGGGAGGAAGACGAATCTGACCGAAAAGAAACCAGCGCCATGCTGGAGAATCTAACCTGATATCCCAATGTCATGAAACTGCCCATTCATATTGCCCTTTTTTTTCTTTGCCTTTCGGCAAATGCCCTCGCCCAGCAACACCTCCAACCCTTTTCCCCCATTGAACCCGAAAAAGGCATTCTCTACGACAAAGAAACTTCCTTTGATTTTCGCGTACACACCAACGGCTTATTTGCCCTGGGCTACAACATCGGGAAAATCAGAACTTACTACAAAACCCGCTTCATACACTTCGGCATAGGCGAACTGAAGCACCCCAAGGAAAACCGCTACAACATCAACCGCAATTTCCTCAACGGGCCGCCTTCTTCCTCCTTTATTTACGGCAAGCAAAATGCCTTTTTCGCCCTGCGCGTCGGCATGGGCCAAAAGCGCTACTTCTCCGAACGCGCCCGCAAAAAAGGCGTGCGGGTGGGCATCTCTTACGAAGCAGGCCCCGTTATCGGACTGCTCAAGCCCTATTACATAGACATCTTCACCAACGAAACGGGCAACCGGCCCGTCATCATCACCGTGCGCTATTCCGAAGAAACCCGCAGTGATTTCCTCAGCCCCTGGAAAATCCTCGGCGCCTCGGGCCTCTTCAAAGGCGCCTCCGAAATGCGCTTCATCCCGGGGCTCCAAATCCAAACAGCCCTGCACTTAGAGTGGGGCAGCCAGGACGAACTGCTGCGCGCGCTCGAAATGGGCATCATGCTCGATGCCTTCCCCAAAAAGATACCCATACTCATCCCCGTAGAAAACGACCCCAACAGGCCTTTCTTCCTAAACCTTTTCATAAATTTGCAGCTCGGAAAACGAAAGTAATGCACGAGCTCCCCATCATCAAAAAAGCGCGCCCCCGAAAACCGGACTGGCTGCGCGTAAAACTGCCCATAGGCGAAGACTATCGCCGCGTGCGCAGCCTCGTGGACCAATACCAACTCCACACCATCTGCCAAAGTGGCAACTGCCCCAACATGGGCGAATGCTGGGGTGCCGGAACAGCCACCTTCATGATCCTCGGCAACGTCTGTACCCGCTCCTGCTCCTTCTGCGCCGTAAAAACAGGCCGCCCCACCGAATACGACGAAGACGAACCCCGCCGCGTAGCCGAAGCCATCCACCTCATGCAGGTCAAACACGCCGTGCTCACCTCCGTCAACCGCGACGAACTCAAAGACAAAGGCGCCGAAATCTGGTACCAAACCGTCAGAGCCATCAAAGAACTCAGCCCCAATACCACCATAGAAACCCTCATCCCCGATGTACGCGCCACCTGGTGGGCCTTAGAACGCATGATCAGCGCCGGCCAGGAAGTCGTCTCCCACAACATGGAAACCGTCAAGCGCCTCTCCCGCAAAATCCGCCCCCAAGCCAAATACGAACGCAGCCTCGAACAAATCAAACGCACCAAAGCCTTCGGCAAACGCACCAAGTCCGGCATCATGGTCGGCCTCGGAGAAACCGAAGATGAAGTCCTGCAACTCATGGACGACCTCCTGCAACACGGCTGCGACGTCCTCACCATCGGCCAATACCTCCAACCCACCCCCATGCACGTAGCCGTAGCCGAATTCATCCACCCCGACCAATTCGAAAAATACCGCGAAATCGGCCTCCAAAAAGGCTTCGATATGGTAGAAAGCAGCCCCCTCGTCAGATCCTCTTACCATGCGGAAAGGCATGTGTGAGGGTTGTCGGTTGTCGGTTGTCTGTTGTCGGTTGTCCGTTGTCTGTTGTCCGTTGTCCGTTGTCTGTTAGGATCGGGGAGCTGACGAAGGAAGACCCCCGAGCCGGCCTGATTTGAACAGTTGTCTGTTGTCGGTTGTCGGTTGTCCGTTAGGATCGGGGAGCTGACGTAAGGAAGACCCCCGAGCCGGC
>Ga0256832_1002515_pt1 | contig 12516 bp, 13 predicted proteins | sample 134614metaG_FD_190534 | JGI IMG/M metagenome (GOLD analysis project Ga0256832, IMG submission 190534) | Hydrothermal vent microbial communities from Lau Basin, Pacific Ocean - 134-614 | ecosystem: Environmental > Aquatic > Marine > Hydrothermal vents | place: Pacific Ocean: Lau Basin | collected... | reverse complement strand
CTCCATCGGTTGCACACAAAATGGAGGACAAACACGGGAGGTTTTAGCAAAACTATTAGTTAATTTATGCTTAGGGTCTTGAATCCTTTCGATGGTAACGCTCTTTCCAGCATATTTAATATTAAGACTATTGATCTCCTCTGTAATGCCAATTTTATTTTTTGCAGATACAACGACAGGAAGTAAAAATAGGCTGTTTAAAGTCAGTAAAACAACAAGCTTCAAGAATGATGGTGATTTTATATTCATAAATTTCCCCTAATACCCGTATTATTAATTTCAATGACCATTTTACTTTGTAGACCTATTTTTACAACTACGCAATTTATTTTTGCATTATCTTTTAAAAAAATTACGATAAAGAGCCTTTAAACCCTGCTAATAATAGCGTGTGCTTGGTGAATAAACTGTTGTTGCTCTGTATCAGGGTCTAAATTTCTCTTAAGCATATCAATTAAGTACGGTAGATTATCTCGCCTTTGTACATAGGTTTTTTCCCATTTTTTAACATCTGTTTCAAAAATAAAAATAGTAGCAGGTCCCAAATACTGTTTTAACACATTCAAGAGTTGATTAAGTAATACTTGAAGCTCCTTATCGACCATTGGGCTTTGTACTGCCTGTTTTGGAGGAACAACTGCTGCTATTTTTTTCTGTTGCTCTTCTTTAAATAGGCGTTGTATTTTCATTTTAGCTGATTTTATACCCATATTAAGCAATGGAAAATTAATTTTTTTATCTGTTAGTAATAAAGCAATGCAATCTTTATTCATTAAATAAGCAACAAGGAATTTATCGTCAATAGAAAAATAAATTTCATCGTGTGACTTATTAATTGCTTTTATGGCGGAAAATATTTGATCAATTAACTCATAGGATAAAGCCATAGACTGATTCAGATGATCAGGAAAATTTGAAACAGGCTCTTTTCCTTGCTGATAAATACACACATGATGTACACCTCGTAATATGGAGATACTTTTCAATATATGTCTCATAAAATGTGTACTCCAGTATCATAGTTTTTATAAGTACAAGAAGTCAGAAGGCGATCAGTCACTAGACGTACTACTTTAGAAGGAATGCTTATTCCCTTGATAAAAAATGCAATAATATGGATGAGCGCTTTATGATCTATCCAAAGCAAGTAATCAATCCTATAATGTTCGAGCATTAGTCTTTTAACTACTAAACCCATTGCAACATATCCTCAATTTTTTGACTAAGCGCAGGCACAGAAACTGTCCTGTTTGAACTCACACCTAAGGAGCGCTCTTTCTCTACAAAAATTGTCAAATTATCATCTTGGGGGCCTCTCAACATGATTCTATTGATTGTCCCCATACCACTTGCATCTTCTAAAGCTGGCGCTATACCTGATAAAAAAGCGATAAACTCATTAATATCATCATCCTTGATCGTTGACTCTAATAGCTCTCCATAAGAATTAGTCAATGTTACACCTTCTACATCTTTCAAAGTTGCCACTTGTAAAAGTGTATTTTCATCCAAATTAAATGAATCAGTCGTAGCATAGGACAATGTTGCTTTATCACTACTTTCACCCGCATCCTTTTCAGTAGACGCAAGGTGCTGACTCTTTTGGGCCTTCTTACTATCAAGCACTAACTTTCGTTGTTCGCAGTTAGCACCCTCAATAGAAGGTTTTATTACCATTTTTGAATCAGCAATATCAGTGTTTGGCAAAAGCTTTTTATCCAGCGCCTCGCTACTCTCTGGGACTGCTTCTGAAACAATTATTTTTTCCGCCTTTTTCTGGCGGGTATTTGCTATTTTTTCTATTAAAGCAAAAACAAGCTGTTCTACATCTTCTTTTTTACGTCCATCAATGAACTTAACATCAGCATCTAATTTTAGCTCACCCAACCATTGTCGATAAGCCTCTATCGGTGTTTCGTCAGACTCATCTGAACGCGTAACACCAATGATAAGTGATTGAGAGGCAATCAAAGCTGAGAAACTTTCAGCAAAATACTTTAAGTCACGATAGGGATAATTACGTGTATTATCAAGTAATAAAATTAATCCATCTGCCCCTTCAGAAAGAATTTCCCACATAAAATTAAAACGTTGCTGACCTGGCGTACCATAAACATACGCCAGATCATCATTAATTTTCACCACCCCAAAATCCATTGCAACGGTAGTATTTGATTTCCTTTTACTCGTCACCTCATCACTAACCGCCACATCCGTCATCAGTGAATTTTTATCCGTTAGAGAATTTATTGCAGTTGTTTTACCTGCACCAACAGGACCGGCAATTATAACTTTATATTTCATCCACTTTTCCTTTGGCTTTCATTTACCCATATTTGTAACATGGTGAGTATATATTACACACTCTTATTGAATATTATCCATTTATCATATAACAGAACGTCAATACAGAGAAATTTATTAGCTATAGAAGTAATATTTATAAGCTTGCTTTTTTCAATCTAAATCACTACTAATCAACTTGGAACTTGCTTAGCAAACTGCTATTTTAGCTAATCTCTATTTAACCATATAAATCAGCACTAAAAATAACATATGAGTAAACGTAAAATATTAGTCACAAGCGCCCTCCCTTATGCCAATGGCCCGATTCATTTAGGACATATGGTGGAGTATATTCAAACTGATATATGGGCTAGATTTCAACGTCTACGTGGTAATACCTGCTACTACGTTTGTGCAGACGATGCACATGGCACACCGATTATGTTACGAGCTCAACAAGAAGGCATTGAGCCACAAGAACTCATTGATAAATCCAATATAGAACATCAAGCGGATTTCGCTGATTTCAATATTGCTTTTGATAATTACCATTCGACCCATTCAGATGAGAACCGCAAGCTATCAGAAGCTATCTATCTTGCCGCTAAAAAAGGCGGACATATTGCCCAAAAAGTCATTAAGCAATCCTATGATGCGAAAGCAAAGATGTTTTTACCTGATCGCTTCATTAAGGGTGAATGCCCTAAGTGTCATGCAGTAGATCAATACGGTGATAACTGCGAGAACTGTGGTGCAACCTATGCAACCACTGAGGTGATTAATCCTTATTCCGTTATTACAGGCACAACACCGATTGAAAAAGACAGTGAGCATTACTTCTTTAAACTCAATAATTTTGATGATTTTTTGAAACAATGGATAAAGAGTAACTCCATCCAGCCTGAAATTGCCAATAAAATGAAAGAATGGCTACAAGATGGACTCAATGATTGGGATATCTCACGCGATGCGCCCTATTGGGGATTTAAAATCCCTGATACAGAGGATAAATATTTTTATGTATGGTTAGATGCACCGATTGGTTATCTAGCATCCTTTAAAAATTACTGTACTAAAAATGATATTGATTTTGATGCATTTTGGAAAGTAGATTCAAAAGCCGAAGTGCATCATTTTATTGGCAAAGATATTGCCTATTTTCATACTTTATTCTGGCCTGCTGTACTTAAATCAGCAAATTATCGCCTACCGACTGCGGTGCATTGCCATGGTTTTTTAAAAGTCAATGGTTTGAAAATGTCAAAATCACGCGGTACTTTTATTCAAGCTCGCGTCTTTTTAAATCATCTCCCACCTGAGCCACTGCGCTATTATTATGCGGCTAAACTCAGTAATACTGTGGACGATATTGATCTTAATTTAGAAGATTTTCAACTGCGTATTAATAGTGACCTTATTGGCAAAGTGATTAATATTGCTTCTCGAACGGCTGGTTTTATTAGCAAAAAATTTAATGGTCAACTCGCAAAAGAACTGCCTGATGCTACATTGTATCAACAATTTATTGATATCAGCGACACCCTTGCCGATGCCTATGAAACACGTCGTTACAGTAAAGCCATGCGTGAAATCATGGCATTAGCTGATCTAGCAAACCAATATATCCATGAAAATCAACCGTGGGTACTGATTAAAGAGGATGACACTAAAGATCAGGTACAGGGAATATGTACTCAAGGTGTTAATATGTTCCGCGCTCTAATCACCTACCTTAAACCCGTACTACCTGAACTGGCAGAAAAATCCGAACAATTTTTAAATGCAGGGGAATTAAATTGGAATAGCGTTGCAACCCCATTACTCAATACCAGCATTAATCGATTTAAGCCCCTAATGAACCGTATCGAAAAAGATAAAATTGATGCCATGTTAGAAGAAAATAAGCAAGTATTAGGCGTAATGCAAGCCGCTCAAGCTACTCAAGCATCAACGACAACAACAAAAAGTCCCTTAAAAGATGACCCTATCAGCGACACCATTGAATACGATGATTTTGCAAAAATAGACCTTCGTGTGGTCAAAATCATTAAAGCCGAGCAGGTAAAAGGGGCTGATAAACTCCTACAATTAACCCTAGATTTAGGCGGTGAAACTCGTAATGTCTTCGCTGGCATTAAATCCGCCTATCGCCCTTCTGAACTGGAAGGAAAAATGACCGTTATGGTCGCTAATCTTGCACCACGCAAAATGCGCTTTGGTATTTCAGAAGGCATGGTTTTAGCCGCAGGACCAGGAGGAGAGGATTTATTTATACTCAATCCCGATAAAGGCGCATTAGCAGGAATGCGGGTTAAATAAAACTTTGTTTTTTGTCGATTACCTTAATGCTATGATTCCCTTCTCTCCCTACAATGCCAATAAAGTCTTATGAATGAACGCACAGCAACAGTACAACGCGATACCCTTGAAACTCAAATCAATATTACCATTAACCTTGATGGTGCAGGAAAAGCACGGTTTAGAACGGAGATTCCTTTTCTAGATCATATGCTGGCACAGATCGCACGTCATGGTTTAATCGATATTGAGCTGGAAGCCACGGGTGATTTAGACATTGATGCACATCATACCGTTGAAGATATTGGTATTGTGCTTGGTAAAGCTTTTAACCGTGCCATTGGTGATAAAAAAGGCATTACACGTTATGGCCATGCCTATGTCCCCTTAGATGAAGCATTGTCGCGGGTGGTGATTGACTTTTCAGGTCGTGCAGGATTAGTGCATGAGGTTGATTATAAACGCAGTCATATTGGTACTTTTGATACCGATTTATTCCATGAATTTTTTCAAGGTTTTGTCAATAGCGCTCAGGTGACACTGCATTTAGATAATATCCGAGGACGCAATGCTCATCATATTGCTGAAACCATTTTTAAAGCATTCGGACGTGCATTACGCATGGCCATTTGCATCGATCAGCGCATGGGCAGTGCTATTCCTTCCACTAAAGGGACTTTAAATAGTTAAATATTATGTCTACCATTGCGATTATTAATTACAATATGGGTAACTTACATTCCGTTACCAAAGCACTAGAACATGTTGCTCCAGAGGGAAGCAAAGTGATTCTTAGCGCCTCTGCTGATGAAATTCTTGCTGCTGATCGTGTCGTTTTCCCCGGTCAAGGAGCGGCGCGTGACTGTATGCAAGAATTAAAAAAATCAAATTTAGTTGATGTTGTTCGAGAAGCCGCTAACAGTAAACCTTTTTTAGGTATCTGCATGGGAATGCAGGTCTTACTAGAGCGCAGTGAAGAGCATGATGGCATTGATTGTATCGGTCTCTATAAAGGTCATACCCATTCCTTTGCAGGTAGAATCCCCACTAAAGATAGCGCTGGCGAACGTTTAAAAATACCTCAAATGGGTTGGAATCGTATTTCTCAGATACAAGCAGAGCATCCCCTATGGAAAGGCATTCCAGATAATTCACGTTTTTATTTTGTGCATAGCTATTTTGTTGCACCTGAAGATCAATCGCTTCAAGCGGGTATGACAAATTATGGAATTAACTACGCCTCTGCAATTGCCAAAGATAATGTTTTTGCGATTCAAGCACATCCTGAAAAAAGTGCCGATAATGGCCTACAATTACTTAAAAATTTCACAAAATGGAATGGAAACAGCTAAATGTTATTACTCCCCGCAATTGATTTAAAAGATGGACAATGTGTGCGTTTACGTCAAGGACGCATGGAAGAGAGCACGGTATTCTCTGATAGTCCTGTTGACACCGCAACACGCTGGGTTGAAGCAGGTGCAAAGCGTTTGCATTTAGTGGATTTAAACGGTGCATTTGACGGCAAACCTGTCAATAACGATAGCGTACAAGCCATTGCCAAGAAATTTCCTCATCTACCAATACAAATTGGCGGCGGCATTCGTGATGCCGAAACCGTGCAAGCTTATTTAGAGGCAGGAGTCACTTACTGTATTATTGGCACCAAAGCCGTTCAAGACCCTGAATTTGTGATAGATTTATGCAAACAATTTCCCAACCATATTATTGTCGGTATTGATGCTAAAAATGGCATGGTTGCCACCGATGGCTGGGCGGAAGTCTCCAGCGTTTCTGCCATTGATTTAGCGCAAAAATTTGAACAAGCAGGGGTTGTCGCCATTGTCTATACCGATATAGCACGCGATGGCATGATGACAGGGGTCAATATTGAAGCAACGGTTGAATTAGCTAAAAGCATCTCCATTCCCGTGATTGCCTCAGGCGGTGTCACTAATATGGATGATATTATCGAACTGTGCAAAGTAGAAGATACAGGCATCACTGGTATCATTTTAGGCCGCTCCATCTACGAAGGCAGCATTGACCTTGCAAAAGCACATCAATATATTGAATCCTTATAATTGATTATGAAAAAAGTTGCCTCATTACGCTATGGTGTTATCTTTAAAAAAGCCTTTTCACAACCTGCTATTTTTACCGCTTTTGCTCAAGACTTTCTCGGTATCACCTTAAATATTGATCATGTCGAAACCGAAAAATCGTTTGATCCTGTTGTGGGCAAGGTCGATAGCCGTTATGACCTATTTGCTGAAGACAAAACCAATCGCATTATTGTTGATATTCAGCATGTCCGTTCTGCGGATCATTATGACCGTTTCTTACATTACCATTGTGTTGCCTTGTTAGAACAAGTCGCCAATGCAAAAAATTACAGTCCTGACTTAACCGTCTTTACCATTGTCGTATTAACCTCAGGTGATCGGCATAAGATTGATATGGCAACCATAGACTTTGATCCAAAAGATCGCGCAGGTGAGCCACTTGGGGAAATTAAGCATAAAATTCTATACCTCTGTCCTAAATACGTCAGTGAAGATACGCCACAACCTTATCGACAATGGTTAGAGGCAATTGACGATAGTTTAGACGAGGAAGTCGATGAGAGTTGTTATGATAATCAGTATATCCATGATATTTTTAACTTGATTGAGCGTAGTGCTATTTCACCGCAAGAATTAGCGCGAATGAAAGAAGAATATAATTGGGAAGAAGCACAGCAAAAAAAATATGCTCAAGGTATACAGAAAGGCAAAGAAAAAACGCAATTAGCCATTGCTGAAAAGATGCTAAAAAAAGGTTTAGATCAAACCTTAATTACAAAAATGACAGGCGTTTCATTGGCTACCTTAGAAAAATTAATCAAATCCATATAATATTATCTCCTTCTATCCCATTTTTTCCCCCTTCTAATCCTTTATTTTCAACTTCGATGTTTTTTTCATAAGTATTTCTATATACAGGTGAATTTATGGGAAAAGTATCCTATATATAAACCACTAAAATCATGTGAAAAATATTTTTTCAATATCAGGGAGTTTTTAAAGTGCAAATACAAGCATTAACAGAAACATTGACATGGAATACGCCCGTGGCCGTTTCTGCTGTTATCTTAGTCATTACTTTTTTCGGTATTTTTACCGAAGGGGTACATGGCTTTCATCGTACTAAGTTTGCGATGGCAGGAGCGGGTATTATGACCCTCATCGGTCAGTATTTTGGTTTTTGTAACCACTCAAACCGTAGAGGCAATCGACTGGAATGTGGTCTTTTTACTTGGTGGCATATTGAATCTACTTTGTTTAAGGATAATATAAAATGAAGCCATTATTAAATAAAAAATGGGTAACCATAATAGGCGCTTTGCTAGGCTTGGTTACTTTAGTGCTGCCTGAGCTGGCATTAGCCGAAGAACATCAACGCTTAGACCTTACCAACAGTACCATTGGTTTTGTTGCAATCGGTATCTTCCTTTTTGCTTATCTACTTGTTATGGCAGAGGAATACACTCATCTACGTAAATCTAAACCCGTCATTCTTGCCGCTGGCATTATTTGGGCAATGATTGGTATGGTGTATATGAGCCATGGCATGTCCGAACTTGCTGAAAAAGCGGTTCGCCATAACTTTTTGGAATATGCTGAATTAATGCTATTCCTACTCGTTGCCATGACCTACATTAACGCAATGGAAGAACGCAAAGTTTTTGATGCCTTACGTGCTTGGTTAATTAAAAAAGGCTTTAGTTTTCGTCAATTGTTCTGGCTAACAGGCTTTCTTGCCTTCTTTATCTCCCCTATTGCAGACAACCTAACCACAGCTTTATTAATGTGCGCGGTGGTAATGGCCGTGGGCGGTGATAATAAAAAGTTTGTTGCGCTTTCTTGTATCAATATTGTTGTTGGTGCAAATGCGGGCGGTGCATTTAGTCCTTTTGGCGATATCACTACACTAATGGTATGGCAAAAAGGTGTGGTTGAATTCTGGGGCTTCTTCGCTCTATTTATTCCTGCATTGGTTAATTTCGTTGTTCCTGCTGCCATTATGCATTTCGCCATTCCAAACGAAAATCCTAAAGCAGATACTGAGCAAGTTACGATGCGTCGTGGAGCCGTACTGATCATCGTTTTGTTTTTATTGACCATTGCAACCGCCGTCAGCTTCCATAACTTCCTTGGTTTACCTCCTGTTATTGGGATGCTAACAGGCTTAGGTTACTTACAAATGCTGGGTTACTACCTGAAAATGACCGACAATGATCCTGCAACTAATCTCTTACCCTCAAAGGTGGGGAGCTTTGATGTTTTCACTCCCGTTGCAAAAGCAGAATGGGATACCCTGTTCTTTTTCTACGGTGTCGTACTCTCTGTGGGTGGTCTTGGCTTTTTAGGTTACCTTGGTCTAGCCTCCGAGATTATGTATACCCAATGGGGTGCAACCACGGCTAATATCACCGTTGGCGTACTTTCAGCCATTGTTGATAATATTCCCGTCATGTTTGCTGTCTTAACCATGCAACCTGATATGAATACCGCACAATGGTTATTAGTCACCTTGACCGCAGGGGTGGGGGGGAGCTTATTATCCATCGGCTCAGCCGCTGGTGTTGCGCTAATGGGACAAGCAAGAGGAAAGTACACCTTCTTTAGCCACCTTAAATGGACACCTGTTATTGCCTTGGGATATGTCGCTAGTATTGGCGTACATATGCTCATAAACTTTTAAGGAAAATTATATCTCGTTCAAATTTATTTGGGAACGCAGAACGGGGAATTTATTCCCCGTACCAAAACTCCAAGCTCAAAAAATAAGCCTTGACCTGGGGTGGTGAAAAGGTTGCTTTTTAGCCATATATTATTCTGTCAGGTTTTGTTCCAAAAGTTTTACTCGTTTGCCTTGTAATGTTTGCCCTAAAAACTCTTGTTTCCATTGGGTGACGTATTTAACAGGTGTACTTTCTAAAGCTTGCTTTATAAAGCCATTCTTTTCGACAAAATTTCTCTGCATTATCCAAGATCGGATACTGTACCAACTGACTTGCACATCAATAGTATGCAGTAAATTGTTTTGTATAAACTCCAATGTTCGAGCCGCTGTTCTAAAGTGATTGGAAACCATTAATACAAGTTGCAAAGATAGCAATATTGTTCCAACAGAGTAGTGTTGCCGTGCAATTGAAGTCTGAAAGGGAGCTAACTTTGTTGTTTGTTTATTGACTTGCCTCTCATTGTGAGTGTTTTTTTAGTGCAAGGTTTTCTTTTTTTAACTCTTCAATCTGTTCTGCTTGTTTTAGTGCTTTTTTCTTTTGGTAATATCAGTTTATTCTTGAGAGATTTTACTTGTTGTTGCTATGCTTTATATTTGTTCTTCCAGTTATCTCTGCTTTTTTTGAAAAATACAACCAGCTTGCCTAAGAGACTTTTATAATTCATTGTTTGGTTTAAGATAATAGCTTAAAAAAACGGAACAAAAGTTTACCCTAAATCTTTGGATAATTTGAGTGAATTATTGGAACTTTTCACAACCCCAGTATATTACCCCATCGGAATGTTTTAAAAAGCCTTGCAGGAAACTGTGAGGCTTTATTGCGTTTAAGCCAAACGTGTGGAGGGGTTTGCAAAACCCGTCCGGCTAGCAGAGGAAGCAAGTCTTCTCCTCGAATTTTAAAAGAAGGCTTTTTATCCTGAAAAGTCTCGTCGTTTTCAGCAAGGCTTATATTTCGCTACGAGGCTCTAAAAGCGGCATCCTCTAAATATTGCATAATTTTATTGGCGAGTTTTTGTGTTCCCATGCCTGTGGCGGCGGAGATTTGAAAAACGGGTTTTGTCCATTTTAGGCGGGTGATTATATCATCGGTGATTATTTGCATTTCATCCTCTGGCAATAGATCAATTTTATTAATAACTAACCAACGCTCACGCTCTTTTAGTTCGTCGCTGTATTTTTCAAGTTCTTTTTCAAGAGTACGAATGGATTCAACAGGGTCGGCTTGATCCATAGGCGCTATATCGACTAAATGCAATAAGAGACTGGTGCGTGATAAGTGTTTTAGAAATTGAATCCCTAAACCTGCCCCTTCTGCCGCGCCTTCAATTAAACCGGGTATATCTGCAATGACAAAACTTTGATTAACATTAATGCGTACCACGCCAAGATTAGGGTATAAAGTGGTAAAAGGATAATCTGCGACTCTAGGCTTGGCGGAGGATAAATTAGTAATCAGGCTCGACTTGCCGGCATTAGGTAGACCGAGTAAGCCTACGTCTGCTAATACCTTCATTTCTAAGCGTAAGGTACGCGAATCTCCTTCGGAGCCAGGTTTAGATTGACGCGGGGCGCGATTAACTGAGCTTTTATAGCGTAGATTGCCTAAGCCATGAAAGCCGCCTTGTGCGACTTTTACTTGCTGTCCATCTTGGGTTAAATCACCGATAATTTCATTGGTGCTTTCATCATAAATAAGCGTACCAATGGGGACAGGAACGACGATATCCTCGCCTTTTTTTCCCGTCATATTACGGCTGGCACCGTTTTCACCACGTTCTGCTTCGTAAAAACGACGATGGCGGAAATCAGATAGCGTGGTAAGACTTTTATCCGCTTGCAAAAAGACACTGCCACCGTCGCCACCATCGCCGCCATCGGGCCCGCCAAACTCAACATATTTTTCACGGCGAAAACTAATACAACCATTTCCACCATCGCCAGCCTTTACATTAATGACCGCTTCATCAACAAATTTCATAAGGAATTACTGTCCTTCTCCACCACAAGAACCACCACAGCAACCGCTTGATTCATTTTTCTCTGCTTGATTTGATCCACAACTGCCGGTTGCATGAACATGACCGTGTGCAAGTTCTTCTTCTGTTGCGTCACGAATATCCAGCATTTCAACTTCAAAATGTAGGGTTTCTCCTGCAAGTGGATGATTGGCATCAATTTTTATTTGATCACCATTCACCGCCGCGATGGTAATAATTTCTACGCCTGCATCTGTTTGGGCTTGAAACTGTGCCCCTGCAACTAATTGTTCGTCAGGAACGCCTGCGAACATTTCGCGTGAAACATCTTGGGTTAAGGCATCATTACGCTCGCCATAAGCATCTGCAGGTTCGACCACCAATGAGAAGGAGTCGCCGATATTTTTACCTTCTAATTCTTTTTCAAATCCTGGAATCATGCCGCCGACACCGTGTATAAAGCTCATCGGAGACTCTTTGCTTGCTACATCAATGACTTGCCCTTCTGAATTTTTTAGAGTGTAAGCAACAGATGCTACTTGGTTTTTTGTCAGGCTCATAAGAGGTAACTCCCTATATTATTTTAAAAGTCGCTAAGTTTGACATATTTAAGAGTAGACAGCTAATGGGAATTCGTTATGATATTGCGATGTTAATTCTTCATTCTAGTAATCACCTCGAAAACCTCAGTCAGCAGTTTGCTGAGCTAGTTTCTCAACCTTTAAACAATGTGTTTGCAAGCGAACAGATTGTGATACAAAACCCTTCTATGGGGCATTGGTTATCGTTGCAAATGGCACAGCAATTGGGGATTAGTGCTAATTATCAGTATTTTTCTCCTGCCAATTATATGTGGTCATTACTGCGTAAAGTGATTGATGATATTCCTGAAGATGACCCTAGCCAACCTCATGTATTGCGTTGGCGATTATTTGCTTTATTTCTTTGTGATGCTACCGATTATCCTGAGCTAGATCATTATCTTGTCAATGAAGCCGCTGCTTGGGATTTAGCGGATGCCTTAGCACCCGTATTGGATCAATATTTATTCTACCGTCCTGAATGGATTACACAGTGGGAAGCGGGAAATTTTGCAGATAATGATTGGCAAGCTCGTTTGTGGCATAAAATAATACAGAATGATGCAACGCCAACTGGGAAAATACAA
>Ga0256832_1002514_pt1 | contig 12518 bp, 9 predicted proteins | sample 134614metaG_FD_190534 | JGI IMG/M metagenome (GOLD analysis project Ga0256832, IMG submission 190534) | Hydrothermal vent microbial communities from Lau Basin, Pacific Ocean - 134-614 | ecosystem: Environmental > Aquatic > Marine > Hydrothermal vents | place: Pacific Ocean: Lau Basin | collected... | reverse complement strand
GATTGGGCGTCGGTTAGGGCGACGATATCGAGGGTCATGGTGATTGTCCACTGCTATGAAAATAGGATTAGGGAACGCAGATGACGCAGATTGAAACGGATGAACGCAGATGAAAAGAAAAAATCTGTGAAAATCATCTGCGAAAATCAGCGTCGCATCCGCGTAATCAGCGTTCTCATTTTCGTTCGTATCGGCAAGACTTCGCTCGGGCCGCCTGCGATCAGGAAGCCGCTTTTTGGGCTTTGCGGCGGGCGCTTTTGGCGCTGGGAATGGCGCCAAGGACGCGAATGCCGAAGCGTTCCATGTCATCCGCGGTGCGGATATAGCGGGAGGCCAGCCATTCCAGCAGGAAGACGATGAATGCGCCGATGAGCGCGCCCAGAATCAGGCCCGCGACGAGATTGAGTTTGGGATTCGGCCGCCATTGGGGCGCATCCCGGGCGTCATCCACAATCCATACGTCGATGCGGTCCCGTTTGTCCTGCTTCTGGTTCCAGGCCTCCTGCTCATCCACGAAGATCTGGGCCATGGTTTGGACGATGGTGACCGCGGTTTGCGGATCAGGGTCCTTGGCCACGATCTCGATGATGAAACGATCGGGTTCGGGATTGACCTCAACCTCACTGAGGAGTTCGTAGGTGTTCATATCCAACTGCGCCCGATCGATGACCTTCTGGGCCATGCGATGGGTGAGCAGGTTGGTCTGGAAGTTGCGCAGCAGGTCTTTGGTGGAGGCGGTGAGGCCGAAGTCGGCCCGGGCCGGGCGCACGCTGACCAGAATCTGCGCCCGATAGATGGTCTCTTGAAAACGGCTGAAGCCAAACGCGGCGACGCCGGTGATGAGCGCGGCCACGAGGATGATCCAGCCGCGTTTTTTGAGGATTTGCCAGTAGGTTTTGAGTTCCATAGGTGAAGTGAAAGCAATGGTTGAAGGGAATCCAACCGGGCTATTGTAACACAGGATGCCGTGTCCGGTGTTTTCGTTGCGCTATCCGTGTTTTTTCTATCCGTGTCGAGGCAAAAAGACTATCGCGGGATTTCGGCCAGCACCTGGATGCCCAGCTTCTCCAGGTCGTCGCGGTCATAGATGCGGGGGATGAGGTAGTTGACGAGAAAAGCAAGGCCAATGCCCGCCAGCAGGGCCAGAACCAGACGCAGGGGCAGATCCAGACGCTGTTTCAGGCTGGGGCCGATGGGAACGACGCCCCCGCGGTCCACCAGATAGACCGCGCCCTGATCCTCCAGCAGACGGGGCATGAATTCGTCCGCGTCTTCGGTCATGGTGGCGGCGACCGCGTCCGCGATGGCGGTCAGACGGTCGGGGTCGCCGTCGTAGATGGTGACGGTGAGGATGCGGTGGAGCTCGCCCGTCTGGGTGGAGCCCTGAATCTGGCCCGGGGCCACCTGGATGCCGGCGTCAGCCAGCCGTCGACTCACCGCGGCCGCGAATTCGGAGCCCTTGACGATCTGGCTGAAGTCGTCGATGAGGTATTCCGAGGAGAGCGCGGTGTAGTAGCCGTCGTAGGTGAACTGGTCGGGCAATTGCTGGGGCCGCACGCCCACGCTGAAGGACATGCTCATGGCGTACGCGGGCGGGCGGGGTCGCCAGGGCTTGAGAGTGACCAGGGAGAAGAGCAGGGTCAGAAGAACCAGCCCGACCGGAATCCACCACCAACGCTTGAGAATGCGGAGATAGGTGCGGAATTCCATGGCATAAGTTTGCCGCAGGATGGGGTTTCGGTCAAATCTGGGCCGCGCTAATGCAATGCTAATACTTTGCAGATGGAGAACATACATTCGGAGGGTTAAATGGGAGTAGTAGCAGAAGACGCGTTGAGAGCCGTCAAACGTCATGACTGCATCCTCGCGATGACATGACGTTTGACGTTTTACGCTTGACGGGTAACTGCTAACGCACCCCGGTTAACAAACCACAAAGGGCACTCAGGCACCAAGAACACGAAGAAAACAATGTATGAATTTCCCCTTGTGCCTTTGTGTCTTCGTGTTCTTAGTGGTTTTCGGGCGACGACCTTAGTAGTTACCTTGACGGTTCCTGTCATTTCGTCAAGAGGCGTCTTAATTTCCTCACAACGGAGGTGTCTACCACCCATGTTCCAAGATATCATCAACACCCAACAAACCGACATCAGCGAGGAGAATCTGGCCCGACTCGTCGCGGACGAGTTGCCAATTCTGCCTTTGCGCAATATCGTGCCCATGCCCATGGCGGTGCTGCCCCTGGCCGTGGGCATTCCCCGCTCGGTGAAGCTCATCGAAGAGGCCAGCCGCGGGTCCCGCATCATCGGTCTGGTGGCCATGAAGGACCCCAGCATCGAGCTGCCCGGCCCGGAAGAAATCTATCAGACGGGCGTCATCGCGCTCATCCACAAGGTGGTGCGCACCGATGACGGCTCACTGCAGGTCATCGTCCAGGGCCTGGAGCGGATGAAGATCACCGAATGGACGGCCACGGAGCCCTACCTCAAGGCCCGGGTCGAGCTCGCGCCCGAAATCACCGAGACGGGCGTGGAGGCCGAGGCCCTGCGCGAGAGCCTGCTCGACATCACCGAAGAGGTGGCCGAGCTGCTGCCCAATCTGCCCGAAGGCGTGGGCGCGTTCCTGCGCCAGATCCGGGATAACCGCCAGCTCGTCTATCTCATCGCCTCCAACATCCAGCTCGAGGTGGAGGAGGCCCAGCAGCTTCTGGAGTCCGACAGCGTCAACGAGAAGATGCGCCTGCTGGTGCGCTTCCTGGCCAAAGAGAAGGAGGTTCTCACCCTGCGCAAGCAGATCGCGGAGGAAGCCTCCGAGGAGATGAGCAAGGCCCAGCGGGATTACTACCTCCGCCAGCAGTTGGAAGCCATCCGCCGGGAGCTGGGCGAGATGGATGAAACCGAGGCGGAGATCGAAGAATACCGCAAGCGCATCGCCGAGGCCAATCTTCCCGAAGAGGCGGAAAAGGAAGCCCTGCGCGAGCTCAAGCGCATGGAGAAGATGCCGCCGCAGGCCGCGGAATACTCGGTCATCAAGACCTATCTGGACTGGCTCCTGGACCTGCCCTGGAACGTGTTGACCGAGGACAATCTCGATATCGAGCACGCCCGGCAGGTGCTGGATGAGGATCACTACGACCTGGAGAAGGTCAAGGAGCGCATCCTCGAATATCTGGCCGTGCGCAAGCTGGTCAAGGAGCGCGGCATCGAAGAGCCCGAGGGCCACGAGGGCGAACTGCACGAGGCCATGGGCGCGATCCTCTGCTTCGTGGGTCCGCCCGGCGTGGGCAAGACCAGCCTGGGCAAGAGCATCGCCCGCGCCCTGGGCCGCAAATTCACCCGCATGAGCCTGGGCGGCATGAGAGACGAAGCCGAGATCCGCGGGCATCGCCGCACCTACATTGGCGCCATGCCCGGCCGCATCATCCAGGCCATCAAACGGGCGGGCGCCCGCAATCCCGTATTCATGCTGGACGAGATCGACAAGGTCGGCATGGACTGGCGGGGCGATCCCAGCTCGGCCCTGCTGGAGGTGCTGGACCCGCAGCAGAATTACGCGTTCCGCGACCATTATCTGGATGTGGACTTCGACCTCAGCGACGTGATCTTCATCACAACAGCCAATACCATGGACACCATCCCCGCGCCCCTGCGGGACCGGATGGAAATCATCGAGCTGGAAGGCTACACCGAGCACGAAAAGCTCCACATCGCCCGCGGCTATCTCATCCCCCGTCAGCGCCGGGTGAACGGCCTGCGCAAGGATGAGATCAGCTTCACCGATGAGGCCATTCGCGCCATCATTCGCGACTACACCCGCGAAGCGGGCGTGCGCAACCTGGAGCGGGAGATCGGCTCGGTGTGCCGCAAGGTGGCCGTGAAGATCGCGGCGGGCGAGGTCGAACGCATGGAGATCACCCCCGAGCTGGTGCGCGAGTTCCTGGGCAAGCCCAAATACTTCTTCGACGCGGCCCTGCGCACCGAGAAGCCCGGCGTGGCCACCGGTCTGGCCTGGACGCCCGTGGGCGGTGATGTGCTCTTCGTCGAGGCCACCAAGATGAAGGGCAAGGGCAACCTGATCATCACCGGCCAGTTGGGCGATGTCATGGAAGAGTCCGTGCGCATCGCCTTCAGCTGGGTGCAGGCCAACGCCGAGGCCCTGGGCATCGATCCCGACGTGTTCGAAACCCACAACTTCCACATCCACGTCCCCGCGGGCGCCATCCCCAAAGACGGCCCCAGCGCCGGCGTGACCATGGTTACGGCGCTGGTCAGTCTGCTGACGAACCGCCCCGTGCGGGCCGACGTGGGCATGACAGGCGAGATCACCCTGCGGGGTCAGGTGCTGCCCATCGGCGGCGTCAAGCAGAAGATCCTGGCCGCGCACCGCGCGGGCCTGAAGACCATCATCCTGCCCCAGCGCAACGAAGCCGACCTGGACGACCTGCCCGAGGATATCCGCCAGGAGCTGGAATTCGTCCTGGTGGAGGATATCGAGCAGGTGCTGCAGACGGCCCTGCGCCCCGCGGGCGGGGACCAGGAGCAGGCCGGGGCTGCGGAAAAGGCCGTGGAAGGCCCGCCCGCGCCCGAGCCTTCGCTGAACTGAACGCACCCCCACAAAACAAAGACCCCGGACGGACCACGCCGCCGGGGTCTTTTTCTGTCATCAGACCTTCTGTCGGGCCTCCTGCACCAGCTCGAACAGGCGGTTTGGGCTGATGGGCGCTTCGGTAATCTCCAGCTCAGCCAGGGGAGCCAGGGCGTTCTCCACTGCCTGGACGAAGAGGGGCGCGACGGGAATCGCCCCGGCCTCGCCCACGCCCTTCACGCCCAACGGATTCAACGGCGAGGGGGTTTCGGTGTGAACAAGCTCGATGTGGGGCACTTCCATGCTGGTGGGGACGAGATAATCCATGAAGGACGCGGTGAGAAGCTGCCCCTGGTCATCGTAAACGATTTTCTCATAGAACGCGTTGCCGATGCCCTGGGCTACGCCGCCTCGCACCTGGCCATCCACGATCAGCGGGTTGACCATGACGCCGCAATCGTGGCCCGCCACATAGCGCAGAATCTTGACGTCGAAGGTCTCGGGGTCCACCTCGACGATCATGGCGTGGGTCCCGAATGCGGTCGCGCCCCGCTCGGGCCCGAAATAGGCGGTGGATTCCAGACCGGGCTCCGCGTCGGCCTTCACCGCGCCGCGCAGGGGGTTCGCCTTCACAGCCAGGTCTTTCAGGGCCACGAAGGATTCGGGATGGCGTTGGTCGCGGACAAAGCCTCCCTCCAGAACCAGGTCCTCCACGGGCGCTTCCAGCTCCTGGCTGGCCATCTGCAAAATCTTCCGCTTCACGCGCTCGGCCGCCGAGTTGATGGCGTTGCCCGCCACGACCATGCCGCGGCTGGCGAAGGTGCCCGTGCCCCAGTGGAAGATGTCGGTGTCGCCCGTGACCAGGTAGATATCCTTGGGGTCCACGCCCAGATGCTCGGCCACCACCTGCACGAAGGAGGTGAAATGGCCCTGGCCCTGGGTGCCCACGCCCGTGGCCACGTTGACCTTGCCCGTGGTCTCCACCTGGACCCGCGCGCCTTCGTAGGGCCCGATGCCGGTGCCCTCCACATAGCTGACCACGCCGATGCCCACATAGCGGCCCTCGGCCCGCAGCTTGGGCTGCTCTTCCTTGATGAATTTCTCGTACTCGATAAGAGCAAGCACTTTGTCCAACAAAGGCTCGTAGTTGCCGCTGTCGTAAACCAGGGGCGCGAAGTCCTGGTAGATGATCTCGTTGTTGTAGGGGAATTTGTCGGGCGGGATGTAATTCTTGCGCCGAATCTCGGTCACGTCCATCCCCAACTCCCTGGCGGCCAGGTCCAGCAGGCGTTCCATGACGAAGACGCCATGCTGTCGCCCCGCGCCCCGGTAGGGCGTCACGATCATCTTATTGGTGAAGACGACCTTCATGTCGGAGTAGTAGTTGGGGATGTCATAGCTGCCCAGCAGGGTGCATTGACTGTTGATGGGCACAGTCAAACCGTAGGGGTCGTATGCGCCTGAGTCGTGGATGAATTCATCCTTGACGCCCAGGATTTTGCCATCTTTCGTCAGCGCGATCTCCGCCCAATGGATCTGATCCCGCTCGTGGGTGGTGGACATGAAATTCTCGCGGCGGTCTTCAATCCACTTAAGGGGACGGTTGAGTTGCATGGCCGCCCAGGGCAGCAGCACTTCCTCGGGATAGAACATCATGATCTTGGGGCCGAACGCGCCGCCAATGAAGGGGGCGATGACCCGCACCTGGGATTCGGACAGGCCCAGCATGGCGGCGATGCCGTTGCGGATGACCACGGGCGCCTGGGTGGTGTCCCACATGGTCAGACGCTCAGCCTTGCCGTCCCACCAGGCTACGATACCCCGGTTTTCCATAGCTGCGGCCACGCCGTGGTCGTAGTAGAAGCGGCGGCGGATGACCACGTCCGCTTTCTCGACGGCCTCAGCGTAATCGCCCTTCTGCTGGATGATGTGGGCGGCAAGGTTGGAGTCCAGGTCTTCGTGAATGAGAGGAGCGTCAGGCGCGAGGGCTTGCTCCAGGTCGGTGACCGCGGGCAGGGGTTCGATATCCACAAAAATCTGCTCCACCGCATCCTCGGCGATGTAGCGGCTTTCGGCCACCACCATGACGATGGGCTCGCCCACATGGCGCACCTTGTCCCTGGCCAGGGGCACCTGGGTGCGGGCGTGGAAGACGCGGCCTTCCACGGGAGGCGGGGGCACGAGCAGAGGACCGGGCCGCCAGTAATCACCCAGGTCCTCCGCGGTGTAGATGGCGACCACGCCCGGAATCTCCCTGGCGAAGCTCGTGTCGATGCCCTTGATGCGGCCATGCGCGTAATCGCTGCGCAGGAAGGCCACGTGCAGCATGCCGGGCAGGTGGACGTCATCGGTAAAGAGGGCCCGGCCCGTGAGCAGCCGGGGATCCTCGTTGCGTTTCATGCGTTTGCCAATGTATCGCGTGCTCATGATGACGCCTCCTTCATTTTGTCAGCAGCCAGGTGGACCGCATCTACGATGTGGTCATAGCCGGTGCAGCGGCAGAGGTTGCCCGAGATGGCCTCGCGGATCTCTTCGTCCGAGGGATCGGGGTTTTCCTCCAGGAAGGGCTTGAGGGTCATGACGAAGCCGGGGGTGCAGAAGCCGCACTGGAGCGCGTGGGCGTCATGGAAGGCTTCCTGGATGGGGTGGAGATGGTCGGGATCGGGAGCCAGGCCTTCGATGGTGAGAATGTTGTGGCCGTCGGCCTGGACCGCGAAGAGCAGGCAAGAACGCACAGGCTGGCCGTCGAAGAGGATGGTGCAGGCCCCGCACACGCCATGCTCACACCCCACGTGGGTGCCGGTGAGGCCCAGGTCGTGGCGGATAAAGTCGCTGAGGAGCAGTCTCGGCTCGACCTCGCGTTGGTAGGTGACGCCGTTGACGCGGACGGTGATGGGGATTCGTTGGCTCATGCTGTCACCTCCTGGCCCGCGGCCCGGGCGAGGGCCTGCGTGAGGGTGCGTTGAACAAGGACGTTGACGAGGTGGCGGCGGAAGGAAGCGGTGGCGTGAACGTCGCTGGGCGGGTCCACGTCCTTTTGGGCGGCGGCTTCCGCCGCGGTGGCGATGGCCTCATCGTCCAGTTTTTCGCCCCGGAGCACGCCCATCGCGGTGGTGGCCAGCATGGGGCCGTCGCCCACGCCAAAGAGGCTGATCCGCACGTGGTCGCAGCGCCCGGCTCCATCCAGATGCAGGATAGCGAACGCGCCCACCAGGGCGAAGTCGCCATGCCGGCGGGCGACTTCTTCGATAGCCCAGCCGCTGCCCGCTGGCAGAGGCGGCAGGTGAAGTTCGGTGATGAGCTCATCTTCGGCCAGGGCCGTGGTGAAGAAGCCCTGGAAGAAGTCATCTGCGGGAATCCAGCGGCTGCCGCGGGCGCTTTGGGCTTTGATGCGACCCTGCACGGCCCGCATCAGCGCAGGCAGCTCGGCCGCGGGGTCCGCGTGGGCGATGCTGCCGCCCAGGGTGCCGCGGTTGCGTATCTGAGGATGCCCGATGTTGGGCATGGTGGCATGAAGCAGAGGGTGTTTGTCCGCCACCTTGGGGTTTTTCTCCGCCTGCACGTGGCGGGTCATGGCGCCAATGAGCAGGCCGCCATCGGGCGCGAGGCGGATGTAGCTCAGGTCGGGAATGCGGTTCAGGTCCACCAACACGCTGGGCGCGGCCAGGCGAAAGTTCATGGTGGGGACCAGACTCTGCCCGCCCGCCAGGGCCTTGGCCCCATAGCCGTGTTGGGCCATGAGGGCCAGGGCCTCGTCCAGGGTGTCGGGAGCGTAGTAATCGAAGGGTGGGGGTTTCATAGGCGGAAACCTCGTAGGGTGATGAATGAGATGGTGCAGGGGGTTGGGGGAGTTTGGATCAATCGAGATTGGGAGCAGGATCAGGATTAGGATTAGGATTAGGATTAGGATTGGGGAGTGTGGTGGTCTGGCGTATGTGTTGCAGGGTAGTTTGGCGTGTGTCATCATCCGTAAGCAGCCAAGCCAGATGCGCCTCTGAAAAAATCACCTGTTCCGTTTCCCGGAAATGGTAGGTTGGTCCCGGTTCTTTGAATGCCTGCACCTTTCCATGTCGGTATGTCTTTATTTTGCCAACATAACCATTGACGCCTTTCGCCATTTCGTTAAGCCGCTCAGCATAGCTCCGATGAATCTCAGATTCAATGATATCTCGCTTCAGGGCGCGATTTAACCAGTACTTGGTCTCGAACACGCTCCCGCGAGCATAATAGAGGAAGTTGATTTTATCGCCATAGTGATAACGACCAAACGCTTCAGCGATGTTAGCGCCAATGGAATCTGCAGAACGGATTAATTGCTTGCCAATCACGTCCCGGATAAAGGCATTCCATTGGAACACCATCTTCCAGACATCATCGGCAATATCCTCCGCCAATTGCAATACATACAGTTCTTCGAAGACGACCATAACAACCTCCAATCCTACTCCTTAATCCTAATCCTCAATCCTACTCCTTAATCGCGATGAATCTTCCCCACATGGACGCGGTTTCCATACCTTTGGGCAGGTAGACGGCAATGTAGTAGCGGCCGCTGGGAGTGTGGGTGATGTCTTTGCCCAGGTTTTCGGCATGGACGATGCCCTTGGGGAAGAGGTTCAGGTGGGTGTCCTGGTAGTATTTGTCCAGGGGGAACATTTCATCCCAATCCTTGCCGAATTTGGCCTTGAGTTTGGCATTGGCTTCTTCGAAGGTCTTGGGATGCCAGATGCGCTGAATGGTGTTCATGGGATGATCCTGGCTCACCGCATCGATGCCCAGCCATTTAATCTTCTTTTCGATGGCCCAGTCGGAGAAGTCGGGCGAGGGGCCGGGATGGCGCACCATGTAGCGGAATTCGTCGGAGTCGGGGCTGTTCCAACCGTATTTGTGGAACCCGGTCTTGATGAGCAGGATGTCCCCTTCTCGCACCTCGACCACGCTCTCGATCATCTCGGGCGTGTACACGTCCAGGTCGGAGACCAGGTGGGAGATGTCCGCGATGGCGCCCGGACCCATCCAGTGTTCCAGGGGAACCTGCCCGATAGTGCGGCCCCGGGACCAGAAGTGGATCTCGCCGTCCATATGGGTGGCCAGGTGGAAGCTGGCAGTGCAGATGGACGTGTTGCGGCCTTTGCCGAAAGCCTGGCCGCCCACGCGCTTGACGTATTTCACCACCAGGGGCTCGTAGTTGGCCCATTGGGGCGTCTGCACGCTGAAGGGCAGGGTGAAGTCCAACACCTGGGCTTCCTCCATCATCTGGAAGAATGCCTCTTCATCCATGCCCTCGGGCGGGCGGAAGGCCACGGGCCGCATCCAGGAGCTTTCCACTTCCATGAAGGGCAGGGGGAACATCATGAACCAAGCCCGCTTGCCCAGCAGTTCATCGATCTGGCCCACGATGCTTTCGGCGAAGAGGATGTGGCGTTTGGGCAGTTCGATGTGCAGCAGGCGGTAGTACTCCTCGGGCGGGAACATTTCATCCCAGGTCTTGCCGTGCTCGGCCTTGAGCTTGGCCTCGGCCTTGGCGAACTCGGTGGGGTGCATGGTGCGGATGAGAGTGTTCATGGGGTGCTCGGCCAGGCCGCAGTCCACGCCGATGATCTTGAGTTCTTTTTCGATGGCCCATTTGTAGAAGGAAAGGGAAGGGCCGGGATGCCGCACCAGGAAGCCGAATTCCTTATTCTCGACGCCGCCCTGCGCGTTGGGGTTGGGGATGTCGGGCCGGTCCCAGGAGTAGCGATGGTAGCCGGTGTTGATGATGAGAATGTCCCCTTTGCGCACGTCCGCCACGCTCTCGATCATCTCGGGCGTGTAGACGCTGTAATCGGAGACGAGATGGGAGATGTCGGCCACGACGCCGCGGCCCATGAGGTCTTTGAGGGGGATGTCGGCCAGGGCGCGGCCGCCGGAATGATAGGCCCGTTCACCCACCAGGTGGGTGCCGGTGGTGTTGCTCCACTTGATGAACTGGCCGTTGGCGCCGGGGCCGCCATGATGCGCGCCCGTCACCCGCTTGAAGAAGGTAATCTCCAGGGGCTTGTCGCCGGGCCAGGGCGGGGTGAATATGCTCAAATCCTGCGCCAGGTCGTAGACTTTGGCGCTGGCAATTGTTGAAATCAAAGCCTCTCGGTCCATGAGGATGCTCCTTATATTTCAAAATGCGTCAAACGTCATGCGTCAAACGTCATGTTTTGCATCCTCACCATGACGTTTGACGTTTTACGTTTGACAGAATCGAAAAAGCGAAGTGATGAAGAGAGGTCAATCAGCCTCTAAAACCCATATTTCTCCGCAAACGCGATCAACGCCTCTTCGAAGATGCTCATAGGCGGTCGCACCAGGCCCGCGCCGATCTGGCCCACGCCGGGGTCTTTGTGCGCGATGCCGGTGTTGATGCGGGGGGTGATGCCCTTTTCCACCACCTTGCGAATATCGATGCCAGTGGGGGTGCCGCGGAAGCCCAGGAAGGGGATGTTGAAGTATTTGTGCTCGGCCTCGGTGATCTCGTACATTTCCATGGTGGTGTTGATGGCGTCCTGAGGCGTGCCGCTGACGAAGGTGACGATGGCCGGGGCCGCGGCCATGGCGAACCCGCCGATGCCCGCGGTTTCGGTAATGGTGCTGTCGCCGATGTCACCGCTGCCATCCTCCGCGGTGAAACCGGGGAAGTAGAGGCCTTTGGGTTTGCCCACAGGCCCGGTGAACCAGCGATCGCCCAGGCCGCTGACGCGGATGCCAAAGTCGGTGCCGTTGCGAGCCATGACCGTGACGATGGTGCTGCCTTCCACGCCGTGCGCGGCGTCGGCCATGGCCTTGCACGCGGCCATGACGGGATTGAGCACGGCCAGGGCGTTGTCGCCGATGGCTTTGAGGATGTCGGAAGCCACCTGCTGGTTGGGCGCAGCCTTGGCGATGCCGGGCGCCAGGGCCTTGAGGAAGAGGATGGAGCCCGCTTTGTTGCGGTTGTGGCCCTCATCGCCCATGTGCAGAGCCTCGGCCAGCAGGGCCTTGATGTCCACACCGCCCACCATGTCAATGGCCTCCTTCAGTACGGGCGCCATGACCTCATGCATCCACTTCAGCCGATCCATGACCTCCTGGTCGTACGCGCCGTAGCGGAGCACCTTGCCGTAGCCTTCGTTCATGTTGCTGAAGGCCAGGTTGCCGTGGGTTTTGTTTTCGATGATATAGACTTCCATATTGGGCGTGGTCAGCCCGGCCATGGGCCCCACCGACTGATGCTCGTGGCAGGGCTCCAGCTGAATCTCGCCCGACTTAACCAGCTTCTCCGCTTCCTCCATGTTCTTGGCCCGACCTTCGAAGATGAGCGCGCCTGTGATCGCACCCTTCATGGGCCCGGATGCGCGGTCCCAATCGATGGGCGGGCCCGCGTGGAGGAGCAGATTTTCGTGCATGCCGGGGATGACGTCGATGGCCTTGCCCATGCCCACCAGCACGGGCCGGGCCTCCATCATGCGATTGACCGCTTCGGCATTGGCTTTGTTGATGTCCATGATACGCCTCCGATTAGAGTAGAGTAAGGTGAGAGGGTGGTTGATAGAAATGAGGATTGGCGAGGGGAGAGTGTTCAGTGTTCAGTCACCATGAGCGATAGCTCACCCCATGACGACGAAAATGGGGACGCTGATTTGCGCAGATGCAACGCAGATTCCCGCAGATGATTTTTTATTTTGATTTTATCTGCGTGAATCTGCCTCTATCAGCGTTCATCTGCGTTCTCTATTTACGGAACAATCTTGGGCAGGCAATAGACCGCGTCTTTGTAGAAGGAGATGTGCAGCTCGGAGCCTTCGGGGTAGATGCTGGCCCGAATGACGTCGGACTCGGTGGCAACCAGGAGTTGGCCCGACACCTCCAGGTCGTATTCGATGAGGGAGCCCAGGTAGGTGGAGCGCCGCACAATGGCGGGGAAG
>Ga0256832_1002513_pt1 | contig 12519 bp, 9 predicted proteins | sample 134614metaG_FD_190534 | JGI IMG/M metagenome (GOLD analysis project Ga0256832, IMG submission 190534) | Hydrothermal vent microbial communities from Lau Basin, Pacific Ocean - 134-614 | ecosystem: Environmental > Aquatic > Marine > Hydrothermal vents | place: Pacific Ocean: Lau Basin | collected... | reverse complement strand
CTGAAGCTTTTTGTAATTGCCACAAAATTTGCATGATTTGCTCTTCGGCTTTGGTTAATGGTTTGTTCATTTTTCTAGTTTTATTGGGATATATTTTTCATTTTTATTGATATACTCTGTCAAGTATTTTTCTAATTTCTTCTTTTTTTCAATATATCGATAAAATCTATTTCTCAAATAAAGAATAGTGTCTAATGTTTTATTAGTTTCCATTTTTGTGATAGATTTCTTAAGAAATTTTGATACTTTTTTTGGATGAACTAAATCCAGTATATTGAACTTTGTTGTATCTTCATTTTTTAATAAATTTTCAAAAATTGCATCAAATACAATGGCTTCTAATAAAGTATAATCTTTTTTTTTGTCAAGTTCTTTACTTCCATTCCGGCCTATACAAATTTTTACACCATATCTATCATTATGTTTTTGTAAATAAAAATATTTTGATGCTACTAGCATTAATTCTTTTTTTGAAAAACTAACTTTAGGATTTGGTTGTAATAATTTATTAAAATTATTCTTGAATAAAGCTTTGTTAATTTCTTTATTGAAAAAATATCTTGCTTTAATAGTATCTTTGATTTTATAATAATTAATAGAGTCTTTATTTATCTTATTTACTATTAAATATTTAAAACGTCCTTTATGCTTTTCGATAGAATCACTTATAGTATTATTTTGATTTATTAAATAGAAGCATATTTTTTAATTTTACCATAATGATTTTTTTTATCTATAATTTTAAAACCTACGTATTTTTTTACATCAATTTGGTTCTCTTGAAAAGGTTGTTTAAAAGATAAAAGAAAAATGTTCGTTATAATAATCAGTATTATATTGGTTTTCATTTTCAACTAATTTTTTAGTTCTACTTTGCAAACATAAACTAAATTTTTAGTTTAAACTAATTTTTTAGTTGTAAATTTATATTTAAACGAATTTAAAAATATAAAAGTCACTTTTAAAAACCCTCAATTCCTTAATGTTTAGTTAACAATACAAAGCCTTAATTACCATAATATTGTAACAACTTTAAATTTATTTTTTTATGAAAAAACAACTATTTTTTACACTTTTATTTTTTACATCCTTTTTATTTGCCCAAATTCCGGCTTATTATAATGATGTTAACCTTAATTTATCCGGTACTTCTTTAAAAGACGAATTAGCAACCAAAATAATTAGTACACATACTAACTATTTGTCATATTCCGAAATTTGGTATGCTTCTAGAATTACGGATTTAGATCCAAATGATGCTTCTAACAGTAATGTATTACTTATTTATGGTTATGATGATAATGACGGAAATTACCGTACAGACAGAACACGAAGCAAATTTGCAAACGGAGGAAATAACGGTACGGATTGGAATCGGGAACATGTTTATGCAAAATCTCTAGGAACACCTAGTTTAGGAACTTCAGGTCCGGGTTCAGATGCACATCATTTGAGACCTGCTGACGTAACATGGAATTCCACTAGAGGAAGTAGAAAATTTGCTCAAGGTAGCGGTCATTCCGGCGCTGTCGCTAATGGCTGGTATCCTGGAGACGAATGGAAAGGAGATGTTGCTCGTATGATGATGTATATGTATTTACGTTATGGTAATCAATGTAAACCCACAAATGTTGGTGTAGGCAATGCATCAAACACGCCTGATGATATGATTGATTTATTTTTACAATGGAATGCCGAAGATCCGGTTTCACAACTAGAAATAAACCGCAACAACTATCACGGAAATACTGCAAACACTTATGCTCAAGGAAATCGGAATCCATTTATTGATAATCCTGCTTTTGCAACAAAAATTTGGGGAGGACCTCAAGCCGAAGACCGTTTTGGAAATAGTAATAACACCGATACACAAGCTCCAAGTACTCCTAATGGTGTAACATCTTCTAATATTTCTACAAACGGATTTACCATTTCATGGAATGCTGCTACGGATAACATTGGTACGACCGATTATGATGTTTATTTAAATAACAATTATTACGGTAATACATCAGATCTTAACTATTCTTTTAATAACTTAAATGAAAACACCAATTATACGGTTTTTATTCAAGCAAATGATGCTGCCGGAAACACTTCAAATGCAAGTACTGCAATTACTGTAACCACTTTATCTGCCAATAATGGAGGAGGAAACGATAGTGATCTTTTCTTTTCGGAATACATTGAAGGCTCTTCTTATAACAAAGCCTTAGAAATTGCAAATACTACTGCAAATACCATCAATTTATCCAATTATAGTATCAAAAAACAATCTAATGGATCTGGAGGATGGTCTTCTGGTTACACTTTATCCGGACAATTATCTAGTGGAGATGTTTTTGTTATTGCAAACACCAATGCAAGTGCAAACATCACTTCAATAGCAGATATCACTACCACAGCATCGGAATTGTCTTTTAATGGAAATGATCCTATTGGATTATTTAAAAATGGTGTCTTAATTGACGTTATTGGTGATTTTAATAGTGGAAGTGCTTATTTTGCTAAAGATGTTACTTTGCAAAGAAATTCCGATATCACCCAACCAACAACTACTTTTGAATGGAATCAATGGACGGAATTTCCAAAGAATACTTTTGATGATTTAGGTTATTTTTCCGCTTCAAGCGGAGGAAACACCACTGCCGATATTTTAATAGAAACCTCTTTTGAATCAGGCTGGGATGGTTGGTTAGATGGTGGTGGAGACTGCTATCGTATTAAAAGTCCATCAAAAGCTTCTGATGGAAATTATTCAATTAGACTACGAGATAATTCCGGTATGGCTTCGGCTATGACATATTCTAATTTAGATATTTCCAATTATCAAAACATACAGATTAATTTTGATTTTTACAGCTATAGCATGGAAACAGGCGAAGATTTTTGGGTTCAGTTCTACGATGGTTACTCCTGGAATACTATTGCTACTTATGAAAGCGGAACGGATTTTTATAATAATGAATTTACTTCAGAATCAATTGCAATTTCTGCTAATAATTACAATTTTTCAAGTAATTCAAAACTTCGTATTCAGTGTGATGCAAGCTCTAATTACGATCAAATTTATATCGATAATGTAATCGTTTCGGCTTCAACCGGAACTTTTAATAAATCTAATAATATGAAAATTAAAAAATCTAACGTAACATGGTCATCTTCTGATTTAGAAGTGGAAGGATTAACGGTTTATCCTAATCCAACAAAACAAAATGCATTTATAAATTTACAAACTGTTTTTGATTTAGAAGGTGAGCAAACCAATGTGCATATCCAATTATTTGATATTCGAGGAAGATTGGTAAAACAACTGAATTTTACAGGTATTTCAAACGAATTATTTGAACAAAAAATAGCGATTTCAAACTTAGAAAAAGGGATTTATCTCTTACAAATAACAAATACAAGAGGCTATAAGAAAATAAAAAAGATTTTAATAAACTAGATTTTTAAAAAAAAGAACCAATTTAGATGTTTAAATTGGTTCTTTTTATTTTAACTTTTTAACCAAGAAGCAGGGTTTTGCGGTGTGGTATTTTTTAATAAAGCAAAAACTAATTTGGTTTTTCCGGTAGTTTTATCGGTGTGAATTGTTCCTAGATCTTGTTTAATATTTACGTGATCTCCTTTTTTAACTAAAAGTTTATCTAAATTCTTATATGCGGTAAAAAAGTTACCATGTTGCAATAAAACAGTTTTTAATTTGGTCTTTTTATCCACCATTATAGCAACTACTTTTCCTTTAAAAACGGCTCTAGCTTTACTTCCTTTATCGGTAATATAATGCCATCCGTTACTTTTAACCATTATTTTTTTTAATTCCTCGTGATGGCGTTGTCCAAAATATCTAGAAACATATCCTTTGGCAACAGGATGCGGTAGTTTCCCTTTATTAGATTCAAAACTAGCTGCTAATTTTTTAGCTTCAGGTGTTAATTTTATGGTTGGTTTTCGACTTCCTTTTTTAACGGTTTTTTTGGTGGATTTTGCGATTGCTCCTTTAATTAAACTTTGTAGTTTTCGCTCAAACAAGCGTTCTTGTCTTTGTTTCTTTTTAATTTTAGCGATATACTGACGTTCTTTCTTTTTAACTTTTTTAAGTAATTCTTGTTGTTTTGCTAAAGCAGCATCAATAGATTTTGTTGCTTCTAATTTTTTAGCAATTAAAGCATCTTTTTCTTGTTTTTTAAGTTTTAAAGTGTCGTTTAACTGTTCTAAATCTTGTTTTTTTAAGTTTATTTTCTTTGCTTGATTTTTTCTATAATCTGCATATTGTTTCATGTATAAAGCACGTTTGTAGGCTTGTTTAAAACTATTTGAAGAAAGTATAAAAATCAAATCACTATGCTTATTTTTGTTCTTATACGTTTGAACTACAATATTAGCATATTCCTTTTTTAGTGCTTTTAACTGTTTTTTTAAATCGTTTATTCTATTTTCATTTTCTTTAATTTCTTTGGCATAAGCTGCTGCTTCTTCGGCATAAGTATCGATAATTTGTTTTCGGACTTCAATTTTTTTATTGATATCTCCTAAACGAGTTAGCACACTTTTTTCTGTCTTCTTGTTTTTAGATAACAAACGGTTAATCTCTTTGATTTCTTGTTGTAATTTGGCTCTCTTGGCTTGTAATTTCTTTTTATCTTGAGCAGAAATCGAAGGAGAAAACACGAGTAAAAGAACCGTAAAAAGAATATAAAAAGTGTTGGTTTTGATGGTCATTTTTTTATTATAAAGCGTAAAATTACAATTTTATTTCTTTGTAGCCTTTAGGTATGCTAAAAGGGAAACTTAATTTTTCATTAAAAGTAACCGATTTATACTCTATATTTACCGTATTCACATTTTTATTATCTTGCGATTTTACCAAAATTTCTTTTGGAAAATAGGTGTGATCTATATTTTTATAACTAGGATATGCTATTTTTAATTGTTTGTTTTGCTGTTGGATTTGCTGTTTGGCTAATTTAAAATTAGAAGCGTATAACATAAATATAATATCAAATAACCTGTCTTGTTTTTTTGGTGTAAAAACGTAAAATTCATCTTTTGCTTCGATATGGTAATCCTTAGCGTTAAGCTCATATACAGCATCGCCAACTAAAATGTTTTGTACTTGATTAAAAGTTACTTCTGTACCTAAAAAATTACTTAATAGCGAGAAATCACCATCAAAATATTCTTTACTAAGTTTGTTGTAAAACTGCACTCTATCAGGAGTTATCTTTAATTTACCAATGGAAATAAATTTGGAAATGCTCATCCAAATTACCTTATCTTTTTTTAATCTTAACGAAACATTTACACTAGGTAAATCGGATTTTCCTTTATATTTAGCTTTAATCGAAGCCTTAATTGTTTTTTTATCAAACGTGTTTTTTTTGTGATTCTTTACCACTTCTTTAAGTAACATATTAGATGCTTTTGTGTTTGATTTGGTGTTTTTTTTGGATTTACATGCTCCTAAAAGAAAACTTGCTAAAAAGAATATTACAATCGTTTTTTTCATCTGTTTATATTTATCCATTCCGTTAGAAAAGTTGTTTAAATAAATACTTATTTTAATGCTTTATTTTGGTATTTATTGGCATTTTTAACATCTCCTAAACCTTGGTAACTAATTGCCATTTGCCGGAATATTTGTTGCTGTAGTTGTTTGTTTTCATCTAAAAGATAATCCAAGGCATTTTCAAGAGATTCTAAAGCATCTTTGTAGCGTTTTTTGGCATTTAGAGCTAATCCGTTACTATAATAAACAAACGGTTGTGCAGGAAATAAACTTAAACCTTCACTGCTGTCTAGCACCAAATCATCGTACTTTTTTAAAAGGAGTTCTTTTTCTAAAAGCGTCTTTAAATCTTTATAGCTTCTAGTCTTATAAAATTGCTCTTTTTCAAATTTAATCGAATTATTATCTGCAACAATTACATTATTAGTTTTCTTTTTATTGGAATTAGGAAACAGTACTTTTTTAAAATAATCTTTCCGATTATCTAACAACTGTTCTTTTTCTAATTGCGCATATAGTTCCTTTGCTTTTTCTTTCTGTTTATTAAGAATATATAAATAGATTAATCTGTTTTTTTGATCCGGATTTATCTTAACGAGTTTTTTTTGCAAAGCAATTGCTTCCGGATAGTTAAAAAGTCGCATATTAATTTTAACAGCCATCTCTAAAACATAAAACTCTTTTGGTTTATCTTTTAATGTTTTCTGAATAAAGTCCAAAGCATTTTGATATTGCTTTAAATCGAAATAATTTTTGGCAAATTCAAAATTAACCGCAACGTGATTTGGATAAATACGATCACATTCATTTAAAGCAGTTATGGCTTTATCGTAATTATCTTGCGCTCGTTCTTTAAGTGCTTCAAAAAAGAAATCCTGAAATTTTAAATCCTTTGCTTCTGCTTCTAAAGCTTTTTGTTTAGGTGTTTTAAGCAAGGAGAATTCGGCTTCTTTTTGAGAAAAAACAAGTACACTATTTAAAAATAGAAACATCAACACCAAAAAGAAACCTTTATTATTCATAAATGTATTTTATTCTAAAACTGAAAAATCACCTAAACTTACAGAAGTGAAATCACCATTATACTTTACTTTATTTCCGATCATGGAATTGGTTAAATCGGCATTTTTAATCACTACCTCATCTTGAATTAACGAATTGGTAATATTTGAATTCTCTACTACACTATTCGTGCCAAGAGAAACATTTGGTCCAACAACACTGTTTTTAAGCACCACATTTTTGCCTATGTAGCAAGGCGAAATAATTTCAGAGTTTTCTAAAACCACATCCTCAGAAACGAGATTTTCTCCTTCTTCAAGACTATACTGCAACACTTTTGTATTAGTCTGAATGGTAATATCTTTATTTCCGCAATCCATCCAATCCTTTACTTCTCCGGGAACAAATTTTGCTCCTTTTTGTTTTAAGTTTTCTAAGGCATTGGTTATTTGATATTCGCCCTTTTCTTTGATATCATTATCTAAAAGGTATTCAATTTCTGTACGTAAATCTTCGGATTTTTTAAAATAATAGATTCCAATAATGGCCAAATCCGACACAAAATCTTTTGGTTTTTCAACAAAATCAGTAATTACACCATCTTTTAATTTTACCACACCATAGGCTTTTGGGTCAGCTACTTTTTTTACCCAAATCGCACCATCAGCTTCAGGATCTAGAGTAAAATCAGCTTTAAAAAGGGTGTCTGCAAAAGCAACCACACTTGGTCCTTGTAAGGAATCTTTTGCTTGATAAATCGCATGAGCCGTTCCTAAAGCTTGTTCTTGAACTTTTACAATTCCTTTAGCATTTAAATCAGATGCTATTTTTAATAAATTCTCGGAGGTGTCTTTCGGAAATGTAGGACCGATTACAAAACAGATTTCGTTAATATCCTCTTCAATTACACTAGCAATATCTTCAACTAATCGCTGCACGATGGATTTTCCGGCAATTTTAGTGAGTGGTTTTGGTACTGTTAAAGTATGTGGTCTAAGCCGAGATCCAATCCCAGCCATAGGTATAATTATATTCATGTTTTTTTTCAATTTTTAGGTTACAAATGTACATTTTATATATAAAATAAATTACAGTAATGTTACCTTTTTAAAATTAACGCACCTTTTTCTCTTGTATTGTAAAAAGGAACTTTTAATTTCTTACATTTTTCTTGATAATAGTTGCTATAACTGTAATAATTGGAAGCATCTACCACCACCATTTTCGGTTTTAAATAGTGTATCATTCTTTCTATATTGATTTTTGGCGAATTACTTAGCAAGACCATTTTTGGTTGTAAATTATTAATTTTATACACACCTAGACTATCGATTATCAGTATTTTATTAAGATAATTCTGTTTTAAAGTATGGTAATTCATTGCTGTAATTCCTGTGCCTATTTGATAATTTTTTAACGTGTTTTTTTTAAAAATAGCATCATTACGATAATAAATATCTACTTTATTTCCATTACGAACAGCGATCATCGTGTTTTTACTATCATTAAAAATAATAGTACTTTTTTCGCTTTCGCGGAAGTATTTATGGTACATCAAAATCCCTTGAAATAACAAAATAGATAGCATTAAAGTCACTAGTTTTTTATAGGAATACTTATTTATTAATCGGTAAATAGCGATAATAAGAATATAACTTCCGATAAGCAAAAAAACAGAGAAAAATATTTGCTTTATAAGAAATGTTTCTTGTTTGGCAATAAAAATAATCAATTGGTTTAATGTATGGATACACCATAAATACATTTTAGCCATAATATCCGGTAGCATGTTAAAATACGCTAAAGTAATCACCAAAAAACCAAAGCCTAGTAAAATTCCTAATACCGGTAAAATAAGCAATCCCGAAACAAAAAATAAAGCAGGAAATTGATGAAAATAAAACAAACTTATAGGTATTATGCCAATCTGTGCACTTAAGGAAACTGTAAATATTTGCCAAAAAAACAGAACAATCTTATTTTTTGGGTGCCAAATCCTTAAAAAAACGGGGTGCCAAAAAATAATAGAAAAAACTGCCAGATAACTTAATTGAAATCCGATGTCAAACAAAAACAACGGATGTATCAATAATAGAATAAAAGCCGATAAAAACAGACTATTTATCGCACTGGTTTTTCGATTTACTAAAATGCCAATTGCTAAGGCGGTAAACATGGTTACCGATCTAACAATCGAAGCGCTCATTCCTGCTAAAAAAGCATAAAACCACAAAAACAAAATAGCAAAACCGTATTGCAAAATTTTGCCTTTACCATTTTTAGATAACCAAAATTTAAATGGCGAAAAAATAAAGAGTAAAATGGCAAAAATAATTCCGATGTGCAAACCTGAAACTGCTAAAATGTGTACAGCTCCAGCGTTTTGATAAGCCGTAATTAAATTTTTTGAAATGTCTTGTCTTTGTCCTAATAACAGTGCATTAACAATTGCCAGTTCGTCTTTTTTAAATCCTTTTTGAATAAGGTTTTTATTGATTTTATGAATTATTTTGGTAGTAATTCGTTTAAAACCAGGCAAATCTTTTATTTTAAAAATAGCAGCATTACTTACAAAAATTTGATTTTCAATCTGTTTGTTTTTTAGATACTTACTATAGTCAAATCCATAAGGGTTTTTAGGTTTTGAAATGGGTTTTAATTCCGTTTTGGTATAATAAACACTTCCAATTTCCATTTGTTTAGCAAGACTATCTCTACGAATATTAAGCAATACTTTACCTAAAGAAGGCTTATGGTTTATATTAATTATTGCTGTTTCATATTTTTCATGATATTTTGTTGGCTTTAGCCTTTTGTTTATTTGAAAGTAAATACTATTCTCTTTTTTTTGAAAATGACCATAATATGCTTCTTTATTTGTATCTCTTTGCATGGTTATGGTTGTCATTCCTATAAAAATAAACAAAATATAAGCAACAACAGAAAATAAATAATGATTAGCCATGCGCTTTTTAGAAAGGTAAAACAAAAACCATAAAAGCAATAATAAGCCTAATGAAACAAATAATAACAAAGCAATATTTAACGATAAGTTACTCCCAATAAAAACACCTAAAATAAGGCATAAGGTTAAAACCGCAGGTGTGTATTTTAAAAATTTCATAGCACTATAAAGATACTAAAAATTTTAAAATAAAAAGACTGTCTTTTAGACAGTCTTTTAATATGTTTAAATATAATTTTAAATTGTTATTTAATCACAACTTTTTGAATGGAAGTACTCGTTCCATCAGAAACTTTTAAGATATATAAACCAGCATTAAATTTTGCTACGTTAACAGTAAAATTAGTATCAGCAGTTTTATTTGCATAAACTCTTTTACCAATAACAGAGAATAACTCAACGGTTTTATTATTGTTGTTTAAAGTATTTACATACAATACATTTTGTACCGGATTAGGATACACATTAAATCCTTCTAATTCATTATCAGAAACTGTTGCAGCAGGAGAATTTGCTGCACCAGGAGTACCAAACTGACCAGTACCATAAGTATTAACGGTTTCTTCATGCCAATTTGCACCAACATCATTACTTGTTGCATCAAATTTTGTAGGATCTAAAACCATACTTGCACCATTTGGATCAGGGAAAGTTGCCCCATTATCCCAAACAACACTATCAATATCATTAGCAGAACATCTAATAATAATACCATCAGTACTATTACCTAAACTTAAATTAGAGTAAACATAATCAGGTGTTGGTAATCCTCCATTTAATGTGCTATCTCCATTATTAGCAAATAACAAATAACTATTTGGTTGAATTACTAAAGAAGTAGTAACAATAAATCCTTCAGTAGTAGAAGTTTCATCTACAAATTCCCAACCTTGTAAATCAATAGGATTTGCTGTAGTGTTATATACTTCAAACCATTCACCTTCTGTATCATTAATTGGATAAAGTGGATTTTGCATCACTTCAGTAATAATCACACTTCCAACAGCAGCACAAGTTACGGTACCACAAAAAGGAGAAGTAATATTTCTTGTAATATTACAAGAAGATGTTGCAGCATCACCAACAGCTGTAAATACCACATCGGTACCTACTGGTACTCCTGTAATAGTTATTGTTCCGGCAGCCATGGTAGAAGGGTCATCGCCTCCAACTGTACCAGCACTTGTAGTTAAGGTGTAAGTAGAAGTGTTTCCACCGGTAAATGGTATATCAATATCGTACATGGTTGTTCCATTACAAGTTGCTGTAGGATTTTGATCTAACATTAAATCACATGGTAATTCAACCGTAAAAGTCGTTTGAGCTGTAACAGGAGGTGTTAAATCAGCATGAGTATTATCTACCAATTTTAACATTACTGTGTACTGATTTCCTGGTGTTACTGTAATTGTAATTGGTGCTGTTGAATAATGCATAGACCAAGTTACTCCATTATCCGTAGAATAGTGTACATGACCATCTACTCCTGCATCACCAGGATTACCAATAGTAAAATTAGCAACTGTAAAAGCAACATCAACACTTGTTGTTGCATTGATTGTAGAATTATTTGTTGGATAAGTAATTGTTAAAGTTGGATTTGTTTGTGTATATGTTGCCAATCCTATAATAGATTCAAAAGTTGGCCCATTTTGACAAGTTCCTTGGCCGTTTAAAGCACCATTGTAAAAAGTCCAATTTGCAACATCAAAAGTTCCTCCATTTGCAGAAGTTCCGGGGTTTCTTTTTGCATAACCGTCTTTATATTCCCAAGGCTCCCCTGTACCATCCTGTCCATCAACTCCATATTGATCAATAACTGTACTATCTGAAGTTTTTACAATGCGGATTCTATCATCTCCATTAAAACTCATGGTAGAACCTGTGTCCTCTAATCTATTAGAAGTAACACTAGGAAACTCATCATCAAAAATAGTTCCGGTAGATTTATAAATATACACATAATCATCGGTAACTGTTCCTAATGGACTTAAATCTAAAGGATTTCCCCAAGTAGTATTGGCATTAGTTTGATTTTCTAAAGAATATTGTGAAAAATCAACAGTTCCATTAGCATAAATCTCTAGAACTTTAGGGTTTCCTCCTGTACAATCACCATCAGCAATCATTGTAATAACAGGGGTTTGTGCAAAAGAAAAAGATACTATCATTAATAAAAAAGATAATAAAATGTAATTTTTTTTCATAATTATAAAATTTAAATTGTTTCCTACAAATATAGAGAAATTATATTCTTCTTACGTTAATTTAACATTAAATCTTTGGATTTAATGTTTTCTATTAAAAAACTCCAAAGCTAAATCTGCTCTGTTGGTAAAAACTCCATCTACTTTTTTAGCATATTTTTCTAATTGTTCTTTGGTATCAAAAGTATAAGGGTGAATTAACAAACCGTTTTTATGTATTAAAGCTATCATCCAATCTGCGGTTAATTCGCTATAATTATTTGGTTTTCCAGCAATAGAAGGACCAATAATTTCGACATTGTTTTGGATAGCAAAAGTAATTGCTTGGTTATAAACTTCTTTTAAATTGCCTTTCATATCCGGTTTCCACAATAAAAAACATTTTGGAATATTGGGTAAATACTGTTCTAACTGCATAATGCTTTGCGGTGAAAACGATTGTAAAATAAGTCGTGCTTTGGTGTTTGCAATACCTACTTTTCCTTTTTGAACGGTTATATTTTTAGGATTGGTATTGATATTCCAACCTAATTGTGTTAGTTCTTCGGCTAAATATTTTTCGATATTTGATTTCGGGTGTTTGGTTTCGACATAGATTCCCGGTCTGTTTCCGTTATCTGTTTCATCTTTTATATATGAAAATTGTTGTGTATTTTCGTTGTATTGTAAACGATTCCCTTCAGCAATATTTATGATATCTTTTAGGGTTAAAATTTTTAATCCGTTAAATTCTTTTTTTGCTCGATCCGGATTTTTTTTATTAAACCAAGAGCCGACATCTAATTTTCGTAATTCCGATAATGTAAAATCGTGTATCGATGCATTTTTTCTAT
>Ga0256832_1002512_pt1 | contig 12521 bp, 16 predicted proteins | sample 134614metaG_FD_190534 | JGI IMG/M metagenome (GOLD analysis project Ga0256832, IMG submission 190534) | Hydrothermal vent microbial communities from Lau Basin, Pacific Ocean - 134-614 | ecosystem: Environmental > Aquatic > Marine > Hydrothermal vents | place: Pacific Ocean: Lau Basin | collected... | reverse complement strand
AAACCGAGAGGATCAGGGCTACCTCGCCCTCCTGGAGCCCCGTAACCCGGGCGATCTCGGCCAGGTCTTTCCCTTCCTCGGCCAGGGCAAGGACCTTCTCCTTTAAAGATGAGGCGTCTTTACGGGAATTTTCCCAGGCCACGGCCCCGGTCTTTAAAGCCGACATTAATTTGGCGGAAAGTTCCTTCTTCTCGGCGAGATTCGCGGAAAGACGGTCACACAGCTCATGGGCGGTTTCCAGACGTTTGATAACCTCATCCAGGGGCAGACGCTTAAGCCTTCTCACCTGAAAATAAAGCAGAAGGACCAACAAGATCAGCAGAAGATCAAAAACGGTCTGGATCAAGAGAAACAGACTTAAATCGTGCATGTCAGACCACTACGTCCACGAAACGGCCTTTTTTGGGAGACGGGGCCGGAGATGCCCCCTTCTTGGCCTTCTTTTTCTTTTTTTCTGGTGTTAACTTTCCCTGGCGCTGGGGAAGGCGCTTGCTTACGTCTTCGACCCGCAAAAACGCGGGCATTACTTTGAAAAGGCCCCGGACATCTTCCGCCATTATTTAAGAATGTAGCCGGTTACCTCCAGGTCTACCGGTACTACACCACCTATCATCTTTTTTGTCAAATATTCTTTGACCTCCCGCTGAATGACTTTGGTTCCCTGTTTGCTTTCCCAGACGTAAAGGGGAGCGTTTTTAAAAAGACGATAGATTTCTTCCCGGTATAGCTTTTCGTTCCTTTTGGCCTTTTCCCACTCTTTGCTGTTGGCGAAATAAAGGAGCACCTTGGCCTTTACAAAGACGAATTCTCCGGTCTCTCGCCGGTACGGGATCAAAAAATCTTTGAGGAAAAGGATCTTTCGGTCTTCAACGGCGATGGGAGCGGTGACCAGCGGGGCTTCCTCGGGTCCTTTTTCGTCCACCTTTTCCCCAGCCGGGGTGTCCGGGATCTCGGCCTGAGCGGCAGATGGTACCAGGGGATTCCGGTAAAGGTGATAAAAAGTATAGATTCCCGCCCCGGCCAAAATTAACAGGGAAACAGCGGCCAGAACGAAACCCAGGATCCTAAAACGCCCCCCTTCACCGGCCTGGGGCCCGGTTTCCTCCTCTTCCGCCTCTTCGGCTTCTTCTTTCTCTTCCTCCTCGGGCTCTTCTTCTACCTCTCCTTCCTCTTCGTCCAGGATGCTGGCCAGAGGGTCCTCTTCAAACTTTTCGTCCTGCCCTTCGGCTTGAGTTGTCTCCTCTTTAGGCGCTTCCTCTTCCGGGCCGCCCTCTTCTTCTGCCGGGGGCGACTCCTCTTCCTGGGCCCGGGATCCCTGGGCTTGGGAAGACTCCGCCTCTTCGGTAGACGGCTCCCCGGAGGCAGACGCGGTTTCTTCTTCCTCTTCTACCAGCCCTGCCAGAGGGTCTTCCTGGGCCTCAGCTGCTTGCTTTTTGTCTTCTTCGGCCATCTAAAAAATTTTAACCGAATATTTTCTGGAGCTTTTCCTGTAAGGTCTCAGGGGTAAAGGGTTTTACGATATACTGGCTGACTTTGTATTTTACCGCCTCGATAATGTTTTCCTTCTGGGCCTCAGCGGTGACCATCAGAAAAGGAAGGTCCTTGAAGCGTTCATCGGACCTTACCTTTTTAAGGAGCTCGATCCCCGTCATTTTGGGCATATTCCAGTCAGAAATGATGAGGTCTACCTTTTCCCCCTTGTCCAATATTTCCCAGGCGGTGGTGCCGTCGTCAGCCTCGAGGATATTTTTAAAACCCAGCTGAAGCAAAATATTTTTGATAATACGACGCATGGTAGCAAAATCATCCACCACCAAGACTTTCATGTTGGTGTCCAGGGCCATCAGCTACCTCCTCTTCCGTTTTCTACCTTCTTATCGGCTAGGGCCTCCTTTTACCTAAGTCCCGAGATAGTCCTCCCCCAGACGGTCCTTGAGCTTGGCCCGCAAGCGAGCGATGGCCTTGCTGTGGAGCTGTGAAATCCGGCTCTCGGTATAACCCAAAATCTCCCCGATCTCCCGCATGGTAAGCCCTTCGTAATAGTAAAGACTCAAGACCAGCTTTTCCTTTTCTGGCAGTTCGTCGATGGCTTCCGCCAAAACGTCTCTCAGTTCCTTGAGCTCACAGTCTTCAAAGGGGTCAGGCTGATCCGGGTCCTCGATGAGGTCAAAGATATCTTCTTCGTTGAGGTCAGGGATCTTGCGTTTGATGTTTTCGATGTCCACGAAGGAGACGTTTTTGGTCTCTTCCAGCATCTTGTAGAATTCCTCAAGGGTAACCCCCAGGGCCTCAGCCACTTCGTCGTCCTCTGCCGGCCGACCAAGCTCCTGTTCCAGTTCCAGGTAAGCCTTTTCGATCATGTTTGCCTTTTTGCGTACCGAACGCGGCACCCAGTCCAGGGAGCGTAGCTCGTCCAGCATGGCCCCGCGGATGCGAAATTCCGCAAAGGTCTTGAACTGGATATTCCGGCTGGGATCGAAACGGTTGATGGCGTCGATCAGCCCCATGACCCCGGCACTTATAAGATCGTTGATATCCACGTTGGGTGGCAGTTTCATGGCCAGGCGTCCCGCTACGTATTTGATAAGGGGAGCGTACTTGATGATCAGTTCGTTCCGCTTTTGCAAGGACAACCCCTCTTTGCGGTCCTCAGTGGTCATTTGTGGTCGGGCTAAAGGTGCTTTCATGCGCAAACCCCCATAATTTTTCGTCCAAAAAACTGAAGCCCTCCTTCAAAGGGCCTTATTTGCAAACGATCAAGTTCTGCCGCCACCTGTCTTATGGCCCGGGTAGCCGAAGATTCAGGAAAGAGGGTCACCAGGGGCCTTTGGGCCCTTACGGCCTCAGAGACCTGGCGGTCAAAGGGAATACTTCCCAAGAAATTGAGGGAAACACTCCCCAGAAAGCGTTCCACCACCCGCAGGAGCTGCCGGTAAATTTCGGTGGCCTGGTTTTTCCGGCGCACCCAATTCACCACCAGGTGGAAGTGTTTGACCCCGTAGCGTCGGTAAAGGACCTTGATCAGGGCGTAAACGTCGGTAAGGGCGGTGGGCTCCGGCGTACAGACCAGCAACCTTTCCTGGGAAGCGAGATTGAAATAAAGGACGTTTTCTGAAATCCCTGCCGGCGTATCCAAAAACACCCAGTCAAGCCCTGTGGCCAATTCCTCAAATTCTTCAAGGAGCAACAGCTTTTCCCCCTCGCTGAGGTGGGTGAGTTTGACCAGCCCCGAACTGGCGGGCAGAATCTTGACCCCGCAGGGGCCGGTGACCAGCACGTCGGCCAGCCTGCAACGACCGGCCAGGACGTCACCTATGTGGCGCCGGGGGGTGAGACCAAAAAGGACGTCCACGTTGGCCAGCCCCAGGTCCCCGTCAAAAACAAGCACCTTGGCCCCGGCTTCCGCCAGAACACAGGCCAGGTTAGCGGCCAAGGTGGTCTTACCCACTCCTCCTTTGCCGCTGGAAACCGCAAAAACCCTTGGTCCTTTGGCAAGGCCGTCTCTAAACGACATAAGATTCCTCCATCTCAAGGTTGTGCAGGAGCAAGCCCATCAATCTCTTAGGGGTAGCCTGTTCAAAATCCTCCGGCACCCTGTCACCGGTAGAAAGAAAACGCACCGGGGGAAGACCGGGCAGGAAGAGCCAGAAGAGGGGACCACCACAACCCATCGCCTCCACGTGGGTCAAAACCAGGGAGGCCACCGGCAAGACTTTGAGGCGCTGCCAGAGGGAAAAGACGTTTTGTGGGGCCTCACAGGCCCTCAGCACCAGGCTTAAAGAAACCCGGGGAGAGGTTTCTGCCAGTTCGCGTAAATTTTTTTCGGAAAAAGACGGGGAAAGGGCCGGGGTATCCACCAGTACGTAGTCCCAGCTCGCCAGCTCTTTAAGGGTGGGCCCGAATTCTTCCGGGCGGGAAAAGCGGAGGGGAAGGTCCAGGAGTTCTGCAAAACGGCTTATCTGTTCCCTGGCCCCTACCCGTACGGTATCCAGGGAAAGGAGGGCCACCTTGTGGCCGTTAAAACGCAACCTGGCCGCCAGTTTGACCAAAGAAGTGGTCTTCCCCACCCCGGCCGGGCCGAAATAAACCAGAACCTTGGCAAGCTTGGCCGTATCCACCCTCTGGGTTACCCTGGCTTTTAGCTGCTTCAAAAATCCCTCTTTATTAAAATCGCCATTAGCGCTGAAATTTTTAAGGACCAAGGGAGGCACCCCCTGATGCACCAAAAGCTCAAAAAAGGTGGATCGGGGCGCCATGCTGGCTTCCAGCCCCTTGAGCAACGCTTTCAGCTCCTCAAGTTCTCGCAACACCAGGGAAAACCCTTCCCGGCGGGGAGGGAGATTGGGCTCAGGGGGGTCAAAATCCACCGCCGCGGTCATTTCATAGAGCCACTTACCGCCTTCTTTGACCCTCCGGGTGGAAAGGATCACCGCTTCCTCCCCGAGGGCCTCTTTTACCTTGGCCAACGCCTCCATCGATGTGCGGGCACGGAATTTTTGCACTTTCATCAGGCCAGCCTCACCGTTTCATGGATTTCGACCTGAACCTGGGCCGGGATCTCCGCCTGGGAAATGACTGCCGCCTGAGGCAAAGAACGCTCTATCAAGCGCCGGAGGTGACGCCGGGAAACCGGCCCGGAAAGAAAGACGGGATCAAACCCGCGGGCAGCCAGTCGTTCTGCCGCCTGGCTGCAGGCCGCCACTATGCGACTGCCTACCTTGGGGTCAAGGGTCAGGAAGACTCCCTGGTCGGTCCGCTGTAAGGCCCGCCTTATCGCTTCTTCGATATCTTCCCCGATGGCCACGGCGTGGAGACGCCCGTCTGCCGCCAGATAGGGTTTTACGATGGCCCGGGCCAGACGCTGCCGCACGTATTCCGTAAGGAGGTCCGGGTCCTTTATTTGCTGGCCGTAGTCAGCGATGGTCTCAACGATGGTAAGGAGATCCCTTATGGAGACCCTTTCCCGTACCAGGTTGTGCAAAACTTTCTGGACCACCCCTAAATTTACGGTGTTAAGGCATTCTTCCACCGCCTTGGGGTAATGTTTGGCCAGGGCGTCCAAGAGTCTCTGGACTTCCTGACGCCCCAGAAGCTCTTCGGCGTTATTTTTTATGACTTCCGCCAGGTGGGTGATGATGACGGTGGAAAGATCCACCACCGTGTAGCCGGCAAGCTCCGCCTCTTCTTTCTTTTCTTCCGGGATCCAGAGGGCCGGCAAACCAAAGGCGGGCTCGGTAGTGGGAATGCCTTCAAGCTTTTGCTTAACGTCCCCGGGATCCATGGCGAGCAGGTGCCCTGGCATGAGTTCCGCCCGGGCCACCTCCACCCCTTTGATCAGGATCACGTATTCCCCGGGTTTGAGTTGCAAATTATCCCGCACGTGAAGAGGGGGTACGATAAGTCCCATCTCCTGGGCGAACTGGCGCCTCATGGTACGGATCCGCTCCAACAGATCGCCCCCCTGGGCCTCATCCACCAGCGGGATGAGGGCGTAGCCCACTTCCAGCTCGAGGATGTCCACCACCAGCAGGTCCTCGACCACGTCCGGGGCCCTGGTTTCCTCCGGAGGAACGGTCTCTTTTTCTTCGGTCTTTTCCTCAAGCTCTTTCCTGGTGCGATAGGCCACGTAGGCCAGCCCCACAAAGAAGAGGGCCAAAACGGTAAAGGGGACCGTGGGCAGGCCGGGCAGGAGGCCGAAGAAGAACACGATGGCGGCGGCCAGGGCCAGGGCCTCCGGACGGGTGGCGAACTGGCGGGCAAAATCTTGACCCATACTGGCTTCCGCCGCCGCGCGGCTGATAATAATACCCGCAGAAGTAGAGACGATAAGGGCGGGGATCTGGGAGACCAGCCCGTCGCCAATGGTGAGCAGGGTGTAGCTTTCAGCCGCTTGGGTCAAAGAAAGACCCTTCTGGACCGAACCGATGATGAGACCGCCGATGACGTTGATGGCCATAATGATGAGGCCGGCGATGGCTTCACCGCGCACGAACTTGCTCGCCCCGTCCATGGCCCCGTAAAACTCCGCCTCTTTGGCGATCTCTTCCCGGCGCCGTTTGGCCTCGGTTTCGTCGATGAGGCCGGCGTTTAAATCGGCGTCAATGGCCATCTGTTTGCCGGGCATGGCGTCCAGGGTGAAACGCGCCGCCACCTCCGCGATCCGTCCGGCACCCTTGGTGATGACCACGAAGTTTATGATCACCAAAATGGCAAAGACAATGGCCCCTACGACGTAATTGCCCCCCACCACAAACTGGCCAAAACTCTTGATCACGTGGCCCGCCGCCGAAGGCCCCTCGTGGCCGTGAAGCAGGATGAGCCTGGTGGAAGCCACGTTTAAAGAGAGACGAAAAAGGGTGGTAACCAGCAAAAGGGCGGGGAAGGCCGTAAAATCAAGGGGTTTCCTGATATACATGGACATTAGAAGGATCAGTAAGGCCACACTGAAACTGAGAGAAATAAGGAAGTCCATGAGGTAGCGGGGCAGAGGAAAGACCATAATGGTCAAGATGCCCACCACCCCGGCGGCTACCACCAAATTGGTGGGGTCTAGGGCCACGTTTCTGGGTAAAGTCAAGGTCTTTTCAGCCATCAGTTAACCTTTCCCTTGAGGCGATAAACGTAAGCCAATACCTCGGCCACCGCCTGGTAAAGTTCCTGAGGGATAAAGCCTCCCACCTCCACGTCCCGGTAAAGGGCCTGGGCCAGGGGAGGATTCTCCACCACCGGGACACCGGCCTCCTCGGCGATCTCTTTTATCCGCTGAGCAAGGTGCCCCTTTCCCTTGGCCAGGACCTGGGGAGCCGGCATCTCCTTTAGCTCGTATTTGAGCGCCACCGCGTAATGGACGGGGTTGGTGATAACCACGTCCGCCTTGGGTACCTCGGCCATCATCCGCTTCTGGGCCATGGCCCGTTGAATCTGGCGAATTTTGCTTTTGACCCAGGGGTCTCCCTCGGTCTGCTTGAGTTCTTCCTTGAGCTCCTCTTTGGTCATGCGCAGCTGTCTTTCCGTTTCCCAGCGCTGGAAAAGGAAGTCGAGGATGGCGAGCACCGCTAATGCCAGAAGGGTCTTGAAAAACAGGTTGCGGGCCAGCACGAATAGTACCCGCCCCAGTTCCGGCACCTCGGCCCGGGCCAGTAAAAGGACCCTTTCTTTCTCGGAGTCCACCACCAGATAGGCCACGTAGGAAATCAAGAGGAGTTTCAGGACGGACTTGAGGAGTTCTACCAGGGAGGGCAGGGAAAAGAGCCGCTTAAACCCTTTGATAGGGTCTATCCTTTCGGCCTTGGGTACCAGCGTCTCCCAGGCCGCAAGCCCACCCGTCTGGAGATAGAAGGAAAGGAAGGCCACGGGGAGCAAGATGGCCCAGAGGGGCAAAAGGGCCTTAAGCCCCAGTTTGACCGCCAGCTCTAAGAGGCCCTGGGCGGAACGCTGGTCAAGGCCTCTTTCGGGAAAACCAAGAAATACCCGCCAGAGGCTGAAGAGCTGCCCCAGCATGTAGCTGCCTCCCATCACCAGGGAAAGAAGGCTTCCCGAGAGCACGGCCACCGCCGCCACCTCCCGGCTCTTGGCCACCTGACCACGCTTGCGCGCCTCTTCGCGTCGCCTGGGCGTAGGCTCTTCTGTCTTTTCCTGAAGGGTCTCTTCCGCCACGCTTAACCCCTGAAGAATTTCATGATAAAGGGCATAAGCCCCACCGCCCGACCGTAAGCCGGGGCCAGAATCTCGCCCAAAAGTTCGAGTGTTAGCCCGAAAAAGAAGAGCCCCACCGCGATGGTCAGAGGAAAACTGACGATCATCACGTTTATCTGGGGCACAAAGCGGCTAACGATCCCCAGGGCAAACTGGATCAAGAGCAATATGACCAGGGCCGGGGCCATTACCTTAAGCCCCAGGCTGAAAAGCACCGCCCCTTTCAAGGACAGGAATTCAAAAAGGGAGCGCTTTAGCACCAGCGTGCCCAGGGGAAGGAGTCTAAAGCTCTCTCCCAGCCCCAGTAAGAATAAATGGTGCAGGTCAAAGACCAGAAAGAGTAACAGGGCCACCAGATAGGCAAACTGAGAAAGCACCGGCGCCTGGACCCCGGTGGCGGGATCAAGGACGTTGGCCACCCCAAAACCCATCTGAAAGCCGAGCAACTGCCCACCAAACTGGACCCCTGCAAAGACAAGGCGGATAAAAAAGGCCAGCGCCACCCCCAGCATGGCCTCGGTTAAGGCCACCCAGAGGAAGGACCAGGTATCTGCCGGAACCGTGGCCTCCGGCAGGGCCAGGGGGGTAAGGATCAGGGCCAAAATCAAGGCCAGAGAGGCCTTGATCGTCAAAGAGACCATGCGGCTGCCGAAAACCGGCAAAAAGGTCACCAGGGCTGCGGTCCGCACCAGCACCAGGGTGTATACCACGGCGTAACGGGCCAAGAAGGCGTAAAAATCCCCTTTCATTTCAGGTACCCCGGTATCCCCTCGATAATCTGGGTGGTAAAGGCGATCATTTTGTGCATGATCCACGGAAAAGAAAGGAGCAGCGCCACCAGCACCGCCACGATCTTGGGCACGAAGGTAAGGGTCATCTCCTGGATCTGGGTAACCGCCTGGAAAATGCTGATGATGAGCCCCACCACCAGCCCTGCCGCCAACATGGGCAGCGACACCAAAAGGGTGAGCTCAATCGCTTGCCGGGCCAAACCCAAAACCAGACTGTCCGTCATCTTCTGCTCCTTTAAGCAAAACTCCTGACCAAAGAACCCACGAGCAAGTTCCAGCCGTCCACCAGGACAAAAAGCAAAATCTTAAGGGGTAAGGAAACCATGATAGGGGGCAGCATCATCATCCCCATGGAGAGGAGGACGCTCGCCACCACCATATCAATGACCAAAAAGGGGATGTAAAGGAGAAAGCCGATCTCGAAGGCCGAACGCAGCTCACTGATCATGAAGGCCGGAATTAAGGTAAGGGTCTGGACGTCTTCCTTATCCTCCGGCCGGGGGGCGTGGGCCAGTTTGATCATGAGGGCCAGGTCCTTCTCCCGGGTGTTGCGAAACATAAATTCTCTAAAGGGCTTGAGCGCGCTCTTAAAAAACTCCTGGTCACTTATTTCTCCGTCCAAATAAGGCCTCACAGCCCCCTGATAGGCCTCGTTGAAAACCGGGGCCATTATGAAAAAGGTGAGGAAAAGGGCGAGAGCGATAAGGATCTGGTTGGGTGGGGTCTGCTGGGTCCCCAGGGCGTGACGGAGCAGGGAAAAGACCACCGCCAGACGGGTGAAGGAAGTGATCATGAGTAAAAGGGCCGGCGCCACGGAAAGCACCGTAAGTAACAACAGGATCTGGAGCACGGTGGCCATCTGTTCCGGGCCTTTGGCCTGTTCCAAGCCCAAACGCACCGTGGGCAGCGTCAAGGCAAAGGCCCAAGAAGGAAAGAAGACCAGTAAAATGATGCTCAGCTTAAGAAGCCTGCTCATCACCCTTTCCGAGTTTACAGATGAGTCTTGGCCCGCCTTCCCCGAGCCCGATCAAGAGCTTCTCCCCTTCCACTTCAAGGAGAAAAAGCTGGGCCCGGTGAGAAAGGGACCTCAGCGCCAGGATCTTGATCCCTTCTGCTCCCGGCCCCTGGCTTAGCCTGGTCTTGCGCAGGAGCCACAAAAAAAGCACCACCCCGGCACACAAAAAGAGCGCCGTACCGATTACCCTGAGATAAAGCGCCAGGTCGTTCATGACCCCAGTTGCCTCACCCTCTCCTGAGGAGAGATGATTTCCGTAAGCCTTACCGCAAAGCGGTCGTTGACCACCACCACTTCCCCCCGGGCCATGAGGCGCTGATTGACGTATATTTCAGCCGGCTCACCGGCCAATTTGTTCAGTTCGATGATGGAGCCCTGGGAAAGCTTGAGGAGATCATTGATGATCATCTTGGTACGCCCGATTTCAACCGAGATTTCCAGAGGAATGTCCAGGATAAACTCAAGGCTGGGGTGACCATCCTCCCCCGGCTCACTCTGGCGAAATTCTTCAAAAGAAGGTTCTGCCGCAGGGGGCGCCTCCTTTTTTGGCTCTTCGGCCTTTTTCTCTTCGGTTTGGGATTGGGCCTCCTGGGCCTCCTTCAGGGCCTCCTCCCACTGGGCCAGAAGGTCTGCCTCCGCCTCACCTGGGCCTTCTTTGGCCTCCTGTTCCTGGGCCGCCTCTTTTGGTTCTTCGCCTTTTTCTTCCGGGGCCTTTTCTTGCGTGTCCTGATTCAAAAGGGCGTCAATGTCGTCTTGTCTGAGTTCTTCACCCATGTCTTACTCCTCTTTAACAAAATCAATGACCCGGATGGCTTTACGCCCCCGGTAAAGACCAAGCTCCCCGAGGATCTTTTTCAACCCGGCAATGTAGACCGGCAGGGGCTGTTCTATCTTGGTATCGAGCTGGATAATGTCTCCCTCTTCCAGATCCAGAAGTTCGCGCCCGGTAACTTCCGCCGCCCCCAGGGGGACCAGCAGCTCTACCGCTACGGAGCGGATGATTTCTTCAAGCTGCTGCCGCCAGTAAGGGTCTGCGTCCTCATCGCTCTGGAAGGGCGAATAAAGTTTGGCCTTGACCGGCTGTAAGGTTCCCAGCCCGTAACAGAGGAGGAGCTCTCCCTTTAAGTCCTCCAGTTCCAGGTTAAAGGGGCAGACCACCACCGTTTCGTCTGGTTGCATCACCCGGGCAAACTGGGGGTTAATTTCGCTGCGCACGTACTGGGGCTTTATGGGATGGATACCGCGCCAGGCCTTTTCCAGTTCCTGAAGGGCAGCCTCCACCACCCGCTTGATGAGCCTCTGTTCGATGTGGGTAAATTCCCGGCCCTCGACCCGGGTCATCCGCCGCCCGCTGCCCCCTAAAAACCGCTCCACAAAGGCGAAGACCAGACGGCTTTCTATATTCATGAGGCACTGGCCCCTTAACGGCTCAAGGCGGAAAAGATGGAGTGAGGCCGGCACGGGAATGCGGTTCAGAAATTCCTTAAAACGTTCCATCTTGATGGGCAGCGCCACGATATCCACTACCTCTCGCAACATCGAAGAAAGGGTGCCCCGAAAACCCCGGGCGAAATAATCGTTCACCACCTCAAGGCCGGGCATCTTGAGCCGGGCCGAAACCGTATAGTTACGGAAATCAAAAGGTTTTACGTCTTCTTCGGCGTAAGCCGGCTCTTGAGGGGTGGTGTCTACTTCCCCCTGGTCAATGCCGCTTAAAAGGGCGTCAATTTCTTCCTGGGATAGGATCTCTCCCATAACTACTGCACCACAAACTGGGTAAAGTAGATATTTTTGACGCTGTTGGCCCCGAGCAGATCATTTAACTTGCGGATAAGCTCCAGCCTGAGCTCAAGTTTCCCCTCCGGGGAAAGCATCTCCTCCACGGTCTTGCTGGAAAGGACCATGATGATGGCGTCGTTTATCTGCGGGATCCGTTCGTTGGCCTTCTGGTAGGCCTCGTCGTTACGAAATTCCAGGGTGATCTTGGCGCGCAGATACCGGTGCCCCGTGGGATCAGCCAAATTTACGATAAAGGGGTCAAGCTGGAGGAAAGGGCCCACCTCGGGCTCCGGTGGTGGCTGCGTCTTTTCTTCTTCCGGAGGGGGCTCACTCTTGGCGAACAGGAAGAAATAAGCCCCACCCCCGACCCCGGCCAGGAGCACGACCCCAATGATGATCAAGAGGAGGAATTTCTTGCCTCCCTTTTTCTCCTCACCTTCCTTGGCCGCTTTCTTTTCCTTGTCCGCCATGGGAAACCTCCTTTGAGCCCTTCTTTTCTGCAAGGAAAATGCCAAAGGGCAAAAAAGGTTTTCGGGACGCGTTTTGGGAGGGAAGAGAGGGGATCTGCCTTTTTAAAGGCTTAAGGTGTCAATCTATTGACTCAGAGCACCTTCCAGTTGGAGAAGCCTTCTTTTTATGGCCAGCCCCTGGGAGAAACCGGTCAGCCCCCTGGTACCGACAATTCTATGACAGGGCACCAGGATGGGAACGGGATTCCTGGCCAGGGCCTGCCCCACGGCCCGATAGGCCCTTGGCCGGCCGATGGTTCGGGCCAGCCAGCCGTAGGAACGCACCTCTCCGTAAGGGACCTGAGAGGCCGCCTGCCATACCTGGCGTTCAAAGGGTGTGCCCAGGAGCACGTAAGGAAAGTTTGGAACCTTATTACGCCCCGTCAAATAGGAAGCGATTTCTTTCTCCAAAGAAGCCAACAACGAGGCGGGGGCCGCAGTGAACTCCACCGAAGAAAAGTGTCTTTTAAGACGCCTTAGAAAGGAAGCCTCGGGGAAGGCCTTGAAGTTGAGGTGCCACAGGCGGCCTTCCCGGTCCAGGAGGGCGGTGAAGAAGAGACCCCCGCAGCTAAAGTGGCCTTTAAAGAATTTCATCCCTCAAAAGGAAGGGCCAAGGATTGGGCCAGGGCCTTGACGAGGTCCCGCTCGCCCCTTTTAAGCCAGAGGGGGATGGGGGCCAGGACCAGTTGCTCAAAAAGTTTTTGCCTTTCGGCCTCGGGAAGTTCCCGGGCC
>Ga0256832_1002511_pt1 | contig 12523 bp, 13 predicted proteins | sample 134614metaG_FD_190534 | JGI IMG/M metagenome (GOLD analysis project Ga0256832, IMG submission 190534) | Hydrothermal vent microbial communities from Lau Basin, Pacific Ocean - 134-614 | ecosystem: Environmental > Aquatic > Marine > Hydrothermal vents | place: Pacific Ocean: Lau Basin | collected... | reverse complement strand
TGCTGGTGGTTCTGCGAAACAGGGTAGAGATAGAAGAACGCAAGCTATTCTTCCACTGAAAGGTAAGATCCTTAACGTAGAAAAAGCAAGGATCGATAAAATCCTTTCAAATGAAGAGATCCGTTCGATCATAAATGCAATTGGAACAGGTATAGGAGTTCAGTCTGAAGATGGGAAAGATGAAGGATTCGATATCAACAAACTGAGATACCATAAAATAATACTGATGGCAGATGCTGATGTTGATGGTTCACATATTACAACGCTTCTTTTAACCCTGTTTTACAGATACTTTCCAGAAATACTTGAAAATGGATTTCTTTACATTGCACAACCACCTTTATATAAGTTTAAAAAAGGTCGTTCAAACATATACGTAAAAGATGATGAAGAACTGAACAGAATTATTATCGATTTTGCAAGTGATGAAATCGTTTTTGAAGGTAAGAATTTTACAAAAATACAGATAAAAGAAATTGCAAAAAAAGCAAAAGAGTATCAGGAACTGAAAAACTCTATGTATAAGAGAAAGGATAAAGTAGTTGTTAATAGTGTAATACAGTTAGGAATAACAGATGATGACATAAGAAAAGAGGATGTCGTCCAGCAGTATGTAGAAAAGTTAAAAGAAATGCTCCCTACATACGATGTTTATTATGAGTATAATCCTCTTGAAGGTGATTATGAGATATTCTGTGAGAGAAAAGAAAGATTCGGTAAAGTTATAAACAAGATAGATAGCAATTTCCTTACGTCTTTTGCTTATAACAGAGTTAAAGAGCTGGAAAAAGAGCTTAAGGAGATGATAGGAGAACTACCTTACACAATTTCTTATAAGACAAGAACAGTTGAAGTTAATGATCTTGATGATTTATACAATGTGATTGTTGATGCAGGTATGTACGGTGCAGAAGTTCAAAGATACAAAGGTTTAGGTGAAATGAATCCTGAACAGCTGTGGGAAACAACGATGAATCCAAAAACAAGAAGACTTATGCAGGTTACTCTTGAAGATGCAGCTCTCGCTGATGAAGTATTTACTATTCTTATGGGTGAAAAAGTTGAGCCTCGTAAGGAATTTATAATGAAATATGCCAAAGAAGTTAGAAATTTAGATGTTTAATGACAAAAAGCCCTCTAAAAAGAGGGCTTTTTTATTTTATATTTGATATCAAATAGTTATAAAGCCCATTCATTTTTTTATAAACTTTTTCAGACATTTTCGCTGGAAGCTTATCTTTTATCCATTCAGGATTTTTGTATGAAACAAAAGTATTGTGGTTGTTATCTTCCCAAACAAGTATTTTTAAAGGTAATTCTAATCCGAGGACAGGGTTCTTTTTCATTAAAACGGTTCCCATTTTTGGATTACCGAAGATTATTAATGTTTCAAAATTCATCTGTAATCCTGCTTTTTTAGCAGCCTGTTGATGATCTATCTCTGTAAACACGGTAAGTTTTTTGGATTTTATTGCTTTTTCTAAAATTTGAACGGTTTTTTCAGGTGAGAATTTTGACTTTTCCGTGATGTATTCATCTTTTGCAAATGAAAATGTACATATAACTAAACTCAGTAACAAAATTAAGGTTTTTTTCATGGTTTCTCTCCGTTAAAAGCAAACACCCGCAGGGCATTCGCCTCTCAAGTGTGCTTCAAATTCTTCTGGATATTTTTTGATTGCGTCTGCTATTGCCTGAGGTGCAGAAAATCCTAACCCACATATTGAACCAATAGGAATATTTTTAGCAAGATGTTTCAGCAGATTTAGATCCTGCTCAGTTGCTGTTCCTTCTTGAAATTTTTTCAGCAAATTATGCTGTTCGTATGTTCCGACTCTACAAGGAGTACATTTTCCGCAACTTTCATGGTGAAAGAAATTTGCAATAACTATTAGAGAATCTATTATACAGTCGTCTTCATCTAAAACAATAGTTGTTCCCGTTCCACCGAAACCTTTAGGTGAGTAATCCATAGGCGTATCTAAATCCCGTTTAGAGTATACACCTAAAGCACCTGAGAAGACAGCTTTAAATTTTTTACCATCTTTCATTCCACCTGCCATCTCTATCAATTCTCTAAGTGTGATATCCATTGTTGATTCATATACCCCTGGTTTTTCAACTTTACCACTGATCGGAAATAGTTTCGGCCCGTAGAAACCAGATGGCCCTATATTCATAAAATAACTTTCGTATGTGACAATGATAGGAATATTTGACAATGTTTCTACGTTGTTCACTACCGTCGGTCTTCCAAATAGACCTTCGTTTGCAGGATAGGGTGGTCTTAGTCTTGGATGACCTCTTTTTCCTTCTATACTTTCTATCAAGGCAGTTTCTTCTCCACAGATATAAGCTCCAGCTCCACGGTAAACATATATCTTAAGTGAAAAATCTGTCCCTAATATGTTTTCCCCTAAATATCCAGCTTCTTCAGCATCTCTTATTGCATCTTCAAGGATTTGATAACCTGCTGGATACTCTCCTCTTATGTATATGTAGGCTTCGTTTACCCCCAATGCATAAGCGGAGATAGCCATTCCTTCAAGTAAAAGGTGTGGATCTCTTTCTATGATAATTCTATCTTTGAATGTTCCAGGTTCAGATTCATCTGCGTTACATATAAGATAACGTGGTGGTGGATTTGATAAAGCAAATCTCCATTTTCTTCCTGTTGGGAAACCTGCACCACCTCTTCCTCTTAGAGTACTTTCCTCAACTAGTACAACAATATCCTCAGGTGTAAGACGTTTTAAAGCTTTTTCCAGTGCAGAGTAACCACCTGTTGTAACATACTCTTCCAAAGGAGTTGTTCTGTTTTCCTTAGCCCTTCTTAAAAGAAGGTTTATACTGCTTTCAACATGTATTTCAGGTATATGTGGATAATTTTCTCTTGTTTTCATAGCTCACCTGAATTTTCAGATATATATTTTTCTAAAATCTTTTTTAGATCTTCTTCTGATTTTATTTTACTTCCATCATACAGATCATCATTTATTAAAAAAGCAGGAGCAATAGCACAGCTTCCTATACATTCAACAAGCTCTATATACCATAAACCATCGGCACTGTGTCCATCCACTTCAGCACCTGTTAATTTTTCAATCTGTTTTAAAAGATTTCTATACTTACCTAAATGGCAAGGGAGATTTCTGCAGATTCTGATATGGTTTTTGGCATTTTTTCTGTGCCTGAACATGTCATAAAAAGTTACAACATCCTCTATCCTTGCCAGCGGAATGTCCAGATATTCTGAAAGTTCTTCTATTGCTTCGAAAGGAATATCTCTATAAACATATAAAATTTCATGTAAAGAAGGAATTATTACCTGTTCTTTTTTTGGAAATTTATTTAAATAATAATTAATCTTCTGTATAAGTTCGTCTGTTAGATATTTGAATTTATTCGTTTTTTCCATTAAATTTTCCCGACAACTCTTATTTAAATACTAAATATTATAATGTTTTAATATGTGTAAAAGCAAAAACGTGAGTTAGAAGTTTGTGCTTTCAACAAGCTCTTTTAATGTCTGTATAAACAATGGATGGGTTTTTAAAGTTGGTATTCTTTTATAATTTTGTATTCCTTGCTCTTTTGCAAGTTTCCCATACTGGATATCAAGTTCATAAAGGGTTTCAGAATGTTCTGACACAAAAGCAACAGGTATAACAGCAAGATTTTTTACACCTTTTTTTGCAAGATTTACAATCATTTCATCTGTCATAGGTTCTAACCATTTAACAGGCCCAACTTTACTTTGATATGCAAGAGAGCTATCTATTTCTGGAAAATATTCTTTAATAAGCTCAACTGTCTTTTCCACCTGTTTCTGGTAAGGATCTCCTTCATTTATTATCTTTTCAGGAAGACTGTGTGCTGAAAAAAGAAAATGATAATCTTTGTAATCAGGTAGATTTTCTTTTATATTCTCAACCATAGCCTGAATATATGTAGGATGATCATGATAGCTTTCTATTTTTTTCACTTTAACATCTTTAAATTTTCCTTCTTTCCTAAATTTTTCAAACTCTCTGAAAAATTCATTAAATGAAGAGCCTGTTGTTGTTTTACTGAATTGTGGATAAAGCGGTAAAAGTATTATATTTTCAAGTTCCTTTTCTTTTGAAAGTGTTTCTAATGCTTCATGTGTAAAAGGATGCCAGTATCTCATTGCTACAACTACTTTATATTCATTACCTAAAACCTTTTGTAAAGCCCGTGCTTGTTCTTCTGTCTGTTCTTTTTGAGGGGATTTTCCTCCCATTGCTTTGTAATAATCCATTGTCTTTTTTGCTCTGGTTTTTGAAATAAGCCATGCAACAGGTTTTTGTATAGGCCTTGGTATCTGTATAATGTCGTGGTCTGAAAATAGATTGTATAAAAACGGTTGCACTGCTTCTAAGCTATCAGGTCCTCCCATATTTAATAAAACTACACCTGTTTTAACCATGTCCTCTCCTAAAATCCAAAGCTTTTAAATAATTTTTTCTTTATCTGATTTTTCAGTGCTTTTTCACCGTATTTTTCTTTAATATCTTTTAAAATAGACTTGTATTTATTTTCATACTGTTTGAGCTGGTTTTTATATCTGTCTATTTCAGCCTGATATTTTTTAATTTCTTTTGTATATTGTTCTTTCTGTTTTGCTATCTGGTTATTCAACTCTTTGTTAAATTTATCTATTTTCGCTTTTATAAGTTTTCTTAATCGTTTTGAAACCATTTCGTCAAGGTCTGATTGTATTTTTATGGAAGGTTTATCTATTTCTCCAGATAGATTGATTCCAACATAAAATTTGTTTATACCTTCAAATAATTTTTTGATTATCTCTCCTGATGAATCCTGTCTTATAACTACAGGTTCTGTTTTTTCAAAAATAAGCTTTATATAACCGCTTAACTCTTTTTCATTTTTCACATTTATATCACTTCTAACTGCGAGCTTGTTATTTGTAAATTTAACAAAATTTTTAATTTCATAATCTTTCGATTTAAGATCATCGATTTTTGTTTTAAAACTATCTATAGAGATCTTTTTAGTTCGATCAAATACAGAGTGAAAATAGAATTTTTTAAATAAAGAACCGTTTTCAGAACTGAATGTCAGTTGGAACGGTTTACCATAGATTTTTTGATTGTCACTGAAATCTTTTAATGTTCCAGAAATGTTTGAGTTGAAAGCAACCAAAGATAACTTTCCTTCTTCTACAACAATATCTGGATAAGGATGAAGCTCTTTATATTTTACATATTTCCCTTCTAATCTGTAATTTTTCTGTTCTATCTCTTTTTGTTTTTCTTCACCTTTTTTCAGATAAGGAGAAATAGTTTTATACACAGAGATAGCTTTATCTAAATAATTTTTAACTTGATCACCGAATATAAGCCCTGCTAAATTTACACCGCCTTCCATATTTAAACTGTATTTTTCTTTAAGATGTTTCAGGTCGTATTTATAAGCTTCCTGTAAATCGGCATACGCTTTTTGCAAAACTTTTTTATCATTTTCAATTTCTTTTTTTAATGCTTTTATTTTTGCGAGTTTCTGTTTAATCTCTTTTTGAAGCTGTTTTGTTGTGCTGGTTATCTTCTTTATGTCGTCAATACTTTTTATTTTTTTAACTTTTTTCTTTAAAAAATTTATCTCTTCCTGTATTTTTTTGATATCTTCTTTTTCTTTTTGTATCTCTGCATACTGTTTTTTCCATTTTTCCTGCATTTTTTTAAGTTTTTCTTGATACTCTTTTCCTACTTCTACCGTTTTCAGCTTTTCTCTCTTTAAAATCTCCTTTGCTGAAGGGACTTTTAGCTTTTCACTGAATGATTTTATGCTCAGTTTTGATTTTTTTTCTTCTTCTTTCTTTTCTTCTTTAACAAATGCAGGTTTTTTTCTTTTGGTGTTAAACTTTATACCTTCAATAGAAAGATTTTCTATATTGTATTTTTTAAAAGCAAGTTTTTTTCCATCTAAATTAAATTCAAGCTTGTCTATCTGTGCAATATTTTTGAAAGGATCTTTTTTGTCAGCAATCTGTATATTATAAATTCCGAACTGTAAAGAGCTGATTTTTGACTGGAATTTTTGTATTTCCACAGGTCTTTGAAGAGCTGCACCCAAACTTTTTTCAAGTATGACTTTCATTAAGCTATCAAAGAAAAATATGAAAAATCCACCAATCAGAACAGCTAAAACAACAAGAACTACAACCCCCTGCCATCTAAATATCTTCATTCAGTTATTCCCTTTTGTTATTTCCCAGAATTTGAAAAGCTTTAATCCTTTAAGGATAGGAATCCTTTCAAATATCCATCCTAATTTTTCTCTGTATTTAACTATCAGTTTGTTAAGTATGAAAAATAAAGGAAATGCAAGTAAAAGAGATATAAAAAGACTTCCCATCACAACAGTATTGTTATATCCAGTCCATTGAACATAAGGAATGTTATAAAGGTATGTCCATAAAGGAACAAGAGGATTAAATGTTAAGATCCATAATCCCACTTTATCGAAAACAGGATCAAGTATAAGTCCGAGTCCTGCAAAAACTGCAGATGACAGAATAAACATACTGATATTTATGTTAATGATAAAAGCTAAAAATATGACTAAAAAACTAAAAAAATTAAAGAACGGCAAAAAGCCTAAAACCATTCCCAATACAACAGCTAAACTTATTTGCCACGGTGCCTGATTTGAGTTTAATGCTGATAAGACTTTAATAATATAATTCATTTATAATCCTAATAAAAATGCAACTTCCTCTGGAGTTTTCCCTTCTAACAAATATCCTAATGCTTTCATCCCTGTTTCGTCAATAGATACATATAATGCTTTATCTCCAGATTGAAACGGAACTACGAGAATCGGAACTCTCCATGTCTGGATAAATCTTTCCCAGTCAGAAGAAAAATCAGATAGTAAGATCTGAGCTTCTCTTTTTTTACCTAAAAGGTAGTTTACTAAAGCAAACATATATTTTCCTTCTGGAACTTTAGAAGCAGATTTTGCAAGATTTTTTCTTGCTTCTTTTAGATCACCGTCAACATATTTGTTAAAACCTTCAACAAAGGCTTTTTCTTCTTCAGGCATATCTAAAAAAAACTCAAAAGGAATTTCCATGTATGTTTCTATGTTGTCAAACTCTATTTTGTCAGAAACCTGTGTGGGAAATTTTTCTGGATGACCTTTAAATATTAAAATGCTTGGTTTTTCCATACTATCACCTCTAAAAATTTTTTACTAATTATATGAAGATTTTTTGAAAATAGAAGTGATAAATATCAGAAGAAAGTTTTAGATTGGAGAAAGGCAGGTTAAATACCTGCCTTTTTTATTACTCAGTTGCGTAACTGTGAAGTCCTGGGAAGTAAAGGTTTACACCAAAATAACATATTAACAGCATTATAAAGCCTGCTACCACTATCCACGAAGCTTTTGTTCCTTTCCATTTTCCAATGGTTCTACCGTGAATATAAGCAGCAAAGAAAAGCCATACAATAAGAGCCCAGTTTTCTTTTGGATCCCAACTCCAATAACTTCCCCATGCTTCGTTAGCCCATGCACCACCTAAAATGATAGATGCAGTCCAGATAGGGAAAGATATTGTTACTGCTTTTAATGTGATTTCTGAAAGTAAATTTCTGCTTGGTAAAGCTCTTCCTAAAGGTTTTAATACATAAGTTGCAAAGTATAAGAACGTAAGTAAAAGAATTATAAATATAATTCCTAAAATCATAGTTTTTATATCTTTGGCACCTGTTAAAACTGTATATCCAAGAGGAATAAGCAGTGCAAGTGAAACAATAAAGCCAATTACATAAATAGGTTTTACCTTAACATCTTTTTCTGCATTTTCCTTTATGAGGTAAGCAAGAGATGCTCCGAAAGCTACTGTAAATCCTGCATAACCTGCAAATGATGCTAAAACGTGAATATAAAGCCAATAACTTCTTAAAGCAGGCATTAGAGGACTGATATCTGTATTGAATTTGTGTCCCCAGATCACCAAAAATGCAACAACAGGAACAAAAAATGCACCGATTGCCTTTGTTTTATATTCTCTTTCAATATATAGATAAACCGTTGTAGCTAACCAGGGAAAGAACATTAAAGATTCGTAAAGGTTTGTCCACGGTGGATGAAAGATTCCCATCTGGTATGCTTCAATTCCTCTTATGAAAAATGCAGTTGACTGAATAACCCAGCCTGTAAAAAGTGTCAGCGTCGCTAATTTTGATACTTTTTCATTTTTGAATATGAAATATGTGATGTATAAAATTGCAGCTATTCCATAAATTAAACCACTGATCTGGAAAAGTAAAACATTTCCAAACTTGTGACTTAATATAGCAGCAGATGTAACGAACCCGATAAAACTGAGAACTGCTAAAACAAAAAGAGCTCCCTGTAGATAAGAAGGTCTTTTCCGATATAAAACTGAACTTGTTGATTCCATTGTATCCTCCTGCATATACAAAAATATATATTATATTATTGTTCTTTTATAGTAATATATCAAGGTGTTCACTTGAATTTAAAAATTTTAATTTTGAACTATTTCCATTTATCTGTATAAGGCTTATGCCTGTATTGTTATGCATCAAGCCCCATATATTTTCTATTCCAAGATCACACTCTAAACATATAATTCCCTGTATGGAACCTCCGTGGGCTACAACTGCGATGTTCTCTTCTTCCATATTTTTTAAATCTTTTAAAAAGGAATTTAATCTTTTTATAAACTCTTCAACATCTTCTTGAGAAGGAAGTGGACAGGCAACGGGATTTTTTAACCAGTTTTGAAAATCCTGTAAATTATTCTGATAAATGTGTTCATATGTTCTTCCTTCCCACTCTCCAAAATGCATTTCTCTTATTCTTTCGTCTATTTCTGGTTGAATATCTAATATATCCCCGATTACCGTTGCAGTCTGATAAGCCCTTCTAAGATCTGATGAAATAATTTTTTGAATGTTAAATTTTTGAAGATATTCACCTACCAATCTTGCCTGAACAAAACCTTTTGGAGATAAATTTGTATCGATATGTCCCTGAATTATTTTTTTTGCGTTGTATTCGCTTTCGCCGTGTCTTATCAAATATACGTTTTTCATAATTACTCTACAATATATGAAACAGGTACTTCCTGACAATCGTTAAATTTTACACAATGGATACATTCCATCCATACCTTTTGTGGAAAATCAGATTTATCGGTAATTTTAAAACCTAATCTTTCAAAAAAATCGGGAACATAGGTAAGTGCAAAAACTTTGTTAACACCCAACTCCTTTGCCTCTTTTATACATTCCTGAACTATCTGTTTTCCTATTCCTTTATGCTGGTGTTCTTCCAAAACGGCAAGTGATTTTATCTCTGCTAAATCTTCCCAAAAAACGTGAAGTGCACCTACACCTATTATTTCTCCATTTTCTTCATAAACAAAAAAACTTCTTATATGTTCATAGATACTGTTTAAACTTCGAGGTAATAAAATTCCTTTTAGTGCATAGTGTTGTAAAATTTTAAAAATATCCTGAGCATCTTTTACAGTGGCCTTTCTAATCAATTAAATCTATTTCCTCTCTGTTTTGTATCCTACCCATATAAACAGGGATAGACCTAACATTATAGCAGTAACTGAAAGAGACATTAATAGAACACTTCCAAAACTTACAGAGCCGAGGATAGAAGCTTTAAACACTAAAAGAAGTGTTTCTATTGCCATTGCAATGAGTATCGTTGAAATAAATCTTGATGTGATTTTTCTAAATGTTATATGTTTGGTCGGATCTTCTGCATATAGAACTTCGTGCTGGAATATCTGTTTTGCCAGGTCTATAAGTGCAAGTGCTAAAGTGACGTGAATTACAGATTTGAATATTGCTATATCTGTGCTAATTTGTGGATTGAATATTTGCTGAAATACTTTAAAAAGCACCTGTCCTAAAAATGCCAGAGATGATAAGAACAGGAAAATTGCTATTGTTCCGTAAGCTATTTTTGATATGCTTGTAAACCATTTAATTTCTTCAATTTGTATAATTTTTAGATATTTTAAGAAATTAAGTTTTATAGTTAAGAAAAATTTTTCCCCTTCGTATTCAAAAGGAATTATAACTTCTACCACATAATTATTTGTATATGGGTTTAGAACAACAGTATCATCTATATATATATCATCTATGTTTGGGATAAATTTACAAAACTTTTTGTAAATAATATTTTTTTCAATATCTTCTTCATCTTTAAATTTAAATTTTTCATGGGGATTGAAATATGTGGGCGTTACTTTATTACATGCTTTATCTATAACATAAAACATCTCAATGGTTGGAAATACTTTAAAGATCTCATTAATGGTTTTTTCATCACCTTCTAAAATCTTTGAAAGATCAAAAGAAGAAGCTATACTTTCTGCAATACTATAAATATCATCTTTATATTCTTTTAAATACTGTTCTAATACTTCAACTTTTCCTGGCAAATTTATCTCCTATATTCAAATAGCCCTTCATTTGAAGGGCTATTATTTTAATGAACTTTTCTAACTAATTTCCAGAAATGTAGTCCTAAAACTATAGCTCTATAAAGCTGGAAAATATAAGATTTCATTAATCTTTTATCCCTATCTGAAAATTTAAATTTAGGTTCTTTTTTCTGTATCTGTTTAGTTTGCTCTGCCATAATTTCCTCCTAAGGTATAAGTTTCCAGAAAGGTTTAGCCTGTAATTTATATAAAAATGCATAATGGAGTGCAAGTTTAAACCATGCTCCTGCCATTCCAATCTCTGCAGCACACATATCTAAATCTCTACCGTATTCAGGATATTCTGCGTAGTTTCTTGCAACTGGATAAATTGCTATTGTTGCAGCCATTCCTCCGAAGATTTTATTCTTCATTGATGCAACACACAATCCAGGAGTTTCTGCCATAGAAGCTGTATGAATAGGATCATTTCCTTGAATCATTTCTGCGATATTCAATGCAGCTGCTTTACCTGAAAGTTCAGCAGTATATCCTGTTCTTGGCGGTGCAGGGCCAATTAATGTTCCATTTGGAGATTTTGAAGGTTTAGAAAGAGGCCCAGGAGGTGCAAATGCAATACCTGCAGCAAAGATATTTTTATATTTTGGATTCTGATATGTTTTCGGCCAGTCAGGGCCATCTAACTCTTCATAAGGTTTTCCATAGTTTGCATCAACTTTTACAAATCCTGCAGGATTACATATCTCAGATGTAATATCATTTCCATCTTTATCTATGTATTTTATAGGCTGTGCTTTGAATGGAGGAATTAGCATTGCAAAGTCATATTCAAACTCTTTAAATTCTCCCTCTAAATTTTCTGTGTAAATTTTCTTTTCATCAATTTTTCTGACATGGGTTTGTATTTCATAGTCTATTCCATAGTCATAAAATAGACCTTCAGCCATCATCTCTGATGTATAAATCAGAGAACCTCTTTTTGCTTCAAGCCCATCAATACCAAAATCTCCTAACTTTGGTTCGTTAGAAAGCCATAAAATATCAACTTTATCTCTTAAACCTCTATCAACTAAATCATTGTGAACATTACATATATACTCAAATGCAGCTCCCTGACACGTGGCAGTTCCGTGTCCCATACCGATTACGATTTTTGCTCTATCCCCTTTTTCTAATCTGCTTACAAGTTCTAAATATTTAGAAGCTGTTTCTGTTGCATGAGGGGGAGAACAGATTGAGGATGTATGCCCTTTCTCAGGCCCTAATCCTTCTGTGGCTTCAAAATTAAGATACGGGCCTGTTGCTATCATGAGATAGTCATATTCGACTTCTTTAGAGCCACCATCTTTAAACTCGACTTTTACCTTCTGATCGTCAGGGTAAACTTCAGTTACAGAACCTACTATAAAGTTTATTCCTAACTTATCATAAACAGGTTTTAGGTCAAACTGTGTTTTTTCAGCTTTCATCTGACCAACACCAACCCATACCAGAGAAGGAATATAGGTGAATTTCGGGTGTCTGTTTATGACGGTAATTTCGTGATCTCCTTTCCCTTTTAAAGCATCTTGCAGGATAAGTGCTCCATAGTGGCCAGCAAATCCAGCACCGACGATAACTACTTTAGCCATCTAAAGCCTCCTTATTACCGAAATATATTTTCCATAAATATTTGTATATAAGTATAAATAATTTACTGAAAATTGATAGAGAAGTAAATACTAACAGCAGGGCAGAAACTCTGCCCTACAAAATTTAATGTCCATAACCTTCTTCTTTTGTGACTTTTCCTTTGAAAACTCTGTAAACATAAATGGTGTAACCTAAGATGATCGGTAAGAAAATTATTGTGGCTACTAACATAACTGTTAATGTTAGCTTTGAAGATGCAGAGTTCCAGATTGTAAGGTTATAAGCATCAGATATGGTTGAACGAATAAAAACAGGATATGTGGCAAGTGCAATAGTTAGAACAGCTCCGATTATCGTTAAAGCTGAACCATAAATGACCTTGTTGTATCTTTCTTTGATTAC
>Ga0256832_1002510_pt1 | contig 12523 bp, 7 predicted proteins | sample 134614metaG_FD_190534 | JGI IMG/M metagenome (GOLD analysis project Ga0256832, IMG submission 190534) | Hydrothermal vent microbial communities from Lau Basin, Pacific Ocean - 134-614 | ecosystem: Environmental > Aquatic > Marine > Hydrothermal vents | place: Pacific Ocean: Lau Basin | collected... | reverse complement strand
ACCCCCAATAACTGATTTTTTATCAAAAATCTGAAACTGAAGTGTCAAGAGTTTATCAAGGGCTGCTTTGTGGGTCGTATACTGCAGCCTTCAATCACTAATTGAAGGTCGCAGTATATATAAAAAACAGGGGGATGGGTGGCAGAAGACAGAGGACAGAGAACAGCAACGTAGCTCGTATGAAGCCTGTGGAATACGGGAATTGCACATAGTTAAGCAGTGTTTCTGTGTTTCGTTCCTCAACTACGGGAAAAATATGTGAAAAACAGGGGGGATGGGTATTAGATACTTAGTAACCCTATTGCACTTGCAAAACGAGTGTATATCCATTTCTTTGAGCTTTTTTGGATTACTACCACTTACTCCTGATAGTCGGCAACTAGACCGATAAACAGCATTGTTATCTGGATGAGATGACAAAATCTTTTTTCCCGTAGTGTTAAAGTTATCGGGCAGCAGGGAAGAGAGAATACAGGCATGGATAACGTAGATAAGGTAAATAAAATAGAGAAAGGAAAAATAATTATTAAACTTGGTCAGCACGCATTGACTGGAACTGTGTTGCTGGGTATTTCAATCCCCGCTTTTGCCGCCCCTCAAAATTCTATAGATGGCGTGTTTGAAGCGGCGGCTACTTCCTATGAAGATAGCAATGATATCAAGTTTGAAGATGAGTCTGTAAGTTACACCCATATTAATAAAAATACCAGGGCAAAGGTGAGTGCTCATCATTATTATATTGTGGATGGCTCGGAAAGGGATAAATATGATGGCAATGAAATTACAGCAGGATTAACTCAGAAATATAATCATATTGAAACGGAAGTGAGTGTTGGTGCGGTCTATCTGGATAATCACCGTACTGACAAACGTAAAAATCATGTTAAATACAAGGCGCGGGTAAGCGCTAAACCAACGGGTAATGCAACAGTTTCTTTGGAGCATAGTGATGACTTCCTGTTTAAGGAAGCAATTATTACAGATGACGAAAACCAGTTGCTCTCGGGAAAAACGACAAAACTCTCCGCTTCGTGGCGTGTATCCAGAAGGGTAATTGCTGAAGGTAGTGTACAGCGTAGAAAACTTAGCGATGGAAATGCATCAAGGCATAAACGCGCAGCACTTCTTTATGGTATTTCTCCTGATGTTCCGTGGGTTTGGGCGGGTGCCGAGGTACAGTCACTTTCTTATGATGAAAAGAAAAATAATTATTGGTCTCCAACGGATTATAAATCCTACGCTTTAATTGCGAATGGTAATTTTCCTGTGAGTAAAAAGTTGAGTGTGAATGTATCAGGGAGTGTGAATCGCACCAAAGAAGCAGGTCAAACTTGGGCTTCGGGTTATACCGCAGGTGTAGGAGCCGACTTTAGTTTGAATCAAAATAGTCATGTAAAGGCTGATGCCATGTACCTTAAATCTACCCGTGATGGTGTCGACTGGGATGGCAAACGAGTAGGAGTATCTTTTGCATACTCTCATTATTAATAATATTAATTAGCTACTGCTAACTACCTCTAAATTATAAATATTACAATAAAAAGGTAATTCTAATTATTAGTTAGAAGATATTGAGGTTCGGGCTTCAAGAGATTGACGCAATAGTTGTATAGCCAAAAAGATACTCGAAAGAATTAAAGCTTGTCTGGAATATGAGTTTCCTCGCAGTAGACTCACTATTCCCCGGACAAGTTCATATTATCTAAAAAAATGGAGCTTGATTATGTTTAACATATTGAGTCGTGTTTCCCTTGCTGTATTGCTCTTAAGTTTAACTTTCTCTTTGCTTGCCGAAAAGAATACAGAAAAAAATCCAGATGAAAAAAAGGATTCAATTTTGAGTGCAATTGATGCAAATAAAAGTACCGCTGTTTTTTATGGTAGCAACTTGCCAACCCGGATTTTATCTCGGTACAGCAGGATTATTGTGGAGTCTGGCAATGTTAAACCTGAAGAATTAAAGGCATTGAAAGCAGGTGGTGGTAGTGTTTTTGCGTATGTAAGTATTGGTGAGGTGTCACCTACCCGAAAGTGGTTTAAAAAGATCAAGAAAGACTGGATTATTGGAGAAAATAAAGTCTGGGATAGCAAAGTTATGGATCTTGCTTCCTCAGGTTGGCAGAATTTTGTTGTGGATTCTGTCGTTACACCACTCTGGAAAGCAGGTTACCGGGGGCTGTTTCTTGATACGATGGATAGCTTCTATCTCTATGCCAAAGATGAAAAACAGCGAGAAAAACAGATAAAAGGTCTTGTCAGCTTATTGGCAAAAATACATAAGAAATATCCTGAAATGCGCTTCATTTCAAATCGTGGTTTTGAGGTTGTGCATAATATTGGTGATCAGTTAGAAGCGGTATTGGCAGAATCCTTATTTGCAAGCTGGGACAATGTCAATAAGGTCTATAAAGAAACCTCGAAAAATGATCAGGAGTGGCTGATAAACAAGTTAAATAAGATTAAAAAAGATTTATCAATTGATGTCATTATCATTGATTATGCTCCACCTAATGATCCGCAAAAGATGCAAGAGCTGGCTACCCGTATTGCAAAAGAAGGCTTTATTCCCTGGATTTCAATTGCCTCACTGGATATTGCCGGATATGGAATTTTACAACTACAGCCTGATACAAATTTATTGCTGGTTGATAGTCATAAAGATAAACAAGCCCCTTTGTTAAACAAGAAATATAAGTCAATTATTGATAAGTACAGGGAAAAAGGCGAGAAAATAAAAATTCATGATATCCAGTCAGGCTTGCCGCCTGGTCATATGATAAGAAGATATATCAGTATTATGACGGCATTGCCTTTTGATTCGCAATCAAATGCTTACAAGAAATGGTTGCGAAACCAGATAAAGGAAGGAGTGCCTTTTATTCCGTTAACAGCAAAGGCTAAGGTGAAACTGAAGGAGAAATCCGAGTAACAAGGAGGCTATTAGGGATGAATATTAAAATAAAAGACAATACGCCCCCCAGATTATTTACGCTCAAGCTATTATTACTTGTACTTGGGATCGTGTTAATACTCTTGTTTGCCCTGTTTCCATGGAAGTCAGCGCACTATTTAAATAGCCAGAAGGTTCCTGTTCTTAAGGAGCAGTTTTCCAGTCGCATAAAGACTTTTTATTATCAAATGCTGGATAAAAATAATCCTCCTGCTAAAGATGTTTTATATCTTGCCAGCTTATTAACAAACAAGAGTTTGTGGGAGGAATCAGGAAGACTGCTCTCTAAAAAACTGACGCCAAAAAAACTGGCAGACGACTCAGTTCTGGAATATGAATTTGTAACCTTAAATAACAAGATGGGTAAATATTATGAGTCTCAGGATAAAGAAGAACGAATAATATTAAAATACAAAGTTCGTCAACAGCTTATAAGCTTGTCAAAATATGACAAAATACCTGATGCTTTATTGATAAAACTGGCTGAATCAAGTAAAGCCTTTGGTTTGCTTCCACTCTCGAGTGAATTTTATCAGCGCCTGGCGCAAAATAATTTGCAAGACAAGGCAAAATGGTATGGCCTCGCGGGCGATTTGGCGACTCAAAGCCGTTATGATGATAAAGCGGTTTTTCTTTATAAAAAAGCTCTGGATACGGTCTATTCCAAACCGCAATTACGCTTGTATACTGAAAAATGGCTCTCGGCACTGGAGCGGGCAGGGCAGTTTCAGCAAATCGAAACATTTTTGAATCAGGTTAAGCAACAACCTGAGAAGTACCCCAAAAACCTGGATATCATCGCAAAAAAAAGTGCGAATTTGGGCTACCCGCAAATTGCTACCTATTTGTTTCAATATTTGGCGAAGAACTCGTCTGTAAATCAACAGCAAAGCTGGTATGAAAAAGCATCCCACTGGAGTTCGGTTGCGGGTAATGATGACGAGGCGATTAATTTATTACTAGAAGCAAGGTCAACTGTAAATAACTCAAATAAAGGTGATCAATGGAGCATTAATCAAGCTTTGGTTGACCTTTATATCAAGGGAAATAAAGCTGATAAAGCACTTAAGCTGATACTTGAATTCCTAAAAGCTTTTCCAAATGATCAGCGTTTAATTAATAAAGCAGTTTATGTTTCTTTAAAAGAGGGAAAGTATGATATTGCAAGGAATATTAATTCAGGTTATTTAAAGGCTAATCCACACTCGCTGAGTGGCTTGCTGCGTCAGGCAAAAATAGAACTTGCCGGGAAACGTTATAACAAGTCAGTATTCTATGTAAAAAAAGCATTAGAGAAATACCCTGACAGTTTGGCTCCACAGAAGTTATGGGCAGATATTGAAGCAGCCAGGGATAATTATGATTTTGCACTGGATAAATGGTTATGGATTTATCAGCAGGAAAAAACGGCGGAAAACAGGCTGCGTTTGATAGCTGTAGCGCAGGCAAGTCTTAATAAAAAAGCGCTGGAAGTGTTAATAAATCTTGCCGAGACAGGCGATTTGCCGAGGCAGGCTGTTTACGATGTTTTTTATCATTTGCTTAATAATGATAATAAGAAACAGGCAATTAGTTTTTTGCAAAACTATTTATCTTCACATAAGCCGGATAAGGCGCTTTATATTACACTCGCCAAATGGTTGTCCGCCGGGAAAGAATATTCTGCATCACTGCGTACCTGGAAAGACATAGATAAAATTTTTGGCGCAAGCAAAGTATCCAGTTTAAGTCAGTTTGAACTTTATTGGCTTCTTGGCAAGAAAAAGTCCGCCTATAAATTATGGCTTAAAAATAAAAAATCCTGGGATAAAGAGATTAGTACGCGCCATTTGTCAATCATGGCAGAAATTGCCTGGCAGTATAAATACAGAAAAAGTGCTGCAGCTTACTATTCCCGTTTGTTAAAGAGACGTTATCAACGATCCAGGCGGGTACGGGAACTTCAGTATATGCGGCTTAGCATTTTGCAGGAAGATTTGGGACAAAATTCTCTGGCGCTGTCTACCCTGAGTCAGGGAGTCAAAAGAACCAAAAGTAGCAGCTTGTTATTAAGAGGATTGCAGCTAAGTTTTGATCTTTCTGATGATATAAATTTTGAACATTTTATTTCATTGGCAAATCGCTACAAAACCGGTGTGGAAAGATTATCCCGATATTGGGTTTTACTGGCTGCCTTTGATCAAAAGTATGGTCTATTTAACTCTTCTTTTGAATATTACCAGCGTGCGCTCGCTATCAATCCTGCTTCCAGGGATGCTCTTAATGGTATTAATGCAATAAAAAAAGCTGGAGTATTAAGATAATGGAACAAGTAGCTAGCAGAGCATTAAATAGAAGGCATAAACTGTTTAAACAATTGCCTGATGATATAGGAGTATCAATAAATAAATTACTTGAGGTTGTTTTCTTGCCTCTTGTTATACCTGTTTTATTGTATATTTTAAATGTAAAGGATATTTTTTTACTGGAAAGCGGCTTTCCCTGGTTAATTATTATCCCCATCGTTGTTGCGGTCAGATATGGAACATGGATTGGTTTGTTAAATCTTTCTGTGCTTGCTGTGGCTTTACTCTCTTACACCTTTTTTTATCAGGAAGATTTATTTAATAAAGGCTTAAATATTCTTGCCGGAAATTTTTTGATTGTTATTTTAATAGGTGAGTTATTACATAGCTGGAAACACAAATTCGAGGAAATTCAACAGGAAAAAATAGACTGTTTAAGGGATAACAACAGGATTGAACAAGAATTACAGCTATTGCATATAACGTATAGTCAGTTAGAAGAAAATCTGGTAACAACAACTCAATCGGTCACCAGATCATTACGCTTGTTGGAGGTTTCTTTGCAGCCTCCGCTGGACAGCAAGCAGCAGGTAAAGGTAGCAATCAGGAAGCTGCGTGAAATACTTGACCAGTATGAATGGCTTGAGGAATCTGTTTTTTATTATATTAATGAGAAAGGTATGATAAATCCTGTGCCTCTGGCTAACAAGGCGGTGTTCAGCAAAGATTTACATAAAGATATTCTGATTTCCAAAGTCATTGAAACCAAACGGGCAGTGGTCTCAAAGGAAATTGGGAACAAATCCCTGAAGACTCGAAAAAGTTCCAGGCTTCAGGCGGCGATACCTTTAATTGATAGTCATCAGCGGCTCTGGGGGGTAATGGCAGTTGTTCGCATAACGCCTTCTGTATTTATACAGCAAAACCTGAATTTACTGAGTTTGTTATGTGCTTATGTTGCAAACCTGTTAAGTGCATCTGAACATCCGCTTACATCAGCAGAAGCCTTACGCCTGGAGACTTCAACAGCTATTGATATTGCGCTTAATTCGGTTAATTCAGTCTTTTTGATTAAGATTTTAATTCCTTTTTCAGCGAACCATAACAGGTACAAGGCTTTTTTCATCAGAAAAATAAAAGGGATTAGTCGTATATGGCAGTTACAAAAGAAGCATGAGATGGTGCTTGTTGTGCTGGTTCCCCTGTTTAATTCAAGCAATGCTGCTGCCTGGAAAAAACAGTTAGAGCAAAGTTTCGTTAAAGACTTTGCTGTTTTGCCGGGTAAAGCGGGTATTAAAATTACACTTCAGAAAATAAAAAAATCTGTGCAGACTGGCAAGAATAAAAGAGAGTATTAATAATATGTATCGAACTTTTATTTTATACCTGATTTTTGTTATTGCTGACATTGCAACAGGGTTTTTAATTTTTTTACCGCTAAAATGGAGCTGGGTTATCGCCATAACGGGGCATATGATTATTGCTCTTGCAGCATCATTCTGGATATATTCAGAAAGCCCTGATGATTCTTTGGATCGTAAAAAAATAGTCTTCCTGTTTTCTTTTATTTTTTTATTTCCGGTGATTAGCCTGTTATCTTTGTGGTTTTTATCAGCAAAAGATATTTTCAGAAAAAAATATAAACACAAGTTAAAACAGCGACAACAAGAAGATACAGATAGTCAGGAGCCCTATGATTTTCTTGAGCAAACAAAGTTACTACATAGCTCTAATAAATATAAAAAAACACGCAGTCTTCTTTCTACCCTGAATGATGAAAATTATCTAAAACTATTGCTTGCCTCCAGGCATTTACCAGATAAGGAAGCCTATGCGCTGTTATCAGAGGCTTTGGTTAGTCCATTTGAAAGCGCGCGTTTAATGGCTTTTAGCCTAAAGGAAAAGCTTGAAAAACGCTTGCAGGGCGAGTTGCAAAAGGATCTGGAAATGTTGCAAGGTCTTTCCGGTACCGAACGTGCTGAACAGCATCTTGTTGTTGCCAAAGAGTATATGCATCTGTTTGATATTGGAATGTTTTTTATGAGTGAAGAAAAGCTGTTGGAAGAGGCTTTATATCATTGTCATCAGGCAATTAAACTCAACAGGACGTCAGCCTATGCTTTTCATATTCTGAGCAGGATTTTATTGTATCAGGGGAAAACGAATAAATCCCGGGAAGCAAAAAAAATCGCAGCTTCATTGCAACGTAGGGTATTAGAGAAAAGTTAACATGACAAAAGATAAACCACTCTCTCTTGATGCGGTGCAAGCAGAGTCACCCGGATCAAAAAAAACAGCCGATATTTGCCTGATTCTGGAAGGTTCATATCCTTATATAAGAGGTGGTGTATCAAGTTGGGTACATCAACTTATAGAAGGTCATCCAAATTACCAGTTTTCAATTATTTTTCTGGGTGCTGACCGGAAAAATTATGAAGCCATGCGTTACAAGCTTCCTGCAAATGTCTGTCATTTTGAATCTCATTATCTCAATGAAGACCTCAATCTGGGAAAGCCCATGACGCGACATCTGGATCAGCGTTTTATTCAGGGAATTAAAGATATATACAAAAAGATCGCTGGTTCTGGACAGGTTCCAGATATTGAGGAACTCGGTGAGAATGCTCATGCGCTATTAAATAATAGCCAGCTTGATCTGGATGATCTTTTTTATAGTGAAGAGATTTGGCAGTTGTTTCTTGAGATTTATTATAAAAATTGTCCTGATCACGCATTTAATGAATATTTCTGGACAATTAGAGCAATGTATTCGCCACTATTATCTTTAATTGATATTTCCAGAAAAATTCCTGATGCACTTTGTTATCACACAATTTCTACAGGTTATGCAGGGGCGTTAGGTATGTTTCTTCGATTACAAAAAAATCGACCATTAATACTGAGCGAGCACGGCATATATACGAAAGAAAGACAAATAGACCTTTATCAGGCTGAATGGATAAAAGAGATTAACCGGGAATACTATTCAGGGCTGGATGACCGTACCAGTGCTTTACGACAATTGTGGATTCATTTTTTTGAAATACTGGGGCGGCTGACTTACAGCGCCTGCACCTATACGATCACCCTGTATGAGCGGAATCGCCAGAAACAGATAGAACTGGGAGCAAATCCTGACAAAGCGATTGTTATTCATAATGGAGTGAAACAAACGGGTTTGGCTAAATTACGTTCACTCAGAACTAAAGAGATACCTCCTGTTCTTTGTTTGCTGGGGCGTGTTGTACCCATCAAAGACATAAAAACCTATATTTATGCTGTTGCTGAATTGTGTAAATTGTATCCGGAAGCAGAGGGCTGGATTGTTGGTCCTGAAGATGAGGATGAAGACTATGCCAGAGAGTGCCATGAGTTGGTGACTCAACTTAAACTCGAAAATAAGGTCAAGTTTCTTGGCTTTCAACGAATAGAAGATATTTTGCCTAAAATTGGTCTTATCGTTTTGAGTTCAATTAGCGAAGCCCAGCCGCTTGTCATACTGGAAGGCTTTGCCGCAGGAGTGCCTGCCATTTCAACTGATGTGGGTTTTAGTCGTGGCATGATTGAGGGCAAAAACAAACAGGACAGAGCGTTAGGTAAGGCGGGGGCTGTTGTGCCTATCGCCAATCCAAAAGAACTTGCAAGAGCTGCTGCGGACTTGCTGAAAGATAGTAAAAAATGGTATGCCGCCCAAAAAGCAGGTATTCAGCGTGTTGAAAGTCTTTATCGGGAAAGTATTTTTCTAAAGCACTATCAAGAATTATATAAAAAGGTGATAACAAATGGCGGGAATAGGGTTTGAGTTAAAAAAATTACTCAAGGACAAGAGCTGGTTTGGTCTGGTCAAGACTTATGCTTATGCGGGCGCGCTTAGTTCTGGTCCCTGGGTATTTTCAATTATAGGTATTTTACTGGTTGGAATCATTGGGGTAACTTTTAAACAATCATCCGGTTTTTGGGTAAACGAGTATCTGGTTTCAATAACCTGGTTAATGTCTTTATCATTAATATTAAGCAGCCTGTTTCAACTGGTTTTTACACGCTTTATGGCGGATCAGATATATCTCCAAAGGGAACATATTATTTTGCCAAATTTTTTAAGTGTGCTTGTTTTATCGACTTTTATTAATGGGTCTATTGGAGCGGTATTGTGGCTACTGTTTTTTAGAGAGCAGGATTTTGTCTATTCATTTCTTATGTTTGTCAATTTTGTCCTGTTGTGTAATGTCTGGCTTGTGGTTATCTTTATTGCAGGCATGAGGCGTTACAAGACAATACTCGTTGTTTTCTTTATTGCTTATGCATCTATTGTTGTTCTTTCTTTGATTTTTAGTTCCTTTGGTATCAGAGGTTTTCTTTTTTCTTTTCTTTTGGGTCATGCTGTTTTGTTTCTTTCGCTGTTTGTTCTGATTATTCAGGAATTTGATGCTGACGAGCTGTTTCGCTTTGAATTTTTTCAGCGTGAAAATCTTTTTTTGATTCTAATACCTACGGGCGTTTTTTTTAATTTGGGGATATGGGCGGACAAGTGGATCTTCTGGTTTGCTCCATCAACTTCAGATAGTGTCAACGGCGTTTTACGCTCATCCATAATTTATGATATGCCAATTTTTCTTGCTTATATCTCGATTATTCCTGGTATGGCAAGTTTTTTATTACGCATAGAAACTGATTTTGTTGACAAGTATAAATCTTATTACAGTGAAGTGAACGGGAATGGAAACTTGTCGGAAATAAATCATAAGCGTAGCGAAATGATAAAAAGTATTTACAATGCCTATCTGGAAATCATAAAGCTTCAGGGAGTCACCTTGCTTTTCTTTATCCTCCTGGCAAAAAAAATCTTTGCATGGCTGGACTTGTCGCCGCTTTACTTAAATATTTATTACCTCGATCTTTTCTCAACAGCAATTCTTGTTCTCTATCTGGCAACGCTAAATCTCTTTTTCTATTTTAACTTATTAAAGCAGGCGTTTTGGCTCACACTGGGTCTGTTTGTACTGAATGTTGTCTTTTCAGTAAGCAGTCTTTTCCTGGGGGCAAGTTTCTATGGATATGGTTTTGCTCTCGCCCTTGTTATTACGACATTAATCGGAATGTACACTTTATCAGATAAAATAAACCGTTTGGAATACCTGACGTTTATGTTGCAACGCTAGTCGGACAGTATTCCGGGTCGAGATTTAAGAACCTGTCCGGGAATTGAATATTAGCGAGGGAAAAGCTGATTTGAGTCAGCTTTTCGGATGTTCACCATTCTCTGACATTAATACCCATCGTGATCAAAAATATATTAACGGTTCACCGTTAGAACCTGTCTGGAAATATGAGTCGTAGCGAGGGAAAGCCAAATTTGGCTTTTCCGCAGTAGGCTCACTATTTCCAGACAGGTTTTTGTTCATGTACTTTATTTGCTATTGCCATGTTTTAAAAATATTCCAAATAGCTAAAAAATAGCGAAAAAACTATATAGACCTGTATACCGTACAGATGCATATGTATAGCCTGTATAGATAACATGCTCACTAACGAGACTGTCTTTTAGAACTTATTCTTAAGCAGATAAATAGACAGCCTCCCGGATATCCAGGGAAGGATTTACCATGAAAGACACAAGCAACACCAGTATCTGGTTTAAGATTCTATTGATCAGCCTGCTCACTTTTACAAGCAACTTGTGGGCAGATCCCATTAATATTGATGGCAATTTGAGCGACTGGTTTCAGTCAGACCGGATTGACCCGACACCCGTACCAGGATATGAAATCTATGCTCGCTATGAAAATAATCGCTATAAAATTGCAATACATCGAAGCAACGGTTCCATAGGTGCTAATACCACACTTTGGCTCGATACGGATCAAAACGCAGGAACTGGCTACCTGGTTTGGGGCTTTGCTGTTGGTGCTGAATACAATATTAATATTTCATCTGATGGAAAACCCTATCTGTATACCGGCTCCAGTGGACAAACACTTGTCTCTGGTCCATTAGTACACAGTATTGTTTCGGATGGTAATTCCGGCTCCAATATGGAAATAGAAGTGCCTGAGAGCCTGTTAGCCTCTCCGGAGGAAATTCATTTATTTGCTGATATTAATGATACTGAGTTTCTGCCTCAAAGTTACTCTCCTGCCAGTAATAGCTATACCCTGTCAAAGACGCAAGGCATTATTCTCGATGGTGATCTGTCAGACTGGAATCAGGAAGACAGATTAGAGACCGCAGTAACGACTGTACCAGGATATGAAATCTATGGTCGCTTCGAAAACGGCACATACAAACTCGCGCTGCATAATTTAAACGGCAGTATTACAACGGGAACAACCTTGTGGCTAGATACAGATCAAAATAAAAATACCGGTTACAAAATATGGGGAAGCATCGGTGGGCATGAATACAATGTAAATATCTCTACCGATGGCAAACCATATCTGTATACGAACGCCGATGGAGAAACACTGATTTCTGCCTTGAATTATTTTATTGGCAGCGACGGTGCCGGCGGTAATATTCTGGAATTGGCAATTCCCGAGACATTGTTAAATACACCAGCGACACCCGGGATTAATATCCTTGCAGATGTTAATAACAGCGTATTCCTGCCTGCTGACTATAACTATCACTATACCCTCAATAAAATACCGCTTTCACAACAGGGAAAAATAATAATTGATGGAGATAAATCTGACTGGAGTGAAGATGAGCGTCTCGATCTGGGCGCACAAAATGCAGTAAGTGATGCAGAACTCTACGGGCGCTATGAAGATGGCAAGTACAAGATATTACTGCATCACTTCTCACAAAATATCGGTCAAAACACCACAATCTGGCTAAACACAGATCAAAATGCAAATACCGCTTATCAAATATGGGGTTTTGCAGGTGGTGCCGAGTTTAATATCAATCTGGATGCATCCGGCAAGCCTTCTCTTTACACTCAGGGAGCGGGACAAACCTTTGTTTCAAGTGCTATCAACTATGCCAAAACAACTGATGCGACAGGTGGCTCTATACTAGAACTGGAAATTGACGAAAACTTGCTTGGAACTCCATCAGGAGAAGGCATTAATCTGCTGATTGATATCAATAACGCGATATTTATGCCAGAGTCATATGCTCCAGCGAGTAATCAATATTCCTTGCTCAAATACCCGGCATCCACGCATATTGGCATTGTTTACTCCGAAACAACCGAGTCTCATTTCTTTAACAGAAAAGCATACGCTCAATTATTTATGAGTGTTCAGTCTCAGGCAATGATGGCAGGCATCCCGTTTGATTTATT
>Ga0256832_1002509_pt1 | contig 12524 bp, 13 predicted proteins | sample 134614metaG_FD_190534 | JGI IMG/M metagenome (GOLD analysis project Ga0256832, IMG submission 190534) | Hydrothermal vent microbial communities from Lau Basin, Pacific Ocean - 134-614 | ecosystem: Environmental > Aquatic > Marine > Hydrothermal vents | place: Pacific Ocean: Lau Basin | collected... | reverse complement strand
AGTACGACGATCAGTAACACTCCGAAGCCGGGGAGCCAATAAGGGGACTTTTTTTTAGCGGCGGGGCTGTCCGTGGCGGGTGCTTCCGTTTTTTCGATTTGTTGCAGCAAAACAGCCGCGTTCGGCGGTCTCTCCTGTGGTGCGCGTGCCATAAGCTGGCGGGTCATGTCCGTGAGTAGCCGGGGCGCTTCGGGTCGCAGGCTGGCGATATCGGCCGCTTCCTCGCTTAAAACAGCCTGCAGGGTGGCCGCGGTGTTTTCTTTTTGAAAGGGATTGGTCCCGCACAGCATCTCATACAGGGTAAGCCCCAGACTGTACAGATCGCTTTGTATGCCGGCCTTTTCACCACGGATCAGCTCCGGAGGCATATAGGCCGGAGTTCCCATGCTTTGTCCCTGAGCGGTGACTCCGGGCATATCCTGAAAAGAGGCCAGGCCAAAATCGGTTAGTCTGGCCGTAAAGTTTGAATCGATCAGAATATTACCCGGCTTAATGTCACGATGGATGACCCCTTTGCCGTGGGCATAGTCCAGGGCCTTCAGGGTATCGCGCACTATGGAGATGATTTGAGGCAGGGCCAGCGGCTGCTTTTCATGTATCAACTGCTCCAGGGTCCCTCCCTTCACATATTCCAGCGATATGTATACCAGGTCGGGGCTGATATGGAAATCATAGACATTGACGATATTGGGGTGCTGGAGATGGGCGCTGATACGGGCTTCCCGTTTAAAGCGCTTTAACAGATCCTGCTCGCGCAGCCACTGGGGATTGAGCACCTTCAGGATAACCGTGCGGTTCAGGTTCAGATGTTGGGCTTTATAAACGGTGGTGATGGCCCCGCGGCTTATTTCATGAATGATCTCATGATTCTTAATGTTCATCCACCATGCCCCATTCCTTTAGCTGGTATTGCAGCCAGCGCCGGGATACATCGAGAATTTCAGCGGCTTTGGTGCGGTTTCCGCCGGTCATTTCCATGGTTTGCAGTATGGCGTATTTATTGATCTCCTTGAGGGTTTTGCCCACCGGCATTTTGGGCTCGCTCTTTTTAAGCTGAAAAACATCGGGTTCGATCAGGCTTTTGGAAGACAGGATCACGGCCCGTTCTATGGTGTTTTCCAGTTCCCGGACATTGCCGGGCCAGTCATACTGTTGCAAATAGCGCAGGGCCTCTTTGCTGAAGCCCTTAAAGTTCTTTTTATTTTTCAGGGCATAGTGTTGTAAAAAATGTTCGGCTAACAGCAAAATGTCGTCGGGGCGCTCGCGCAGGGGCGGCATTTTTATATAAATGACATTTAGGCGATAGTACAGATCTTCCCGGAAACGTCCCTCCTGGACTTCCTTATACAGATCGCGGTTGGTGGCGCAAAGTACGCGTACATTGACTTTGCGGATTACATTGTCACCCACGCGTTTTAATTCGCCTTCCTGCAAAATACGCAACAGCTTGGTTTGAATAGGCTGGCTGATTTCACCCACTTCATCCAAAAAAAGAGTGCCGCCGTCGGCATCTTCAAACAGGCCGGGTTTATCCTGATGGGCGCCGGTAAAGGCTCCCTTTTTATGGCCGAACAGCTCGCTCTCCATCAGGTTCTCCGACAGGCTGCCGCAAAATATCGGTATGAACGGTTTATCCTTTTGGTTGGAATGGTCATGAATGGCCCGGGCGATTAACTCCTTGCCCGTCCCGGATTCACCCTCGATCAGCACGGTGGCGGTGGAGGGGGCCACGCTGTGCACCATTTCAAATATCTTCTGCATCGGCTGGCTTTTGCCGATGATTTCCGGAAAACGGTCATTAAGGGAGATGCGTTCCTTGAGTTTTTTATTCTCGTTTTGCAGATCGTTGAGCATTTGGGCGTTTTCAATGGCGATGGCCGCCTGCCGGGCAAAAGCGGTTAAAAAGTCCAGACTGCTTTGATCAAACTGATCCTCGGACATTTGACGATCCATGTATATGGCGCCGATAATGCGATCCTCTATGAGCAGGGGGGTGCAGATAACCGAATGGATCTTTTGCAGAATAATGCTTTCGGCCCCGCTAAAACGGTCATCTTCCTGGGCGTCCACGCTGATCAGCGCTTCACGGGTTTGTAACACCTTGGTTACCACGCTGGAGGAGTGCTCCTTCATGGATTCGATTCTCTCGCGGGAGAGGTTGCGGGCCGTTACCGTTTCATAATGGGCCGTTTTATTCTTTTTCAGCAGTATAAACCCCCGCTCCGCTTCCAGCACCCGCATGGCGGAATCCATTATTTTATCCAGCAAAACGGTAATCTCATGGGTACTGTTAATCTGCTGGCTGATGGTCAATAGGGTTTCAAAGGGATTCTTTAACATGATTCATTCCTCTAATTGGTAACCTGAAATGTCCCCTCGCGGGAACTGCTGCTGTTGCCGAATTCATCGGTGACCTTGAGTATCCAGACATAGTTGGCCGCCGGAAGCGTGTTGCTTATGGTCAGGGTTTGGGTTGCTCCGGGGATATCCGGTATGGTGGTTACCGGGCTCAACAGGCCCTGGTTTATCTGAAATATTTCAATTTTCAGATTAAACCAATAGGGCAGGCGCACCTTTTGCCAAATAAACCGGATGGAGTCGACCGGGACGGTTTGTAAATTTACCGGCTGGTTCAATACCGGGGTTTCCTCGATAACGCGTGTCAGATAACGCTTACCGGATTTAACCGTTTTTCCGGCATCATCCAATACGCTTAGGATAAAGGCCCGGCCAATGAGGGATTGAATGGTGTTAACCGGCAGGTCATCGATGCTTAGCCTTCTGCTGAAAGTGCCGGCTTCCAGACTGACGAACAGGGTGTCATGTACATTGTATTCGGGGATATCAAAAAAGACGCTGTTAATGTCGGCAATACCGTCGGGGTCGTTTACCCGGGCCTCAATTTGCAGATAGTAAAGGTCTTCCACGGGGAAAAATTGTGATAAATGCTGTGTGGTCAGGGAAATCGTTTCAAAATAGGGCAGACCGTCCAGAAAGAAATTAACAACGTGATTGGCGTTCAGGATGACCTGCAGCGAGTCGCGGGTATAGCCATCGGCGGTACAATAGACGGTATAATCACCCGGTAACAGGTTCTCCAGCAGAAAGCTGCCGTCGCTCCGAGAAAAGACCTTTTCGTTTCCGGGTTCCAGGGTGATTATGGCATTGGAGATGGTTTGCACGGGCGCATAGAGTGTGTTTACCGTGCCGCTCAGGGTATAGCCGCGGTTACTGTTTTGCGGATCCAGGGGGTTGTCGTGTGGTACATCCTCCAGGCATCCGGCCGCAAACAGCAACAGGAATAGCGCGCTTAAATATTTTAATAAAGAATAGATCACTTTATTTTGCCACTCAAATATGTTAACTCCACCCCAAAAACAGCTACGCTTCTTAAGAAAGACACGTATGGATAAAATCCCTTGTTTTATCCCGGTTACTTAAGCTGATACCGTCTATGCCGGTAGAGAAAAGCTGTGTAATGTGGATAAATATTTTTGAATATAGCGAAATTAGCGACAAAATATAATAAAAATTTACATTTATTTCGCACTATTTGCCCGGGATGTGCAAATAGTGCGCTGAGAGAAATTGTTAGCGAAAAAATCAGACCTCCGCCAGGCATATACGGTTGCGGCCTTCATCCTTGGCCCGGTATAAGGCCCGGTCGGCTTTTTCTATGATATCCTTGACCGAAGAGGCCTGTTCGCTATGGCAGATACCGCAACTGAATGTTACCTGTATGACATCATCACCGGCCTCAATTTTAAGGTTACGCACTATAGATAAAAGGCGGGATACATATTTTTGCATATCCTGCAGGCCTACCGTGGATGAGATGAGGACAAATTCTTCTCCTCCGTATCTGAAGGCAAAGTCGATACCGGTACGCTGATTGTTTTTAAGCACGGCGGCGACACTGCTCAAAACCGTGTCGCCCGCCGTGTGTCCATAGGTGTCATTTACGGATTTGAAGTGGTCAAGATCCAAAATCGCCATGGCAAAGGGGACGCTTTTCTCCAGCCAGCGATCCCAAAAGCGATTTATCATGGAATCAAAGGAGCGGCGGTTGAGCAGGGCGGTCAGGGGGTCGGAGGTGGCGTCTTCCTTGTATTTTTCATTTTGGGCCAGAAGCTCCTCGGTAACCGAGGCCAGTTCGGTGAACTTACGCAAAGCGCGGGTCATTTTATCATAGCGACGGACAATCTTGCGGCATAGCACGGGGAAATCGGGCGCGTTTACCGGCAGGGGAACCATATAGTCCACATGGGCGCGGTTTACGGCATGCAGAATATATGGAAAGATATTGGGTTGATTGCGGACAAAGAGAATTCTCTGGATGTGCTGGTCATACTCCAGAAAGGAGCGTAAAAAATCGACCCCGCTCTGGTCTTCCTCATCGATAAAAGCGATAACGCAAAGAACCGATTCATGGTTGATTTTTGAAGCTATCTCAGCGAAATATTTAGCCGTCAGTCCGGTATATTTACTTTCTTCAATGGCCCGCTTCAGGTCGGCAATTTTCTGCGCGGGCCGGTGCAGTACCACAATATTCCGTGTCGATGCGTCCAAGAGTTTCTCCTCATGATAAAGATGAATACATCTCATCATTCGGACAGCGGGACTTATTTCTTTAAGGATTCCTCGTATTTGAGCGCGGCGGCTACAAATTCACGGAAAAGAGGGTGTGCCTTACTCAGCCGGGATTTTAATTCCGGATGAAACTGGCAGCCGATAAACCAGGGATGGTTCTCCAGTTCAATTATCTCCACCAGGGTGCCGTCCGGTGAAAGTCCGCTGATGCGCATCCCGTGAGATTCAAACTTCTCCCGGTAAGCATTGTTGAATTCCCAGCGGTGGCGGTGGCGTTCATTGATGGAGGTCTCCTTGTAGGCCTGGAAGACTTTCGTTCCCTTTTGGATGATGCAGGGATAGCTGCCCAACCGCATGGTGCCCCCCTTGTCGGTCACGCCATACTGTTCCTCCATAAGGTGTATTACCGGTGACGGTGTTTCGCTGTTGAACTCGGTACTGTTGGCCTCTTTTTCCCCCAGAACATTACGGGCGAACTCGATGGAGGCGCACTGCAACCCCAGGCAAATTCCCAAAAAGGGAACCTGGTTCTCCCGGGCATATTGTATGGTCATCAATTTTCCCTCGATACCGCGTTCGCCAAATCCGCCCGGAACCAGAATGCCGCTACAGCCTTCCAGCCGGTTACCCAGGCCGGTTTTCTCCAGCTCCTCGGTGTTGATCCAGCGCAGCTTTACATGAACATCGTTTTCCATGCCGGCATGCACAAAAGACTCGATGATGCTTTTGTAGGCATCCTGCAGGCTGACATATTTTCCGCAGATGGCAATTTCAATTTCGCGCTGCACGCTTTTGTAGCGGGCGATTTTCTTTTCCAGGTTTTCGATATGGCGGGGACGGTCGGGGAGTTTCAGGCGTTCGATCACCAGGTCGTCAAAACCGGATTGCGCGTAGGTCAGCGGTACCTCATAGATGGTTTTTACATCCAGAGCCGTTTTTACGGCATTGTGGGAAACATTGCAGAAAAGACCGATCTTTTCCTTAAGGGATTGATCCAGAATGCGATCCGTGCGGCATAAAAGGACATCGGCCTGTATACCGATTTCGCGCAGGCGCATCACCGAATGCTGGGTCGGCTTGGTTTTCAATTCATCGGCGGCGGCCACAAAAGGTACCAGGGTTAGATGAACCACCAGGGTGTCTTCCGGGTCATTTTGCAAACGGAACTGGCGCAGGGCTTCCAAAAAGGGCAGGCTCTCGATGTCACCCACGGTGCCACCGATTTCAACGATGACAATATCGCTTTTTATCTCTTCGGCCACGCGGATAATATGGTTTTTGATCTCATCGGTCACATGCGGGATAACCTGCACCGTGGCGCCCAGATAATCCCCGCGACGTTCCTTTTGGATAACGTTGTTGTAAATCTGTCCGGTGGTGGTGTTGTTCAGACGGCACATGTCGGTGTCAATAAAGCGTTCGTAGTGGCCCAGATCCAAATCGGTTTCGGCGCCATCCTCGGTGACATATACCTCGCCATGCTGGTAAGGGCTCATGGTGCCCGGATCGACATTGATGTAGGGGTCAAGTTTTATGATGGTTACGGAAAATCCACGCGATTTCAACAAAAGTCCCAGAGAAGAACAGGCGATGCCCTTACCCAGTGAAGAGACCACCCCGCCGGTAAAAAAAATAAATTTGGTTGCCATCAGTTTTCCTGTATTTCGGTTATTATTTTTTGTGCTGTTTTCACATCTTCTTCCGTATCCACGCTCAGCGCCTTATAATCGCTTACCAAAGTGTGTATGGTGTAGCCGTTTTCCAGAAAACGCAGTTGCTCCAGTTTTTCCGCCTGTTCCAGCATGGCCGGCGGCAGTCCGGTTAATTGCGCCAGAATCTCTTTCCTGTAGGCATAGATGCCGATATGCTTATAAAAAGGAACCGTGGCCGGCCATTTTTTTTTATCCGGCTCATCCCGTAAAAAGGGGATGGTGGCCCGGGTAAAGTACAGCGCCCGTCCGTGTATATCGCGGGTAACGCGTACAAGGTTGGGGTCTGTCAGCTCTTCATAGGATGAGACAGGCCCCACGGGGGTGGCGATCTGTACCTCCGGGTTGCCGAACATGGCCGCCAGTTGATCCAGCAGCCGCGGCTCGATAAAAGGTTCATCGCCCTGAAGGTTGATGATGACGTCGGCATCAACTTCTTTTATGGCCGCGTAAACGCGGTCTGTTCCCGAAGGCAGGGTCGGGTCGGTCATGACAACGGCAGCTCCGAATTGCCCGGCAACACGCTCTATGCGCTCATCGTCGGTGGCGATGATGACCTGGTCGATCGATCCGGCCAGACAGGCCCGCTCATATACATGGCGAATCATGGGCTTATCGCCGATCAGCACCAGCGGTTTGCCCGGCAGACGCGTGGAGGCGTAGCGGGCCGGGATAACACACACTGTTTTCATCGCTTTACAACCTTGGGCACACGGAAGAAGCCGTCACCGGAGAGCGGGGCGTTTTTCAGGGCTTCCTCCCGGGGAAGGGACGCCTGCGGTTCGTCCTCACGCATAACATTTTTTAAATCCAGGCTGTTCATCATCGGCGCCACGCCCCCGGTGTTCACTTCATTCAACTTCTCCATATAGCCCAAAACGGCGTTCATTTGGCGGATATAGGAAGGATAATCTTTTTCTTCTATGTGCAGATGAGCCAGACGGGCAATTTTCTTTATATCTTCTGTTGTTACGGACATGCGTCATACATCCTTTTAAAAAATAGAGTGTTCAAAAATTTGTGAATATTTTCTGACCGAATCGATGACTGATTTGGCGCGCAGACTGTCCAGAACAGACGGCTGCCAGTGGTCGATTTCTATGGGTACCAGACGGGGTTTGATGACCGGCCCCTCCTTATTCTTAAAGATATCGACCGCCGCCAGAGCCGAGAGTTCGTATGTACGTGAATTCCCGCCAAAAATAAAATTTCCCAGTGAGTAAAATACGGCCTTTCCCTTATATAATTCAACGCCTTGTAAAACATGCGGGTGATGTCCGATGATCAGATCGGCGCCGGCGTCGATCACCTGATGGGCCAGACGGATCTGTTCCTTTTGCGGATAGTGCTCTTTTTCCAGCCCCCAGTGAAAGTTAACAATGATCACATCGGTCAGATCTCTGTATTTTTCGATATCCCTGCGGATCAGGCCGATACGGCGCATGGCGGTACCGGCGGAGTCCGCCGTGGCCGGGTGGGAGTTGCTGTGTTTATGGGTGCCGTAATAAGAGAAAAAGCCCAGGCGCAACCCCTTGCGTTTTAAGATAAGCGGGTGGTGGGCCTCTTCCTCCATGCGTCCCGCTCCCGTATAGTATATTCCCCGCCGGTTCAGCACTTCCAGGGTTTCCAGCAAACCGGACTGGTTGAAGTCGTAAATGTGATTGTTGGCCAGGGTAACCAAATCGACACCGCCGGAACTTAAGACCTCTGCCAGTTGGGGCGCGGCTTTAAAATTGAAGAGTTTCTCTGTCTTATCGGTGCTGACCGTCAGGGGGTTTTCCAGATTTACCATGGCAATATCGGCCTGGCGGAAGATATCTAATTTTTTAAAGGCGTAGGCGAAATCATTCTTGACATAGCGGCCGAAATGGTTGGCCAGGGTTACGTCACCGCCGAAAATCAAAGTTACCCGCGTGGAGTCAGCCGCCTGAGATAAGGCGGTGAACATAAGGCCGGCCAGGATCATACGTTTTAGAAAAGATTTAGGTCTCATAAACAAAAAAACCGCCATGAAGGCGGTTATATAATTCATGTGGGAATGCTTTTACCTGTTGTTTACGATTTTTTCATTTAACACGTGGTCATCAAAATAGTAAGCGGAAGGATTGACCGCCTTACCGTAATAGCGCACTTCATAATGCAAATGGGGAGCGGTGGACAAGCCTGTGCTGCCGACTTCACCTATTTTTTGACCCCGCTTTATCTGCTGGCCCCTGCGTACGACGATTTTGGACAGATGTCCGTAACGGGTGACGAAGCCATATTTATGGTTCAGTTTTATAAGCTTACCATAGCCGTTAACCCGGCCGGTAAATGAAACGGTGCCATCGGCGGAGGCATAGACCGGCGTTCCCTTGGCGGCGGAGAAATCCAGACCGTCATGATGTTTACGTACCTTGTATATGGGATGGCGGCGCAGGCCAAATCCGCTGGAAATCACACCCGTAAGCACGGGCTTCAGCGAAGGCAGATAACGTATGGAGTCCTGCTTGCGTTCAAAGGTGGCCATCAGGGCATTGTAGCTTTCCAGCTCCAGTTTACTTTCCCGTTCCAGCTTGCTTAGCAGGGAAAGCTGGCTGTTTAAATCGGCGGGGTCGTCAAAACCGGAGATTTCATCGATAAAGTCATAATTATAATCAGCCCCCCCGATACCGACATTACGCACATCGGAACTGACCCTGGGCAGGCCCAGCACCGTACGTAATTCATCGTCTTTTTTTATGATATCGGCTATGCGTGTGTTGAGTGCGTTTATTTTAGCCTTGGTTTCCTTCAGGCGGTTTTCAAGGGCAATATTGGTTCTTTCAAGCGTTTTAATCTTGGAGTTATGGCTAAAATCAACCAGTAAGTCCAAACTGATTTTACCCAAAAATGTAAAACCGATTAAAAAAATTGATATGTAGGTGAAGAGTTTGACACGAGAAATCTTATATTCTTTTACAGTCGAACTATTTCTAGGGACAAATATTAAGCGCGACTCATCTTTCATAAAGTAAAATCCTAATTGTATTGTGCTCTCGATCACTTTTTTCCGATTCAGAACCAAGTTTAAGGTAAAGAATTCTCACAAAGTAATCAAGAGCACAAAGGGCTTCGCGCCTATTTTTATTCGCTTTAACCTAAGTAATATCGCAAAACTTTGCTGCGGGAACTGTGACGAAGGCGTCTCAGGGCCTTTTCCTTAATCTGGCGTACCCGTTCCCGGGTCAGTTTAAACTTCACGCCGATCTCTTCCAGCGTGTGCGGCTTCTCACCATCCAGGCCGAAATAGAGTTTCAGAATCTTTGCTTCACGGGCGCTCAGGGTGGAGAGGATGTAGTTGACCTCCTCTTTCAGGGATTCCCCCATCACATCCGAATCCGGCTCGGGATCCTGCTGGTTTTGCAGGATATCTATCAGGCGGCTGTCGCTGTTTTTTTGCAGGGGGGAGTCCATGGATACCGAACGTGTGGCCATTTTAATGGTATCGGTGATATCGCCACTGTCCACTTCCAGTACCTTGGCAATCTCCTCGGCGGTGGGTTCGCGCTCATATTCCTGTTCCAGCATGCTGTACACCTTGCCGATTTTAGTCAGCGTGCCCACGCGGTTAAGCGGCAGACGCACCAGTCGGGACTGCTCGGCAATGGCCTGCAGAATGGATTGTTTGATCCACCACACGGCGTAGGAAATAAACTTAAAGCCGCGTGTTTCGTCAAAGCGGTAGGCGGCTTTCATGAGGCCCAGGTTACCTTCGTTGATCAAGTCTTCCAGGGACAAACCGTAATTCTGATAGGATTTGGCCACACTGACTACAAATCGGAGATTGGCACTAACTAGCTGTTTTAATGCACGTTGATCATTCTGTTTGATACGTTTGGCAAGATCAATTTCCTGATCGGGGGTGAGGAGTTTTACTTCCCCGATTTCCCTTAAGTAATTCTCCAATGATTGATTTTTACTGATGAAAAAATCGCTCACAAATATACTCCAGTTTTAATGTTATAAATTCGAGCTTCTATGATTAAGGCAATAATTGCAAAAATGCAATTATTTTTAGCCCTTAATGACTTTTATATACCCATTTTTTTAATATTTTCCAGTTCCTCTTCCACCCGGGCCAATTCATCATCCAGTTTTCTGATTTCAGAGATCAGGTGGTTGATGCGATTGTCGGTCGGCAGGGCGGTTATCTCGTCCTTGCGTGAAAGTTGGTACACCCGTCCGCCAAGCTCCAGCAGCTTCTCTTCCAGTTCCTTTTTTATGGCCAGCATATCGATCTTTAAACGGCCGATACGCGTGTATTCATTGGTCAGGGCGGAAGCCTTGCGCAGGCCGTCCAACATGCCGCGCCGGATTTTATTTGTCAGTTTCATTCTTTAACTCGATTCTGTCTACGATACCTACAATGGTGGCATCGGTTAGGGCCGGCTGTTTTTGCAGGGGCATCACCGCCTCGGAAGCGGTAATGTAAAAAACGATTTCACCGCTTCCCGCGCCAACGCTGTCCACCGCGATTAGCGGGGTGCCCAGGGGTTGACGTTCCATGTTGATGGGTTGGATCAGCAGCAATTTCAGACCGTCCAACTGGGGGTCTTTTTGTGTGGCCCAAATCGTGCCCATTGTTTTAGCCAGATGCATTATTCCGAAATATCCAGTTTGTCAATGATGCCGGAGACAACCGCATCGACCGGCTTGCCCGCCGTAAGTTCCGATTGGCGCGCTGAACTGCCGGTGGTGATCATGACGATTTCACCCACGCCGGCCCCAACCGTATCCGCGGCCACCACGTAACCGCTCTTTAGCGTATAATCCAATTCAACGGGGCGAACCAATAAAAGTTTTAATCCGGTAAGTTTTTCATCCTTACGCGTGGCCCATACGGTTCCTATTACTTTTCCCAATGTCATAGCTTAATCCGTTCTGATGCCGGGGGCTTGCTGGCGTTACGCTTCAACCTTGCCACCCAGCGTCTGTTCCAGTTTTTTTTTCATATACAACTTAAACCGGCAGTAGGGGCTGTTTCGTTCCTTTAATTGTTGCTTAAGACGGGCTACCACCTTTTCGGCACTGTTTACCCCCTCGGCGATCAAGGTGTCATATTTGTCGAAGTCGCTCCAGTGAAAATGGCCGATGCGGGGTGAAATTATGCATGACGCTTTTTGTAACAACAGCCGGTCAATCTTATGTGTCGAAATCTGATTGGCGCGGATTATAATATCGATCACGTTATTAAATTCCGTTGACCGGGGCATATTTTGTGAAACGTTTATGGCGATTATAAATTCCGCTCCCATATCCAGGGCGGCATTTACCGGAATATTGTCGCACACCGAGCCATCCACATACAGCCCTCCTTTATGCTCCAACGGCGGTATGATACCGGGGATGGAGGCACTGGCACGCAGGGCCTTCCTTAAATGACCGCTGGTAAACGTTTTACATTTTCCGCTGTTCAGTTCCGCCGCGCTGCAGGCAAAGGGCAGTTGCAATTCACCAAATTCCACATTGGGGATGAGTTCATCCACGGTTAATTGCAGGCGCTCTCCCTTCATCAGGCTGATACGGTGAGCGGCCAGATTGATCACCACGCGTTTTTTTATTTCCTGACTGAGCTGATGAAGCAAATCATCCGGCTCATGGCTGGTTTGTTGTTTAAAATAGCGGCTTCCGGCCTTGATAAAGCGTTCACTGCCTAAAAAGGTACGCACCCGTTCTTCCAGCCAGGCAACATCTTGTTTATAAGCGTACAGGGCGCCGACTAGGGCGCCGATGCTTGTGCCGGTTACAATGTCAATCGGAATTTTATGCTCACGCAAAACCTTAAGAACACCGATATGGGCCAGACCGCGGGCGCCGCCGCCACCGAGTACCAGTGCTGTTTTTAATCGTTTCATTTTACCCAAATGTGAAAATCTGCCAACAAAGAATATACTCGGCGCTTTATGCCATTTCGCCAATCCCGGGGACACCGAAATGTACGCTTTTTTTGCTATATGGGGCAACTTGTAAAATAATCAATGAAGGCAAGGGGGGTTATGCCTTTTACAGCGGTCAAACATCCGATATGCGGCTATGGTGCCTAATACCGCTCCCACACGGAAGCGGTGCCGCGGATTGCCGGCGATATCAGGAGAAAAAGCTTTTTTGTTTGTCCCGTTAGCGGTACTCTCCCCCTCATGCCGGAACCGGCTTGTGGTTGTTGCTTGTTTTCTGTGAGAAGGATCAAAAAGAGGCGGAGTGGGT
>Ga0256832_1002508_pt1 | contig 12525 bp, 16 predicted proteins | sample 134614metaG_FD_190534 | JGI IMG/M metagenome (GOLD analysis project Ga0256832, IMG submission 190534) | Hydrothermal vent microbial communities from Lau Basin, Pacific Ocean - 134-614 | ecosystem: Environmental > Aquatic > Marine > Hydrothermal vents | place: Pacific Ocean: Lau Basin | collected... | reverse complement strand
ATACAAAGATGGTTTCTCTCAACACATGATGGCTAAAGTATTGGGGTTATCACAATCTACTGTTAGTGGGATTGTTAAGAGGTATGGGTAGGTGATTACATTCACCTGTTTTCCCCTTTTTCCCCTGCTTTTTCCCTAGTAAATTTTAGAGGATATTTTGTAACAAAATAAATTTATGTTATAATCAACTCCTCAATAAATCGTAAAAGGACTATAAATGGGTGCAATAGAATATTATAGTTATAATGATTATATTCAATGGGAAGGCAAGTGGGAGTTGATATATGGTTACCCGTTGATGATGGCTCCTAGTCCTATGATTACTCACCAAATGTTAGCATCTTTAATCTTAGTTGAACTCTCTAACAGTTTGGAATGTAATGAGTGTATTGTTATTTGTGAACAAGACTGGAAAATAAGTGATGAAACTGTTGTAAAGCCTGATGTTGTAATGATTTGTAATGAACCAAATGATTTGTACATTACCAAACCACCTAAGATTGTAGTAGAGGTTATCTCAAAAAGTACAGCAAGACGTGATGAAGTTACAAAGTTTGAACTTTATGAGAATGAAAAAGTTCCCTATTATATTATTGTTTATCCAAATGATTTAAAAGCAAAAGTTTATAAATTAAAAAATGGTAAATTTGATAAAGTAGATGATTTTACCAATGAAGTAATGAATTTTGATGATTTGGAGTGTGGTGGAAGTATTGACTTTGAGAGAGTCTTTAAACGTTTCAGAAAATAAGGAAAATTATCCTGAATTTAAATTCAAAGTGTAATTTTATAATAGAAAAAAATGTTTTTTTCGATACCATAGGTTAGACTCCAAATAGATATAATTTATACTTTATCTAAGAAAATGATAGCCTTTTTACTATTTATCTACTCACCAATAGTATGACACCAAACAAAAGCTAAACTTAAAATAGTAATAAGAGAATCTATTTTATGATTAGCAGATAGGTGTGTCTCTTTAAGATTAAAATCTCTAATTTTAAAAGCAGAAAAGAGTGTCTCTATCTCCCATCTTCTTCTCTATCAACTTTGACTATTTAGTTTTGCACCATGGCTCTCTTTGATAATCTTCGCCATAACTATGGAGGGTATCAATACTTTATAAATAATGAATACTATCTTGGAATTATTGGTTCAAGTGCTAAAGATAAGGTCTCTATAATCGACTCCTATGGAGATTTACACTTTTGTGTTCAAGATGAAAATTTATGAAAATAAGTTTTAATTAGTTTCAAAATTATTAATTTTAAATATAAAATACACAATTTATCTAAAATCTTATTTTAAATAAATATTTTAAGTTATAATTTATATTTTATATTATATAACTACTATATAAGATGTAAAATATAAAGGATTAGTATGGAAAAGAGACAACCTCTTAACTATTTAGTTTTCTCTTCTTTTATAGGTTTTACAATGATTCTTGGAGGGTGTTCAAATTCAAATTCAGAATCTAAAAGTGATAAAACAGCATTACATGTGGGGCATTTTGTAAGTGTGTTTGAGAAGAAAGTCAAATATAAGTGCGACAATAAAATAACTCCACTCTCTAGTAATAATGAGTTTAAATGTAACTCTTTTCCTATTATTTTCTATTCAGATAACATAAAATTAGGAGAGATAAACTCTATTCATGAAGATGGGTATGTTTTTCCTCAAGATATTATTGTAGCAGAAGATAATTCTGCTCTATATAGTAGTAAAGACTCAATGGTAGTTTCACTATCTCATTAATCTTATAAAGAAGCTCTATAGAGCCTCTTCATCCTCTTCTCCTGTTCTAATTCTAATAACATTAGTAATATCTGAAACAAATATTTTTCCATCACCAATTTTTCCTGTAAGGGCATTTTCTTTTATAATATCTATAACAGTTTGTGCATACTCATCAGTACTAACCACAATGTCTATTTTTACCTTTGGAATAAACTCAACCATATACTCAGCACCTCTATAAAGTTCTGTATGCCCCTGTTGTCTTCCATACCCTTTAACTTCTGAGACGGTCATTCCCTCAATACCTGCCTCAACTAATGCCTCTTTTACATCTTCTAGTTTAAATGGTTTTATGACTGCTTCTATTTTTTTCATCTTGTAGCCTTTTTATTTTAAAGTATCTATGAGAATTTTAGCAAAATAGATTTAAAGTTATAAAGATATTATGGAGGAAAAAATAGAGTAGTGACAAGGTATTGAACCTTGTCTTTATAGGAGGGGACTTAGTTTACTGTAACTTCTACAGGAGTACCTTCCCAGATACCATGCTTTGTGCAGTAACCATGTGCTACTAGTTTAAGTTTTTTTCCTGTTGGAATAATTGTAAATGTAGTAGTGTTATGAGCTTTTACATTTCCAAGAGTTCCAGGAACATAAATGGCTTGTGCTAGTTTTGTGTCACCATTGTATAGTGTTACAGACTCAATAAAGTGGTCAAAGTCATCTGGGTGAGTATACTCTTGACCCATCTTAACTGTTACCTCAAATGGCTCACCAGCAGTTGCTGTATCGGCACAGATAATAAATGGTGAGTGTCTGTCTATGAGGTCTTTTTTTGCCTCTCTATCTACTTCTGAGATGTCTTGGTATTTGTTAATCTTTGGCATGTCAATCCTTCTATTTTAAAATTTTATAGGTGCATTATAGCAGAATTTTTTTTAAATAGGACAATATTTATCCTATTTAATCTTCTCTTTTAAGTTTTTTGCCCATTTTGTAAGTATTTTTTTCTCTTCTTGTGTAAGAGTAGCCTCTTTGTGCATATATAGATAAGATGGCATAGGCATACGAATAAGAAGAGATTTAGGTAGTCTATCTAAGAGTTTATACTGTCTCTCTTTAGAGTAGCTATTCCATTTAGAGAAGTTAATAACATCTCTAGCCCTTTTTACATGAAGTTGTGTAAACCAAGAGATGGGAGCAATATTGTAGTACCATGGTGCTTTAACTTCAGAGGAGTGACAGTCGTAACATGACCTCTTTAAGATGCTTATTACTTTAGGAGGAGCTTGTAGCTCTTGCTCTTTTTTTATAGGAAGTTTAGCAGGTATATCTAAAGAGAAAAATTGTATGGCTATAAAAACTACTAGTGTCCAAAACCAGAAACTTTTTAACATATTTGAGCCTTTGTTTTTTTATAATTAAAACTCAAACCCACCTCCAGCACCTTTGTTCATACTACTGTAGACAGCATGAACATAAGCATCACGAGTTTCACAATTTAGAAGTTTAGGACACTTAAGACAAGATTTAACTTGCTCTTGAAGTTGACACGCCTCTAGCTCTTTTTTTTTCTGCTTTAGAGCTAGTTCCCATTCATCTAGTGAGAGTTCGTTACTCATGGTTTACTCTTCTATTCCATAAGCTTTGCGAAGAGCAGAGATTTCGTAGTGACTTCCAAAGAAACATGGGCTTGTGTCGTGTGGGTGGCTTGGAACTAGCTCTAGGAGTCTCTCTCCTTTGTCATTAATAGCCTCTCCACCTGATTGTTCATACATAAGAGCAAAAGGAATAACCTCAAAGAGCTGTCTTAGTTTGCCATTTGGTTTGTCTGTAGTTGCTGGGTAAGAGAAAAGCCCTCCACCTTTTAGCATAATTTGATGCAAGTCAGGAACCATACCACCAGAGTAGCGTAGACGGTAACCCTCAGCAAAGAGCTTGTCTATAAAAGCTTTGTGGTAGTTGGCCCAATACTGTTGGGTTCCTCCACTTGCATTGAGCTTCCCTTTTTCTCTCATTTGGATTTCAGATATAAACTTAAACTCATCACCTATAGCACGGTAGAGTTTAGGTGCTCCTTTTCGGTCTGCAATAACCAATTCAATTCTTGGTCCATAGACCACATAAGCAGAGGCAACAAGGTTTTTACCCTCTAACTCACCCTCATAAACTCCAAATATAGAACCTACAGATAGATTAACATCGACAAGGCTAGAGCCATCTAGTGGGTCGTAGCAGACAGTATAAGTCCCACTCTTAGAGAGTTCTAAAACTCCCTCTTTCTCTTCACTAACTAAGGCTTTAACTGACTCTACAGAGGCAAAAGCTTTTTCAATAATAAGGTCAGACTGCACGTCAAGTTTAAGTTGCTCTTCACCTGAAGAATTTTCAGAGTCAGAGTAACCAAGCTCCTCTGTTTTAATAGCATTGTCAATCTCAAAAGCAATCTCTTTTATGGTCTCAAATATATCGTTCATCTCTATCCTTACTATACGCTCTTTGCATTTTTATCTATCCACTCAATAATCTCTTGAGTGTTGTTTAAATCTAAAATATCAATCTCTTTAGGAATCTTATATTGAGTTAAATCTACACTATTGTCAACAGCTATAGCTTCACTACATGAAAGATAGCTCTCTTCAATACTACCTCTAAAGATAGCAATACGAGGAAGAGGCAATGTTTTTAACCCCTCTACTAATAAAATATCGAAATGGTTAAGCATCTGCACAATCTCATCTAGCTCTTTTTGTCGTTTAGAAAAGTAGGTGGTACGAGTAGGTGAAGCTACAACTACCTCTGCACCTGTTTGTGAAAATCTATAACTATCTTTTCCCTCTGTGTCAAAGATGGCTTTGTCTTTTGGGTCATGTTTAATTATGGCAACCTCTCTTGTTTTTATAAGCTCCTTTGAGAGCTTCTCAACAAGTGTAGTCTTTCCTGAGCCAGATGGCCCTGTAAAAGCAACAGCAAAACGTTTCATAAGACTCCTTATATAGAGAGAATTATACATTAATGTTTATAGAAAATATGTTAAAATGAATCAATTTAAATAAAGGTCGGTTTTTAATGTATAAGAGAGTTTTACTTTTGGCTTTAGCTTTAGTGGTGTTTGGGTGTTCTCAGAAAAAAGATGAGTGTAATATTCAAGATAAGTCAGATTTTGAACAACTATTTACCAAAGATGAGGTCTACCATAAGGCACTTCTTAACACACAAAAGGCTCAACTAATGGCATCTTTTGAGACAAAAGCTCTTTTGACTGCTACCTATTTAAATCCTGTGTTTGAAAATCGTCCTTGTAAAAAACGTTTTAAAGATGAACTAAAAGATGGTGAGTACTTTTTTGTTGGGGTATATATTACAAATAGTAAAAAAAATGAGTTTAATACTAAAGGTTACTCTTTGACCCTTGATGGTTTAGAACCAATAGAGATTAAGAAGCTTGATAAAGATGATCCTCTACGTTATGAGATGCCTATGGTTGATAATTGGAGTACCTACTATAAAGTTAAGTTTAAAAAGACCAATAAAAATAACTTTCACCTTATTTTCGAAAGCGATCGGTTTGGGAGGGATATACTAAACTTTTCAAAAGGTCAGAAACCTTTATTTGACCCCCTAATAGGTTCAAATAGAGAACATAATTAGCCAACACTCTTTTACCGTACTCTCTTGTCTCTTTATAATCTATAAGTTCCATACTAAGGTATGGTTCATACTCTCCATTTTTAAATAGATGAGAGCTTCTTAATGTACGTCGAGTAAAGCCTATTCCTCCATTGTAAGCATAAGCAATAAATAGAGGGTGGTAGAGCCATTTGTTAAGGTAGTTAAGGTGTTGGTTAGCATAGTTTATGGCTGTGTATGGGTTAAATATCTCATCTAAGTCTATCTTTTTACCTCTCTCTTTAGATAGATGTTTAATAAGAAAGGGCATAATCTGCATCATTCCTAAAGCATAAGCTGATGAGACTGAAGCTGGTATAAAACGGCTCTCTTGTTTTGCAATAGCATAGAGTAGGGCTTTTCTCTCTTTGCTTAAACCATACATTGCTATAGGGTATGGCATGGGGTAGTAAGGTGTTTTATATTTACTCTCCTTCTCTTTTATATAGCAATATATTCCTAATGTCTCAGAAGATTTATATTTTTGAGCAAGTTTTTCTAAGTTTTTAGGATTTTTTTTCATCTCAATTTTTAGCTTCTCCCAATCTATAGGATTTGTTATATCAAAACCTTCAATCTTTTTAAATGGAAACTTTGGAATAACTACTTTAGGATATGGTTTGTTTAAAATATCTCTAGCACGTAGAGTATAGATGTTTATATCGTAGCTTTTAAGAAGTTGCTCTAAATACTTTTTATCTTTAGTAATAAGATAGTTCCAAAAGTCTATTTGGTCAAGCTTCTTTTGATAGTCTGTCTTTCTTCTAGCAATTTTTAAAAAGTTAAGAGCAACTTCTGGGTTTTTAAACTCTAGAGCATTCATAGCAAGTAGAAAGTTGGACTCAAAGTTAAGATTATTATCTTTTATTAGAAAAACAAGTGACTCTTTTATCTTTTGAAGAGCATGGGTAGTTACAATTTTATAAATAGTTTGATTGAACTGCTTTTCATGGATAAGAAGTTCAAGTTGTTGAGGGCTAAAGGCTTTATTAAAATATTTTTTTCGGTACTTAGATGTTACTCCATTAAATATATAGCACTGTATTGAGGCTTTTTGTTTACTTAAAACTTTAAATGGCTCATCGGCACTCATGACTTTTAATGTATCTGAGTATTTACCCTGTTTTTTAATTTTTCTATAGAGTCTTTTAAGCTCTTTTTTACTCTTTTTAGAGGCTGTAGCAGGGTATATAATAAAGTTTTTAGGGTCTCTTTTTGAGTTTTTTTTATCTGTATGGGGGGTATAGCCTAACTTTTTATGAATAGCTTTTTTTAGTTTATAGTTCTCTCTTTTTATTAATTTATAGGCTTGAAGAGCCTCTTTTTTAGAGGTTTTTTTTTCAGAGATAAAACGCCAAATGTAATAATCTCTTGCATAAGAGCTTGGCATGGCTTCTATCTCTTTTAGATTGTGGGTCTTTGCCCACAGATTTAAACTTAAAAGTAAAGAGAGTAGAAGATATTTCATTTAAAATGCCAATAGTGCAAATGTCATCTTTTGTAACAGACCAGCAAGAATCTGAAGAGCAAAAATAACAACTAAAGGAGAGAGGTCAATCCCACCTATGACTACAAAAGGTAGTTTCTCTCTAACAAATCTTAGTGGAGGGTTAGTTAAACGGTTAATAATTTGAACAATAGGATTGTATGGATTGACCTGCACAAAAGATAGTATAGCTGATATGATAATAAGTATTATATATGAGTATATAAGAGAGCTTATAATACCTACAATAGCAATAAATATATTACCTGTTAGTAGGCTACTTAGAAGTTGTAACCCTATAATAAGAACCAAAGGTGATAAATCGATACCACCTACAACTGTAAATGGCATCTTTTGACGAATAAAACTAAATGCTGGTTCAGTTAGACGATGTAGTATCTCAACAAAAGGTTGACGAGGGTCAACTTGTAACATAGATAAAATAGTAGCGATAATAACAATCCAAATATATATCTGAATAAAAAGTACTATAGGTTGTAGTAGAAAATCCATTATGATGCTACCTCCAATATATAAGATTTAATGTATGGATATATCTCACTTAACTTAGCTCCATGGGCTGTTCCTGTTAAGAGTTGTTGTAGTGGCTCTTCAAGTTCATCTCTACTAAGTCCACTTTTAGTGATAAGGTAATCTTCAAACTCATCAAAATTATCTATAATGGGTGCTTCAAAGATTAACTCTGAAAGCATCTTCATTATTTTGCCATGTTCACTAGAGAAATCTTTTGGCTGAAAGATAGTTCGTACCTTCTTCTCTAGCTCATCTATTGTGTTACACTCATTAAGGTATACTTTTGCAAGTTTACCAATGTTGGCATCGGCAAATCCAAAAAGTGTAGAGAGAAGTTTATCATCAATAAGCTTTAGATGTTCTCGGTTTAGGTACTGTAGTCTCTCAAAATCGAAATATTTTGCTTCTGTTGGAATATTTTCTAAACTAAACCACTCAATGGAATCAGGAAGTTTAAATATCTCTTTTGGAGCATTTGGGTTTAACTCAAGAATCAGATAGTTTAAAATAGCATCTGGTAGAAAACCTTGTTCAAAAAGTGACTTTATAGATGGAGTATCTTTTAGTGTAGCTATATGAATATAGTTAGCCTCTTTATCATACCCTAATAGATTTTTTATATAGTTCTGTTTTGCTGTCTCATTAAGGTATTTTTTATCTCGAATAATTAGCTCAATATCGCTCATCATATCATCTGTAGCACAAGCAAAGTTGTAACTTGGTTTTCCATCTGCTTTTAAGATAACAAAATCATCAATATCTCCACTCTTTTGAATGCGAATAATAAAAGCTCTACCACTCTCTTTAAGCTCTTTATACTCCTCTTGGTTTAATCTATTGCAATCTGAAGAGCAAGATGAGTTTTCATCTTGACATTGGCAAATAAAAGCTTTTTTCTCTTTGAGTAGACGAAGTGCTAAAGTTTGGTATAGGTTTAGGTGTTCACTCTGGTGAAATACAGAGTCATGTTTTAGAGCAAACTTCTCTAAAATCATCATAATCTCTGTATCTTTTCCCTCTTCCATCTTATCTACATTGATATCTTCTATACGTACTAAGAGTTTCTCATTTTTTTGTTGTGCTACTAGGTAGTTAACAATGGCAATTTGTAAGCTATCTAAATGCATTTCACCAATTGGTGATGGAGCATATCTAAGCATCTCTTCTCCTAAATTTTATTGTTGTAATTATAGGTGTTTTTTTCTTGAATTTTATAATAATTTAATATATAGAGAGAATGCACAAGTGATTTTATGATATTCTACTGTTATAATTAGTAGGAGAATATTAGTGAGTGATGAAAAATTAACACAAACTAAAGTTGCAGGTTTTGTGATAAAGCCTGAAGCTCCAGAGATTTTACCAATATATGAAAAGATAAAAGAGAAGTTTGAATCTAGGCAAATTGAGGTATTGTTAGTAGACCACTCAAGTGAAATGTTTGGTCTCTCAGATGGTATAGAGTTTGATGAGTTGTGTAGACGTTCAGACTTTTTAGTATCTTTAGGAGGTGATGGAACACTACTTTCACTTGTAAGGAAAAGTTACGGATACCATAAGCCTGTCCTTGGAATCAATGCTGGAACTTTGGGCTTTTTAGCTGATGTACGTATATCAGAAGTAGATACCTTTTTAGATGATTTGTTAATTGATAACTATAGAATAGATGACCGTATGATGATAGATGGATATATTCAGACATCTAATGGTCGTAAAAAATTTCATGCCTTTAATGATGTAGTTGTAACTCGTCCAACTATCTCTCATATGGCAAAAATTGATGCATCTATTGATGGTGAGTGGTTTAACACTTACCGTGGTGATGGGCTGATTATCTCTACACCAACAGGCTCAACTGCCTATAATCTAGCAGCAGGAGGACCTGTGATGTATCCTTTAACTCAAGCATTTATTATGACTCCTATTGCAGCACACTCTTTAACACAGCGACCTTTAGTTTTACCTGCACAATTTACTATAGATTTCTCTTCTCCTAAAGATAAAGTAATTGTAATGGTAGATGGTCAAGATGCTTATGAGATGGAGGCAGGTGAGGTATTGGTCATTAATGGTGCCGCTATAGGAGCAAAACTTTTACATAAAAAAGAGAGAAACTATTTTAGTGTACTTAGAGAAAAACTATCTTGGGGTGATGACGAATAATGATAAAGAGAGTCTATATTAAAAATTTAATATCATTTAATGAAATAGAGTTAGAGTTAGAGAAAGGTTTAGTGGTTATCTCTGGACCATCTGGAGCAGGTAAGTCACTTTTTATGAATAGTATTCTTGCTACATTTGGCTATAGAGTTGCAAAAGCATCTTTATGTGAGATATTGTTAGATAGACCTAAAAGTTTAAAGAGTGAAAATTTTGATTTAGAAGATGAGATAACTCTTAAAAGTCTAAAAAGAGAGAAAGTGCGTTATATTATTGATGGACAAAATATCTCCAAGAGGGTTTTAAAAGAGATGTTCTCTCCTTATGTTCAGTTTTTATCTGTTCGCGACAAGAGTTGTTTTGAGAGTAGAGATTTACTAAAACTCATAGACAATGAACTTATAGCAAAAGATAAAAGTTTTAAAAAGCTTTTTAAAGAGTACTCTAAACGCTATGCTAACTACAAACTAAAACTAGAAGAGCTTCAAAAGATAAAACAAGATGAAGCTAAACTTGCTGAACTTATAGAGTTTACAGAGTTTGAGATAGAGAAGATAGAGAGTATAGACCCTAAAGTAGGAGAAGATAAGGAGCTTTTAAGGGTTAAACAACAACTCTCACGTATTGATAAAGTAAATGAGGCTATTGAGTTTGCTAATGGTATCTTTAATTTTGAAGAGGCAGTTGCTGAGGTATATAGATTGCTAGATAGAGATGATACTACTTTTTTAGAGGCTATGAACCAGCTTCGTGCTGATTTTGAAGAGGTTGAGACTCTATCAGAGGAGTTAGCTGAAGTTAATATAGAAGAGGTGTTAGATAGGTTAGAGAAAATCTCATATTTAAAAAATAGATATGGTAGCATAGAGGAGGCACTTGAGTATGTAGCAATAAAGAGACAAGAGTTACAGGGTTATCTAAATATTGAGCAAGACAAAAGTATGTTAGAGTCTTTTTTAGAGATGGAAATAGTGGAGCTTAATACCTTAGCAGGTCAAATCTCTTTTGCAAGAAAGGCTAAAGCTAAAGAGCTAGAGAAACTGCTAAAACGATATTTAGCAGAGTTAAAACTTCCTGAGTTAAAGTTTGTTTTTACTTCAGAGATGTTGACTAGTACAGGTCAAGATGTAGTAGAGGTTAATCTAAATGGTTCAACTGCATCTACTCTTAGTGGAGGTGAGTTTAATCGTGTGCGTTTAGCATTGATGGTTGTGTCTCTCTCTGGAGTTAAAGAGAGTGGAGTGCTAATATTAGATGAGATAGATGCAAATGTCTCTGGTGATGAGTCTATAGCTATTGCAAATATGATTTCAAAACTTGCTTCAGTATACCAAATTTTTGCTATCTCTCATCAGCCACATTTAGCTTCTAAAGCCACCCAACATCTTCTAGTATCTAAATTTGAAGATAAGAGTTCAGTAACTATACTTGATAAGAGAGGAAGAGTTACTGAGATAGCTCGAATTATAGGAGGTGAGAGGTCAAATGAAGAGGCTCGACTATTTGCAGAAAAACTACTTTCTTAATAATTATATAGAAATAGAATAGTATATATATTTTTTAATAAAAAATTAATATTTTAAACTTTTATTATAAAAATATTTGTTAAGATTTTATTAAAATATTTTGGAGAAGAGTTTAAAATGTATGGTAGTCAAGATGAGTATTTAAGAGCAACTAAAGATGCACAAATTAATATGATAGATAGAGAAGATAGAAGAGGTATACTTATATTTATAAATTTTCTTCTATTTTTAGCTTTAGCAGTTGTAGGTTTTTTGTATTTTACACAAGATAGTAACTATTTATCTGAAAATATCTTTGGAAGAAAAACTGCTGTTTTAAGTGCTACACATACATCAACTGACTCTGATTATAGTGATGAGGAGTTGATGGTTATTTTAGATAATCCAGATGATGAGGATAGTGTAGGGAGCTTTACTATTAATAAACAAGCTGAGTTAAGAGATGAGATAAATCAAGTAATGGAAGAGATAGTTAGAAAAAGTAAATCAAAATATGAATCAGCTATCTCTAAAGAGTTAGATAGAAAAGATAAAGAGGCAATTAATAACCAAGTTGTTACTAAAAAAGATGATACTCTCTCATCTTTAGCTAAGAAATATCATGGTAATTCAATGGCATTTCGTCAGATTATAAAGCATAATAAAGATACATCAGAGGACTCTTCAACTGTTTATGTTGGTCAAAAAATAAAAACTTCATATTAATTAATAAATATTATGAAAATTTCATATTTGTTGCTTATTTATTTACTATAGTTATTTTAATTGATTGTAAAAATTAAGGAGGAGTAGATATGTTTGCAACAGATAGTGATTATGAAGAGGCAATTAGAGGAGCTAGTATTCATGCTTATAAATATAGAGAAAACAAAAAAAGGCTCTTTATTAAAGTATTACTCTTTGCAACTATAGCAGTACTTCTCTCTTTAGGCTTTATATACTATAAAAAAGACTTATTTCAAGAAGTTCAAAAAATAGTAAGTACTAAAGAGCACTCTAAAAACTTGCTAGATAATAGTCAGTTGAGTCAAAAAGTTTTGGAGATAGGTAGTGAAGGAGACTCTATTCAGAGTAGAGATGATGAGTATTTAGTTGCATTAGAGAGCATGGAGGTAGATATTTTAGATGATTCTCAACAAAATAGTAGACCTACTACATTAAAATCAAAAGAGATAGTAAAAAAACATATGAGTTTAGCTAGTGCCATAAGTAGTCTTGTAGATGAGTCTACTTTAGATAGTTCTAAGTATACTAACGAGTTAAGAAAAGAGATTATTTCTGAATATATAAAGGATAGAAGATAATCTTTCCTTATTAATATGTTAAAATTCTTTAAAATTTTAAAGGATTTTAATGATAATAGATACCCATTGTCACTTAGATGATGAACGATACAGAGAAGATTTACTT
>Ga0256832_1002507_pt1 | contig 12531 bp, 13 predicted proteins | sample 134614metaG_FD_190534 | JGI IMG/M metagenome (GOLD analysis project Ga0256832, IMG submission 190534) | Hydrothermal vent microbial communities from Lau Basin, Pacific Ocean - 134-614 | ecosystem: Environmental > Aquatic > Marine > Hydrothermal vents | place: Pacific Ocean: Lau Basin | collected... | reverse complement strand
AGATATCTCTGAACGTTTAGGGAATGTAGAGAGAAAGATAACCCTTGAAGATGGCTCAATTTTTACAACATTGGAAAATGACAGGGTTGATGAACTCTTTAGAGGAACACAAAAACTCAATAGTTTTGTACACTATTTAGAGACACATTACCGTGCTATTTTTGTTGCTATTATAGTGACATTTGCTAGTGGATTTGCCTTTTTTAAATGGGGAATCCCTTGGACTAGTGAAAAGATAGCACATGCCCTACCTTATGAAACCAATGAGTTAATTGCCTCTGGAAGTATGAAATTTCTTGATAAAGCGATGTTTGATGAGAGTAATTTAACTAAAGAGAAGCAACAGAGAGTCTCAAAACACTTTTATGATAAGTTGGCACTTTTGAGTTTGAGTGATGAAAAAAAGATTGTCTACAAGTTGCATTTTCGTTCATGGACAATGGGTGGCACAGAGATACCAAATGCCTTAGCTCTACCATCTGGCGATATTGTTGTAACTGATAAATTTATAGAGTTAGCAAAAAATCAAGATGAGATAGATGCTGTACTGTTGCATGAGATGGGACATGTAGTCCACCGACACGGTTTAGAGATGATGATAGAGGGGACATTTATAACTGTTGCTGTTATGATGATAACAGGAGATACAAGTGGTATGGGCGATTTTGGTGTAGGTCTAGGTACAGCTTTGCTTAGCTCTTCATACTCGCGTGGTCATGAGTCAGAAGCAGACAGATATGCCTTCGATAAGATGTTACAGGCTAAGATTGACCCTAAATCGTTCTCAAATATTATGCAGAGAATGACAGAGTATATGGCTAAAGAGAACAATAGCTCTTCAGAGAGTGATGGTAAGTTTTTAGACTATTTTGCTTCACACCCATCTACCAAAGAGCGTATAGAGATAGCAAATAGATATAGTGAGTGTTTTAGGCAGGGTTTAACTGTTTGTAAATAACTTAAGCTAAAAAAAATAAAAACGAAAATATTTTTCGCCTAATTGTTTTATAATTTTTAAAATAAACTTTTAGGAGCGAAAAGATGGGAACATTTTTTTTTATACTATTTATTATTGTTTTTTTTATAGCTATTGCATCGGGTGATGGCTCATCAAGTGGTGGCAGTTCATCAGGTGGTAGTGGTGGTTCAGGCTCAGGTGGCTGTGGAGGCTGTGGTGGCTGTGGCGGGTCAGGAGGTTGATGATGAGATTTGTTCTACAGTGGCATCTAACTGAAAGATGTAACCTTCGTTGTACGCATTGCTATCAAAATGAAGAGATTATTAAACAAGAGTTGAGTTTAGAAGAGAAGTTTATGGTAGTTGATAAATTTGTAGATTTTATTAAAACCCTAAACAAGGAGTCATACTCAAGAGGTGTTCTAAATATAACAGGTGGAGAGCCTTTTGTCTATAAAGATTTAGAGCCTCTATTGGAGTATATCTCTAGGTTTAAAGAGTATCTCTCTTTTAACTTTTTGTCTAATGGTACATTGATTAATGACAAAACCATTGCACTTCTCAAGAAGTATAAGCCCATTTTTGTACAGATTAGTATTGATGGAGATAGAGAGACACATGACAAAATACGAGGAGCAGGGGCTTTTGATGTCTCTATGAAAGGGATTAAGAGACTCAAAGAGAATGGAGTTAAAGTTCTTATCTCTTTTACAGCACACAAGCAAAACTATAAAGATTTTCCAAAGGTAGTTAAAATTGCAAATGATGCTGGGGTCGATAGAGTTTGGAGTGACAGAATGATACCTGAAGGTGTTGGAGTAGGGATGCAAGATGACCTTCTATCTCCACAAGAGACCTTTGAGTATGCAAAGCTTATGAAGCTTTCGCAGATAAAAAACAGACTAAACCCATTTACTAAAACAGTGGTTGCAACAGATAGGTCATTGCAGTTTGTCCCTCATATTGAAGATGCACATCAGTGTGTAGCAGGAAAGATAATGTTTGCTCTATTGCCAAATGGAGTGGTATTGCCTTGTCGAAGATTGTTTATTGAGGTTGGAAATATTAAAGATAAAACCTTTGAAGAGATTTATTATGAGAATGAGTTTGTTCAGAAACTAAGAGTTCCTAACCCTAAAATAGAGGGGTGTGAAGGGTGTTCATTTGAGAAGAGTTGTAAAGGTGGACTTCGTTGTTTGTCTTACTCTGTGACAGGAGACCCATTTAAAAAAGACCCTGGGTGTTGGCGTTAATCGCTATATCACCCATGCAAAAAAGATTATTGACACTTTAATTAAAAAATAGCGTTCAGATATAGATTAGTTCAGTAAATATTTACACATTTATTCTATTTTTCGATAAAGTACGAAATATTAAATGTAGAAGGCTATATTATGGGCATCAATCAGATTGAAGAGTTAAATCAAAAGAGATTTAAAAAGAGACAAGAGGTTGAAATCTTTTTTAATAATCTAAAAAATATTACTAGAGATAGAGAAGTTAACTTCAATTTAGAAGATATAATTTTTGATTTAACAGGTTTGATAGATAAGTTCAGTAGAGATACCATTAAAATCTCAATCTTTTCAGAAGTTAGTAGTGGTAAGAGTACATTTTTAAACACTTTGGTCTTTAACCAACCTATTTTAGAGTCCAAAATAGGAGAGACCACTGCTAAAATATTTCATATTAAATATGGTGAGAGACACACCATAAATGGTATAGAGATAGATAATCTTTTAGATATAAAAGAGCAGATAGCCCAAGAGAACCGTAAAAACTTAGACAGAATGAGAAACAATCAGAACCTAATGGAGACTCAATCTGTTATTACTCTACCTCATGAAAATCTAAAAAAGGGGATAGAGCTATATGATACCCCTGGTTTTGCAAGTATAAAAGAGAAAAAAATTCTTACAATGCTCAAAGAGGTTGTAAGTCAATCTGATGCAACCATTTTACTACTAGATATTTCACAAGGAATTAAAGAGAGTGAGCGTCTTTTTATTAAGAAGATACTTCACAATATTCAAATCAATAAACGCTTTATTGTCCTCAATAAGTACGATAGTATAGTCAATGAAGATGACCTTGCTCTAAAATCAAAAGAGGAGATAGCCCAAGAGATAGCCACACTTATAGAGGAGATAGAGAGTACACTTCAAATGCTTCAAGATGACTCTACACAGAAGATAAATAGCTTCTATCTCTCTGCTAAAAAAGCCCTAGTAGGAAAAGTACAGAACAATGCTCTTAAATTAGAAGAGAGTCGTTTTCCTATCTTTGAAGAGGCATTTTGGAAAAGAGTAGTTGAAGCCAAAGATGAGGTGTTTGAAGAGAATATTCAAACATTTGATAGAGTCAAAGAGAGCGTAAAAGAGACGTTAAAAAGAGAAAAAGAGATACTTTTAAAAAAGCAGAAGAGACTAGAGGTAAAACTTGCCTCATCTTTGGAGAATCAAAATAGAATTTTAATATTGGAAATAGAGATAGAGAAGTTAAAAGAGCTTAAAAAGAGTAGCACAAAGATACAAAAGAGTCTTGACTTACAAGAGCATATAGTTCGTGAAGATATTTTATATATATTAAGAGTTAATCTAGCTTCGGAACTATCAACTATAAGCTATTTAGAGAAATTGAGATTTTGGGGACTCAAAGAGAGATACCAAAAGAGTGTTATTTTAGTTATGCAAAATGCTACCTCTTACATTGTAGAACAGCTTAACTCTCTTATCTCAAAGAGTATGGAGTACAGAGATGAGCTAGAGGCTATTTTGTGGAGTATAAATCAAAATATAACAGAGCCATTAGCTCCACCAAAGCATAAAAAAATAGATTTAGAAGAGACAATAAACAGAGTCATAGATAAAATGCAGAGTTACATAGCATGGGATATACCTACTCTTTTTGCTCTTTTAATCTATGGTATTTTTACTAAAGAGAGTGAAGAGCTAGAGCCATCTTATGTGGAGTTAATGCGAGAAATATCAGATATGAAAAGAGAGCTAAGTCTTGAAGCCTTTAATGCAAAGTATCAGATAGAAGAGTATATCTCTAAAATAGAGAGTGAGATAGAAAAGATAGAAGATAGCAAAAAGGAGCAAGAGAGTTTACAAAGAGAGATTGAAGAGGTTTCTCTTTTTATTGAAGATATTAATAGGTGGGTTTGGTAGTTAACTTCTCAAATTTTCTAAAAATTTAATAAATGAAATATAATTTCGCTTAGTTATTTTATAATCTCTTTTAAATTAATAAAAGGAAAACAACAATGCAAAAATTACTTCGAATTATAAAAACAATGAAGCGAAAATTTAAAAAAAACTAGAAAACATTTTAAAACATTATCTTGGGATAAAATATTACCATAACTTAGGTAGAGGTTAATAGTAAAATCAATACTATCCCTAAAAAATCTCCCACCAATAGTATTATTATCTCATAGTAAAATTATCTAAAAAGATTTGAAAAATCTTTTTGTTATAATCAATAAAATTTTTATTTTTTTACATAGGGTTCTTTTTGTAGCTAAATAATGTTAAAATATATTACAACTTATAAGTAGGATTCTTTTATGAAATTAACCAAACTCTATATTCATAATTATAAAAGCTTTTATGATACTACTATTGAATTCGATAAACTCAATATTATTGTTGGGGAGAATAATAGTGGTAAGAGTAATTTGATTGATGTTTTGGAGTTTATTAATATTGCTATGAGTAAAGATATTGAGAGGGCAATTAGTGATAAGGGAGGATATGATAACCTTAAAAACTATAATGCAGATGAAGATAAGATAATTATACGAGCTACTTTTTATAATGATGCAAAATCTAATTTTTATATGCTGGGTAAATTTATTGGAATAATTGAAGCCCAAGGATACATTACTGTTTCCATCTCTTTTTCTAAAAAATACTCTATTCTTTCTTTTTTTGTTGATGTAAAATCAAAATGCTTACCAACTAATGGGATTAAGAATATAGAGAAAGATAGTGATTTATTTCAAAAAATAAAACGATATAAAAAGATAAAGTTTGTTTTTTCAATAAAAAAACTCTATGATAAACAATCTAAAAAGAGAGAAAAGCTATTTATTTATACTTTGATACATAAAAAGTATATTCAAGAGTGTTATATGGGAATTTTGCTCTATTTTAAATTTTTTCATACCGATTCAGTTATTATTTCTAATTACATTTCAACTTACTATTTTAATTCATCATTAATTCGTTCTCATTCTAGTGAAGAAGGGACTAATGAGTTAAAAAAAGATGGTTCAAATTTAGGTAAAAACTTAGCTTATATAAAAGAGACAGATAATAATCTATTTGGAACTATTTCAAATTCATTGATTGGTACAGTTAATGAAATAGATAGCATAGATATTTATAATGTAGCAGGAAGTTATATTATAGCATTTAAAGAGAAAGACAAAGAGATAAATATTAAAAGGGTTTCAGATGGAACGATTAATCTCTTAACAACCATAACAGCATTAAATCAACCTTTTGATAATAGTTCATTTTTAGTTTTTGAAGAGCCTGAAAGACATTTGCATCTAAATGCAGTAACTTATCTATTAGAAGCTTTTAGAGCGAGTGAGAAACAGATACTTATTACAACACATGCCACAGAGATTATAAAATATGCTGATTTAAAAGAGATAATTTTTATCTATCGTGATAGTGATGGAGATACTCAATCTATTAGGGCTGATGCAATTCCTAATTTGAAAAGAAAAATGAAACGACTTGCTTATAAAAGAGATGTGACTCTTGATGAGCTTATTGGAGAAGGAATGATAGGGACTTTTAGACGAGAGGAAAAAAGAGAAAAAGAAAAGATTTAAAATCAAAACAAGATACTATTTTATTGATTGTAGAGAATAGTGAAGTTACTTTTTATAATGAGTATTTTAGAGATTTTCTACAAAAAGAATATCAGATTACGATTGAGTCTATTAGTTCAGGAAAAGCAGGACAATGTGAAATAACAAATGGTAGTAAGATGAGTAAAAAAGTTCATGCTTCCTTGTTAGATGATGGTTATAAAGCTGTTTTTATTATGATTGATTTGGATACCTTTATTCTAAGTCTATTAAAATTGATGACTACTGAGATTGGTTTTAGTTTTTTTGTTTGACGAAATCGAACCTACAGAATTTGAGTTTTTATTTGACAGAAAAAATAAAAGTGTGTATAATTACACAATAAGGAGATGTATGCCTACAGTATTTAGATATGATGGTTATAGATTTTATTTTTATAGTAATGAACATCTACCTGAACATATACATATAGAAAATGGAGATGGATATGCACGAGTTGTATTAGAAACCTTAGAAGTAACCGATAGCTATAATTTTAAATCAAAAGAGCTTAAACAGATTGTAAAATTGGTCAAAGAGCATAAAAACAAAATAGAAGGAGCATGGTATGAGTACTTTAAAAAATAAAATTTTAATAAAATCAGTAGGATTTGGTTCAGATAGACTTTTTATTGAATTAAATACTGGTAGAGTATTGGTTGTTCCATATAGCTATACTAAACGACTTGAACAGGCAACAGAAGATGAGTTAAGAGAGTATCGACTTATTGGAGGTGGTCGAGGGATTCATTTTCCTTTAATAGATGAAGACATCTCTGTAGATGGAATTATTCGTGACTTTGGAAATGAGGTTAAAAGAGTTAATATATCTTTACCTATATTGCTATTGGATGAAATAGATAGTTTTGCTCAAAAACATCATTTAAGTCGTTCAGCACTTTTGCAAAAGGCTACTAGTGCATATATTGGGGGGCTTAATCTCTAACTCTTATAACCTAACAACCTCTATCCCCTCCCTAAAAATATAAGGACGAATCTTAGAAGGAATCTTAGCTACTCTACACCTCTCCTTAAACTTTTTAGGCATAGCTTCAGTAGAGTAGGGTGCAATAAAGATTTTATCTTCTCTAACCTCTACAGCCCACACTCCACCAAATACAATAGATGTCTCACTCTTTAACTCCTCTCTTTGAGAGGCAGAGAGTAGATAGCCTAGTTTTTTTAGGTATTGGTCAACAACTCTTGGTATCTGGTAGGGGTATTTGTAGGCTATGACAAAGAGTTCTTTTTGATGAAAAAGCATTTTAACTCCACTGTTTAATGCCTCTTTATCCTCTTTTAAGTAGTTAAAACTACGTTTAATCCCCTCGCAATAGCCCTCTAAGAGTTCATTTGCAAACCTCTCTCTAAAGATATTACGCTCATAACATGGCTCAAAGTTGCTTTGGTCTACAAAGTAGCAATGGTTATTTGATTTAAGATAGTTTAGTAGCTCCTCTTTACTCTGTTGAAGTAGGGGACGAATAACCTTATACTCTTTTCGTACTGAAATCTCCTCTAGCCCCATAAGTTCATGAACTCCTGCACCTTTGGTAAGTCGCATTAGAAACCACTCTAGTTGGTCATTGAGTTGGTGGGCTGTTAAGAGATTATCATAATTACTCATAAGTTTGTCGAAAAAGGTGTATCGAAAGTCACGAGCATTTTTTTCAAAGTTATTTTCAAACTTTGGAGCGTGGGCAATGTGGGCTTTTAGATTGTACTTTTTAGAGAGTTCAAGAGCGTAAGCCTCTTCATCTTTGGCTTGTTGTCGTAGACCATAGTTAACTAAAGCAATATCAAAAGAGATATTATGTTCAAGAAGTAGAAAAAATAGAGCAGAGGAGTCAACCCCTGCTGAGAAGGCAAGAAGATTTTTTTTACCTTTGAGTAGGTTAGAGAGCTTTAACGAGAGTTCCAAGAAGTCTGTCTCCTGCTAGTTGGGTTACCTTTACCTCATATAAAGCCCCAAAGACAATCTCTAAATCGGAAGTATCGTTAATTAAAATATCACCATCAATATCTTTTGCCCAAAGGGTTGGACGAGCAGATAAGATGTACTCATGCTCATCGCTCTCTCCCTCTAAGATAACAGTAATGGTTTTGTTTAACATCTTCTCTAAAGAGGCTGTTGTTGTCTCTTTTGCAATGGCTTCAAGTACCTCAATACGCTCCTCTATAACCTCTTCAGGTACAGGTTTCATGGTAAAAGCAGGTGTGGTCTCTTCGTTGGAGTAGAAAAAGACATTAAATCGGTCAAACTGAAACTCTCTCATAAAATCACAAACACGCTCAAAAGCCTCATCGCTCTCTCCAGGGTGACCTGCAATAATAGAGGTTCGTATAAACGCATCTTTTTTAGATTTCATATACTCTAAAAGCTCAATGGTCTTCTTCTCTCCAAATCCACGACGCATGAGTTTTAAAACTCCATCGTCAATCTGCTGAATAGGCATATCGTAGTAGGTCTCAAAGATGTTTGAGTCTGCAATAGCATCAATGAGTTTAAAGTTAGTGGTACTTGGATAGAGGTATAAGATACGAGCTACCTTTACCCCATCTATCGCTTCAACGGTTTTAATAAGCTCTACTAATCCATCCTTTAACCCCATATCTCGCCCAAAACTAGAGGAGTCCTGAGAGATAAATGAGAACTCATAAAAGCCTTTAGCTACCAAAGCCGATACCTCTTTTCTAATAGACTCTAAAGTACGAGAGTGAAGTTTTCCTTTAAAGGAGGGAATGGCACAAAATGAACAGCTCTGATTACACCCCTCTGCAATCTTAATGTAAGCATGAGTGTTTGAGCCTGTAATGACTCGGTCAGAGTTCTCATTGGCAAGATAGACTGATGGTGAAAAAACACCTCGCCTCTCAGCAATCATCTTGTCAATTTTCTCATAGTCACCAACCCCTGTAAAGATGTCAACTTCTGGTAGGTCTCGTTGTAGCTCCTCTTGGTAACGCTCGGTTAAACAACCACTTACTACTAAGAGTGAGTCCTCTTTACGCTCTTCATGAAGATTTAAAATGGTACTAATGCTCTCCTCTTTAGCAGCATCTATAAAGCCACAAGTGTTGACAATAATAACATCGGCAGTGGTTGAGTCATCGGTAATTTCATACTCGCGAAGTCGCCCAAGCATAACCTCTGAATCGACAAGATTTTTGGTACAGCCTAGGCTTACAAGGTGTAGTTTTTTTGACAAGGTGGTTCTCCAAATGTTAAGGAATATTTTTTCGTATTGTATCTAATCCCTTAACCTATTTGGCTTTATGGTCGAAGAACTTGAACTACAAAACTACTTTTATGAAGGTATTTTTTTACACTTCCTATATGAGAGTGAGCTTCATTGTATGATTTATAAGGACCAATTAGAACATAATCTTTGTTATATTTGTTAAGAACAATATAGTTGAAAGATGAACGCTCTATTGGAGCAAGAAAGGCTTTGTTTGGACGGTACTTTTCAAAAACAGCTATTTGTAGATAAAATCCTGGTTGTGCTGATTTAGAGAAGATTTTTTTACTACTCCCTTTTTGTGATGTTTTAGAGTATTTTTTATCGACAATTCCAGAGAGTGGTTCACTTTGAGTACTACTTTTTACTGCTGTACTATGGTCTACAATTCCTGAAATAGATTCCCCTTTTGTATGAGGTATCTTATTGCTCATACCTGTTTCACAACCAAATAGAGATAAGAGTACAATACCCATCAATACAGTTTTTTTCATGTTTTCCCTTTTAGTATAAATTTAAGTATCTAAATGTTGTAGATACTTGGTTAATAAATGATAACTTACTCAAACTTGATAGCACTTTAGAAGTGTAATTAAATGCAACACAATCTATATAAAGCTACTTTAATCTATTTTTTTGGGGTTCAATTTCCTTTAATTGTGTTAAAAAATATATATAAATTAGTTTAGATAAGAAACAGGTAAAAAATCTTAAAATTAATATTTATTTTTTATTTTAATTTAAAAAGTATCTATATTATATATAATCTACATACTCTTTAAGTTATAATTCTTCACCATTAAGTTTTATTAAGGAAAACATTATGCTACAAACAATTCATAAAAAAATAAAAGATATTCTTACCAACTTTCAATCTCTTTCTCTACTGTTAGCAAGGCTCGTTGTCGCCTATGGGTTTTTACAACCTGCTAAAGCAAAATGGAGTGATATTAATGGTATTGCCCAGTGGTTTGGGAGTATGGGAATACCATTCCCAACGCTCAATGCCTATATGGTAGCTTCAACCGAAGCTTTAGGGGTAGTGTTGTTAACATTGGGTCTCTTTACTAGGCTTATATCTATTCCTCTTATGGTTATAATGGTTGTCGCCATTGTAACAGTGCATCTTCCTCATGGTTTTGAAGCAGGAGATAATGGGTTTGAGATACCTCTTTACTATATACTCTTTCTATTTTTCTTTCTCTCTCATGGAGCAGGAAAGTTCTCTCTTGATTATCTAATTTTTAGAAAGGAGCAGTAATGAGCCTTAGAGAGAGTTATTTAGAGTTTACAGCACTTAACAACTATTTTAAAAGTTTTTCACTACTATTAATACGTATTGCTTTGGCTTATGGATTTTATGGACCAGCATTAATAAAGTGGTCAAATATTGAGGCTACTGTTGAGTGGTTTGCCTCTTTGGGTATTCCATTTCCTGTATTTAGTACATTTTTAGTAGCCTCTTTTGAGGTTATGGCTGTTGTTTTGCTACTTTTAGGTTTTTTTACTAGATTTATAGCCATTCCTCTTATGGTAATTATGTTAGTTGCCATCTTTACTGTTCATATAGAAAATGGTTTTTCAGTTGAAAATAATGGTTTTGAGATACCTCTTTACTACTTTCTCTTTTTGTCTATTTTGGCTACACATGGTGCAGGAAAATACTCAATAGATTATAGATTTACAAAAAAAGAGGAGCGATAGATGCAAGAGCTATTGAACTTCTCTAAAAAAGCCATATTATCTGACTGGAATACCTTTTTCCACATTGTTGGAATTTTGCTTCTGTTAGTTCTTATTAATATATTTATCTATGACCGATTTATACAACGTAAAAATCAGCTTCTTATTAACTACCCACTAATTGGGCGTTTGCGTTATCTCTTTTATATGTTACGAAATCCTATGCGACAGTACTTTGGAGATGAGACCTTTTTTGACTCATTTGAGAAGCTCCAATGGGTTAATAATGTGGCATTGGGTAAAAACCCATATCTATCTTTTTCTCCAAGTAAACCCTATGGTAACCAAAAGATACTCTTTAAACATGCTAACTTTGTTAATGAAGTAGATGAGGTTAATGATAAATTCTCAGTCACTTTTGGAGAGAGAAGAGAGATTCCATTTGTTACTAAAAGTATTGTTGGTCGCTCTGCTATGAGTGATGGTGCTATCTCTCCAGAGGGAACAAGAGCCTTTGCCTTAGGTGCGGCTCAAGGTGGATTTCCTATAAATACAGGTGAGGGTGGGCTTACATCTAACTATTTGGCATCTTTAAATATTGAGGACTTTGAGTGTAAAGATTATTTAGAAATAAAAAAGGGCACATGGTTTGCTAGGGGTGTTTACAAACTTTTTAGACTCTTTACCAATCGTGAGATTGCCCAACGAGTCTATCGAAGAATGGTAGTTCGTCAAGAAGATAGGGGCTCTTTTATATTTGATAATAAGCGACTACTCTACTTTAGAATAGATTGGAATGCAGATATAAGCTATTTCCCAACTACAGTTCCTCCAACACTACCTGATATTATTTTTCAAATAGGTTCAGGACTCTATGGTGTTCGAGATAGTAAAGGAGAGTTTGACCCACTACGCTATCAAAAGGTGATGAGATTTGCTAAAATGACTGAGATAAAACTTGCACAAGGAGCTAAACAGACAGGTGGAAAACTACTAGCTTCTAAAGTGAGTTATGATATTGCCTACTACCGTGGTGTCCCTGCTCACCAAGACCTATTTAGTCCAAATCGTTTCCCTTATGCTTCCGATATGGAGAGTCTATTTGAGTTTGTCTCTAAACTACAAGAGCTTTCAGGTAAGCCTGTTGGCTTTAAAATAGTTATCTCAGACAGAGAGAACTTTGAACTCTATGCAAAGGCTCTAAAAGAGCGAAAAGAGCAGGGAAAAACTATTGCAGACTTTATAACGATAGATGGTGGAGATGGTGGTTCAGCTACAGCTCCATTGGAGATGATGACTAAAATAGGTCTGCCTATTCGTATGGCACTTAGAGTTGTAGTTGAGGTGTTAGAGGAGTATGGACTAAGAGATGATATTAAAATTATAGCAGCTGAAAAGGTGCTAACTCCTGATGATGTTGTTGAACTATTCTGTTATGGTGCAGATTTTATAAATATTGCTAGAGGGTTTATGATTTCAGCAGGGTGTATACGTGCAAGAGAGTGTTCAGGTGCGGGTGGTAGAAACTGTCCTGTAGGTCTAGCAACAATGGACGAAGCAAAACGGAGTCGCTTTTTGGTACTGCAAAAGTCTAAAAATATTGCACGGTATCACCATGAACTTCTACATGGAGTACGCTCACTTTTGGCTGTGATGGGAAAAAGAGATGTTAGTGAACTCTCTCTAAAAGATTTTGTAAAAAGTGAGTAGTTACGATATAATAACTCAAAAATAAAAATTTGAGTTATTATGGCAAAAAGTATTATAGAAAAGGCACCA
>Ga0256832_1002506_pt1 | contig 12533 bp, 11 predicted proteins | sample 134614metaG_FD_190534 | JGI IMG/M metagenome (GOLD analysis project Ga0256832, IMG submission 190534) | Hydrothermal vent microbial communities from Lau Basin, Pacific Ocean - 134-614 | ecosystem: Environmental > Aquatic > Marine > Hydrothermal vents | place: Pacific Ocean: Lau Basin | collected... | reverse complement strand
CCGCCCCGAGGACAGCCCCCTGGGGCGCGCCGCCCGCCTCCTGCCCGCCTGGCGGGAGCGGGTGGGACGCCTGCCCGTGCACGACCTCCTCGACCGCATCTACCACGAGGGCGACGTCGTCGGCCGCTTCGAGTCCGCCTTCCCCGAGCACCTGCGCGCGCGCGTGCGCGGCAACCTGCAACGCCTCCTGGACCTGGCCCTGGAGACCGACAGCGGCCGCTACCCCAGCATCGGCCGCTTCCTCGAACGCATCAATCACTGGCGCGAGAACGCCGAGGCCGACGAGGCCCCGGACGAGCAGCTGGACGTCCCCGACGACGACGGCGGCCGCGTGCGCCTGCTCACCATCCACGCCGCCAAGGGCCTGGAAGCGCCGGTGGTGGTCCTCGCCGACGCCGCCAACGACCGCGAGCGCAACGACCGCTACCCCACCCTGGTGGACTGGCCCCCCGAGGCCCCGCACCCGCGCGCCCTGCGCCTCGTCCCCGTCGGCAGGCGCCAGGACGAACCCACCCGCCGGCGCCTGGAGGCCCTCCAGCGGGACGAGAAGCGGGAGGAGGCCAACCTCCTCTACGTCGCCCTCACCCGCGCGCGCCAGGTGCTCCTCGTCAGCGGCCACCTGGCGCGCAAGCAAAAAGACTTCGCCGGTACCTGGTACGGCCATGTCGCCCGCGCCCTGGGGGAGGCCGGCGAGATCACCCACGGCACCCCGCCCGCCGCCCCCGCACACCCGGCCCAGACGCCTGAGCCGCCCCCGCCCCTGCCGGAACACCTGGCACGCCCGGCGCAGGCCGCCCCCGAGGCGGAGGCCACCCTCGCCCCCTCGGCGCAAGAGGCCCCGCCCGAGTGGGACGACGAAGACGCCCGCCAGCGCGGCACCACCCTGCACCTGCTCCTGGAGTACTACCCGCGCGAGGACGAGGCCAGCCTCCTCGCCCGCGCCGCCCGCCACGCCCACCGCCGCCCGGACGACCCGGAACTGGCCCGCTGGCTGGACGAGGTGCGGCAACTCTACGAAACCCCGCGCCTGCGCCCCTACCTCTCCCCCGGTCCGGAGGTGACCGTGTACGACGAGGCCCCCCTCCAGTACCGCGCCGGCGAGACCCTGGTGCAGGGCATCGTCGATCGCCTCCTGGTGGGCCCGGAGGAGGTCGTCGTCCTCGACTACAAGACCCACCGCGACGCGCGCCCCGACAACCTGGAGCGCCTCGCCGCCCCCTACCTCCTCCAGCTCGCCCACTACACCGCCGCCGCCCGCCGCCTGTGGCCGGACAAGCGTGTGCGCGGGGTCTTGTTATTCACCCGCCCCGGCCTCATCTATGAGCTGGATCCCGCTGCCCTGAAACGACTACTCGAGGAGAACGATTCATGAGCGGCAAAGCCAACATCGTCGAAGTCACCCGCGCCAACTTCGCCACCGACGTCGTCGAAGAATCCTTCCTGCGCCCGGTGCTGGTGGACTTCTGGGCCGCCTGGTGCGGGCCCTGCCAGATGCTCATGCCCATCCTCGCCAAGGTGGTGGAGGACCTGGACGGCGCCGTGCGCCTGGCCAAGGTCAACAGCGACGAGAACCAGGACCTGGCGGCCGAATACGGCGTGCGCAGCCTGCCCACGGTGATGCTGTTCAAGAACGGCAAGCCGGTGGACCAGTTCATGGGCGCCGTCCCCGAATCCCAGGTGCGCGCCTTCATCGACCGCCACCTGCCCAAGGAGAGCGACTTCGCCCTGCAGGCGGCGCGGGAGCACCTGCGCCAGGGCCGGCGCAGCGAGGCGGAGGCGCAGATGAAGGCGATCCTGGAGAAGGACCCGCGCCACGTGGAGACGGCCCTCGCCCTGGCCGGGCTGTACCTGGAGGACGGGCGCCTGGACGAGGCCGAGGCCCTGTTGCGGGGCCCCCTCTCCCTGGCCGACGAGGCGCAGGTGGCGGCACTGCGCGCGCGCCTGGAGCTGGCGCGGTTGGCGGCCCTGGTGGACGACCCGGAGGCGCGCCTGGCCGAGAATCCCGACGACCCGGACGCGCGCCTCGCCCGCGGCGCCCGCCACGCCCTGGCCGGTGATCACGCCACCGCCCTGGAGGACTTCCTCGCCGTCCTCGCCCGCCACCGCAGCCACCGCGACGGCGCCGCCCGCCGCGCCCTCCTCGCCGTCTTCGACCTGCTCGGCCCCGACCACCCCCTGGTGAACGAGTACCGGCCCAAGATGGCGCGCCTGCTGTACTGATCCGGACGGGCGAAAAGGCCCCGGAAGGCCCCTTTCAAGCCGGTTTCAGGCCCCTCGGCGCACCCGCTCCAGGATCTGGAAGCGGTAGGGGTGGGGGTTCTTCTCGTCGGCGGCGTGCGCCTCCTCGAACACCAGCCGCCAGTCGTCCGGGTCGATGTCCGGGAAGTGGGCGTCGCCGGCCATCGCCACCGCCACGCGGGTGAGGTAGAGGCGGTCCGCCAGGGGCAGGGTCTGGCGGTAGAGGTTCTCGCCGCCGATGACCATCACCTCGGGGACCGCCCCGGCGGCGGCCAGGGCCGCGTCCCAGTCGTGCACCACCGTCGCCCCCTCGGCGCGGAAGTCCCGCGCGCGGGTGAGGACGATGTTGCGGCGCCCGGGCAGGGGCCGCCCCAGGGACTGGAAGGTACGCCGCCCCATGACCACCGGCTTGCCCAGGGTGTGGCGGCGGAACCAGGCCATGTCCGCCGGCAGGCGCCAGGGCAGGCGGTTGTCGATGCCGATCACCCCGCCCTCCCCCACCGCGGCGATGAGGGCGATCAGCGGCGCGGCCCCGTCCGCCATGGCCTCACACCGCCACCGGCGCGGGGATCGCCGGGTGGTGGCGGTAGCCCTCCAGGGCGATGTCGTCGAAGGTGAAGTCGAACAGGTCCTTCACCGCCGGATTGAGGGAGAGGCGCGGCAGGGGGTAGGGCTCGCGGGCGAGCTGCGTCTCCACCTGCTCCAGGTGGTTGAGGTAGATGTGGGCATCCCCCAGGGTGTGCACGAACTCCCCCGCCTCGAGGCCGGTGACGTGCGCCACCATGTGGGTGAGGAGGGCGTAGGAGGCGATGTTGAAGGGCACCCCCAGGAACAGGTCGGCGCTGCGCTGGTAGAGCTGGCAGGAGAGGCGCCCCTCGGCGACGTAGAACTGGAAGAAGGCGTGGCAGGGGGGCAGGGCCATTCGCTCCAGCTCGCCCACGTTCCAGGCGGAGACGATGAGACGACGCGAATCGGGATTCGTGCGGATCTGTTCCACCACCTGGGCGAGCTGGTCGTGGAGGCGCCCGTCCGCCCCCCGCCAACGGCGCCACTGGGCCCCGTACACCGGCCCCAGGTCGCCGTTCTCGTCCGCCCACTCGTCCCAGATGGTGACGCCGTGCTCGTTCAGGTAGCGGATGTTGGTGTCGCCGCGGATGAACCACAGCAGCTCGTGCACCACCGACTTCCAGTGCAGGCGCTTGGTGGTCACCGCCGGGAAGCCCGCGGCCAGGTCGAAACGCATCTGGTAGCCGAACACGCTCAGGGTGCCGGTGCCCGTGCGGTCGTCCTTGCGCACCCCGTGGTCGCGCACGTGGCGCAGCAGGTCCAGGTAGGTCTTCATGGCGTCTCCTTCCCTCCGGCGCGCCGGTAGGCCCAGACCATCAGCCCCACCCCGGCGAGGATCATGGGCAGGGAGAGGAGCTGGCCCATGGTCATCCAGCCGAAGGCGATGTAGCCCAGCTGGGGGTCCGGCTCGCGGAAGAACTCGTTGAAGAAACGGGCCGACCCGGCGAGGGCCAGGTAGAGCCCGGCCACCGCCCCCAGGGGCCGGGGGCGGCGGGCATACCACCACAGCACGGCGAACACCAGCACCCCGCCCACCAGGGCCTGGTAGAGCTGGGAGGGGTGGCGTGGGAGGGCGTCCACCTGCGGGAAGACCATCGCCCAGGGCACGTCCGTGGGGCGCCCCCACAGCTCGCCGTTGATGAAGTTGCCCAGGCGCCCGGCGGCGTAGCCCAGGGGCACCAGGGGGGCGACGAAGTCGGCGACGGCGAGGAAGGGGCGGCGGGTGCGGCGGGCGAACCAGGCCATGGCGAGGATGACGCCGATGAGCCCGCCATGGAAGGACATGCCCCCCTCCCAGACGCGGAAGATCATCAGCGGGTCGCGCAGGAAGACATCCAGGTTGTAGAACAGGACGTAGCCGATGCGCCCGCCGAGGATGACACCGATGGCCCCGTAGTAGATGAGGTCGCCCACCTCCTCCTCGCGCCAGCCGGAGCCGGGGCGCCGCGCCCGCACCCGCCCCAGCCACCAGGCGAGGGCGAAGGCCACCAGGTACATGATGCCGTACCAGTGGATCTTGACGGGCCCTAAGTCGATGGCGATGGGGTCGAACTGGGGGTGGACGAGCATTGGTCAGCCCAGGCGGGTGAAGAAGCAGGAGAGGTAGTCGGTCTCGGGGATGGCCGGGTGCACCGGGTGGTCCGGGCCCAGCCCGCCCCGCTCCAGGACGGCCAGGTGGCGCCCCAGGCGGCGGCTGGCGCGCAGCAGGGTGCGGCGCAGGCGCTCGTCGTCGAAGTGGAAGGAGCAGGAGGCGCTCACCAGGAAGCCGCCGGGGCGCAGGACCTGCATGGCCAGGCGGTTCAGTTCCAGGTAGGCGCGGCTGCCTTCTTCCAGGTCTTTCTTGCGCTTGACGAAGGCGGGCGGATCGAGCACCACCACGTCGAAGCGCTCGCCCGCCTCGCGCAGCTCCTTGAGGACGGCGAAGGCGTCCCCCTGGCGGGTGGCCACCCGCTCGCCCAGGCCGTTGTCGCGGGCGTTGCCCTCCAGGCGCGCCAGGGCGGGGGCGGAGCTGTCCACCGCCAGCACTGACTCGGCGCCGGCGGAGGCGGCGGCCAGGCTCCAGGCACCCACGTAGGCGAACAGGTCGAGGACGCGTCGCCCGGGCACGTAGCGGGCCAGGCGCGCGCGGTTGTCGCGGTGGTCGTAGAACCAGCCGGTCTTCTGCCCGCCACGCAGGTCCACCTGGAAGGCGAGCCCCCCTTCGCGCACCGCCACCGCCTCGGGCACCTCGCCGTGGGCGACGGTGACCTCCCGCGGCAGGCCCTCCAGCTCCCGCACCGGGCTGTCGTTGCGCAGGAGGATGCCCTTCGGCGCCAGTACCGCCACCAGGGCCTCGACGATCGACTCGCGCAGGGCCTCCACGCCGGCGGTGTTGAGCTGCGCCACCAGGTAGTCGCCGTAGCGGTCCACCACCAGGCCGGGGAGCTGGTCCCCCTCGCCGTACACCAAGCGGTAGAAGGGTTCGTCGAACAGGGCCTGGCGCAGGGCCAACGCCCCCTGGATGCGCCCGGCGAGGCGGTCGAAATCGAGCACCGCGCCGGGCTTGCGGCTCACCAGGCGGGCGCAGATGAGGGCGTGGGGGTTGACGTAGGCGGTACCCACCGGCTTGCCGTCGAAACGGGCGACGACGACGAACTCCCCCGGGCGGAAGGTGTTGAGGGGGGTGGCGGCGGTGTCCACCTCGTTGCTGTACACCCACAGGTGGCCGGCGGCCAGGCGCCGCTCCTGCCCCCGTTTCAGGCGCAGCACGGGCAGGCGCCCGGGGGCGGCCTCGGCCTGGGGCGCGGGCGCGCTCATTCGTAGCGGACCTGGACGATCTCGTAGGTCTTCATGCCGCCGGGGGTCTGCACGTCCACCACGTCGCCCTCTTCCTTGCCGATGATGGCGCGGGCGATGGGGGCGTTGACGGAGATCTTGCCCTGTTTGATGTCCGCCTCGTCGTCACCGACGATCTGGTAGGTGACCTCCTCGCCGCTGTCCTCGTCGGCCAGCACCACGGTGGCGCCGAACACCACCCGGCCGCCGGCGTTGAGGGTCTTGGGGTCGATCACCTGGGCGTTGGCCAGCTTGGCCTCGATCTCCTGGATGCGCCCTTCGATGAAGCTCTGCTGTTCGCGGGCGGCGTGGTACTCGGCGTTTTCCTTCAGGTCGCCGTGCTCGCGCGCCTCGGCGATGGCCTGGATCACCCGCGGCCGTTCCACCTGCTTGAGGCGCTTGAGCTCTTCGCGCAGCTTTTCCGCGCCTTGGGCGGTGATGGGGATCTTCTTCATGACGCTTCCAACTCCTTGTGCAAGTCTTGCAGTCGATAGACCGTCAGCCCGTCCAGGGCGGTCATGGCCTGGCAGGCGGCCAGGGCCCCGGCCAGGGTGGTGGTGTAGGCCACCTTGTGCTGCAGGGCGGTGCGACGGATGGTGTAGGAGTCGGCGATGGCCTGACGCCCTTCGGTGGTGTTGACGATGTAGTCGATTCTGCCGTTCTTGATGAGGTCCACCACGTGCGGGCGGCCCTCGCCCACCTTGTTGACCGCCTCCACCGGCAGCCCCGCCGCCTCCAGCACCCGCGCCGTGCCCCGGGTGGCCACCAGGCGAAAGCCCAGGCGGTCCAGGGCGCGGCCCACCTCCACCACGCCGGCCTTGTCGGCCTCGCGCACGCTGAGGAAGGCGGTGCCGCCGCGGGGCAGGACCTCGCCGGCGGCGAGCAGGGCCTTGTAGAAGGCCTCGGGGAAGGTGCGCCCCACGCCCATCACCTCGCCGGTGGACTTCATCTCCGGCCCGAGGATGGGGTCCACGCCCGGGAACTTGAGGAAGGGGAACACCGCCTCCTTGACGCTGAAATAGCGGGGCACCCGCTCGGCGCCGATGCCCTGCGCGTCCAGGCCGCGGCCGGTCATCACCCGCGCGGCCACCTTGGCCAGGGGGATGCCGGTGGCCTTGGAGACGAAGGGGACGGTGCGGGAGGCACGGGGATTGACCTCCAGGACGTAGATTTCGTTCCCCTGCAGAGCGAGCTGGCAGTTCATGAGGCCACGCACGTCCAGGGCCCGGGCCAGGCGCACCACCTGCTCGCGGATACGCCCCTGGATGGCCTCGTCGAGGCTGTAGGGGGGCAGGGAGCAGGCGGAGTCGCCGGAGTGGACCCCGGCCTGTTCGATGTGCTGCATGATGCCGCCCACGTACACCCGCTCGCCGTCGCAGACGGCGTCCACGTCCACCTCCACCGCCTGGTCCAGGAAGCGGTCCAGGAGTACGGGGGCGTCGTTGGAGACGGACACCGCCTCGCGCATGTAGCGGGTCAGCTCCTCGGCGTTGTAGACGATCTCCATGGCGCGCCCGCCGAGGACGTAGGACGGCCGCACCACCAGCGGGTAGCCCAGGGCCTCGGCCTTCTCCAGGGCCTCCTCCAGGGAGCGGGCGGTGGCGTTGGGGGGCTGCTTGAGGCCCAGTCGTTCGATGAGCTGTTGGAAACGCTCGCGGTCCTCGGCCAGGTCGATGGCGTCGGGGCTGGTGCCGATGATGGGGGCGCCGGCGGCGGCCAGGTCGCGGGCCAGCTTGAGGGGGGTCTGGCCGCCGTACTGGACGATAACGCCCTTGGGGTTCTCCACGTGCAGGATCTCCAGCACGTCCTCCAGGGTGAGGGGCTCGAAGTACAACCGGTCGGAGGTGTCGTAGTCGGTGGACACCGTCTCCGGGTTGCAGTTGATCATGATGGTCTCGAAGCCGTCCTCGCGGCAGGCCTGGGCGGCGTGCACGCAGCAGTAGTCGAACTCGATGCCCTGGCCGATGCGGTTGGGGCCGCCGCCGAGGACGACGATCTTGTCGCGCTCCGAGGGGGCGGCCTCGCATTCCTCCTCGTAGGTGGAGTAGAGGTAGGCGGTGGCGGTGGGGAATTCGGCGGCGCAGGTGTCCACGCGCTTGTACACCGGGCGCACGCCCAGGGCGTGGCGGGCGGCGCGCACGGCGTGCTCGTCGCAACCCAGCAGCTTCGCCAGGCGCCGGTCGGAGAAGCCCTTGGCCTTGAGGCGGCGCAGCTCGGCGGCGTCCAGGTCGGCGAGTTTGCGCCCCTGCAGTTCCCGCTCGATGGCCACCAGTTCCTCGATCTGCACCAGGAACCAGGGGTCGATGCGGGAGCGCTCGTGCACCTCCTCCAGGGTGAAGCCGGCGCGGAAGGCGTCGGCCAAGTGCAGGTAGCGCTCGGGCCCGGGGACGGCGATGGCCTGGCGCAGACGCTCGACGGCGTCCGGCTCGTCCGGGCGGATGCGCTCGTCGAGGCCGTCGATGCCCGTCTCCAGGCCGCGCAGGGCCTTCTGGAAGGATTCCTGGAAGGTGCGACCGATGGCCATCACCTCGCCCACCGATTTCATCTGCGTGGTGAGCACCGGCTCGGCCTGGGGGAATTTCTCGAAGGTGAAACGGGGGATCTTGGTGACCACGTAGTCGATGGACGGCTCGAAGGAGGCCGGGGTGGCGCCGCCGGTGATCTCGTTCTGCAGCTCGTCCAGGGTGTAGCCCACCGCCAGCTTGGCGGCCACCTTGGCGATGGGGAAGCCGGTGGCCTTGGAGGCCAGGGCGGAGGAACGGGACACGCGCGGGTTCATCTCGATGATGATGAGGCGGCCGTCCTCGGGGTTGATGGCGAACTGGACGTTGGAGCCGCCGGTCTCCACGCCGATCTCGCGCAGCACCGCCAGGGAGGCGTCGCGCAGGATCTGGTATTCCTTGTCGGTGAGGGTCTGGGCGGGGGCGACGGTGACGGAGTCGCCGGTGTGCACGCCCATGGGGTCGAAGTTTTCGATGGAGCAGACGATGATGCAGTTGTCCTTGCGGTCGCGCACCACCTCCATCTCGTATTCCTTCCACCCCAGCACCGATTCCTCGATGAGCAGCTCGTTGGTGGGGGAGAGGTCCAGGCCGCGCTCGCAGATCTCGATGAACTCCTCGCGGTTGTAGGCGATGCCGCCGCCGGAGCCGCCCAGGGTGAAGGACGGGCGGATGATGCAGGGGAAGCCCAGGGGGGCCTGCACCTGCTCGGCCTCCTCCAGGGAGTGGGCGATGGCCGAGCGGGGGGTGGCCAGGCCGATCTTGGCCATGGCCTGGCGGAAGAGGTCGCGGTCCTCGGCCTTGTCGATGGCCTCGCGGGAGGCGCCGATGAGTTCCACGCCGTATTCGTCGAGGACGCCGTGGCGGGCCAGATCGAGGGCGCAGTTGAGGGCCGTCTGCCCGCCCATGGTGGGGAGCAGGGCGTCCGGGCGCTCCTTCTCGATGATCTTGGCCACCACCTCCCAGGTCACCGGTTCGATGTAGGTGGCGTCGGCCATCTCCGGGTCGGTCATGATGGTGGCCGGGTTGGAGTTCACCAGGATGACCCGGTAGCCCTCCTCGCGCAGGGCCTTGCAGGCCTGGGCGCCGGAGTAGTCGAATTCGCAGGCCTGGCCGATGACGATGGGCCCGGCGCCGATGATGAGGATGCTTTCGATGTCGGTGCGTTTGGGCATGTCGTGGTCAGGCGTTCTGCTGGATGAGGTGGTAGAGCTCGTCCTTGAGGGCCAGGCGCTGACGCTTGAGCTGTTCCAGGGCGGCGTCGTCCATGGGTTCGCTGCCGTCCTCGGCGCGGAAGATGCGCTTGTCCAGGTCTTCGTATTCCTCCATGCGACGGCGGAAGTGGGCGTCGTCCATCTTCAGGCGGTGGATGGTGTCCTTGTGGGACGGAAATTCCTTGACCAGGGGGTGGTGTTCCAGGGGCATGGTCAACTCCTGTTGTGCATGGCGTCGATGAAACGGTCGAAGAGGAAGGCGGCGTCGTGGGGACCGGGGCTGGCCTCGGGGTGCCCCTGGAAGCCGAAGGCGGGGCGGTCGCGGTGGGCGATGCCCTGCAGGGAGCCGTCGAACAGGGAGCGGTGGGTGGCCTGGAGGTGCTCGGGGAGGCTGGCCTCGTCCACCGCGAAGCCGTGGTTCTGGGAGGTGATCATCACCCGCCCGCTGGCCAGGTCCTGCACCGGGTGGTTGGCGCCGTGGTGGCCGAACTTCATTTTCTCGGTGCGCGCCCCCGAAGCCAGGGCCAGGAGCTGGTGGCCGAGGCAGATGCCGAACAGGGGCACGCGCCGCTCGAGGAGTTCGCCGATGGCGGCGATGGCGTAGTCGCAGGGTTCCGGGTCGCCGGGGCCGTTGGAGAGCATGACGCCATCGGGCTCCAGGGCGAGGACGCGCTCCACCGGGGTGTCGGCGGGAAAGACGGTCACCCGGCAGCCGCGCCCGGCGAGCATGCGCAGGATGTTGCGCTTGACCCCGTAGTCGTACACCGCCACGGTGAGGTCGTCCGGCCCGGGCTCGCGCACGGCATGGCCGGCACCCAGTTCCCAGGTACCCTCGTTCCAGTCGTAGGGCCGCTCGCAGGTGACGGTGCGGGCCAGGTCCATGCCGGCGAGCCCGGGGAAGGCGCGCGCCCGCTCGATGGCCTCGGCCTCGTCCAGACCGTCGCCGGCGACGATGCAGCCGCCCTGGGCGCCCCGCTCCCGCAGGATACGGGTGAGGCGACGGGTGTCGATGCCGGCGATGGCCACCGTGCCCTGCTCCGCCAGGTATTCGTCCAGGGGCATCTGCGCGCGCCAGTTGCTCACCAGGGGAGAGAGGTGGCGGATCACCAGGCCGGCGGCGTGCACGCGTTCGGATTCGGCGTCCTCGGGGTTGACGCCCACGTTGCCGATGTGGGGGTAGGTGAGGGTGACGATCTGGCGGGCGTAGGAGGGATCGGTGAGGATCTCCTGATAACCGGTCATGGCGGTGTTGAACACCACCTCGCCGACGGTGACGCCCTCGGCACCGATGGACTCTCCGTGGAACACGCTGCCATCGGCGAGGGCCAACAGGGCTGGTTTACGCAAGGTCTCCTCCGGGCGGGCATACGAAAGCGGGAGGTATCCGGCTGATGCCTCCCGCGTCCGTCTGGGTACGAAAATTCCGCGGCTATTCTAGCCGCCGGGGCGCCTGCCTGTCCATGCGGGGCGCCGCCCTCACACCGATTTCAGGTCCAGCACGTCCTGCATGTCGTAGAGGCCGGGGGCGCGGTCGGCCAGCCAGCGGGCGGCGCGCACGGCGCCCTTGGCGAAGGTCATGCGCGAGCTGGCCTTGTGGGTGATCTCCACCCGTTCGCCGATACCGGCGAACATGACCGTGTGCTCGCCGACGATGTCGCCGGCGCGGATGGTCTCGAAACCGATGACCTCGCGCGGGCGCTCGCCGGTGTGCCCTTGGCGACCGTACACCGCCACCTTGGCCAGATCGCGCCCGAGGGCGCGGGCCACCACCTCGCCCATGGCCAGGGCGGTGCCCGAGGGGGCGTCCACCTTGTGGCGGTGGTGGGCCTCGATGATCTCGATGTCCACCTCGTCGCCGAGGACGCGGGCGGCCAGGTCCAGGAGCTTGAGGCACAGGTTGACCCCGACGCTCATGTTGGGGGCCCAGACGATGGGGATGTCCGCGGCCGCCTCGCGGATGGTGGCCTGCTGTTCCTCGGAGAGGCCGGTGGTGCCGATGACCATGGCGCATCCGGCCGCGCGCGCGGCGGCCACGTCGAGGACGGTGGACTCGGGGAGGGTGAAATCGATGAGGACGTCGCAGGCGCGCACCACCGCCTCCCGGTCGGCGCTCAGGGGCACCCCCACCGGGCCGATGCCGGCCACCTCGCCCGCGTCCTTGCCCAGCAGGGGATGGTCGGGGCGCTCCAGGGCCCCGGCCAGTTCCACCCCTTCGGCCTCGCGGACCGCTTCGATGAGGGCCCGGCCCATGCGCCCGGCGGCGCCGGCGATGGCGATTCTCATGTCTCCTCCCTTGTCGTTTGTCACCAGCTGATGTAGGCGTAACCCTGTTCTTGCAGCTCCATGAGATCGGCCGCCCCCACCTCCACCCGCTTGGCGAAGGGGAGCAGGTCCTTCTCCGTCCAGTGCAGGGACTTCATGGTGTTGCCGCAGGCGTGGAATTCTACGCCATACTGGGCCAGGCTGCTGACCCGCTGGCGGATCTCCTCGGGCACCGGACGCTTGGGATTCTTGGCCAGGATGTGGATGCCCGGGCCGATGGCCACCACGACGATGCGGATGTTGTCCCCGTACTTGCGCAACATGGCGCCCACCGAGAACAGCACCGCCTTCTGGTAGGCCTCGTCGGCCTTGTTGAACTGATAGACGATCTTGTGGGCGGGCTCGTCGCCGGGGAAGATGAGTTCGTCGGCGCCGCCGTCTTGGGCCAGGCCCAGTGCGGGGGCGAACAGGCACAACAGGAAAACGACTGTTCGGATCATGGTAGCCTCACTTTTCCGGTCAGCGGGTCGCTGATGCGAGTATAGCGCCCCACCGCTCATTCCCATCGAACGAGGCCCCGACACCCGGCATGACCCCCGATGAACGCGACCGGCGGCTGCACCGGCTCATCGACCACATCTACGACGCGGTGGAGGATCCGGCGCGCTGGCCCCCCTTGCTGGAGGCCCTGGACCGGCTGGCCGAGGCGGAGGGCGGCATGGGGGACGACACCCTCCACCTGCTGGGCGGGCACCTGCGCCGCGCCCTGCGCCTGCACCGACGCCTGGAGGAGAACCACCAGGCGCTGGCACTGGGCCAGGAACTCCTCGACCGCCTGCCCCTGGCCATTTTTTGCGTGGACGCCTCGCTGCGGGTGCTGACGGTCAACCGCACGGGCGCCGACCTGTGCCACGAGGGGGAGGCCCTGAAGCTGCAG
>Ga0256832_1002505_pt1 | contig 12534 bp, 14 predicted proteins | sample 134614metaG_FD_190534 | JGI IMG/M metagenome (GOLD analysis project Ga0256832, IMG submission 190534) | Hydrothermal vent microbial communities from Lau Basin, Pacific Ocean - 134-614 | ecosystem: Environmental > Aquatic > Marine > Hydrothermal vents | place: Pacific Ocean: Lau Basin | collected... | reverse complement strand
CTATTGATTCGCTTTCTGATAGGTACACTACTTACTCCTACATCATGTTATTTGCAATCTAACCATCACATACCAACAAAACGTTTATCCGCCGCGCGCCATCCAGCATGCGGGATAAACGTATGCGGGACTATGCCAGCTCCGCTGGTTGGTACGCTTTATTGTATTGGGGATTGTTCTGTCGTCATCGCCTTGTCGCTGGCCGTTCGGGTGGCTCGGTGGCGTATTTGTCAAGCCCCGTGTGATCATCCCCATCGCGTGCCAGTATCAAACTTCAGGAAACCCGCTCGCTGTGTTGTTTTGCGGGTTTCTTGATGCCATCAGTAGTGCGGCGGTATCTCGATGTCCGCCGAATCGGTGGATTCCTTGCTCGCGACAGACAGGCTGTCGACTTTCTCCGCGAGTTGTTTCAGGCGGGTTTCGAGGGACTGGATCTGTTTCATCTGGGCGATCAGCGCGGTGTTGAGTTCGTCCATCGAGGCTTCGTGAAAGCTCAGTTGGGTCTGGATGTCGACCAGCGGGTCGTCGTGCTTGGGATTCATCTCGGCGTTCAGCCGCGCGCGATGGCGATCAGCACGATGACGAACAACACCACCAGGCCGATGGGAAACAGTGCGCCGGCCCAGTCCTTGCTTTTCGCTTCGCGGCTCTGTTTCAGCGATGCCTTGATGCCGGGCATGAAGAAGAACACCACGCCGAGGGCGAGCGCGCCGACCAGAACCTGTTCCCATAGCGCCATGTCAGTCTCTCAGGTTGGCGGGGCAGAGCACGCCGCGCATGGTCGAGATCAACTCCAGCAGTTGGGCGTTGCGGATGCGGTAGTAGATGCGGTTGGCTTCCTTGCGGGATACCAGGATGCGCTTGTTGCGCAGTTGATCCAGGTGTTGCGAGATATTGCTTTGCGAGGTGCCGGTCTGCGCGACGATCTCGCCGACGGACAGTTCGCGCTCGCCGAGCGTACACAGGATCTTCCAGCGTAACGGGTGGGCCATCGCCTTCAGTGCGTTGGCGGTCAGGGTGGCGTCTTCGTCCGCCACTTCGGGCGGTATTGCTTTCTCGTTCATACTCAAACTCCGGTAGAACGCTTGGCTTCATCACCTTCAGCCAGGTTCGTCTCGTCGGCCGCGCGGACGTAGCCGGTCATGTCCTTCGCTATACAGATTATATGCGTTATTTCGCCATCGGGATTGGAAATCGACGTGCGGCTGAACAGAATCGGCACGCGGTGGCCATCGCTGGCGACGAAACGCGCCTCGATCTTCTTCAGCGCGCCGGTGCGGATCAGGGCCTCCAGCCAAGTGCCGAAGAAGGCGCCGGCCTGCTCGTCGCCCTCTTCCTCGAAGACATCGCCGATGCTGAGTCCGAGCAGATCCTTTTCGTCGTAGGCGAGCATCTGGCAGGCAGCCGGATTGACCTCGATGATCTCGCCCCGGGGGTTCAGGATGAGCAGCGCCTCGCCCATGTTCTGGATGATGTTCTCCAGGTGCTGCTTGGCTTCGCGGAGCTGCGCGGTACGTTCGGCGACCTGCTCTTCAAGAATGCGGTTCAGGTTGCGTTCTTTCTCGATCAGGCGGAAGTAGGTGCTGATTTTGTTGATCAGTTGGTTGTCGTCGATCGGTTTCAGCAGGTAGTCGACCGCGCCGACATCGTAGCCCTTGCGCTGGAATTCCTCGCTCTTGAACGCGGCGGTCAGGAAGATGATCGGGATATCGCGGGTCTTCTTCTTGATCTTCAGCATCTCGGCGGTCTGAAAGCCGTCCATGCCGGGCATCTGGACATCGAGCACGATCAGGTCGATGTCCGGTTCCGCCGCGGCGATCTCCAGGGCCTGTTGGCCGGAGGTGGCCTCGCGGATATCGATATCCATGTGTTTTTCGAGCAGGCTGCGCAGGGTCAGCAAGTTGTGCTCGTGATCATCGACGATGAGCAGTTTGAAACCGGAGTAGCGCTTCATTGGGTTCAGGGGCATGGCTGTTATTCAGGATATGAACAGATACTAACAAATTGTTCCGCTTCAGGGGTTTTTCAATATCGCGCACAGCGCCTCGGCGCTCGGCGGGGCGCTCAGCGTCGCGGCGAATGCCTGGTTGGCTTCGATATCGGCCGGATCGCTGAGCGCGATCAAGCGGGGGCGCGTTGCCGGGGGATACGTGGCCAGGGCCTTGTTCAAGGCCGGTAGCAGCGTCGGGTCATGCCGGGTGTCGACCAGGAGGGTATCCATGCCCTGCTCGTCGTGCAGGGCTTCCAGGGCTTCGTCGAGGTTGTCGGCGGCCTGCACCAGCACGCCCCAGTCGCGCAGCAGGGTGGTCAGTGTCAGCAGGGTGGGTACATCGGCGCCGACCAGCAGGATCTGCCGGCCACGCAGGGCGTCTTCCACCGGGGGTGGCGCCTTTTCCTCCTCGAAACGATGTTCATGGACGTGTGCTTCGCGCGGCATGTTCTGCCGCCCGGCCAGGTACGGCAGGTACAGGCTGAAGCACGAGCCTTCGCCGGGTTGGCTCGACAGGCGGATATAGCCGCCCAGCAGGCCGGCCAGCGAGCGCGAGATGCTCAGGCCCAGCCCGCTGCCGCCGTAGCGCCGGTGCGTGGTGCCGTCGGCCTGGGTGAACTCGTTGAATATGCGGTGTTGCTTGTCCGCCGGGATGCCGATGCCGGTGTCGCTGACCGAGATGACCAGCGGCAGGCGTTCGGCATCGTCGCCCGCGTTGTGCCGCAATGCCAGCACCACCCTGCCCTGTTCGGTGAATTTCAGCGCGTTCGACAGCAGGTTCTTGACGATCTGGCTGATCTTGTCGGCGTCGCTGATGATGATCGGGCGTTCCTCGGGAAGATCGAGTACCAGCTCCAGGCCCTTCGCGTCGAACTGCGGCTTCAGCAACCGGTACAGCGATTCGAGCAGCGGCGCCAGCTCGACCTCCTCGCGCACCAGCTCCATGCGTCCGGCCTCGATGCGCGTCAGGTCCAGCAGGCTGTCGATCAGGCGTTTCAGGTCCTGGCTGGCGGCCTGGATGACGGCGAGTTGCTCCTGTTCTTCCTTGCCGCGCGGGTTGGCGTTCTCGGCAACCAGCTTGGAGAGCAGCAGGATGGAGTTCAGCGGGGTCTTCAGTTCATGGCTGGCGTTGGCGAGAAACTCGGATTTGTACTGGTTGGAGGCCTCCAGTTCGCGCGCGTGCTCGATCAGCTCGCGATTGTTCTGCGCATGCTTGCGCGCCAGCGCGCTGAGGTCCTGCGAGAGCTGTTCCAGCTCTTTCGAGCCCTGCCAGGAGAACTCCACCGACTCATCCCCTTCCAGCACGTGCTGCACGCCCCGGGTCAGGCTCTCGCTGAAGCGTCCGACCTTGCGCGACAGCCAGCTGGCGGCCAGCCACACGGTCGCGGCCAGCAGCAGCACGACGCCGAACACGCGCAGCGTCAGTTCGTTCTTGAAGCGTGCCATCGGCGAGGGATCGACGAAGCGCCCGGCCCAGATCGATCCGCTGCCTTCGATCTGGAACATAGGTACCCAGATGATGTCGCCGTTGGGGCCTTCGTACAGGGTGACCTTGCTGCTGGTCAGTTTTTCGCGCAGGCCGGGAAAGTCATCGAAGGCGTTCGAATCCGGTCGCGGATTTTGCGCGGTGGGCAGGTATTCGCCGTCCGGGGTGATCCACAGGGTGCCGGGCGAGATCGCGGCGATGCCGCCGATATCCAGTGTCACCACGACGGCGCCGACCGGCATCGTGCCGGGGCCGGGATGGATCGGGCTGACGAGTTGCAGGTTCAGGAAGGCGCGCGGGTCGTCATGGTAGTCGGGGTTGAGTCGCACCGGGCCGAGCAGCACGGCCGGGCCGGGCAACCGCAGTGCTTCGTCAAGCATCGCGCGCGGCGGTTCCTCGGGCAGCTTGGTGGTCGGTAACAGCAACAGCGAATCGGCGTCGCGCTCCAGCCAGAAGCGTGGCACCCCTTTCTTGTCGACGAAGCTGATCTGGATGATGTCGTATTCGTTCGCCAGCAGCCGGTTCAGCCATTCGGTATAGCGCACGCGCGCCTTGTCGATGTCGGCGTCCTCCGCGCCCTCGGCGTCCTTGTTGAACAGCAGAATGCCGGGCTCGGGCAGGCGGGCGATGACCCGCGCCAGGGTGTTGCGGCTGGCGAGATGCTGGTCGAGGTCGCTGAAGTCGGCGCGCAGGTTTTGCAGGTAGGCCTGCTGATAGAAGCCCTCCAGGCGACCGATCAGCAGCGGAAAATTGATGATCGCCGCGATCAGCAGCGGCGTCAGGCCGAAGAAGAACAGCAGCAGCAGGATCTGGGTGCGAAGTTTCACCGGGGTACGACTGAAGACACCGAACGCGTCGCGGGATCAGAGCTGCCTGGCCAGCTCGAGCACCTGTTCCGCGTGACCCTTCGGTTTTACATCGTACAAGGCCTGGCGCACGATACCCTGCTTGTCGATGATGAAGGTCGAGCGCACCAGCGCCATGCGCTTCTCGCCGTTGCGTTCGCGTTCCTGCCAGACGCCATAGGCATTGCATACCTGGCCGTCGACATCCGCGACCAGATCGATGGTCAGGCCGTACTTGTCGCGGAATTCCGCGTGGCTGACGCAGGTGTCGCGGCTGACGCCGAAAACCAACGTGTCGAGCGCGTCGAACTCGGGTTTCAGATCGGAGAAATCCTGCGCCTCGATGGTGCAGCCCGGTGTGTCGTCCTTCGGATAGAAATACAGCACGAGGTTCTTGTCGCCAAGATAGTCGGCGGTGTTGATCGGGTGCATGTCGGCATCCGGTACCTCGATGGTTGGTGCTTTGTCGCCTGGTTTGAGCATAACTCCCCCTTGGGTGCGAGTCCGGCCGAACCGGCCGGGTGTCCGTTGTCACGGATCGATGTTGTAGTGTTCCGGAAGTCATGGGCGCATGAGGTCCCGGTTCGGCCAAGGGTAGGAAAGCCGCCGGCGGAGTGCAACCGATAAATGCATTCGTCCGGCGAAGCGCGCCCTGCTCCGCCGGCGCCTGGCGTGCGGCGTGCCGCTGTCAGGCGCGCGCCAGCGAGTCCATCTTCAGCAGGATGGATACCAGTTGGTTGGAGAGCACGTGCATCCGGGTGACAGCCGCGTGGCGGCTTGCATCGTCGCCATTTTTCTGTGCTTCCAGCGCGATGCTGCTCGCCTCGTGGAAGGCCTTGTGCGGCGCGAACAGGCCGTCGAACTCCGCGCGCATCGCACTACCGATGCCGTCGGCCTGCGCGGGTCCGTCGCCATACAGCCACTTGCCGAGCTTGCACAGGTGATAGTCGGTGCCGCAGAAGGTGTCTTCCTGTTCCAGCGTGGCCTTGATCCGGTTGAGGTAGACGATGTGGTCGTTCAGGCGCAGCAGAAAAAAGGTGGAATCAGGCATGCGAAAGAATCCCGGGTGAAAGTCGGGGTTGAGCGTACCGCCTAGCGGCCGGATCGGCAACATCGCCTTAGCGGTTCCGTGCCGCATGTGCCTCGCGGTGACGGGCGGCCTTTTTCATGCGCTTATTTCAGCGCCTTCAGTCTTGCCAGCGTCGCCTCGGAGGCACCCGGACCCGGCGCCAGCGCCAGATCGTGCAAGCCCAGCGGGCGGCCATCGGCCGCCTGGATCTGGAGCGGACGGATCGGCAGGCCGTCGCGCCGGTCGACCATCGTCAGCGGCGCGCCATCCGGGTTGATCCAGCGATCGCCCCACTGGGTCAGCGCGACCAGCAGCGGCAGCAGCTCGCGCCCCTTCCCCGTCAGCCGGTATTCGTGGCGTTTCGCGCCCGGTCCGATCGGGACGCGCTTCAGGATGGCGTGTCGGGTGAGTTTCTTCAGTCGATCCGACAGGATGTTGCGCGCGATTCCCAGATGGCGCTGGAAATCGGCGAAACGTCGTGTACCGAGAAAGGCCTCGCGGATGATCAGCAGCGTCCAGCCCTCGCCGATGATGTCGAGCGTGGCGGCGACCGAGCAGTTGAAAGGGTCTGCCGGCTTCATAAAGGTTGCAAATCGCAATCGATTAATCTAAGTTTCATATCGAAACCAATTCAAAGGTGGTGTCTATGTTGAAACTATATCATGCGCCCCGCAGCCGCTCGGCGCGGGTACTCTGGTTGCTGGAGGAGATGGGGCTGGCGTATGAACTGGAGATCATCCCGTTCCGCGATCTGCTGGCCGGCAAGCACCGCACGCCGGAGTACCTGGCGCTGCACCCGTTGGGGCTGGTGCCGTTGCTGGAGGCCGAGGACGGCTTGCGGTTGTTCGAGTCCGGCGCGATCTGTGCCTGGCTGGCCGATTGCCACCCCGAGCGGGGTCTGGCGCCGTTGCCGGCGGAAGCGGCGAGGGCGCACTGGCAGCAATGGATGTATTTCAGCGTCGCGACACTGGAACCACCGGCCTGGACGATCATCCGGCATACCCGCATGCTGCCGGAGAACAAGCGTAATGCACCGGCCCTGGCATCGGCGACGCGGCGTTATCGGGACACGCTGGAGGTACTGGAGAAGGCGCTCGCGGATGAGCGGGAATGGTTGCTCGGTGAAACCTTCACCAGCGCCGACATCATGCTGGTGCTGACCTTGCAGTGGTCGCCCGGTTTTCTGAGCGATTTCCCGAAAGTGAAGGCGTGGTGCGCGCGCGCCATGGCGCGTCCCGCCTACCGCCGCGCGAAGCATGCCAAATAGCACGCGGAAAAGCTGGCAGCCGGATCCGCCGTGGTCGTTACGCGGCTTGCGTTGGCTATTCCGCTATCTGGGTCCGGTGGCACCCGGGATGTTGACGCCGCTGGCAATGCGCCTCTGGTTCGGCACGCGCCGCCATGCCCGGCCGAGGCACGAACAGCGGGCGCTGGAGTCGGCGCGCGCGTTCCGTTTTCACCTGAATGGCGGCGTGGTGCAAGCCTGGGAATGGGCGCCGGCGGGGTGGGGCGCGGAAACCCAGGCGCCGCTGATCCTGCTCGTGCATGGCTGGAATGGCCGGGGCAGCCAGTTGCGGCGCTTCGTGCCCGATCTGCTCGACGCCGGTTTCCGCGTGATCTGTTTCGACGCGCCGGGACATGGTGACAGCGAGGGTAGGGAGTCGAGCATCTTCGCATTCGCCGATGCGATCCGCCATATCGACGCGCGACACGGGCCGGTACACGGGCTGGTCGCGCATTCCTTCGGCGTCATGAGCGCGCTGTACGCGTTGCGTGACAGCGCGGCGCCATGGCGTTTCGTCGCGATCGCGCCGGCGCCCGATTTCGATCTGCTGGTCGACAGCTTCGCTGCCTGGATGTGCCTGCCGGACGGCATCGTCCGGCGCATGCGCGAGCGTCTGACAAGCCGTTTCGGCGCGGATCTGGCCGAACAGGTTTCGCCGCGCCGCAATGCCGCGCGGCTGTCAGCGGAGGGACTCGTCGTGCATGATCGCGAGGACGCCACGGTGCCGGTCGCGGCCGGGCGCGCGCTGGCGGCCTCGCTGAAAGACAGGGGAGAGCTGATGGAGACGACGGGGCTGGGCCACGGCAGGATACTGCGTGATCCGGCCGTGGTGGCGAAGGCAGCGACTTTTCTCGCCGGATCGGAAGAATAGCCTCCGTCAGGCGGCCGCGCCGGTGAGCGACTTCTCTTCAAGCAGGGCACGCAGGCGTTTGCGCGCGCGGAACAGGCGGGTGCCGGCGCCGGCTTCGGAGATCCCCAGCTCGCGGGCGACCTCTTTCTGCGAATAGCCCCACAGCACCTGCATCACCAGCGGTTCGCGGTAGTCCGCCGGGAGCTTCTCCAGGGCGTTGCGCAGCACGAAGGCCTCGGTGCTGGTGTCGTAGTCCTGATGCTTCTCTTCGAGCATCTCTAACGGCAGGCTGGACAGCTGTGGCTGGATGCGTTCGAAGCGGCGTGCGTTCTCGCGCCGCAGTATGGTCAGCAGCCAGCCCTTCGCGGCCTTCGGGTTTTGCAGCTTGTCCAGGGACTTCCAGGCACGCAGCAGGGTGTCTTGCACGATGTCGTCGGCGGCGGCCTTGTCGCGCGTCAGCCACCAGGCGTAGCGATACAGGTCGTTCAGATAGACCGTGACCAGTTCATCGAAACGGTGCTGGCGGTCGGGTCTGGCCTGTGTCGGCGAGGTCTTCGTGGCGGTGTGGCTCATGATCCTGCTCCGGGGTTATCGGTATCTGTTGCCTAATACCGAAGCAGGATGCGTGCCAGTTTCTATCTCATTGTTTTAAAAGGAATTGGTGCAGTCTTCATGGAGCCGGGTTAACGATTCGTTATAACGGAACGTGGGGGTCGGGCGTTGGATGTAACGTTTCGTTATACTCGTCGCCCATGGTGTTCCGACGCTACACGGTCGCCGCTATTGGCTGTTTCTTCCGGAAAACGCCGTCAATACATCCCTGTAGGCTCGACGGCGGCAACAATGTTCAGCTTGGGACTTGCAGGTCGTACTTCTTGATCTTTCTGTCCAGCGCCGGGCGCGAGATGCCGAGGATATCGCAGGTTTTCCCCTTGTGGCCGCCGGTGTGGCGCAGCACGATCTGGATATGCTCGGCTTCCACCTCGTCGAGTGAGCGCAATGGCCGCGCCGTTTGGCCGGGCGGGGCGGTGTCGGCTATCGCCGTCGGGATCAGGCTGCTGAACAGGTCCGGTGTCAGCACGCGACCGCGCGCATGCACCATCGCATGCGTCAGGGTGTTCTCCAGTTCGCGGACGTTGCCCGGCCAGCCCCAGGCTTGCAGGATATCCAGGGCTTCGTCGCTCAACGTCGGCGCGGGCTTGTGGATCTGCCGGGCGATACGCTCCATCAGCCCCTTGGCCAGCAGCGGGATGTCCTCGCGGCGGTCGCGCAGCGGCGGGATGGTGATGGAGACCACGTCCAGGCGGTAGCGCAGGTCTTCGCGAAAACGGCCGGCGGCGACCTCGGCGTCCAGATCGCGGTTGGTCGCGGCGATGATGCGCGCGTCCAGGCGGATCTCGCGCGTGCCGCCGACGCGCTCGATGACCTGTTCCTGCAAGGCGCGCAGCAGCTTGGCTTGCAGGGGCAGGGCGAGTTCGCCTATCTCGTCGAGAAACAGGGTGCCGCCGTTGGCCAGCTCGAACTTGCCCGGCTTGCTCTCGCTGGCGCCGCTGAAGGCGCCCTTGACGTGGCCGAACAGCTCGCTTTCCAGCAGGGTGTCGACGATTGCCGCGCAGTTCACCGCGATGAACGGGCCGGAGCGGCCGCTGTGCTGGTGGATCAGCCGGGAGACGACCTCCTTGCCGACGCCGGACTCGCCGAGTATCAGGATGGTCGCGTGGCTCTCGGCGCTCAGCGCGATCTCCTTGCTGACCTCGAGCATCGCGGCGCTGCTGCCGATCATGTCGGCGTTTATCGGTGGTTCCGACTGCTGGGTCTGCAAGGCATTGACCTTGCGCGACAGCCGCTGGTTCTCCAGCACCCGGTCGATGACATGCGTCAGCGCGGCGGTGTTCACCGGTTTGTGGATGAAGTCGGCGGCGCCGCGCTTGATCGCCTCGATCGCCAGCTCCAGGTCGTGCTGGCCGGTCATCATGACGATCGCGGTGTCCTCGTCGGTATCGCGGATTCGCGGGATCAGATCCAGGCCGGTGCCGTCGGGCAGTTGCTGGTCGAGCAACACCAGGTCCAGCTTGGTGCTCGACAGGATCTGTTGCGCGGCCTGTATCGACTCGGCTTGCAGCACGTCGAAGCCCTGATCCTCGAAATGCATCGCCAGGATCTCGTTCAGGCTGTGGTCGTCCTCGGTGATCAGCAATCGGGTTCGCATGGCTCGGCGGTTGGTGTGGCGGTCTCTACCAAGAAAGGATAGCAGGGCGGCTTATTTCGTCATGCGCCAGCAGCGGTGCGGCCGGATGCGGGCGAAATCCCTCGGGATGGTGCGCGCGCCGATGTCCTCGATGGCCGCCGCGTCGCTCAAGGTGTCGTCGAGCTTGAAACGCCGTCGGTTGGTCGAAAAATACAGGATACCGCCGTCCGTCAGCAGCTTCAGGCAGGCGAGGATCAGACGCGGGTGGTCGCGTTGTACGTCCAGCACGTCCTTCATGCGTTTCGAATTCGAGAAGCTCGGGGGATCGAGCACGATCAGGTCGAAGCGCTGGCGGCGATAGGCGGCGTTCTCCAGAAAACCGAAAACATCGGCTTGTTCGCGTCGGTTGGCGTCATTATCGAAGCCGTTCAGGCGCAGATTACGCCGGGTCCACTCCTGATAGGTGCGCGACAGATCGACGCTGAGGGTGCTGCTGGCGCCTCCGGCGGCGGCATATACCGAGAAAGAGCCGGTGTAGGCAAACAGGTTCAACACGCGCCGGTCCGCCGCTTCGTCGCGCACCATCCGGCGGGTGAGGCGATGATCGAGAAACAGGCCGGTATCCAGGTAGCGATGCAGATTGACCTCGAAACGCAGGCCGTTTTCGACGACGACGCGGGTTTCGCCGCGTTCACCGGTGGCTTCGTACTGGCTGACGCCGCGCTGGCGCTCGCGGGTCTTCAACACCACGTCCGGCTCGGCGATGCCGAGCGTCGCCGCCAGGCCGGCTTGCAGCGCGTCCCAGTCGAAGGATTCGCTGCGTTTACCATGGAAGACCTGAAGATGAACCTGTCCGGCGTACCAGTCGATCGCGAAGGGGAACTCCGGCATGTCCCGATCATAGAGGCGATAACAGCTGATCTCCTCGCGTTTCGCCCAGCGTGACAGGTGGCGATGGTTCTTGCGCACCCGGTTGTAGAGCGGCTGAAACTCAGCGTGCATGCTTCAGCGCGGCGATCGTCAGCGCCGCCCAGCCGGCGAGAAACGCTAGCCCGCCGAAGGGCGTTACCATGCCGAGGCCGCGCGCGCCGGAGATCGCCAGCAGATACAGACTGCCGGAAAACAGCAGGATGCCGAGCGCAAACAACCAGCCGGCGCGGCGCAGCCAGACGCTTTCCTGGTGCATCAGTAACAGGCCGGTGGCGAGCAACGCCAACGCGTGCACGGCGTGATACTCCACGCCGGTATGGAATACCGCCAGCATGGCGGCATCCACGCGGGTCTTCAGCGCATGCGCGCCAAAGGCCCCGAAGGCCACGCTGAGAAAGCCATTGATGGCGCCGAGGACGAGAAAGGTGTTCCGTTTCATCGCCGGCATTCTACCCGATCGTCGCTTCGGCCGTGTTGCAACCTGTGTGCCACCGCGTGCCAGCATTTCGGGCAAGGCGCGGCATGCCCACCATGGCTATCGCCACACAAGAGGCATGGCGATTCCGGGCTTACTGGTCGGGAACCTGAACATGATAGGTGTCGACCACGCCATTGGGATCGTTCCAATCACTGCCGAAGAGCACCCGGGTTCCATCGGGACTCGCATTGACCAGGACACTACCCGCATTCTGGACGCTGTTGTGTGTCTGCGCGAATCGTTCGACCGTGCCGCTGCCATCGAGTTTGAGCGCAAAGGCCTCCCGAAGTGTCGAGCCGTTCCACGAATAACGGGTATTGAGGTAGCACCAGCCTGGCCGCTTGTAGTTGCGGCAACTGACGTGCCCGCCATTGTATTTATCCGGGAGCAGCCGAACCCGGGGCGAGCCATCCAGTGGATAGAGCCAGATACCCCGGTTACTTGCGCCATTTAGCGTGCCGAAGCCAAACTGGACATAAACCTCATTGCCTTCCGCGGTAAGGCCGAGATCCCCGTGATCGCCGTGTTCGGCAAGGCGCCGGATATGATTGAGGTGCCTGTCGTACTGTTCGATACTGTACTCTTGTTCCGGATCTCCGGGCTTGCTGTGATAGTTGACAAGCACATAGTTTCCCTTGGCGGAAATCGAAGCCCAATCGAGCATCTGGTTGGATTGAGAGCTGTCGTCGGGATCAAAGTTTCCATTGGCATCTTCTTTGTACCATTTGAGGTCGTCAAAGGTTTTCTGCGCGACAATCTCATTGAATGTCGTATTGTAGTTGTCATGCAGGTGAAACACGATCAATGTGACGCGGTTGCTCCCCTTTTTACGACCCGAGAAAACGACATACCGGCTCTGATAATCCAGGTTTCCTTCGTACTTTCCAAGAAGTAGTTCATCATATTCGCTTTTTGGAAAAGTGGCATTGGGAATCGCCTCGTATGTTATTTGGTTTTGGCTTCTATTGATGGTTGCCTTTACGAAAACAAACGCATCGGATCGCGAGTCGATGCCATAGAATACATCAGGTTTTATCGTCGACCATTTCATCTCGGTCATCGAGCCTCGAATCAGCTGATTCCTGGTTGTCTGCAATTCAGCGAACGTGTTGGCGTCATAGAGTCGATACCCCAGCCGGATCAATGACATGTCGCTGTTCCATGCCCCGGTCTTGGAATAGGGCTGGGCATTGCCCGTTTGGTTGGCCCGGTCGGTGATGCGCGTGACCGTATTGCCAAATATCGGGTCAGTGTAGCTTCCCAGATAATCCGGCTTGGCGACAGCGGCTATCGGCTTGCTGTCAAAAATGGTGTCATCCGGATAATGTTTCGGCTGGTTGTATTCGTTACAGTAGTCGATGTCCATGATTTCGGCACGGTTGACGTGGGTATTGCAGCGATAGGCGTATGTCC
>Ga0256832_1002504_pt1 | contig 12542 bp, 11 predicted proteins | sample 134614metaG_FD_190534 | JGI IMG/M metagenome (GOLD analysis project Ga0256832, IMG submission 190534) | Hydrothermal vent microbial communities from Lau Basin, Pacific Ocean - 134-614 | ecosystem: Environmental > Aquatic > Marine > Hydrothermal vents | place: Pacific Ocean: Lau Basin | collected... | reverse complement strand
ATGATGCGGGTGGCGATCTGTCCTGTGAGCAGGCTCAGGGGCAGACTGCTGGCCTCCACAAAGGGAAATGGAATCATGAAGATGAGGAAAGCCAGGGGAAAGGCCATCTTTTTTAGCCCCGACCATCCCCAATAGGTCCAGACCGCGCCAGCCAGCATCAGGATCATGGCCAGGGCGGCGATGTGGAAAGCCCGCTGATAAAATGCACCGACATAGGCCAGCGTCGCCAATGCTACGAGCCACAAACCGCGGTTGTCGGGCCTGCGCGTTAGCCGGGGAATGATGCGCCAGGCGAAGAAACCGGAAACCAGGGGCGTCAGTACGCCGTGGCTGTAATAATCATTGCTCCACCACTCGCCCGCCAGCCAGCGCCCCACAGGCGCCAGCAGCATGGCGGCCAGCAGGAATATCAGGCCAATGAGCAGCCAGTTGGTGTGATATCTGGTTTGTTTCATCAGAGCGGAGGATAAAAAACCTGGCGCTGGACGCCAGGGGGGAGGTCAATATTCAGTATTCTGTGAGCCGTCATCAGAAATCAAGAGCGCTATCCTGCATCCAATCGATGATTAGCCAACCAGGGCTGCGGCAGGTTCTTCGCGCCATTCGTCCGTTTCAGGATCATGAACGATGCGCCGTAATTTTTCGGGGTCCTGGATATGATCGATGAAGAGGATGCCGTTTACATGATCAATTTCATGCTGAAAAACGCGGGCCAGAAAATCATAGGCCTTGATGCGGACGTCCTTGCCGTTGATGTCCTGTCCCTTAACCGTGATGATGGGATAGCGCATCACTTCGCCGATATAGCCCGGGATGGAAAGGCATCCCTCATCGCCTGGCTCCTTCTCGCCTTTGGCCCGCACGATCTCGGGATTGACCACCACGAACAGCTTGCCCGCCTGGGGATCATCCTCCATCTCTTCGGGCATCTCTACCACGATGAGTCGCTCGTTGACGCCAACCTGGGGCGCGGCCAGGCCCACGCCATCAGCCTGGCGCATGGTCTCCACCATGTCTTCGGCGAATTTTTTCAGCTTTTTATCGAAACGGCGGATAGGGCGGCTTTTTCTTCGCAGCCGTTCGTCGCCAATTTTGATGATATCGAGTAATGCCATGATTGTTTCTCGTTTGAACTCGGAGTTTATGGAAAAAGACGAGTAACTATACACCTATCCTTTCATAACGAGGCAAAAACCACAAAGACACGAAGGCGCAAAGACACGAAGGGAAAAACAGAAGGTTTTCTTCGTGTCTTCTTAAACCTTCGCGCCTTCGTGAGCAAAGCCTTGTGTGGGATATCTGTATAGTTACAAAGACGATTCTCTTTGAGATTATAGCAAGTTTTGTCAAATTGGGATAACACTCCGGGCGCCCGTCAATGTGGTTCGTCCTCCAATTTACCTAAATCGGACAAGCCGGAACAAAAAAGCCGATCTCACGCAAAGTCAACAAGGCGCAAAAGGAGAAGTAAAATGCAGCGAATGCGTCAACGAGACATTTTTGAAGCCCGCTCGATGCCGGACGCATGAGAGGATGCGCATGACAAAACGAAAAGGCCGCCCGCCCGCGCATCATGCGCCCGCGGGCGGCATCCGGCCAGGAGACATCAGCTTCCCGGCGTCAGCGCGAAGTCGAACTCGCCAGTGCGGTTCGAGTCGCTGGTCAGTCCGCTTTCGCAGCCCGTAGCCTGCACGAGATAGTAATGGTTTTGCCCGGGCTGGCCCGCATCGCCGGGAAAAGAATAGGAAGAAGCCGGGGCGGAGAGCGTATCAGCCAGGGTCTCTGAGGAGGGGATAAAATAAGGCGCAGCATCCCGATGAATCGGATAGTCGCAGGCTGCGTCCTGATGCGTCCACTGCAAGTCGACATCGGTCGCATTGCTCAGCAGGGCGGAAACCTGCATGGGGATGGCCCGGCGTCCCTCATCGCTGACGCTGAACAAACTCTCGCCCTGATCGTTGAGCCCGGTCACCCAATAAGTGTACGTGTGATCCGGCGTGGCCGTGGCATCATCGAAAGTCGCACTGGCAGTGGTTCCCAGCAACGTCTTCGTCCCGGTCGGGGTCTCTGCCCGAAAAACTTTGTAGGAGTCGGCCGTGGCCACCGCATCCCAGGTAATCTGCACCTGCGCCGAGGAAAGGCCGTCGCCAGCCTGGACATTCTTGGGGATTTCAGGCGGCGCGTCCAGATCGTGAATGACGATTTCCACCTCTTGACCATCGGTGGGCGGCCAACCATTCATCAGCCACAGATTGATGTGGATGCGCATCTCATCCTCTGGCGCGGGGATGACTGCGGGCGTGGTCGTTTGCCATTGGGCGATGATGGCGCTGGGATCGGGCGCCTGCGCGTGAAAACCCTGCAAGCTCTCGAAATCCACCTCGTCGGTCCGCCAGTCGATAGCGTGGGTGGAATAAGCGCCCTCCAGAGCCACATCGAAGCTGTACTGATCCCCGATGTCGTTCTGGGACCAGGTGGTGTACCAGCCCTCATCTGCCTCCGGGTCCGTATCGCCCCACAGCGAAAATTCCACGTCCAGTTCCTCGACATCATCATCCTGGATATTGGAGTAGAGAAACAGGCCCAGAACCACGTCGGGAGCCAATTGATCGATGGCGCCCTCGACATAAAAGCGGTGTTCGCCCAAATTGGTGAAATCCACCGTACTGACTTCAGAAGCATACCATTTTCCATCGATATGACGAATGGTGAGATGAAGCGCACCGCCCCCATCCACCCACACGCAGTCGGGCGTATCGCACCAGTCGTTGGGGCCGGGACCGCCGGGCCAGGGTCGCACGCGCCAGGCCCGTCCCGCCCACTGGATGATACGGACATCATCGTCGGCGCGGCCGGGGGGCGGGCCGGACGCTTGCACGTCGACGACAACGCCCCACCCCCAGGCCAGGGCCAACAATGTGCTCAGCAAGATGTTGAGGTATCGCATGAGGATAACGTCTCCTTGTCAGTATTGCGCCAGATTGCCCTTGACCTGGGCCCGGCCCAGCGCCCCGCGCAGGCTGATGACGCCCAGCGGCAGCAACACGATGCTGAACCCCAGCAGCGCCAGCATGGCGGGCGCCAGTTGCGCCCAGGATGCGCCATTGAGCAGCGCCCCGCGCAGGCCCGCCAGGGCATAGGTGTGGGGCAGCAGCCAGGAGAGTTTTTGCAACGGCTCGGGCAGAAGCTGGGGCGGGAAGTAAGTGCCTGCCAGCAGGCCCGCGGCCGCCTCCACCACCCACGACACCGCGTTCCCCCGTTTGAACACCAGGATCATCGCCGCTCCCATCAGGCCCAGGCCGCTAATGGCCAGACTGGCCAGGAGCGCAATGATCAGCGCCGCGGGGAGGTTGGCTCCCGCCAGGGGCGCGCCCAGCGCCAACCCCAGCAGCAGATACACCAGGGTCTCGCCAAAAGCATACAGATAAGGCCAGAGATTGGCCCCGAAGATGAGGACAGGCAGGGGCGTGGGCAGCAGGGCCTGAGCCTCCAGCGTGCCCATCTGCTGAGCCTCGGTGATAGCCCCGGCATAGCCCGACAGGCTGATGTTGAACAGCCGTACAAAGGCCAGACCGATGAGGGCGTATGCGAAATAATTGCCCTCATATTGTTCCAGCCCCGGCGGTGCGCCTGTCACCAGCTTGCTGATGAAATAGAACACCACCACCTGAAACAGCGTGCTGAGAAAACGCAGCACAAAGGCCAGCCGGTAGGTGAGCGCGATCTTCACATCCCGGCGGAATGCGGCCCACAACATGCGCCCCCAGTTGCTAACGCCCATACTCAGTCTCCGTGCCGGTGTAATGCGCATAGATCTGGGCCAGCGCCTCGGTGCGGGTGGCGGTTTCGGGCAGGCCCGCCTGGCGGAGCAATGCTTCGGGCGGGCCGTCGGCCAACAAGCGCCCCTGCGCCAGGATCAACGCCCGCCTCACAAAAGGCGCTACGGCTCCCAAACGATGGGTGGAGAGCAAAATGCTGGCCCGGGGCTGTTGCTGCAAATAATCTCCCAGCAATTGCATGAAAGCGCCCGCTGCGGCCGGGTCCAGGCTGCGGGTGGGTTCATCCAGCAGCAATACGGTGGGGCGATGAAACAAGGCCCGGGCCAGCGCCAGCCGCCCTCGCTGTCCGCTGGAAAGGCTGCCCACGCGGCGGGTGATGAATTCGCCCAGGCTCAGGGCCTCGACCAGCTCCTCCAGCCGCTGCTCGAAAGCAGGCCCGCGCAGATCGTAGGCCGCGGCGAAAAAGCGCAGATTCTCCCGCCCATCCAGCCGCCAGAAGAAACTGCGATCGGGATCGGTGATGACGCCGATCTGCGCCCGCACCTCCCGCGCCCGCGCCAGCGGCAGACCAGCCACCCAGGCTTCGCCTGCATCGGGCTGCAGCAGCGTGGCCAGGATTTTGAACAGAGTGGTCTTGCCGGCGCCGTTGGGCCCCAACACCGCCACCATCTCCCCGGCCTGCACCGTAAACTGGACAGGATGCAGCGCCTGCACCGGCGGCTTGCCGGGATAGGTCTTGGCGATGGCTTCGACGCGGATGGCGTTCGGATGTGCAGTCATGGGGCGGTTTTCTGGATAACGGGCCGGTCGATGTGGTCGCGTACGGTTTTGACCAGGGTCAGATAATCGGGGCGGGTGAGCATGGCCTCGACCCGGGGGCGGGGCAGGGGGATGGGGATGTCGGCTTTGAGAATGCCGGGCCGCTGAGACAGCACCAGCACCCGATCGGCCAGCCACACCGCTTCATTGATGGCGTGGGTGACCATGACCACGGTCATTTCCTTCAGTCGGTAGATGCGTAGCAGCTCCTGGTCCAGATATTCTCGCGTCAAAGCATCCAGAGCGCCAAATGGTTCGTCCAGCAGCAGCAGCTCGGGATTCTGCACCAGGGTGCGGGCGATGGCGGCCCGCTGCTGCATCCCGCCCGAAAGCTGGTGCGGATAGTGCTGCTCGAAATCGTCCAGCGCCACCAGCGCGATGTATTCCCGGGCGATTTCATAGCGCCGGGCCTTGCTCTCGCCCCGTAGCTCCAGGGGCAGGGCCACGTTATCCAGCACCGTGCGCCAGGGCATGAGGTTGCTGGTCTGGAAGACGATGCCCACGCGCGGGCTGGGACCGCTGACGGGGTGGCCATCCAGGGCGATGACGCCTGCGGTGGGCTGCAACAATCCGGCGATGAGCCGCAGCAGGGTGGATTTGCCGCTGCCGCTGGGCCCGACCACGCACAGGAATTCCCCCCGTCGCGCCTGAAAGCTGATATCTTGCAGCGCGTGCAGCGGGTCGGCGGGATCGCCGAAAGTTTTGTGGACGTGTTCGAGGGAGAGGAGGGGCATGGCGGAAAAAGGTGTGGCTATTTGCCAACGTCCGCTTTTTCGACGAAAGCGTTGGTCCAGATGCCGTCGGTGTCGACCAGCTTGTCCACCAGCCCGGCCTGCTGCATGAATGCGGCGGTGGCGGGCCAGATGGCGGGATCGGTGCGGCCCAGAGCCTCGGGCGAGGCGGGCGTCCAGTAGGGCAATGAGGCGTCGAAAATGGCGCGGTTGGCGTCGCGGTTCTGGGCGGCTTCGGGCACGAACTTCAGGCTGATTTCGAAGGCTTCGTCGGGATGCGCCAGGGTGTAGGCCACGCCCTGCAGCATCGCCCGCACCATCCCTTCGGCCCGCCCGGGCGCGTCGGCCATGATCTTGTCGCTGGTGACCAGACCGTTGGCAGGGAGGTGCATATAATCATCCACCACGATGACGTTGGCGGGGATGCCCTGCTGCCGGAATTGCACCGGGCCATTGGCCGCATAATCCACCGCTGCATCCACCAGGCCCTGTTGCAGGGTTTCGGCCTGGTTGAAGCCCACGGTTTTCAGAGTGATCTGGTCTTCGGGCAGGTTTGCGGCTGTCACCAGCGCCTTCCAACCCACGTAACTGGCTCCGAACAGGCCCGGAATCCCCACCGTTTTGCCAATGAGATCATCAGGCGTGGCGACGCCCTTGTCTGCGGGCGAAAACACCACGACAGGGTAACGGGTGTACCACTCGGCGATGTAGGTGACAGGCAGGCCCTGGGCCCGGCCCAAGATCACTTGATCCCCGCTGGCGATGACAAATTCCCGCTTGCCCGCGGCCAGCAGCTTGAGAAAGTCGGTCTCATAGCCATATTCCAGCGATACGTCCAGGCCCGCTTCTGCGAAATAGCCTTTCTCGATAGCGACGTACAGGGGGGCGAACTGGACGCTGGGGATATAGCCCACGCCCAGTTGAACCGCGACCGGGCCTGATCCAGCTTCGGGCGCGGCGGTTGCGCCGCAGGCTGCCAGCAGGAGAATCAGTGGGAGAAGAATGAGATATTTTTTCATAGCAAAATGAAGGAAATGCTTCGTGGTAAAAATGCGGCGGAATACCTGAGCAGTTACGACGGATGACTTAGTGAGCATCCAGAAATAACCTCCCCTTTTCGCTGCGACACTAGCCGAGTAAACTCGGGCTCTTTAGGCGCTTCGCGCCGCGAGGTCGCCCTGCGGCGACCCCACAACGGAGTTCAAACAGGCGGCGAAGGCCGCCTTTGTGGCCGCAGGCCTGAAGAGTCCGACTTCAGTCGGTGAGCACAAAACGGGAACTAATTTTTAGACGATGACTTAACTGACCCGTTTCCAGGCCAGCAGGCGGTATTCCAGCAGGGAGATGAGGCCATAGAGCCCCAGAGCAATGAGCACCAGGGTGAACAGGGCCACGAACAGTAGGGGGGTGTCGAGCAAGCCCTGGGCCAGGTTGATGAGGAAACCCAGGCCGCGATCGGAGCCCACGAATTCGCCGATGACGGCGCCGATGACGGCCAGGGTGGCTCCGATCTTGAGCGCGCCCAGGAATACAGGCAGGGCGAAGGGGATTTCCAGTTTGGTAAAGATCTGCCAGCGGGTGGCCTGCAGGGAGCGCATGACCGCGACAAGCTCCGGCTCTACCGAACGCAGCCCCACGATGGTGTTGACCAGCACGGGGAAGAAGAGCACCAGGGCGGCGATGATGATGGTGCGGGCCAAAGGCTGCTGAATCCAGATGACCAGCAGAGGGGCCAGCGCCACCACCGGGAAGGATTGCAGGGCCACGATGTAGGGCGAGACCAGTTGATCCAGCAGGGGAGATTTGGCCAGCAGGTAGCCCAGCAGCGTGGCCACCGTCACGCCCAGCAGCAGACCGCCCAGGATTTCCACCAGGGTAATGCTGGCATGATGCAGCAGTGTGCCATCGGCCAGGGTGATGAGGAGTTTCTCCCAGACCACTGCGGGGGACGGCAGGATGAAAGAGGGGTATTGCTGCCATCGCACCAACGCGTTCCACAGGAACAGGAACAGCAGGATGGAAGCGACGCCCAGGAGTATCCGGGCCAGCCGCAGGGTGCGGGGGCGATGAGAAAAGGTGGATCGGGCCGCGGGCGGGCGGGGAGAAGTTGACGTGGGCATAAGCTTCTGAGATAATGCAAAGGTTGCCGAACGCGTATTATCCCCCGATTGGGATATTTCGGCAACACCCACAGCACTTATTGTCAATGAAGACAGCGCTGGAGCAGGATGTCAACGTTGGGGAATTGACGCGTGTGATATGAAATGGCTCAAATTTGATTAATATTGGGAAAAGTGATAGAATTGTCCATTGGAGGGAGAAGGCTCCCGCTTAACCTCCCTCAGAAGTAGTAGTTTGTCCATTCCACATCTCGCTGGGGCACGCGTCCAGGTATTCCAACGGCGCCCCGGCCATGAAAAAAGGAGAACTCCTCAGTGTCTCTAAGTACTGCCGAAAAGCAGCAAATCATCGAGGAATACCACCTACACGAACACGACACCGGCTCTCCCGAAGTGCAGGTGGCCTTGCTGACCAAGCGGATCAACCAACTCGTCGAACACCTGAAGACCCACAAGCATGATGAGCATTCCCGTCGGGGATTGCTGAAACTCGTGGGACAGCGCCGTCGCCATTTGGCGTATCTGCGACGTAAGGATGCGCAACGTTACCAGGACGTGATTAAACGACTGGGATTGCGTAAATAACCCCCAACATTGATTGCAAAGAGGCGAGAAGATGGCATCGGGAGCACCATCTCCTCGCCTCTTATGTAATCAGCCAGTCAACAACATTATCCAGCGAAGTAAGTCGCACCATCATTTCAATTTGCCCGATCGGGGACGTGTAACCGCACTGCAAGGCGCAGGAATTGGCAAGTGGGCCGTACGCAGGATGTCGTACGACTCAGTTTCCAGTCCCTGGGTTTGCAGACGAGAGCGGCATGGATTTCCGAAGGAAAAAGGCGTTCGCGCGTCGGGTGATACAACCCAAAAAGAAGGAGTATTATGAGTTACCATCAGATTCACCGCTATGAGACGACAGTCGGCGGTCAAACCATCGCGCTTGAAACCGGCAGCCTGGCTAAACTGGCTGGCGGATCGGTCACGATCCACCTCGGCGGCGCCGTGATCCTGGCAACAGCCACCGCCTCCAAATCACCTCGCGAGGGCATTGATTTCTTTCCCCTCAGCGTGGATTTCGAAGAGAAGATTTACGCCGCCGGGCGTATTCCCGGCAACTTTTTCCGCCGCGAGGGACGTCCCTCCACCCAGGCGATTCTCACCGCCCGTCTGACCGATCGCCCGTTGCGACCGCTGTTCCCCAAAGGCTTCCGCAATGATGTGCAGATCATCTGTACGGCTCTGAGCGCCGATGAGGAAAATCCTCTGGATATTTTGGCTATCAACGCCGCCTCGGCCGCGTTGATGATCTCCAATGTGCCCTGGGATGGCCCGGTGGGCGCGGTGCGCGTGGGCTACATCGATGATGAATTCGTCATCAATCCCACTTTCCCGCAGATGGAGAACAGCCTGCTGGATTTGCGTCTGGCCGGCACCCGCGAGGGCATCCTGATGGTGGAAGCTGGCGCCAATGAGCTGCCCGAGAATATGATTCTGGAAGGCATGAAGCTCGGCCATGCGGCCATGCAGCCCATCATCGATTTGCAATTCAAGATGCAGGAAGAGCTGGGCAAAGAGAAAATGAGTTTCCAGGTCGCCTTGCCCGATGAAAGCCTCATCAGCGATGTGGAAGCGCTGGTCAAAGACCGGTTGATCGAGATTATGAAGGCGGGACTTTCCAAAACCGCCCGCGGCGACGCCCTGAGCGAACTCAAACAGGAAATGCTTGAGAAGCTGGGGGAGCAATATGACGACGCCAAGGCCCTCAAGGGCGCTTTCGAGGAAGTGGAAAAGAAAGTTGTGCGCGCGTTGATTCTGGATGAAGGCATCCGCCCCGATGGCCGCGACGCCAAAACCATCCGTCCTATCTCCGCCGCTGTCAACATTCTTCCCCGCACTCATGGCACCGGCCTGTTCACCCGCGGTGAGACGCAGGTGCTGACTGTGGCCACCCTGGGCACGCCCCGCGACGCCCAGAAGATGGATAATCTCACGCCCGAGGAAGACAAGCGCTATATCCATCATTACAACTTCCCGCCCTTCTCCACCGGTGAAACCTGGCCGATGCGCGGTCCCAAACGCCGCGAGATCGGGCATGGCGCTCTGGCGGAGCGGGCGCTGGAGCCGGTGATCCCGCCTCAGGATCAATTCCCCTACACCCTGCGCCTGGTTTCCGAGGCTCTGAGCTCCAACGGCTCCACCTCCATGGCGTCGGTGTGCGGCAGCACCCTGGCCCTGATGGACACCGGCGTGCCCATCTCCGCCCCGGTGGCGGGCATTGCCATGGGCCTCATCAGCGAAGGCGACGTCACCACCGAGGAAGGTCGCTATGTGGTGCTTTCCGACATTCAGGGCATGGAAGATCACCTGGGTGATATGGACTTCAAGGTTGCCGGCACCGAAAAAGGCATCACCGCCCTGCAAATGGACATCAAAATCAAGGGCCTCAGCTACGATTTGCTGGAAAACGCTCTGGCCCAGGCCAATGAAGGCCGCAATTACATCCTGGGCAAGATGCTGGAAGTGATCTCCGAGCCTCGCCCGGAGCTTTCGCCCAACGCCCCCCGCATTCTCACCCTGCAGATCGATCCTGAGAAGATCGGCAAGGTTATCGGCCCCGGCGGCAAGATGATTCGCCGCATCCAGACCGATTACGACGTCAAGATCGATATCGACGAGGACGGCACCGTTTACATCGCCGGTGGCCTGGGCGCCGAAACGGCCCGTGACGAGATCGAGATGATGACCAAGGATGTCGAACCGGGCCAGATCTACACCGGCAAGGTCGTGCGCATCGAGTCGTACGGCGCTTTTGTGGAGATTCTGCCGGGCGTGGATGGCATGGTGCACATCTCGCAGATCGCCGATTATCACGTGCCCAACATCGAGGACGTGGTCAAGCTGGGCGATGACCTGATGGTCATGGTGGTGGACGTCGATCCCGGCGGCAAGATCCGGCTCAGCCGGCAGGCCGTTCTGGAAGGCTGGACGCCCGAAGAAGCCCGGGCCCGGGACAAGAAACCCTCCGGCGGGCGCGGCGGCCGGGATCGCGGCGGGCGAGATCGTCGTGGCGGCGGACGGGATCGCCGTGGCGGTTCCCGAAACCGCAGGTAATCTTCAATCAGCTAAAATGGCAGTCTTCTCACGATGAGAGGGCTGCCATTTTCATTATTGTCATCTGGCATTGCGTATGAATTGGCCTCAAGGAACGATTGTCTTTGCTCATCGCGGCGCTTCGGGTTATGCGCCCGAGAACACCCTGCCCGCCTTCGAGCTGGCCGCCGATATGGGGGCTGGCGGCATTGAGTTCGATGTGCAGATCACCAAAGATCATCAGCTCATCATTCATCACGATCGGGCGCTGGGGCGCACCGAAGACGCCTCGGGCCTGCTTTCCGACTGGACGCTGGCGGATTTGCGGGCCATGGATGTGGGGAGCTGGTACGGCGAGCAGTTCGCCAATGTGCAGATGCCCACGCCCGTGGAGGTGGTGGAAGCCGTGGGCGACCGGTTGCTGATGAACTTCGAGTTGATCAATGATTCGCCCGAGCTGAACGGCGTGGGCCCGTTGCTGGTGGACTTCTTCCGGCGGATGGATATCTTCCAGCGGGCCATGATCTCCTCTTTCAATCCCCTGGCCCTGTGGGAGGTGCGCAAACTGGAGCCCCGTATCACTTTGGGCGCATTATGGAGTCTCCGGGAGTCCTGGTATGTTCAGACGCCGGAATGGGCCCGGCGCATCCACCCTGAAGCGCTGCATCCCAAGCATGTGCTTGTCACCCCCGAGCTGGTGGCCGAGGCCCATGCCCGCGGGCAGCGCGTGCACACCTGGACCATCAACGACGCCGAAATCGCTCGCCGCATGAAAGTCCTGGGCGTGGATATGGTCATGGGCGATTATCCAGATATTCTGCAGGAGGCAATCAAAACGCCCGAGTTGTAAAACCCGGGCGTCGATGAAATTTTTGGGGGGCTGCGTCAGGCTATTGCAGCACGACCGGCAGCCAGATGCCAGGCTCCATGCCAGGTGGCGGCGTGGGGGTTACGGTGGGCGTCGGCGTGATGGTGGGGGTAAGCGTCGGCGTGGGGGTCGGGGTGGGAATGCCGAAGTAGAACTGGGAGCTCTGGACGATTGAGCGATCCGGCTGATGCCATTCCAGCGTCGCTGCATCCACTTTGACGGCGTTTTCGGCCCAGGCGTCCACGTTCACATAGCCTTCGGGGGGGATGGCCACGATTCGGTAGTAGTCATACGTGTCGGGCATGTAGAAATTCCAGAAGCCGCCGGTGTCGCTGGTGGTGGTCACGAGCGGGGATGTTCCCATTTGCTCGCCTTCATTCCAGCCAAAGAGTTGCAACTCTACGTTTTCCAGCTTGGGTTTGGGCGAAGGATCGCCGGGCATGGCGTCGAAGGCGTAGCCGCGGAAGCGGATGGCGACTTTCACCAGCGTGCTCTGATATTTGGTGAGATGATTTTGATTCTCATCAATCACTTCCCACCAGGCTTTGCCAACAGATTCCTCTGTAATGGTGATCTGGCGCGTATAGAACTTGAGAAAACCACCCGGGGGCATTTCGAGGTGATGATCTTTCATGGCATAAGAATTCAGCCCCTCGTCGAAGATCGTATGGGTCACAATGGTGGTGGCGCCGATATTTTTACCATAATAGCAATAGCGAACCAGGTCGCCATAATTGACCACGAGCTCCCGATTATTCCAGTTCACAGCATCGCAATCTTGACTTCCCTGACCATCGTGCCAGAACGTCACTGATTTGATGAATTGGAAATCCAGGCCCTGGGCCGCATTGGGGGAAACCTCGTTGACGCCTGTTTGGGGCTGGCTGAAAAGAGGCTCGTCGCCAGGAGCCGCCAGCTTTTGCCCGGGGTCGGGGGCAGGCTGGGCCTGGACGGTGGCGCTATTGCCGCCGCTCATCAACGCCAGGAAAAGAACCAGGAACAATGCGCCGGTGATGGAAACGCTGAGAAGTATCTTTCGTTTGGTCATGTTTTGCCCTCCCAGAAATGGAATGGTGAAATGATGGAATGAGAGATTGATAGTTATTTTTGCGAATGCAATGCATCCGGTGTC
>Ga0256832_1002503_pt1 | contig 12546 bp, 10 predicted proteins | sample 134614metaG_FD_190534 | JGI IMG/M metagenome (GOLD analysis project Ga0256832, IMG submission 190534) | Hydrothermal vent microbial communities from Lau Basin, Pacific Ocean - 134-614 | ecosystem: Environmental > Aquatic > Marine > Hydrothermal vents | place: Pacific Ocean: Lau Basin | collected... | reverse complement strand
TGTACATTTCGGGCCCCAACCTGAACTTCGAGAACGAGCTGGGCAAGCACTTCCTGGAGGTGCATCAGCAGAAGTATGGCGAGCCGCCCATCAGCGCCTTCCACGCCCATGCGTATGACGCCACCAATATGCTGCTCAACGCCATCGCCAAGGTGGCGGTGAAGGACAAGGACGGCAACCTGTACATCGGTCGACAGGCCCTGCGCGACGCCCTGTACGCCACCAAGGGGATGAAGGGCATCACCGGCACCATCACCTGCGACGAGTACGGCGACTGCGCCGATCCTCAGATCGTCATCAATCAGATTCAGAAGGTGGACGGCAAGCTGGAGTACGTGCCCGTCTGGTCTGAAGCTCAGGGATGGCTGAACAAGTAATGCCGAAAGTTCGACGTCCGGGGTGCATAGCCGCACTCCGGACGTCCGGCCCTCTTTGAGGGACTCCGATGTCGAAAAAAGGGATGGGTCGCGGGGTTTCGGCCCATCCCCTTCGCTTGTCATGGAGGACGCGCTATGTTGCATAAATTTATGCGGAAGCATGACACCACGGATATCGTCATGTGGCTGATTGGGCTTGGGATTTTTGCAGCAGTGATTTATGGGTCTTATGTGACGCTTTTCGTGACGCAAAAGTATGAACCCAGCGTGTGGCTGGATTTCACCATCTTCGGGTTGGCGCAGGGGAGCGTTTATGCACTTATTGCTTTGGGGTACACCCTGGTTTACGGCATCTTGTTTATGATTAATTTCGCGCATGGCGAGGTGTTCACCGGGGGCGTTTTCACCGCCTATTTCCTGGCCATCGCCATGGCGGATTCCGGATTTATCGAACGCCACTGGATTCTGGCTTTGTTGATTCTGATGGCCGTGGCCATGACAGTTTCCGTGCTCGTAGCCGTTATTCTGGAGCGGATCGCCTATCGGCCTTTGCGGGGAGCGCCCCGCCTGGTGCCGCTGATCACCGCCATTGGCGCCTCTTTCTTCCTGCAATACACCTACCGCGGCATCTATGGCTCGGGCGTCAAGACTTATCCCGACTTTCCGGCTTTGGATGGCAAGCTGAATTTGTTTGGGCGAGAATGGCCCATCCTCACCACGCAGGCGCTGGTCATTGTGGTCTCCGCCATCATGATGGTTTTCCTGTACTGGTATGTGCAAAAAACCAAGGCGGGCAAAGCCATGCGGGCGGTGGCCGAAGATAAGGAGGCCGCGGCGCTCATGGGCATCGACGTGGACCGGGTGATCGTGAACACGTTTGCTCTGGGCGGCGCCATGGCGGGCGTGGCGGGCATCCTTTACGCCCTGTTGTTCAAGCAGGTGAACGCCTTCATGGGCTTCATTCCCGGCATCAAGGCTTTCACCGCCGCGGTGCTGGGAGGCATTGGCAATGTGCCTGGGGCCATGCTGGGCGGTCTTTTCCTGGGTATCGTCGAATCGCTGGGGCCCAGTTTGATTTTGGACGGGTTGGGCATTCCCGCCCCCTACCAGCTTAAAGACGCCATCGCCTTCACCCTGCTGGTGCTGGTGCTCATCTTCCGCCCCACCGGCATCCTGGGCGAGCGGCTCTCAGAGAAGAAGGCATAAGGAGGCTATGGCATGGATAAGGAATTGAAATTCACCTGGAAAGACATGCTGAAATATGGCGTCATTGCGGGCGTGGTCGCTATCTATGTCATTCTGGTAGGCATGGTGGAGGCGTTCAATGAACGTTACATCATTGCCGAGACCATCAATCTGGGGCAGATCGCCCTGTTCTCGCCCGTTTTCCTGCTGGCGTATTTCGCAGCCAACAACGCTCGCAAGATCAAATCCTCCTTGTTTGCCATTATCACCAGCATCGTGGTGGGGTTGATCGGCGGCGCGTTCGTGGCCGGCCTGTTGGTGCTGGGAACCCATATGAATCTCCGGGCCGTCTTCCTGAATGTCTCGCCCGAATTGCTGGATATTCTTCATCTCGGGCAGGAAGGCATGGCCGGGGCCATAGCCGCGAATCTCATCATCAGCGCGACCGTGGGCCTGTTGGGCGGGCTTTTTGCTCTGATGCCTCATAAATGGAGCAACGCCCTGCTGGTGGGCCTGAGTCTGGTTCTGTTGATGGGCATCTTGCAGGAGCTAATGACCATCACCTTTGGCAACAAGGATTGGTACAAACCCATCGGTGAATTTATCTACGCCAAGAAAGGGCTTTCCTGGGGCGGCACGGCGCTTTTCCTGGTTTTGGGCATCGTCCTGAACCTATGGCGTAGCTCCGATAAACTTCGTCCCGGTAAAAAAGTGGCGAAATTGCCTCGCCAACAGCAGATGGCGGTGCAGATCGTGGCCATGCTGCTGGGATTGGCCATTCTGCTGGCCCTGCCCAAATTCCTGGGTTCCTATCCCAGCGAGATTTTGACCACCGTCGGCATCTACATCATCATGGGCCTGGGGCTGAATATTGTGGTCGGTTTTGCCGGCCTGCTCGACCTGGGTTACGTGGCCTTCTTCGCCATCGGCGCTTACACCGTGGGCATTCTCACCACTACGGGCAAGCTGGCCACGGTGGAATGGAATTTCTGGATGGCGTTGCCTGTGGCTATCTTCCTGGCCATGATGGCGGGCGTGCTTTTGGGCATCCCGGTGCTGAAAATGCGCGGCGACTATCTGGCCATCGTCACTCTGGGCTTTGGCGAGATCATTCGCGTCGTCGTGCTTTCGGATTGGTTGAAGCCTTACATCGGCGGCGCCCAGGGCATCTTGCAGATTCCCAAGCCCAAGATCGGGAATTTCGTGTTCAAGGGGCCACAACAGATCTACTTCCTCGTGCTGGCGGGCATCATCATCGTCGGCTATATCGCGTGGCGGCTGCGCGACGCCCGCGTGGGGCGGGCGTGGAAAGCCATGCGCGAGGATGAGGACGTGGCCGAGGCCATGGGCATCCACCTGGTGAGCACGAAGCTGCTGGCTTTCGCCACGGGCGCGGCCTTCGCAGGGCTGGCCGGCGCCATCTTCGCCGCCAAACTGGGCTCCATCTTCCCCCACAGCTTTAATCTCATCGTCTCCATCAACGTGCTCTCGTTGATCATCGTGGGCGGCATCGGCAGCCTGCCCGGCGTGATCGTCGGCGCTTTGATTCTGGTGGGATTGCCGGAGTTGCTGCGCGAGTTCGCCGACTTCCGCATGTTGTTCTATGGCGCTTTGCTGGTGGCGATGATGTTGGTGAAACCGGAAGGCTTCGTGCCCGAAAAGACCCACGCCCGGGAGTTGAGCGAAAAGGAGCCATTCTCATCTGAAATCGAGCCGGAAGCGCCCGCACGGGAGACTATCTAAGGAGGCATCATGACGACAGCGAGCCAATCGGAATTCATCCTGGAAACCATCCACGTCACCAAACAATTCGGCGGCCTGACCGCGGTCAAGGACCTGAGCATCCAGGTGCCGCGGAAATCGATTTACAGCGTCATCGGCCCCAACGGCGCGGGCAAGACCACCTTCTTCAACTGCATCACCGGCTTCTACAAAGTGACCGAGGGCGATATCCTCCTGGACGGCGAGTCCATCGTGGGGCTGCGGCCCGACATCATCGTTAAGAAAGGCATTTCCCGCACCTACCAGAATATCCGCCTGTTCCAGAACCTGACCGCGTTGGAAAATGTCATGGTTGGGCATCATCCCCGCATGAAGGCGGGCTGGTTCGGCGCGGTGTTCAACACGCCCGGCACTCGCCGCGAGGAAGCGGAAGCCCGCAAGCTGGCCATGGAGTTGCTGGAGTTCGTGGGGCTGAAAGGGTACGAGTATGAACTGGCCACGAATCTTCCCTACGGCCAGCAGCGCAGGCTCGAAATCGCCCGCGCCCTGGCCAGCGAGCCCAAATTGCTCCTGCTGGACGAGCCCACCGCGGGCATGAATCCCAGCGAGACCGAGGAGATGACCAATTTCATCGACAACCTGCGCAAGGATTTGGGCATTACCGTCCTCCTCATCGAGCATGACATGCGGGTGGTGATGACCATCTCCGATATCATCACCGTGCTGGATTACGGCCAGAAGATCGCCGAAGGCAAGCCCGAAGAGGTCCGCGCCAATCCCAGGGTCATCGAAGCCTATCTTGGTCGCGGCGCCGTCACCGAGCAAGAAACGCAGGCAGCGTAAGGGGGTAACAGGATGACACTGCTTACACTGGACAATGTTCATACTTACTACGGCAATATCCACGCCCTCAAAGGCATTTCCATCACCGTGGACGAGGGCGAGATCGTCACCCTCATCGGAGCCAATGGCGCGGGGAAGTCCACCACGCTGAAGACCATCAGCGGCCTGCTCTATCCGCGGCAGGGCAAGGTCTATCTGGAAGACAAGGACCTGACCAAATTCAAGGCTCATGAGATCGTGGCGATGGGCGTGGTGCATGTGCCCGAAGGCCGCCGCGTGTTCTCCCGCCTGACGGTGATGGAAAATCTGGAGATGGGCGCGTTCACCCGCAAGGACAAGGATGGCATCCAGAGGGACCTGGAGCGGGTGTTCGAGCTCTTTCCCCGCCTGGAAGAGCGCCGCAATCAGGTGGCGGGCACCCTTTCCGGCGGCGAGCAGCAGATGCTGGCCATGGGCCGGGCGCTGATGAGCAATCCCCGCATCCTGCTGCTGGATGAACCCTCCATGGGGCTGGCGCCCGTGCTCGTCGATTTGATTTTCGACACCATCCGCGAGCTCAACCAGCAGGGCATGACCATCCTGCTGGTGGAGCAGAACGCACTTCTGGCCCTGGACGTGGCCAATCGCGGCTACGTACTGGAGACCGGGCGCATCGTGCTGGAAGGCGACGCCAAAAAACTGAAGGAAGACCCCCAGGTCAAGGAGGCTTACCTGGGCGGCGCTTGATGGGATCAGGATTCGGATTCAATCCATCCTCATCCTAACAAGGAACACAGAGTTGCACAGAGAAATCACAGAGTTACACAGAGGAAAAACGATCAATAAATCTCTGTGAGCTCTGTGTAACTTTTAGCTCCCTGGGCTAAGATGTGACTGAGAAGGCGCTAATCCTTAGCTCCAATTTCCACCCCTACGCGGCGCGTGCTACAATGAACGTCTTGTAGCATCCGCCGCGTTTTTGTTTGCGTAGAACGCCGGCGTTCAAAACCAAAACATGCCAATCGAGCGATGGCTCGCCGATATGGATGAAAACGCCTCGCGGCCAGAGCGGCGCGGGAAGCCAAGCACGTAATGCGTAATGCGTGATGCGTAACGACCTCACGGATTACGCATTACGCATCACGCTCGTGGCAGACTCGCCCAACGGGGGCTTTGAGGCGCTCTTTCAGACGAACGCAACGCTATTTCCGGAACAGAGGTTTTCATATCATGACTCCAGAACAAGCCTATCAACAACTCCTGCAACGCGCAAAGGAAATCGCCTATCTCGGCACGGCCCAGGGCGTGCTGGGCTGGGACCAGGAAGTGAACATGCCCCGCAACGGCGCGCAGTGGCGGGCGGAGATGCAATCCTATCTCTCCGGGCAGCTTCATCGCAAGGCCACAGACCCCGAGATCAACGATCTCCTGGCCGCGGTGGAAGAAAGCGATCTCGTCGCAAATCCCCTGAGCGATGAGGCCGTCAATGTGCGCGAGTGGCGCCGGGAATACGATCGGGCCACGAAACTGCCCACCGAATTCGTGGAACGCTTCACCCGCGTGGTCGTCCTCTCGCAACAGGTGTGGGCCGAAGCCCGGGCCAAGGCCGATTTCAGCATCTTCGCCCCCAACCTGGGCGAGATCATCGAGCTCACCAAACAGAAGGCCGAGTACCTGGGCTACGAGGACAAGCCCTACGACGCGCTCCTCGACGGCTTCGAGCCGGGCGAAAAGACCGAAAACGTAAAACGGGTCTTCACCGCCCTGCGTGAGGAGCTCGCGCCCTTCCTCCAGGAGATCATGGCCTCCTCCACCCAGCCAGACCCCTCCATCGTCGAGGATCGGGATTATCCGGTGGAGCGCCAGCGCATCTTGGGCGAGGTGGCGTCCGCGGGATTCGGCCTCAACTACGAATCCTCCCGCCTGGATGTGAGCACCCACCCCTTCAGCACGAATCTCGGGCCCGGCGACCAGCGCATCACCACCCGTTTCAATCCTCGCAATTTCAACGACTCCTTCTTCAGCATTCTGCATGAGACGGGCCACGCTCTCTATGAGCAGAACCTGCCCGCCGAACATTTCGGCACGCCTCGCGGGGAAGCGGCCTCCCTGGGCATCCACGAATCCCAGTCCCGCACGTGGGAGAATCTGGTGGGGCGCAGTCGGGCGTTCTGGGCATACTTCTTCCCCATCACCCGTCAGTTCTTCCCCAAAACCCTGGCCGACGTCAGCATGGAGGACTTCTATTTCGCGGTGAACGCGGTCAAGCCCGGCTTCATCCGCGTCGACGCGGACGAGGTGACCTACAACCTGCACATCATGCTGCGCTTTGAGATCGAACAGGCCATCATCAACGAAGGTCTGCCCGTGGAAGAAATCCCGGCCATGTGGAATACGCTGTTCAAGGAGTATCTGGGTCTGGATGTGCCCGATGACAGCAAAGGCGTGCTTCAGGATGTGCACTGGTCCCACGGCATGATCGGCTACTTCCCCACCTATGCGCTGGGCAACCTCTACGGCGCGCAATTCTTCGCCCAGGCCAAAGCCGACATTCCCGGCCTGGAGGAGGCATTCGCCCGCGGCGAGTTCCTGCCCCTGCTCGACTGGCTGCGCCAGCACATTCATCAGCACGGAATGCGTTACCGCGCTTACGATCTGGTCGAAGTCGTCACCGGCGAACCCCTGAGCCACGAGCCGCTGATGGCCCACCTGCGGGCCAAATACGGCGAGCTGTATCGGTTGTAGTCAGTCCGATGGCCACCCTCCATCGTCCAGGGTCTCAAGCGCCCATGGTCGTCCTCAGCTTCGGGCGATCCGGCTCCACCTGGGTGTCGGATATCATCTCCAAAAACCTGGGCGGACTGCTGCTCTTCGAGCCCCTGCACCCGGAGACCTGCCCCTTCCCTGAGGAGGCGTGTTACAGCGACGGTTATGCATTGAGTGACCGCCTGGCTCGCTTCCTCCGCGCCATCCTGCATGGCGAAGACCGCAACCGATGGCTGCTTCGCAACCATCTCTTCAGCCCGCTGGAATCGGTCAGCCAGACCTATGTGGACATGGTGTGGGAGGAGAGCCGGGTGCTGGGGTTCAAGGAGATCCGGGCCAATTTCATGATCGATTGGCTCATCGACCATCTGAACGCCCGCATCGTCTATCTCGTGCGCCATCCCGCCGCGGTCATCGCCTCGCTGCGCCGCCGGGTGAACTTCTGGAACGAGTTCGGCTTCGAGACCCACTGGCGGCTCTTCCTCGCCCATGTGGCGGACAACCCGCGCCATGCCGAGACGCTGGCCCCTTATCGCCCGCTGATCGAAAACGCCCGCACCCAAATCCAGCGGGAAACGGTCATGTGGGCCGTCAGCCACAAGCTGGCGACGGAGGCGTTGGCCCGCCGCGGTCTCCCGACCTTCTACTACGAGGATTTCTATGAGTTCCCCTTCCCCACCACGCGGCGACTTATCCAGTATGTGGGCGGCGATCCCGACGCCATCCACCCGGCCCACATCTTCGTCCCCTCCATGACCACCATCCGCACCGTCCACGGCCTCACCTCCTCCGAATCGGACTTCGCGGCCAAGGGCTGGGCCATCTTCTGGGAGGATATCCTCGCAGAGGAAGAGTTGGATGAGATCATGGCTATCGTCCGGGCCTTTGAGCTGGATGATTACCGTGAGTTGTTTCGAGAGAGAGACGCCCGTCGGATTCCATGAAAACACGCGACACAAGCAATGGCTCGCCGATACGGATGAAAATGAGAACGCTGATAACGCGGACGCGACGCTGATTTTCGCAGATGATTTCCACAGATTTTTATCTGTGTTCATCCATTTCAATCTGCGTCATCTGCGTTCCCTAAATCTATTTTCAACGCAGGAGGTTACCTTTGAATATCCTGTACGTGATCCTCGCCATCATCCTCGGCTATCTCATTGGCAGCATCCCCAACGGCTATATCATCGCCAAACTGAAAGGGGTGGATATCACCCGCGTGGAAAGCGGACGCACGGGCGGGACAAATGTGTCGCGGGCGCTGGGATGGAAGTATGGGTTGCTGGTGGGCGCGCTGGATATCCTCAAGGGCGTGGTGGCGGTTGTGCTGGTCCGGGCCATCTTCGGCAGCTCGCCCGACATTGATGCGGCCCTGGCGGGCGGCTTCGCGGTCATCGGGCATAACTGGTCGGTGTTCCTGGGCTTTCGCGGGGGCGCGGGCGGCGCCACGGCCGCAGGCGCGCTGCTGGGGCTCAATCCCCTGGCCGGGGCCATCATGGTTCCCCTGTTCATCCTCATCCTGGTGGTGGTGCGCTACGCGTCGGTGGCGACCATGTCCATCGGCCTGGGCAGTTTCGTGATCCTGGCGCTTTTCTATGCTCTGAACATTGGCGAGACGCCGCCCGAGCAGATGGTCTTCGGGGTGATTGCCTCGGCCGCGATCCTGTGGGCGCTGCGGCCCAATATCAAGCGCCTGCGGGAGGGCACGGAGCGGAGGATTACGTTTCGGAAGAAGCGAGACGCGGGGGGATGATAGCGATGATGGCATTGTCGCGAAAAGCCGACTGCGTGAAACGTGAAGGCGTGATGCGTGATGGGCTCACGTTTCACGCATCACGTATCATGAGGATGATCTTTTCGCTTGGTTTTGGCCCAGCGAGATGGATGCCATTTCCGAGGCGGCCATGCAACGGGTTCTGATCGTCGGCGGGGGGGCGATTGGCGGGTTTCTGGCCGCGCGGCTGGCCCGATCGGGCGTGTGGGCGGCGCTGGCGGGGCGGCCGAGGACCGCGGACGTGGCGCGGGCGCAGGGGGGCGTGCGGCTGGTGGAGGCGGATGGCCGGGATGAGGTGGTTCCGCTGCCTGTGTATCCCTCCATCGGCGAGGCGCTGGCGCGGGCCCAACCCTTCGACCTGATCATCCTGGCGGTGAAGGCGTATCACACCGACGCGGCGGCGCGGGAGATGCGCGAGGCGGGCGGGGATGGCGTCTCTGTGCTGTCGATGCAGAACGGCGTGGGGAATGAGGAGACGCTGGCTGGCATCCTGACCGCGTCCCCCATCCTGGCCGGCGCGATCACCACGCCCGTGGAATCGCCAGGCCCGGCCTGGGTCAAGGTGGCCCGACCATCTTACCATGTGGGCCTGGCGCCGGGCCCTCGTGCTGAAGAAGCGGCCCACGCGCTGTCCCTCTTCGCCCGCGCGGGGTTTAAGGTGACGGGCTATCACGACTACCGGGCGCTGAAGTGGTCCAAACTGCTGATGAATATCCTGGCCAATGCGCAATCGGCCATCCTGGGCTACACGCCCGCGCAAATTTTCGCCGACCCGCGGCTGGGGAATCTGGAATTGTGGGCGTGGCGGGAGGCGCTGGTCGTGATGCGGGCGCTGGGCGTGCGTCCGGCGCCGGTGGGAGGGTATCCCCTGCCTCTGGCCGGGAAAGCGGTGCAAGCTCTGCCCCTGGGCCTGATGCGGCCCATCTTCGCCCGGTTCATCGTGGGCGGGCGGGGCGAGAAGATGCCTTCGCTCTACTACGACCTGCATCCTCAACCCCGCGCGCCTTCGGAGATCGACTGGCTGAACGGCGCGGTGGCCCGAGAAGGGGCGCGGCTGGGCGTTCCCACGCCTGTCAATGCGGCGTTCACCCGCATCATGCGGGCGCTGCTACGAGGGGAGGAGGCGGTGGCGGATTGGCAGGATAGGCCGGAGAAGCTGCTGGCGGCCGTCAACGAAACGCGTTTCGAGGAGGAAAGGCCATGAGTGCAAACACCATCCAGATCAATGACCGCGACCTGCGACTTCGCCGCAAGGCCGCCACCATCTCCATCGCCGTGGGCGTCATCCTGCTGATCATCAAGTTCGCGGCTTACTGGCTCACCGGTTCGGCCGCGGTGCTCTCCGACGCGCTGGAGAGCATCATCAATGTGGTTGCCAGCGGGTTCGCCTTCCTCAGCATCCTCATCAGCGCCCGCCCGCCCGATGAAACCCATCCTTACGGCCACGGCAAGATCGAATTCTTCTCCGCGGGCTTCGAGGGCGCGCTCATCGTCATCGCGGCCATCGCCATCATCTGGGCGGCCGTCCCTGCGTTCTTCCATCCCAAGGAGCTGCCGGGCCTGGATATCGCCCTGGTTCTGCTGGTCATCGGCGGGGTCGTGAACTGGCTGTTGGGGAGCTACCTCATCCGGTCGGGCAGGAAGGCCAATTCCGCCACGCTGGTCGCGGATGGCAAGCATGTGCAAACGGACGCGTTCACCAGTGCAGGCGTGATCATCGGTTTGGCCCTGGTTTGGGGCACCGGCTGGACCTGGCTCGACCCCCTGGTGGCGGTGCTGGTGGCGCTGAATATCCTGCGGTCGGGCTATCATTTGCTGGATGAAGCCGTGGGCGGGCTCATGGACAAGGCGGAGCCCGCGTTCCTGACGCAGGTGGCTGAAACCCTCCAGCGTCTGCGCCATCCCGAATGGATCGCACCCCACCACCTGCGATCATGGCGCAGCGGCGCGGTGCGGTTCATCGATTTTCACCTGGTCGTCCCCTGCTATTGGAAAATCTATCAGGCCCACGCCATCCAGAAGGAGATCGAAGCGGCCTTGCTGGAGGCGCTGGACACGCCGGGCCAGGTGGTCATCCATTTCGACCCCTGCTCGCCCGATTATTGCCCCATTTGCGCGGTGAAAGACTGCCCCATCCGCAGCGCGCCCTTCAGCCAGCGCGTGATGTGGACGGGCGACGTTCTGACTGCCGGGCCGCCCTACCCTTCCCGGACGATGGAGGAGCTGGCGGCCTGGCAGGGAGACGCCGCGGGGTGCGCGGGCGAAGCGGCTATGGATAGCGGCGGATGACGGCGATGACCTTGCCGTGCACCCGCACTTGCGCCGGAGCGACGATGATGGGCTGGTAGGCGGGGTCGGGGTTGGCCGGGCGCAGTTCGATACGGTCGCCGAGATGATAGAAGTATTTGAGGGTGGCCCCGGCCTCTTCGGGCGGCTCCAATATCTCCACCACGGCCATCTCCCGGGTTTCCACCAGGTGTTGGCTGCGCACCAGGATGATGTCCCCGTCGTCGACCAGCGCATCGATCATGGACTGGCCCCGGACGCGCAGGGCGAAGACCTCGCCGCTGGGGGGCAGCATGTCGAAGGGCACGGCCACGTATTCCATGACCGCGGCCGGGTCTTCGGGCACGGGGATGGGGCTGCCTGCGGCGATCTCGCCATAGAAAGGCACATTTTGCGTGCGCTTGGTGAAGGAGGAATCCACCAGGCGCAGCCCCCGGGACACCTCGCGGTTGCGCACGATGTACCCCTTCTGCTCCAATTGATTGAGGTTGTAGTTCACCACCGAGGTGGAGGAGATGCCCACGGCCGTTCCGATCTCGCGGATGGTGGGGGGGTAGTCGTGCTCATCGATGAATTTGCGGATGAATTCGAGGATCGCCTTTTGGCGGGGACGAAGTTCTTTGGATGCGCGTCGGGGCATGATGCTAACTCCTGAGAGGACAGAACATTTTTTCTGGTCTCAGTATAACCCAAACGCATGTTCGCTGTCAAGTCCCTTTTACGTTTTATCTCACGCAAAGACGCAAAAGCCGCCAAGGATTTGTTGACTTTTTCCTCCTTGGCGGCTTGGCGACTTCGCGTGAGTTTGATTTTCAAGGCAACTACTAAGGTGTCGCCATCACTTTTTGCCACGAAGACACGAAGAAAAGCAAAGGCACGACGTGTTTTTCGTTATTTTTCCTTCGTGTCTTCGAAAAACTTCGAGCCTTCGTGGCTTTTGGCGACCTAAAGTCAAGTACGTTGGCAGTTACTTTTCAAGGCAACAAAGCGCGTGTTTGCTGCGCGATCTCCAGCTCCTCGTTGGTGGGGATGACGAGGATGCTGACGGCGCTGTCATCGGCGTGGATGGGCGTGACGCCCTCGGCCCGAGCTTCATTCTTCGCCTCATCCAGCACGATGCCCAGGCGCTCCAGGCCCGCGCAGCTCATCTTCCGCACCAGGGGGCTGTTCTCGCCCACCCCTGCGGTGAACACCAACGCGTCCACCCGGCCCAGGGCGGCCATGTACGCGCCGATGTACTTGCGGATGCGGTATGCGTACATTTCCAGGGCCAGACGGGCGTTGTCATCCCCGGCCTCCATCTGGTCGATAACGTCCCGCACATCGCTGGCTCCGGCTACGCCCAACAACCCCGACTGCTTGTTCAGCATCCGGTCGATTTCCTCCAGCGAGAGGCCCAGCCGGTTGGCCAGATAGAAGATGACCGCGGGGTCCAGGTCGCCGCAGCGGGTGCCCATCATCAGGCCGGGCAGAGGCGTGAAGCCCATGGTCGTGTCCACCGAGCGCCCGTTCTGCACCGCGGCCATGCTGGCCCCGTTGCCCAGATGCGCCGTGATGAGATTGACCTCCGCCAGGGGTTTGCCCAGCCACTCGGCCGCGCGTTTGCTCACA
>Ga0256832_1002502_pt1 | contig 12551 bp, 13 predicted proteins | sample 134614metaG_FD_190534 | JGI IMG/M metagenome (GOLD analysis project Ga0256832, IMG submission 190534) | Hydrothermal vent microbial communities from Lau Basin, Pacific Ocean - 134-614 | ecosystem: Environmental > Aquatic > Marine > Hydrothermal vents | place: Pacific Ocean: Lau Basin | collected... | reverse complement strand
GCTTGTCAAATGACAGTAGACCTTTTTGAAATGGATACCAATGAATTTATTGATGACGTTCAATACGTTGGCGCAGCATCGTTCTTCGAATTTGCAGGCGACTCTGATATCTGTCTCTATATATAGATTGTTACAAAATAATTTGTGTTGATAAAGAAGGCCGAGTAGTAAAATGCTCGGCTTTTCTACTGACAAATAAAAGAATAGTGATCTAACCCGCCTGTGAGGTTAGGGCAACCACACTTAAATTAGTGGCTTGCAAAATCAACTACTTACAATTCACATAATTTTAAAATTCGTGAATTATATTTATTCGCAAAATTGCGAACCTTGTAACTTGCTGATTTTAAAATGTTCATTAAAGTCAACTAAATTTAAGTGCGATTGCCCTACCTGTGAGGTAAATATCTCTTGCTGATATAGAGGTAATTAGTGTAGAATCACGCGGTTTTCGGCTAGCTGAAAATATAATCTCTATAATGGAGAAAGGTAAATAATTTCAGCAGGCTTGCTAGTGTAAGAATATATTTGGAGAATGGTCATGGCTCGTGTATGCCAAGTAACAGGTAAGCGTCCTGTAGTAGGAAATAATGTATCACACGCTAAGAACAGGACTAAACGTCGTTTTTTACCAAACCTTCACACTCATCGTTTTTGGGTTGAGAGCGAGAACCGCTGGGTAAAACTACGTCTTACCGCTAAAGGTATGCGTATTATCGATAAGAAAGGTATTGATACCGTCTTAGCTGATATACGTAAGCGTGGTGAAAAAGTATAATGATCGACCGATTGGTCTCAAGGAGTTATCATGCGTGATAAAATAAAATTAGTATCAAGTGCTGGTACTGGGTACTACTATACAACAACTAAGAACAAACGTACTATGACTGAAAAGTTAGAACTTAAAAAGTACGATCCTGTTGTTCGTAAGCATGTCATTTTTAAAGAAGCAAAAATCAAATAATACTGATTTATCTAGCACATCAACCAGTTCAAAGTGTTTACCTAGTTGTCCTGTCTGTCTTCGTGCCTAGGCGCACGTAGCAGAGAGCGGTTGTCCCTTCACGAAAAGTATAACAACTAATGGTAGAGGGACAGGAAAAATATCTAACGCAGACACTTTAGAGTGGTCGATGTACTTAGTACTTTAAGAGTTAAAGATCCTATCTATATGATGGGATTTTTTTTGCCTGTTATCCAACAAGCAATCGCAGAGAATAAATAAAACTAAGTAACTGCTGAGTAGTTACAATTAACTTCATGAATTGTTTATTTTTTCATAGAAATTATATGCATCAAATTATTATTCAGGAAAATACACTCAACCCTTGGCAAGCTATTGCTAATTACGAAAGAGAAAGTATGGAAGGAAAAAGTCACTATGGTGCTACGGCAACGTTTGTAGGCACAATGCGTGATTTTAATGAAGGGGATGATGTGGATAGATTGTTTTTAGAGCATCATCCTATGATGACAGAGGAAAAACTATCAGAAATTATTGCATCTGCGAATAAAAAGTGGTCTTTACTTAATACACTAATTATTCATCGGGTGGGATATATTTATCCCGCAGACACTATTGTTTTAGTTGCGGTATGGTCATCTCATCGTAAAGATGCTTTTGAAGCTTGTCGCTTTTTAATGGAAGAGCTGAAAAGCCAAGTGCCATTTTGGAAGAAGGAGAGACTTGTTGATGGAAGCGAGCGGTGGGTCGAGAAAAATACAAAGGGTTATTAGTAATTCACCACAAAAAACCCCAATATAAAATTGGAGTTTTTTTATTTTTGAAAAAGTATTTTTTTATTTTACAGCAACCCATTGACCTTGTGCATTGCGACAAGATCGACCTTGTACCTGCATAGGTTGCCCTGTACGCTTATCTCTTACATCTAATATATAATCTCTGCACTGGCTACGCTGACCATTTACATTAGCTTCATAGCTATTTATTGGCGTAAAGCTATATTCAGAGTTAGTTTCATTATTATCCCAGCTTACTTTTTGGTAATTAGGTGCATTATCTAGTGTATCTGACACTTTTCGTTGATCATAAGCATTCATATTACGACCCATTTGTCCACCAATATAACCGCCTAAAACAGTGCCTACAATTGTCATTACTGTACGTCCATCACCCTTGCCAAATTGATGTCCGATTACTCCGCCGACAACTGAACCAACAACGGTATTAAGTTGCTCATTGCTCATTGCAGATCCGCCTCCACAGCCTGCTAAAACGAGTGTTGAAGAGAGAGTCGCAACCATAAGTGATTTTGAAAATAGCGTTTTCATAGTAAATACCTATTTGTATTTTTTGTTATTGAATGAAATTTTATGTATATAGAACCCGAATCCATGACTTTACTACGGCACAGTGAAGTCACAGATTCAAGTAGAAATAAACACAGCAAAAAGTAGACTTGGAAGCTTAGAATTAGTTCCAGAGTTGTTGTTTGTTAGTTTCGAGTGCAGTTATTTCCCGCATTGCATAATAGCTCATAGCTAATCGTTTCAGCATGATGTGCTACGCGGTCAACGCTAACTTTTGTTCCCCATAACTCCACAAGATCGCCCACTTTTGCTGAAATATTATGTAGGCTAATTGCAATCATGTCCATTGATACACGACCTACAGTATAGGCTTCTTGCCTATTAATATTGACGGGGGTGCCTGTTTCTGCATGACGAGGGTAACCATCAGCATAACCACAAGCGACAATACCCACTTGCATATCATGAGGACACAGGAAGCTAGCACCATAGCCAATAGGTTCGCCTTTTTTAAATTGATGAATTGCTATTAGTGGGGCACTGAGTGTCATAGCAGCTTGTAAATTATATTTATTTTGATCTTTTTTTTGATGCCTAAAAGGCGACGACCCATAAAGCATAATGCCAGGGCGTATCCACTGAGAGTGACTGGCAGACCAAGCCAAAATACCAGCAGAATTAGCAATACTTTTAGGTGCAGATAGTTGAGCACTGCACTGTTTAAAAGTCTCTAGCTGAATATTGGTATAGTTATTTTCTAGCTCATCCGCACAGGATAAATGCGTCATTAGCCAAATATCAGGATCAATATTAGGATGATTTTGTAAGAGCGTATAAAGTGAGTGAGTGTCTTGAGGCTTAATACCAAGCCGATGCATGCCAGTATCGATTTTTAGCGCAACCTTTATTGGCTGAATTTGGATTTGATCAAAAAAAGCTAATTGATCTTTGCTATGGATCACAAGGCGTAAATCTAGTTTGCTAGCAATCAATAAATCACTTTGATTTTGATGACCTTGCAGTACAAGAATCGGGTGTTGAGTACCTGATTCTCGCAGTGTTTGTGCCTCTGGAATACAGGATACAGCGTAACCATCCGCATCGGTTAAAATATTAGCAACTTCAAGCATGCCATGTCCATAAGCATTGGCTTTAATAACGGCTAATGCTTTTGCGTGTGGTGCTGCGAGTTTAGCTTGTTGTAAATTATGTCGTAAGGCTTGAGGATGAATAGTTACCCGTGCAGAGCGTCTCATTTAGTCACCGTTAAAATCAGGGGAATAAACATCTGGGGCGTAGTTATCAAAGCGAGTAAATTTGCCTGTAAAGGTGAGTCTTACCGTCCCTATGGGACCATTTCTTTGTTTACCAATAATAACTTCTGCTATGCCTTTGTCGGGACTATCTTCGTTGTAGACTTCGTCACGATAAATAAAAATAATAATATCGGCATCCTGCTCAATTGCCCCTGACTCTCGTAAATCTGACATAATAGGTCGTTTATTAGGGCGTTGCTCTAAACTACGATTAAGCTGAGAGAGAGCAATAACAGGGCATTCCAGTTCTTTGGCTAATGCTTTTAGGGCACGCGAAATTTCTGAAATCTCGCTGGCTCGGTTATCCCCCTTTTCTCCAGAACGCATTAATTGTATATAGTCGATGACAACTAATCCTACACCACCGTGTTCGCGTGCAAGTCGTCGTGTTTTAGCGCGAATATCAGTAGGGGAAAGTGCTGCAGAGTCATCGATAAAAAGTTTAGTTTGTGAAAATGCTTTAACTGACATGCCAATGCGCGGCCAATCTTCCTCACGAATTTTACCTGTACGAATATCAGATAAGGGTACCCGTCCATTAGAGGCGAACATTCTTAAGATAAGTTGTTCAGCAGGCATCTCCATACTGAAAATAGCGACAGTTCCTTTGTTTAGGGCGACATATTCGGCGATATTCATGGAAAAAGTAGTTTTTCCCATGGCAGGTCGTCCAGCAACAATCACCAGATCACCTGCTTGGAAGCCTGAGGTCATCTCATCTAACTCACTATAACCCGTTGCCTCTCCTGTGATGGTAGCATCAGATTTACTGAGCTCATCTATTTTACTTAATGCTTCGTTTAGGAGTTCTTTTATAGGCTTAAAAGCTTGTTGTCGATTACCTTGTTCGGCAATTTTAAATACTTTTTGTTCTGCTTCATCCAATAGTTCTTTGCTGGGACGTTCAGCAGAATTAAAGACAGAGTCTGCAATGCTTGTACCGACAGAAATAAGCTGTCGTAAAATAGATTTTTCACGCACAATATCGGCATAAGCACGAATATTTGCCGCACTTGGAGTATCTTTCGCGAGTGTGCCAAGATAAGCAAGCCCACCTGCATCCTCAAGATTATCGCGTTGCTTTAACCAGTTGGATAAGGTGATAACATCTAATGGAGTGTTTTCTTCCGCAAGTTCTGCAATAGAGCGAAAGATAAGACGATGATCAAAACGATAAAAATCTTCTTCACTGACTCTATCAGCAATTTTCTCCCATGCATTTTTATCCAACATTAAACCACCAAGAACAGATTGTTCTGCTTCAATGGAATGGGGCGGTACTTTTAGTGCTTCGATATTATCTTCTATCATAAGGCTATATTCTATCTGTAGAGGCGAGGATGAGAAATAGATATATTTTTGTAACTACTCAGCTTGCATAAGCTGAGCAGTTACATATTTTTTATTATTTTATCACTGAATTAGTGACTTTAATGCGGATAATAGGGGAGTAAGTTGTAGGTTTTAGTACGGGATTTTAAAAAATCTCAGCTTCACCCTTAGGTTTAGTGAGCACTACTGTACTCAATTATGCTTTAGTATAAGCAGGTATTTTTTAAACCCATGATGAATCAATAGCTTATTCGCTGTACCGTGCGAAGTCACAGATTCAGGTTTAAAGTCGAATTAAGCTTGTACTGTATCGGGTCGTACAATATCGAACCCTGCTTGATACCAACCAATAATACCTCCACGTAAATTAGTGGCTTCCAAGTTTGTATTTTGAGCTAAGTACATACAAGCCTGCGCTGAACGTGCACCACTGCGACAATAAAATACGATATTATCATCTTGTGAGAACTCATTAAGTTTCATAGGAAGAGTATGCAAAGGAACAAATTCAGCTCCTTCGATAATTCCTTGTGCAAATTCTGCCTGAGAGCGTACATCAATTAGACGAATTTTGTTCTCAGTATCATTATCGATCATTTCTTTTAAGCCTGCGGCATCCGTCTCGCGAACTCCAAACATAAGTATATTACCCCTTGTAAATTAGAACATATTAATAATCTAATATATAGGCGAGAATTAATAATGTCAACAATTATAAAAAATATTTATAAGTTATAAAGTATAGTATTATTAGGATAACATTCAGCTCTTTTTTATTCTTTACATCCCAAACTATGCTGTATCAAACAGGTAAAATAGAGTTTGCCAGATTATTTTCTGGCTCGCTGTATTCGTCAATATAACGTGGTTGGAGTGCTAGCTTTGACAAAAAATCACGACAAAGAAATCTATATGTAATCTGAAATCAAAAAAAACTATCATTACGGACAATTTTTAGGAGGTAAAAATATGAATGATTCTTATACTGTTTATGAGTATATAATAATCATTAATACAAGTTACACACAATAGTTGCTTAGCCTGTGGATAAGTCTGTGTGTAAAATGAGTATAGGGGGCATAAGTAACTGTCTTTATTGATAATTTACAAGTCAGGAAAAACAGCCGGAAACAATTAAAATACCTTTTATATCAATAAGTTAAAGATGACATGCATTAAAGTCACTTAAAAAACACTGTTAATAAACACTAAGGGAAAAGTGTTGTGTATAAACAGTCTTAAAACATCTAGATATAGCGCCCTGACTGATAATTAATCAGATAGGGCGGCAGATTCTACCGACAAACGGTATAAATGAAAAGCACTTTATAACTCTTTTATTGCAGTAATTAATTCACTGACGGCAGTAGCACCATCGCCATATAGCATATTTGTTTTTTCGGCAAAGAATAGTTGATTTTCAATTCCTGTGAACCCTGTTCCTTTACCACGTTTAATAACAATCGTATTTTTAGAGGCGTCTGCATTTAAAATAGGCATACCATAAATTGGACTATTAGTGTCAGTACGTGCAGCTGGATTTACAACATCATTTGCGCCAATAACAAGAGTAACATCTGTTGTCTCAAACTCTTCATTTATCTCGTCTAAGTCATAAATAATATCGTAAGGCACGCCAGCTTCTGCAAGCAGTACATTCATGTGTCCCGGCATACGACCTGCAACAGGGTGAATGGCAAATTTTACGGTGACGCCGCGCTCTTGGAGCAGTTTAGTCATTTCCCACACTTTATGTTGTGCTTGCGCAACCGCCATTCCATAACCAGGAACAATAATAACTTTCTCAGCAAATGCCATCATAACAGCAACATCATTGGCATCGATTTCTTTCATCGACCCTGTTGCTGCTTCTATTTTGCCGTCACCACCATCGCCAAAGTTACTGAACAAGACATTTGTAATCGGACGATTCATTGCCTTTGCCATGAGCTGAGTCAACATAGTACCTGCCGACCCTACCACGATGCCCGCGATCATCATTGCAGGATTACCTATAACGTAACCTTCAAAACCAACCGCTAATCCTGTAAAAGCATTGTATAGCGAGATAACTACTGGCATATCTGCACCACCAATGGGTATTGTCATTAATACGCCAAAGATAAGCGCTAATATGAAGAATATTGATAATATTCCCATACCATAAGCTGTACCACTAAACGTGATATAAAAACCAATGATTAAAGTGACCAGAAAGACAAAGAGATTAACCCACTGCTGGTTCGGAAAGCGATAGGTTTTCCACATTAAGCCTTGCAACTTGGCAAAGGCAATCATCGAGCCAGACAGTGCAATTGTACCGATTAAAGCACCAAAAACGGCAAGGACTTGTAGTGTGATACTTATCTCTTTTTCTTGCATTAAGATAACTGCTGCAATCGCTGCTGCTGCACCGCCACCCATGCCGTTGTATAAGGCAATCATTTGTGGCATATCGGTCATTTTGACTCTTTTAGCAGTTACCCATGCGATTGCACCACCAATAAGGATAGCTAAACTCATCCACACGTAATTATGATGAATATCTTTGTGGAAGTAGGTAATAATGGTTGCTAACACCATACCCACTCCTGCCCAAACAATACCGCGACGTGCTGTTACGGGCGAACTCATCCGCTTTAAGCCAAAGATAAAGAGAATTGCAGCAATAAAATAAGAGCCATCGACAATAAAATCCATTACTTCTTACCTCCACTGCTTTTAAACATCTCAAGCATACGTTCGGTAACGACATAGCCACCGACTGCATTTCCAGCTGCTAACAACACCGCAATAAAACCGACCAAGGTTTGCATATCGGTTTCGGCATGACCCATTGCCACCATTGCACCAACTAACACGATACCGTGAACAAAGTTAGAACCAGACATTAATGGTGTATGCAAAATAACAGGTACTTTTGAGATAATTTCATAACCTGTAAATGCAGCTAGCATAAAAATATAAAGCGCGACAAAACCTTCCATTATTTAGCTCCTTCTAGCAACTCTCTCGTTGGCTCGTGTGTAATTTTACCTGCATGAGTCAATAACGCACCTGCGATGATTTCATCTTCAAAATCGGGGGTAAACTCACCCTCATCATTAAACATGGGGGTGATAAAATTTAATAAATTCTTGGCATACATCTCACTGGCATGAACGGCGACTTGGCTAGGCACATTTAATGGTGCATGTATAATGACACCATTATTTGTTGTGATGGTTTTACCTGGCTGAGTAAGCGTACAGTTACCACCACCTTCTGCGGCTAAATCAACAATAACAGCGCCCGATTTCATGACATCAATAGTCGTTTCGGGGATAATTTTAGGTGCTGGACGACCAGGAATAGCGGCTGTGGTAATTAATACATCAGCCTGTGCGATATAAGAAGCGAGTTCTTCTTGTTGCTGTGTCTTTTCATCATCGGTTAATTCACGTGCATAACCACCTTCTCCTGCGGCGGATATTTTTAGCTCAATGGCTTTTGCGCCTAATGATTGGATTTGCTCGACGGTTTCAGGGCGAACATCATAAGCCTCAACCATTGCACCTAAACGCTTTGCCGTCGCTATGGCTTGTAAGCCTGCAACACCTGCTCCGATAACGATCACTTTAGAGGGACGAATAGTGCCTGCCGCAGTAGTTAGCATCGGGAAGAATCGAGCCGAAAGGTCAGACCCCATAATTGCCGCTTTATAACCTGCAACCGCCGCTTGCGATGATAAAACATCCATCGACTGAGCACGCGAGATACGCGGTATTAACTCCATCGCATAACTGGTAATATTTTTTTCTTGCAACTTCTTTACTAGCTCAAGATTATTATGCGGCTGGATGGTTGCAATTAAGGTACTACCTTCTTTCATCGCATCGACATCATCAATACTTGGTGCTTGCACTCTAAAGATAATATCCGCACCGCTTATCAACTCTTTACTAGAGTCAATGATTTTAGCCTTCTTAAACTGATCATCCGTAATAAAAGCAGCTGCCCCAGCTCCTGCCTCAACACATACCTCAGCACCTAATTTATTTAGCTTTGTAATAACGCTAGGCTCCATCGCCACGCGACGTTCGCCTTCAGCCGTTTCTTTAGGAACCCCTATTATCATTGGCATATTTTTATTTCTCCGTAGCTCAGGACGTTAGTAATTTTCCAACCCCTGTTTTAAGCTATAAACTAGTGCAACCGTTAATGTATTTATAAGGGACGTGTGTGTTCCTTAAGTAGTGTACACTAGGCAAAATTTTGATAGCCGCCTACTCTAACAGAGCCTTTAGGAAAAGGGGAGTATTTCACTAGAGATAGGAGAAATATCATCAGCTATTGATTACTTTTTTCTGTACTAGAAAAAATACCTTAATCAAGTCAAATAAGGAAAGTTTATATCATGCTAAAAATAGGCTTAACAGGTGGTATTGGCTGTGGAAAAAGCACTGTCACTACTGTATTCCACGAAAAAGGAATCACTATTATTGATGCTGATAAAATTGCTCGTGAGTTAGTTGAGTCTGACCCACACATCCTTGATCAAATTAGCGAATCTTTTGGGCACAATATACTTAGTAAAGATGGTTTGCTTAATCGGGGAGAGCTAAAAAAACAAATTTTTTCAGATAATAAGAAGTTAAAACAGCTCGAAAAAATACTACATCCTAGAATACAATCAGAAATAAAATTGGCGATACAGGAACAAGTCGATAAAGATATTGGCTCTTCCGATTATATTATCGTTGATATTCCACTTTTAATTGAAAAAAACTACCAACCGTTATTTGATGAGATCGTAGTGGTAGATTGCACTGTTGAGCAACAAATAAAAAGAGTGCAACAGCGTGATGATATTGATTTAAAAACGATACAAGCCATTATCGATAAACAAGTCAGTAGAGAGAAAAGACTAAAGCATGCTTCCTTTATTTTGGATAATAGCGGTACAAAAGAACAATTAATAGAACAAATAAATTTATTACACACGCACTTTATTGACTTATCCCGATAAAAAGTTCTGCTATACTGCATGACTTTTTTAAGAAGTTAGGAAGTACCTCTACGCATTTTCTCATGCTTTATCGGTACCCCGCTCAAAATACAAACCAATAGAAACAAGAAATTTGAGGATAGCAAAGACCACTACTCCTAAAATTTTCATCCCACCCCTGATTAACAAGGAAACGTTGCTATGGCGGTTTATGAACAACCACTTAATGAAAAAATTCGCCTATTTTTACGCTTGGAACATTTAATCCTACGTTTCAAAACACATTTAGAAGATCCTACACCTGTCAACTGTCAAGCAGCGATTATGGTGCTTCTAGAACTTTATAACCTATCGTCACGTTTAGATGTAAAAAATGCCGTTCTCAATGTACTCGACTGGCAAACACAAGCCGTTCGTCGTCTTTCTGACCTAGACGGTGTTGATGCTGATCGCTTACAAAAAGTATTGTCTCGTTTAGAAGAAAAAGGCAAGCAACTTTATAGCTTTAGAGGGCAATTAGGACAACATCTCAAACGCCATGCTTTTTTAAATTTATTACGACAACGAGCGGGTATAGCAGGTAGTATGAATGGTTTTGACGTACCGCTATTTAACTACTGGCTTTCACAAACAGAAGAACAATTAATCGCAGACCTAAATGAGTGGGTAGAACCATACACGATGGCTTATGATGCTATCGAAATAGTATTGCAATTAGTTCGTAATAGCCGTGATAGCGAAGAGGTCATCGCAGAGGCTGGCTTTTTCCAAGCAGGTTTAAATCCAAATCGTGAATATCAGTTATTACGAATTAAATTAAACGAAGGTGCTGATTATTACCCTGAAGTTAGTGCAGGTAAACAACGCTTTTCTGTACGCTTTGTAAAAGCGGGGGATTTAGCCGAGCGTGGAAGTCAAGAACTAGAAGATATTCCTTTTGCTCTTTCTTTGTGTAGCCTGTAGCACTTCCATCCCACATTGTTAATGTTAAGTGCCCGCGCAAAAATAATCTAACCATTTAGTCCCTGTTTTCTGATTTTTTCGTTATTACTTTGCTCACACAGCCCACTGTGCTCCCGTCGCAATGCCTTGAATATCAAAAAACAGGAGCTAAATGTTGTTAAATTAATTTTGTTTGGGTACTTACAGCTTCTTTATACTTTGAGGGGCTTGTTTTTTTATCATCACAGCAATTCTAAATGGCACTGTACTCTGTATCTTCCAGATGTGTTTCATGGAATGCACCCACAGCTTCAGCAACATCATCAGGATTATCAAAATAGGCGATATGAAATAGTGCCTCACCTTCATGTACCAGTGGTAAGTTTGATTTACCAATAATAATACCACTTTTAGGTGCTAAGATTTGCTCCCCCGAGTCCCCAAAAGGGTCGCTAACAATACCAAGTAAATCACCTTTGCTTATTTTTTCACCTAAAGGAATTAAGCTACGCAAAATACCACTTTGTGACGCTCGAACCCATGAACTAGAATTTGCAAGTAGTGGTTTATTATAAATGTCACAATGTTTGCCACCCGATAACATGCCAAGGTGACGCATTACATTGATAACACCTTTAACCCCAGCTCGAATCGCTATTTCATTAAAACGCAATGCTTCCCCTGCTTCATACAATAGTATAGGTATACCAAGATTAGACACCGCTTTACGCAAAGTACCATCAATAAGCTTAGCCGAGTTCATCACAACAGGCGCATTAAAGGCACAAGCCATTTTTCTTATATCCATACCGCCATTAGCACCTGTACTTAGACTTGCACGGATTTGCGGAAGATTTTCTCTAGCCGTTGCCCCTGTATGCAGATCAATCCCATGAGTACATTTAGATACAATTTCATTGATAAAAGTATGGGCAAGACGAGCCGCCATAGAGCCTGTTTCAGAACCTGGAAAAGAGCGATTTAGATCACGACGATCGGGAAGATAACGAGATTGTGAAATAAAGCCATAGACATTGACTACAGGGATAGCGATTAGTGTTCCTGCTATATTATCGACTTCTGACTCTGAATCAATTAAACGGCGGATAATTTCGACACCATTAATTTCATCACCATGAATAGCAGCACTAACAAATAAAATTGGTCCTGGTTTTTTACCATTGATAATATGCACTGGCATGGCAACTGATGTGTGCGTATAAAGTGGTGGTAACTCGATATCGATTGAGCGTCGCTCTCCTGATTTTATCTCAATACCACCTATATTAATTTTATTCCCCATTATAAATCCCCTTCGCTTTTAAAGAGTGAAGGGTGGGGGAAACACTAACGATAAATGCTTACCCTTGTATACTCTTTTAAGCGATTGTTAATTTGTCTTTATTTGTTTAAATTCTGGCTTAATTTTTTGTGTTTTTGGGTTTATTGTTTTTTCAAGGAAATCAATAATCATTCCTGCAATATCCTTGCCTGTTACCTTTTCAATTCCTTCTAAACCTGGTGATGAATTTACCTCCATCACCACAGGTCCATGATTTGCACGTAAAATATCGACCCCTGCAACATTCAACCCTAATATTTTCGCTGATCGAACCGCAGTAGAGCGTTCCTCGGGGGTAATTTTTATCAATCTTGAGGAGCCTCCTCGATGCAAATTAGAACGAAATTCACCATCTTTTGCT